>SAMEA104404100__coassemble_20278_pt1 | contig 2214 bp, 1 predicted proteins | sample SAMEA104404100__metabat2_low_PE_032 | metagenome-assembled genome bin SAMEA104404100 (sample SAMEA104404100) | Balaenoptera acutorostrata | reverse complement strand
TACATCTACTTCTACAACCATGAGCGCATCCAACTAAAAACAGATTTTATATTATCCTATCAGGGGGGGCTTTTTTGTGCTGTCCGTACAAACTGGGGCAGTTCAGTTTCTAATGTAATACAATGTAGTCTATTGTAGTATCTCAGAATGTCCAAGGTTATTCAATTCGCCGACAGGTTTGACGGTTACGAATGAACGCCACAGCAGAAATTTTTATGCGTACGGTAACTTCACTCTACCTATATCTGTATGATTTTTTATTTCAGGCAAAGCTTTTCTAAATCATGTCTATCGCAAATACGGCAAGCTTTTAAAAGATGATCTTGTAGGCTTGAATGTCCGGAGCATTGGAAGATCTGTTCTATAAAAGTAGAGTCTTCTAAAGCCTCCACAAATGGCATCAGGTGGGAATAGTCTCGGTCATATAGCCAAGCAGATTCAATGAAATCCGGTAGCAGTTCTTCGGCCAGCGCCTCGTCAGACTTTAAGATGCTGCCTGCGGCATCCAATAGAGAGCGCCACATTGATATACCCATAACCGGATCATCATATATCATGTCCTCTATAAAGTGTTTCCACTGAAAATCAATTAGCTCATCAATACTTAGGGATTCAAATACTTTAGGAAATTCAGAAATCAAAATTGATCGGCATATTCCATCATAGTCTTTTGCACCGCCTTCCTGCAGCTGAACAATAGCTGCTGCCACATCCGGGTGACGTATTTTATGGTCATACCAATGGCGCTCAAAGGCATCACGTAAATCATTCCGTCGGTCATTGTCCTCACTGTCACAGTCATCCGAAACAAAATACTGGTATATACTTCCAAGATTTAAAAAGATATCTACTAATTCATCTGGATAATCCGCATCTGGAATGCTGTCAATTAAGCTACACCAGAATGAGCCACATACGTGCTCTGTTAATCTGCCTTCGGCTGCACATAAAACCTTTTCTTCGGCCACTCGTAAAATTTCCTCAGTAGAGAATGTTATGAAGAAATCGGAAGTCGATTCCAAAAAATTCTCAAAATTTTCTCTTTTTTCCTCTGGTATTCTTTGCCCTGATGTAATTAGTGCTTGTGAGATTTCATAAAGCACAGTCTTGGCTAATTCTGGTAACATTTGTTCGGCTTTTGTTGGCACAACTGTTTGAAGACAGTCTTTCATCTTTTGCCAAGACGATAGAAGATCAATCTCAAATGAAATGGAGAGAGATAGGGAGAGAGATAGTGTAATTTCCTCTGACTTTGTCAAATTTAGCTTGCCGCAGTCACCGCAATAACCACATTCCCAACTGTTTCCTCGAACCATTACTGGACTGCCACACCATGGACATCGCATAATCATTTCACTCCTTTTTGTTGAAAACAAATATCATTTTACACACAGTGTTTTATATATAGTTTAGATTTCTTAGTTACAGTACAAGTATCTGAGAACCTTTGATATAGTTTAAATAGCTGATAGGCCAGATGCTACTTAGATTATATATTTTTGTACTTTAGAATGCAAGTGAATACTCATAGTTCTCAACCTGAACAAGCATCTGATCCAAGCTGAAATATCCGCTCTGCTGAGTAGTCATTTTGCCTTCTACATACACAAAGCTTGCAGATCCAAAGCATTTATCATTTCTTCATTGGACAGTTCCCTGAGCTTACGCCTTGTTTCTTCGTTAATCATTCTTGAGCCCTCCATAGTAAGCAGCACCCACGGATGTATACGGCGGCCTGCACTTCGTCCTCCGTATGGTAGCTTCCTTCTGCTATTTGAATTCCAGATCTTCTTCTGCGGCAAGAATTGCTTGCAGGTGACGGTATCTGGGGACATGGAATCTTGTAAGGGCCAATTCACAGGCACTTTCCAGACTCTCAGAAGAATATTTCTTTCCAAGGCGGGGGTCGCCATGGCAGGATTATACGTCTGCTATTTTTCAGCTGGCAGCTTCAAAAAGCCGTTCTATGACCGTGAGAGTAACAAGTCCAATGTCGGACGCCCGCTTTCGATTCTACTCGTCATTCCATTCCGTATCCTGAAACTGGTCGGGCAAATCTGCCTTGTGCGTAGAATACTGGTTAGACATATAATTCGGGAACAGGCTGTGGGTTGTCAATCTGGAACTGTTATGGTAAATTTCCAGAACAGCTCCTGAAATCTTGAGATCTACCAGCTTGCCCACATACTGGTATGGGCAGAAATAACGATTTTT
>SAMEA104404100__coassemble_10018_pt1 | contig 4060 bp, 3 predicted proteins | sample SAMEA104404100__metabat2_low_PE_032 | metagenome-assembled genome bin SAMEA104404100 (sample SAMEA104404100) | Balaenoptera acutorostrata | reverse complement strand
GCAACCCCTTTCGGGGAAACTTACTCGTCTTTTTTCGTGGGTCTATTTTGCAACAAGCCCTTTTCTTTATATGTAGTATTTCGGTTTCTGTCTGTCTGAGCACGCCTTTTTAAGGAACATTTTTCCTGCAAATCTCATAAGCAGCGGCACATATCTTGCGCCCTCAGGACAAACGGAAACGCAGCCCATACAGCTGATGCACTTATCCTTATCAAATTTATCTGGACTGTTTATATCTATTGCACCTGTGGGGCAATGCTTAAAGCAGGCGTTGCAGTGAACACATTTTTTAGCCTTATATTTAGGCTTTATGGGAATACCGCCAAACTCGGTATACGGTCTGTTTCCGGGCAGCTCCACCGGTTTCGGTGTATCCATAGCTTGCAGCTTCTCTTTAAGCTTTCCCGCAAACTCCGCCATAATTTTAAGGTCGCTCTCGTCCGGTCTGCCTGCACCGTATTTTTTATCAACAGAGTGAGGAGCTATAAATTCTGCACCAGCAACGCTGACAAAGCCCTGCTTTTCCGCAATATCGCTCATTTCCAGATAAGCGTCATCCACAGCTCTGTTGCCGAAAGCAGCAAGCATTAAGGCGGGAGTATTGTTGCCGTGAATATTCTTCACATTTTCTACCATAGGACTTGGAATTCTGCCGCCGTAGACAGGGAAAGCGAAAATTGCAAGCTCCTCGGAAGTAAAGCTTCTCTCAGGGCAGTTTGCAGTTACGTCCACTTCCTCGCAGGGAAATCCCAGCTTCTCACCTACAAGCTTTGCCACTTTTTTTGTGCCGCCGGTAGGGCTGAAGTACACAAGTACCGCTTTTTTAATTTCCATTAAACCGCACCTCTTTAAATAAATTTACATATATTCTACCACATTTCAGAAATTTGTGGTAGAATAGTTTGAAAATTTTAATGGGAGAATTATATATGCTAACAGTAAACGACCTTTCAATGCAGTTTGGCTCAGACATTCTGTTTCAGAGAGTTGATTTGCAGTTTACCGCCGGTAACTGCTACGGTATCATCGGTGCAAACGGCGCCGGTAAATCCACCTTTATAAAAATCCTCTCCGGTGAACTGGAGCCTACCTCTGGTACCGTCACTTTGGAAGCAAAGAGACGTATGTCCGTATTAAAGCAGAACCAGAGCCTTTATGATGACTACACAGTTCTTGACACCGTTATAATGGGCAATCAGCGCCTTTATGACTGCGGCAAGGAAAAAGACGCCATATATGATAAGGAAGACTTCACCGATGAGGACGGCTTAAAGGCCGCTGAACTGGAGGAGGAATTTGCAGAGCTTGGCGGCTGGGAGGCTGAAAGCGATGCAGGCCGTATTCTTCAGGGTCTGGGTGTTGATGTGGAGTTCCACCAGAGCCTTATGGCAGATATGGATGCAAGACTGAAAGTTAAAGTTCTGCTTGCTCAGGCTCTTTTCGGTAACCCCGACGTTATTCTTCTGGACGAGCCTACCAACAACCTTGACCTTGCAAGCGTTGTATGGCTTGAGGACTTCCTCATGGACTACGAAGGTACTGTCCTTGTAGTCAGCCATGACCGTTATTTCTTAAATAACATTTGTACCCACATTGTCGATATAGACTACGGCAAGATTAAAATGTACGTCGGTAACTACGACTTCTGGTATGAGTCCAGCCAGTTAATGCAGAAGCTCCTCAAAGACCAGAACAAAAAGGCCGAGCAGAAGATTCAGGAGTTGCAGGGATTTATCGCTCGTTTCTCCGCCAACAAGTCAAAATCCCGTCAGGCAACTTCCAGACGTAAACTTCTGGATAAGATCAGTGTTGAAGAAATGCCCGCTTCCGGCCGTCGTTACCCCTGGGTTGGCTTCAAAGCTGACCGTGAACCCGGTAAGGACAGACTTTTTGTTGAAAATATCTCCAAAACTGTTGACGGCGTTAAGCTTTTAAACAACATAAGCTTCATTGTTGGCAAGGAAGATAAAATTGCACTGGTAGGTAAGAACGAGCTTGCCGTCACCATGCTTTACAAAATACTCTCCGGCGAGGTTGAGCCTGACGAAGGTACTGTCAAGTGGGGCGCTTCCATCACCTATTCCTACTTCCCCAAGGACCACAACTCATATTTTGACGGTCTGGACATGGATCTTATCGACTGGCTTCGTCAGTTTTCAGAGGATAAGCGTGAAAGCTATCTCCGTGCTTTCTTAGGCCGTATGCTCTTCTCCGGTGACGACGTTTACAAAAATGTTGGTGTTCTCTCCGGTGGTGAGAAAGTGCGCTGCATGATCAGCCGCATGATGCTCTCCGGCGCAAACTTCCTTATGCTGGATCAGCCCACCAACCATCTGGATCTGGAGAGCATTGCCGCTCTCAACAACGGTCTTGACGCATTTAAGAACAACATCATCTTCTCCTGCCATGACCACCAGCTCACTCAGTCAGTTGCAAACCGTATAATCGAAATCACTGACGACGGTATAATCGACCGTATGTGCAGTTACGATGAATATGTACACCTCAGCGACATAGAAGAGGGCGCCAGAAACTAAAGGACGGATAAAATGAATCAAAAGGAATTAAGCGAGATCCGCCGCCGTATAAGACCTGACAGAAACAATATACAGCGTATCTACGGCTGCTATGTAAACGGCGGTAAGGAGATAATCTCTTACATAGACGAGAGCGTGGGACTGCTTTCTAAGGAGGAGGCTGAAAAGTATTTCTATCTCCTTAAAAAGTCTCTCTCCGGTTCTCTGGGCAAAAATCTCATAGATATTTGCTTTGAAACAAAGCAGGTTATTGATGGTGAAGAGCATAAGCTGCTCTCAGCTCTCAGAAACAGCTCTCTTGAAGATGAAGAAAAGAGAGAAGAATTCTACCAGAAAGTAATTGAAAATCTGGATATGGAGGATTCAAACTACCTTATTCTTCTTGCCTGCGATAACTACGATGTACCCAGAAAAGCCAAGGACGGTGAGCGTGCCGACTCCGGCGACGTTTTCAGATACATTCTCTGTGCCGTATGCCCTGTTAAAAGTGGCAAGGCAGAGCTTGGCTACAAGGCTGAGGATATGCGTTTCCACTCCGAGAGTGTGAACCAGATAGTTTCCGCCCCTGAGCTGGGCTTCATGTTCCCCTGCTTTGATGACAGAAGTGCCAATATTTACAACGCTCTTTTCTATTCCAAGAACACTATGGATATTCACAAGGAGTTTATTGACGCTGTTTTCCATACCGAACCCCCAATGTCTCCCGGTGTACAGAAAGAGACTTTCGGTGCAGTTCTGGCAGAAAGTCTGGACGAAAAATGTCCCTTTGACACTGTTCAGGCAGTCCATGAGCAGTTAAGCGAGAGAATAAATCTCCATAAGGAGAGCAAAGACCCTGAACCTCTGGTCATTTCTCCTGAAGAAATGGACGGTATTCTGGAAAATTCAGGCATGAATCAGGAGCAGATTGAAGCTTTCAACGAAAACTGCGGCCGTGAATTCGGCAAAGACGCAGTTTTAAGCCCTGCCAATATTATTGACAGCAAGAAGCTTGAAATCTGCACCTCTCAGGTAAAACTGAGTGTTGACCCGAAATTTGCCTACCTTATAGAAACCAGAGTTATTGACGGCAAAAAGTGCATAGTCATAGATGCTGACGCAGGGGTTGAATTAAACGGTATTTCCGTTGAAATAGAATAAAAAAAGGGCCTGTTGCAAAATAGGCCCACGAAAAAAAGACGAGTAAGTTTCCCCGAAAGGGGTTGCTTACTCGTCTTCTTTTGCGTTAAGATTAAGTTGTCATGCCAAATCCAACACTTAGCCAGTTTACCGCATTTGGGCGGAATGGTCAACTGGTATTATCACTGAATTCTGAAATTTTATTACCGGAGAACGCACCGGTCCGACTGACAAGGCTCCAGCTTGAGGAACTGGATTACAGCAGACTGTATACAGCCTATTCGTCTAAAGGACGGAAATCGAAAGTCGCCCCATCTGTGCGGATGTGCCGGTCGATTCAGGTGGAAGGAACCTTTGGCCTTCTCAAAAATGACTTTGGTTTCCGCAGATTTCTCACGAAAGAA
>SAMEA104404100__coassemble_8285_pt1 | contig 4778 bp, 4 predicted proteins | sample SAMEA104404100__metabat2_low_PE_032 | metagenome-assembled genome bin SAMEA104404100 (sample SAMEA104404100) | Balaenoptera acutorostrata | reverse complement strand
AATCTCTTGATGGGGTTGCCCATTTTTGTTAAAATGTATTTAGAGTTGAGTGTTAGATATATCAAGATAAACCGAACACTCTATTGTCTCTCAGAAGAAACAGCCACTGATTTATTGCTTGATCTTCCATGTAAAATCTGTTTGTCATCTCTAAAATGGCAATGGAAAACACCTTTGATTGAAGATTAGCTGCCATCTCTGTTACACTCATCTCGACGAATGGAGGGAAAAACATGAATCTCGGTACACAGATCAAAAAGTATCGAAGCGCTCTTGCGCTTTCTCAGGAGGAATTGGCAGAGAAAATCTTTGTTAGCCGCCAGTCTGTTTCAAACTGGGAAAACAGCAAAACTTATCCGGACATCAAGAGCCTGCTGATGCTGAGCGAATTGTTTGAAATCTCCGTTGATGAACTGATTAAAGGAGATGTGAATACCATGAAAAAAGAAATCAGCGAACAGGAACAGACAGAATTTCAAAGGGATAATACGGTATTTGCTGTCTTGATGACAATGGTGCTTGTTTTCCCGATTCCCCTAAGTAAACTGCTGGGATGGATCGGCTGGGGAATCTGGGCAGTAATTGCAGCAGTTACCCTGTATTATGGAATTCGTGTGGAGAAATTCAAGAAAAAACACAATGTTCAGACCTATAAAGAAATTCTTGCTTTCACAGAAGGAAAGTCACTGTCCGAGATTGAACAGGCCAGAGAAGATGGAAAGCGTCCATATCAGAAAGTACTGCTTGTAGTCGGTTCTGCGCTGCTTGCTGTTGCTGTCACAGCTTGTATGTATCTTATTTATCAGCTTCTATAATCTGTATGTGAGTGTCAGACCTATTCGGATTTTCTTAACAGATAAAGCTCAAAAGACCTCGAAGGGCAAATTGCCTTTCAAGGTCTTTTGCATTACATCAGAAGATAATTGAGAAGAGTGGAAATAGGCGAGGCAATTTAAGTGATAAGAAGAGAAGTGAAATTAAGTCCGATATTACAGTTGAAATATTTTAAATTTATGTTATTATTGGTTAGAGATAACTAACCGAAAAATTCGAATATTTTACTCTGTGAAAATAGTACCAAGAAGCGATTTTATTATTTGAACAGGGTATTATTTCTTAAAATTTTAATTTAAGAAATAAATATTGAAAGAAAGGTGAAAAAATGAAAGCTGATTACAAAAACTGGGTTCCAAAGGGAATGATTGTAAGCGTAATTACAGGTACAATATTAGCGGGGGCACTGTTTGCATTTTTCCTGTTTTCAAATCTATTGAGCGGTAGCGGTAAACTTGCTGCCGAAATAATAAGCGGCGTTATATTTGCAATTCTGCTTGTCTATTCTATTATGTGTATTAACTGGTACACCACATTTTCATATAACGGAAAAAAGCAGTTTTCACGGAGAATAATCGAAAAAGTTGCTTCATATATAGAACTGCCTGAAAACGGAAAGGGACTTGATATAGGCTGCGGCAGCGGTGCTTTAACCATTGCCTGTGCCAAAAAGAATCCAAAAGCCCATATGGTAGGTCTTGACCGTTGGGGAAAAGAATATGCTTCATTTAATAAACCGCTCTGCGAGAATAATGCAAAGGCCGAGGGAGTTTCCGAGAATACCTCGTTTGTAAACGGAAATGCCTGCAAGCTTGAATTTGCCGATGAAAGCTATGACGCCGTTACAAGCAACTATTGCTATCATAATATACCCTGCAAAGACAGGCAAGTAATAATTCTTGAAACTCTTAGAGTGCTGAAGAAGGGCGGAACATTTGCTATTCACGATATTTTTACCAAAAGTAGATACGGAGATATGGATGAATTTATAAAAAAGCTGTATGATATGGGCTACGAAAGGGTGGAGCTTATTCATACAGACGACGGACTGTTTATGACGAAAAAAGAGGCTAACACTTTGTGCATGAGTGGCTCTGCTCTGCTGATTGGTAAAAAATAAAAATCATATAAAAACTCCAAAAAGTTAGATGAAATCTCTTTGGAGCTTTTTATTTCCTAAAATATATATGGAATTAAAAGCAGTAATGTGATAAAATTATCCTTAATTAAGATTAAGGAGTGTTAGTTATGGCCTCTAAAGTATATTTTACTGATTTCAGAGCAAGCTTCCGTGAAAATTTACAGCAGAAACTTACCAGACTTATGAAAACTGCGGGCATGGGTGATATTGACTTCAACGACAAATTCGTTGCAATTAAAATGCACTTCGGTGAACCGGGTAATCTGTCTTTTCTCAGACCAAACTGGGCAAAAACCGTTGCAGATTTTATAAAAGAGCGTGGTGGCAAGCCTTTCCTTACTGACTGCAACACTCTTTATGTAGGCGGACGTAAAAATGGACTTGACCATCTGGAAACCGCTGCTATGAACGGCTTCTCTCCACTCTCCACAGGTTGTCAGGTTATTATAGCCGACGGTATAAAAGGTCTTGATGAGACCTATGTTCCCGTTAAAGGCGGAGAATATGTCAAAGAGGCCAAAATCGGCAGCGCCATTATGGATGCTGATATAGTAGTTTCCCTGACACATTTTAAGGGCCACGAGTCAACTGGCTTTGGCGGTGCGCTTAAAAATCTGGGCATGGGCTGCGGCTCAAGAGCCGGTAAAATGGAGCAGCATAATTCAGGCAAGCCTGAGGTCAATCAGGATTTGTGCGTTGGCTGCGGAATGTGTACAAAGATATGTGCCCACGGTGCTCCAAGCGTAACTAACGGAAAAGCTACTATTGATACGAACAAGTGTGTCGGCTGCGGTCGCTGCATTGCTATTTGCCAGAAAGATGCAATACACAATAAAAACAGGGAAAGCGAACAGATACTGAACAGAAAAATTGCCGAATACAGCAAAGCTGTTGTAGACGGCAGACCTAATTTCCACATTTCACTGGTTATTGATGTTTCACCTAACTGTGACTGCCACAGCGAAAATGATGCAGCAATAGTTCCAAATGTGGGTATGTTTGTATCCTTTGACCCTGTTGCACTGGATATGGCCTGCGCTGATGCAGTCAATGCACAGCCCATACTGAAAGGCACTGCATCCGACGAGGGCGACCATTCAGACCATGACCACTTCCATAGAATTCACCCCAACACCTGCTGGATGGATTGTCTGGATCATGCCGAAAAGATAGGCGTTGGTACCAAGGAATATGAGCTTATAAAAATTTAATTACTTACTGAGCCGCATTAAATTGCGGCTCTTTTTTGCTCTTTTTGATTTTCAAAAATTATATTAAAAAGAAGCCTTTGGGATTTAAACAAATAAAGCTTTACATCGCAAAAAAATGTGCTATAATGAGCCTTGACACTTTTACAGTTTAAATGAAATATCTGGATTTCCGTGATTTTTCGGTTTTAGGAGAGAAGAGAATGGAAAAGAAAGTACATGAAAGAAGCTTTGCAAGCCGCTGGGGCTTTATATTGGCCTCCGTCGGTTCAGCAGTCGGCATGGCAAATGTTTGGGGCTTTCCAAACAAAATGGGGTCAAACGGCGGAGGAGCGTTCCTGCTTATATATCTGCTCTTCGTGGTGATATTCAGCCGCGTTGGTTTGCCTGCTGAATTTGCCATCGGCCGCAGAGCCAAGACAGGCACATTGGGCGCATATGCTAACGCATGGTCTACCAGAGGAAAGAAAATGGAAAAGGTTGGCGGAATTCTTGCATGGCTGCCTCTTATCGGTTCTATGTGCATTGCAATCGGCTATGCGGTTATAGTCTCCTATGTCCTCAAAGCCTTGTGCAATTCCGTTACCGGTATGATTATGAAGGTTGAACCAGAGGTGTGGTTTAACAGTTTTGCATTAGAGCCGCACTCCGTTATACCGTACCATATAATCGTTGTGGTTATTACTTTGCTTACACTCTTCCTCGGAGCAAAGAGCATAGAAAAGACCAACAAGATAATGATGCCTGTTTTCTTCGTTATCTTTCTTATTCTGGCTATTCGTGTGGCATTCCTGCCCGGTGCTTTTGAGGGATACCGTTTCATGTTTATCCCTGACTGGGAAGCTCTCAAAAATCCAATGGTTTGGATAACTGCTATGGGTCAGGCGTTCTTCTCGCTGTCTATAACAGGAAGCGGCATGATAGTTTACGGCGCATATCTGGACGATAAAGAGAGCGTTGTACCTCTGGCTGAGAGAACCGGATTTTTCGATACCGTTGCCGCTATTGTTGCAGCTGTCGTAATCCTGCCTGCATGCTTTAGCTATAACATAGATAAAGCTGCCGGTCCAAGTCTGCTTTTTGTTTCTCTGCCTACAATTTTGCAGGACATTCCTTTCGGAAGAATTTTCAATATTATCCTTTACGTTGCAATGATTTTTGCAGGTATAAGCTCATTGCAGAATATGTTTGAGGCTGTGGCTGAATCCTTGCAGCACAAATTCCCCAAGCTTAAACGCAATCTGATTCTGCTTATAATCGGAGTTATATGCCTTGGTTTTGGTCTTAACATGGAGGCTATTTTCCAGTGGGGTCCCTGGATGGACTTGGTTTCTATTTATATAATACCTATCGGAGCTCTTCTTGGTGCTGTTTCTTGGTTCTGGGTTATGAAGAAGGACGATTTCCTCGTTGAAATTAACCGTGGTTCAAGTAAAAAACGTGGTGAACTGTGGCATGGTATAGGCCGCTATGTGTACGTTCCTATGACCTTGGTTCTCTGCTGCGTGGCACTGTTTATGAAAATTGCATTCTGATAAAAAGAAAAGGGTCTGTCGCAGAATGCAAATTCTGCGGCAGGCCTTTTTTCGTTCTCC
>SAMEA104404100__coassemble_7715_pt1 | contig 5095 bp, 5 predicted proteins | sample SAMEA104404100__metabat2_low_PE_032 | metagenome-assembled genome bin SAMEA104404100 (sample SAMEA104404100) | Balaenoptera acutorostrata | reverse complement strand
TATGCGGGCGTAGCTCATCTGGTAGAGCGCCACCTTGCCAAGGTGGAGGTAGCGAGTTCGAGCCTCGTCGCCCGCTCCAATAAAAGTCTATTGCTGATGTTATAGGCTTTTATTTTTTTATTTTGTAGCTTTTAACGGTAAAGGACATCATTCTATGGCGTTCTTTGACAAGCTGTGGTTATTTAATGGCCCTTCTCACTAGCCACAACACTCCGGTCATACAGCTCGATAATCGTGCAGTTGAACCATAAGGAATCATAGAAACAAGTTTTCCTTTTCCAGTTCAGCCATCTCCTGCCGGAGACGGCGAGACTCCTGTATTAGTATTAGCTTAGACATGGTAATGTACACACCCAGTTGAAAATTGTGGTCTTGGATACGCCGTATTCAGCTACGAGACTGGCGGTGGTTCTACCATCCTGAATATGTTGACGAACAACTTTTGGCGTGTTTCTAAGGTATTCTGTGTCATATTCTCTTTCTCCCGATAGTTTGTAGATGCTATTAGACAATGGTGTTACAAGTTCAATATTCTACAACAATATTCGCTAATTTTTGTTTTATGTGCAATGAAAATACTTCATATACTAAAAGCAAATTTTTTCCCAAACAAATTAATTCCTTTTATTGCCTTAATATATTCCTCCTTGTAAAATATATAAACAGATAATTTAATTGTGTGAATGTATGTGGTATAATAAACGCAGATAATAAAAAGGAGACAAAGAATTATGAAAAGAAAAGCTCTCCGTATCGGCGTCGATGTCGATGACGTTTTATATAACTGCAATCAACATGCTCTTGACAGACTGAGCGAGGAAAATTCCTGCTCACCTATGAGCATATATGATATTTCGGGCTGGGGTCCATCCGGCAGCACACTTGATGCCCGCATTAAATATTTCTCTCAGGTTGACTTTGTACAGAATCAGCCCATATTTCCCGGTGCTCAAGAGTTTATAAAGGAGCTTACAAAGCGTGGCGAAGTCTTTTTCACCACAGCTGTGGGCGGTTCCTGTATGTCCGTTAGAGCAGAGCGACTTATGCAGGATTTTCCCGAAGTTCCTGAAAGAAATATTATGATAGGCGCAAGAAAAGACCTGCTGTCACTGGATTTCCTCCTTGATGACGGAGCACATAATATTTTAGCTTCAAGTGCAAAATATCCGGTACTTTTCCGCCGCCCTTGGAATGATCGTTTAACAGGCCTTTTGTCGGTAAACTCCTTTGATGACTTTTTAAGACTTGTTGACCAGATAGGCGGTTTTACCTCGCCTGACAGCATAGATATGAGCCACGGCGGTATTATCTGCCTTGTAGGTCCAACAGGTGGCGGCAAGACTGAGATTGTAGATGCGCTTATAAAAGACAGCCTCTACGCAAGACCTCTTACCACTACAACAAGAGCACGTCGTGACGGTGAGGCTGAACACTATCATTTCGTTGAAAAAGAAGAATTCATAGAGGGTAAAGAAAACGGCCGCTTTTTAGAGACTACCGTTTATGGCGGTGAATATTACGGCGCTACCTATGAAGAGGTGGAGAAACTGGTAGATCAGGGGAAAATTGCTCTTATGCCTGTTGACATCTGTGGCGCAATCTCTATTAAAAACCGCTATCCCTCATGCACTGCGCTTGTCTTTACTCATCGCTCAAGGCCTCTGGTTTTGAAGTCAATCTTGGAAAGAGAATGTTCAGAGGATGAGAAAGTTCTCCGTATAATGAGCCTTGATGCAGAATACCAGAATGAAGATATTTGTGATCTTACCGTGAACATGAATGAACCTTTAGAAATGGTTATTGCCTCACTGAAAGAGCAGTTATCAATTAAATAAAAGCATATCTAGTAAGCCTCGGAAATAAAATCCGGGGCTTTTCTTGCGTAAAGTTTGTGTTTATGTTATATTATAAAGTCAAAAGCATTTATTCAAACGAAGAGGAAACATGATGTATCAGGATATATTTAACGAGATAAAAAATTTTGAAACAATTATTATTCATCGCCACAATAATCCCGACGGTGATGCACTTGGCAGTCAGATAGGACTTAAACATATAATTCGTGCCGCTTTCCCTGAAAAGAACGTTTATGCCGTTGGTGATGGCGCAGGACGATATAGCTTTATGGATGACAGCATTATGGATGAAGTATCTGATAGTGCATTTAAAGATGCTCTCTGCCTTATTTTAGACTGTGGAGCTGCAAGTCTGGTTTCTGACGATCGATATATCAAAGCTGCAAAGACTGCAAGAATAGACCACCATATGTACAGCGGTGCATTTACTGACCTTGAAGTAATTGACGGTAACTCCGAGAGCTGCTGCGGTGAGATAACCCAAATGGCAATGGAGCTGGGACTTGAAGTTCCTGATATTGCTGCAAAGTCTTTATACACAGGCATGGTGACTGATTCAGGCCGATTCCGCTATGACTCCACCACTTCCGATACCCACAGAAGAGCGGCATTCTTATTAGAACGTAATTTTGATGTAAACGATATATTCTTAAATCTCTATGCTGATGATTTTAAGGAAAAGCAGCTCAAAGCACAGTTTACTCTGAAAATCAAGTTCACACCCAATAACGTGGCCTACATTTACACCACAGAAGAAGAGCAGAAAAGCTTAAATGCCGATACATTTACTATTTCCCGGGGCATGGTTAACACTATGGCAGACATAAAGGGTGTAGATATATGGGCAAACTTCACTGAGAGCGACGGAAAGGTGCTGTGCGAGCTTCGTTCAAGCAGACGGACAATTAACCATATTGCCGTTAAATACGGCGGAGGCGGCCACGCAAAGGCCTGTGGCGCAAGAGTAGATTCAAGAGAGACAGCAATGGCTATGCTCTCAGATTTAGATAAAATGATGCAGGAGTAAATATGAGCAGAGAAATTAAAGAACAGATATTAAGCAAGATAAAAGAATACGACAAAATTTTTATTTTCCGCCATTTACGTCCCGACGGTGACTGCTTAGGCGGAAGCAAGGGCTTAAAGGCAATAATTAAAAACACTTTTCCAGAAAAAGAAGTTTACATAATTGATGGACAGACTTCTGAGTATCTCTCTTTCATGGGTGAGGATGACGCTGAAACGACTGATGAGAGCTATGCCCACAGCCTTGCCATAGTGGTTGATACCAGTGATATGGAGAGAATTTCAAATCAGAAATTTAACCTGTGCGATGAAGTTATCAAGATCGACCATCACATAGATAAAACTCCATACGGCGATATTTCATGGGTAGAGGATTGGCGTTCCTCTCTCTGTGAGATGATAGTCGATTTTTACAGTACATTTTCAGATGAGTTAAAGTTAAGCTCTGAGGCTGCTTTATATCTTTATACAGGCATGGTGACTGATTCAGGCCGTTTCCGCTACAGCGGAGTAAGTGGTGAGACTTTGCGCCTTGCAGGTCTGTTACTTGATAAGGGGATAGATACCGAAACACTGTACGCAAATCTCTATCTGGACGACTGGGATAAATATAAATTCAAAGCCTATCTCTATGAGAACATGGAGAGAACCGAAAATGGCGTGGCTTATCTCTATATAGATTTGGATACTCAGGAGAAATTCAACCTGAGCTTTGAGAATGCTAGTGCCGCTGTTTCTTCTATGGATTCAATAAAAGGAAGTATCTGCTGGCTTGCTTTTATAGAAAACCCTGCAAAGGACGGAACAATCCGTGTTCGTCTTCGTTCACGCTTTATGGCAATTAACACTCTTGCCGAGCAGTTCGACGGCGGCGGTCATGCAAACGCAAGCGGCGCAACTGTTTACAGCAGGGAAGAGATGCAGGAGCTTATAAACAAGGCTGATGCTATGGTAAAAGAATACAAGGAAAATAATAGAGGATGGCTATGAAGATTTTAATTACCAATGACGACGGAATATACGCCGAGGGCATGATGCCTTTTGCTCGCTGGGCAATGAAGCTTGGTGAGGTAACTGTCATTGCTCCAAAAGTTGAGCAGAGCGGGAAAAGCCACGGCATAGAGCTTCACAAGCCCTTTGATGTTGAGCCGGTGGAGTTTATCCCCGGAGTTAAAGCTTTTTCCGTAGACTCTACACCTGCTGACTGCGTACGCTACGCTGTTTTAGGACAAAAAGAGCATTACGACCTTGTTTTCTCAGGCATTAACCGTGGCTATAATATGGGAACAGATATTCTTTATTCTGGAACTGTTGGTGCTGCAACTGAGGCTGCATGTCTCGGCTTAAATGCTATTGCAGTTTCTACTGAGACTGACTACTATGAGCAGGCTGTAAACCATTTAGACAAGGTTTGGGATTATTTCTGTAGCAATAAGCTTTTGAATAAACACGGTTTTTATAATGTGAATATTCCGCCGGAAGCAGGGGAGATACACATAACACGTCAGGGCGGACCATTTTACTCAGATGATTTCGATAGCGTAGGCGGAACGCTTGTAAAAGCTCACGGCAGATGCGTTTATGAGAAAGGCACGGATTTGAGTGTTGATACCCATTGCGTTATGAATGGACATATCTCAATAACTCCGATGAGTTTTGACAGAACCGATATAAACTTATTTAAAGAGTTACAGGCCTGAATTCTTGAAGAATTTATATAAAAGTATATGCTCGTTAACAGTTTAGTCATAAAGTTCATCTATAATATTAAACAATAAACATAGGTGGTATAAATATGACTGCTAAAAAAAGCAATAATATATTGGTAATCGCTGTAATTGTAATTGTTTTGCTGGTATTACTTGCAGGATTTTTTATACACAGACAGCATGATGATATTGAAGAATATTTCCAGATGAATGGTGACTATTTATCTATTTACGAGGGAAATGCTTCAGACAGTAGCACTCTGGCTGTTTCGATGAAGGAAACAAGTGGACCTACTGAGATTTTAGCTCGTGTGGCTGTGAAAGATGAAAACTCCGGTACATGGATTCCAAGTGTTAATGAATATACTTTAACTTCCGGTGCTGAAAATAATCCTGTTATATTCGCAATTCCTCAGGACAGCGAATACCGACTGGAAGTAAAAGCAGTTCAAGGAAAAAATGGTTATGCTTCCTTTGATATTGAAAATCAATAATAATGAAAAA
>SAMEA104404100__coassemble_7696_pt1 | contig 5105 bp, 6 predicted proteins | sample SAMEA104404100__metabat2_low_PE_032 | metagenome-assembled genome bin SAMEA104404100 (sample SAMEA104404100) | Balaenoptera acutorostrata | reverse complement strand
CTGGTGGTAGTATCGCTGATGATGTCCTCCGTTGTGAAGCTGAGAGTGTTTAATACCATCGGCAGTATTTGTTCCGCCGCCTATGCGCTATTATCCACTCCTATCCCTTGGCACTAATGAACATCTGCATTATTCTCATAAATATCCATAATCTGGCGAAGCTTTTATACTCAAATAAACACTACGACCTTGTAGACGGAAGTGAAGACAAGGGCTATTTTTCCTACTTTTTAAACTTCTATAAAAAGGATATTGCCCAGTTTTTCCCCGAAAATTACAGTCTTACCAAAGCTGAGCGGGCTTATATAGTCTGCTGTGATGCCGCTCCCGTGGGTCTGTTTACGGGCAGAATGGAAGAGAACGGTAATTTTGAGGTGGGCGTAGACTATGCCGTGCCTAAATTCAGAGACTGCTCAATCGGAAAATTTCTGTATCCCGCACTTGGCGAAAAAGGCGGAAGAAAATCGTTTGCAGGAAGTACGGCGCAAAGCATGAACCCTATTTGAAGAAAATGGGCTTTGTGTGTAATGATGGCGTATACGAAAAAGCTTTGTGAAAATAATTTTCCTACATTATTATATAATAAAAGACCTTTCCCGTTTAAAAGGAAAGGTCTTTTGACATTGTATAGGTCGAAGTCATGTAAACTGATTTGACCTGCAACGGCGGCTGCTTGTCCGCATGGAGCGAGAATTCAGTCGTTAAAATTTCGAGAACTAAACAGAACGGTTAGATATTGCTGTTGTCGCCCTCTTCGGTGTTTTCAGCCTCAGAATCGAAATCCTCATCGTCCAGAACATCGTTAGCCTGTCTTGCAGCAAACTTATTGAGAAGCGCTGTTACATAGGGAACTACCTTGAAAATTGTGACAAATGCAACGGCAACTAATGCCAAAGCTCCGACAATGAAATGAAGAACGGAAGCGGCTGTGCTTTTCTTTTTCTTATCCATGATTTAACCTCCTTGCGGTGTGTGGCTTTTGACCTGCAAAACTTAGTTATATGATAGTATTTGCAGTAAGCTTTTGTTTATACATATTATAAGCTTTTCATTTCATTACTGCAACACCAAAGCGTGAATTTTGAATAAGAAAGCATGGGAATTGATAGGCATTTTGTTATAATTAACTAAATATTCATATAATCATGGAGCGAAAAGCCGGTGAGCTTCTGAAAACCATTGACCCTGAGCGCACAGAAAAAATGAAAGCGGAAAATATACTGCGTATCCCGAAAAGGTGCTGAAAATGTCGCAGGTCTAAAGAACCTCGGTTTATACGGGTGGCCATATGCCAGCAAACCGAAAAATTTGCTGGCATATGGCTCATGTCTGACTGTGGTGGAAAAAAATCAGGCATCATCGAGATAAAAATCCTGATGATACCTGATTTTTTATTTGAATTTGCAGATTTTTCTTACTTTTCTACAGGACGGTATCCCTCAATAAGCTGATCATTCTCCATGACAATGGGCGGAGCAGTGGTCTGGTTAAATTCCACATCATATTTGGTCATCAGATAGTCGCTCAGTTCACCTCGACTGTCCACCTTCACCAGCTGATAAGGCTCTTGGAATGCCAATTTCTCCAGAAAGTAAAGCCCATCCTCCTGCTGAAAAAGCAGTCCGGTGTGACCCACAAAGAGCATGTCTCCGTCGATCTGGTCATGGATGAATACAGAGATCAGGCTTGCGCCGCCATCTTCAAACGAGATGTGACGGTCTTTCCAGTTCTCCTGAATGTGCCGGACATGGACGCTGATATCCTGTGTGTTATCCGTCTCAATCCCCGAGTAGAGGGCTTGAAATTCCATCATCTGCTTGTCATTCGGAATCGCAGTGGGATCAGCCTCCAGAGAAAAGAGATCCATCATAATATAATCCGTATCACCGATGGTGGTATCCTCTTGAGTGTGGATCAACGCAGAGCCCATGCTATAAGCCGTGATACGGCAGTTATAGCCGGGAAAATCAGGGTATTTTTCATCCCACCGTTCCTGAATATCATAGGGCTCATATTTAGACCGGGTAATAGGGAGCTCCTCAAAACCGTCGGTCAGCTCCTCTGGCTTCAAAAATCCGTTTATCTGGTCAATGTGGTCAAACAACACCTGACGCTGTTGCTCATTGGTGGGAACGCTGATCAGCAGTTGTTCAAGAATCTTACGGCTCTCGTCACCGTTGAGGGTACTGTACACCACGGTGTCTCTCCAGGGACGATCTGTTTCTTTTTTGCCGCAGCCTGTCAGAACTAAACTCAGGCAAAGAACAGCGACCGTCAATATACTCCATCTTTTCATAGGGATTTTCCTTTCTGTAACGAGTTTTTGGGGTTTAACTTTGAATATACATGAATTAGTGCAGCACATGGCGGCTCCTATTCATAAGACCTTAATATCGGCTTTTTTATTTTTCCATATGTACAGTATTATACATGAGAATGTCATGACTGCTGCGGACAGAATCGTGCCTTCTAAGCCAAACTCGGCATGATAGGCGAAGCTGCTGTGAGTGGTCCCACCATACAACCCGAAAATCGAATAAGGGAAGCAGGCTCCACTGTTTGGCAGACCAAGCAGAATGCTCTGGGTAAAATTCCATGCGGTGTGAATTCCCATCGCCATCCAGAGACTGTCAAAATAGAATACAATCAGCGAGAAAAAGATTCCTGTGATCAGCATATCATAAAAGGCCAGAGGATTCATACCGTCGTTGAACAGATGGAGTGCGGCAAAAAAAGCAGCATTCACAAAAATGGCAAGATAGGGTTTCTTAGTCGCTCTCAACAGCCTTTGATACAAAAAACCTCTGCACAGTGCCTCCTCTGCAGAAGATTGAATAAAAACCGCAACAAACAGACCCAATACGGGAAAAAATTCAAATTGCTTGAATTCCAATGCAATATCGCCTCTGAATATAGCCGCAGAGGCGCACAGCATATTCAGTAAAAAACCGATCAGCAGTCCTGCTGCTAAATACGAGAAAGTGTTTCCGGTGTGATCCATGAGAAAGGATTTCCCGATTTTTCTGTTTCTCTTAACTGCGGTCACGGCAAAAAGAACCATGCCCCACATGGGTGCAAAGGAAGCATATGCCATAAATGTGTGGAAATACGGCCGGTTCACATCTGGCTGCGGCAGAAGGATTGCTCCGAGCACATCTCCTAAAAGCATTAAGATCGTGGTAACCACCAGTATCCATATCGTCGAGTTATAAAATTTATTTTTCTCCATTCAGTATTTCGTCCTTTTTATTTATTATGTGTGGGGAAATTTTGACTGTTTTTACTACTCCTATTCCAGGTTTTGCCGAGTGTAAATCTCTTCCACCTGCTCGCTTTTTAAGAAACATGGCATTGAAAAGGGGGAGAGATAAATTATTTCCGCTAAATTTTCGAGACATATGGAAGCCGAAAAGCTGTCAACACAAGGGAGACACTTCTCCTGTTAAAAATATCCGCTTTAGCCCCTGATTACGGATTTGTTTTGCTGAGAGTACGTGAATTATTTATAAGAAAGAATCCCTTATTACTGCCATAATGGAGTATAACGGGAATGTTCAAGGGCAGACTGAAAGCCAGTGTGTCAGGCTTAATGGGGCTTTAAGCGTCACCGGAAAGAAAGTGTTTTTCAGCTTTTGAAACGTAACAGAATGATAAGAATATTCTATATCATGCTTGTGTAAAATGCAAATTTCTTAACAAATCTTTAGAAATAGACCTGCTGTAATAAAAAACTACTGCCTCAGATATTGAAGCAGTCGGGGGGTGGCTGATATAATTGGTGCCTTTTAAAAATCATTTTCGGGTGATATAATATAAAAAAATTTTGGTAGAAAAGAACGTGGGGCAACAAACAGGAATATCTAAAAATCTTGTGCTGTTCCTGTAAATTCGGTAGATTATGAAACTGCTGAACGGAGGTTTTAGGTATGAGAGGCTTGAAAACCAATGAGGGCAAAAATTTTGAAAATTTTTTCCAACTTGTTCAAATGGAAGCGAGAAAAGAAAAATGCGTTTTTTTCCTGTATTCTGACGAGGGAAACAATAAAAACACCGAAAAAATGGAGATTGCTGATTTGAGCGGCTGGCTTATTCCTGAGACTAAAGCAGATGAATTTGAAAAAATCTGGAAAAACTCACAGCACAATGCTGAACTGGAAAACTGGTCAGAAGAATTTTTCGTTTTCGCACTTTGGACAGAAGCAGACGGTGAAACAAAAATTGAACTCAAATCATTCTGACAATATTTTGTATATAACGAAAAGCGAGTGAATAATGAAAGTAGATTTAACAGATTTTGAAATCTCAGCTTTGTCAAATGAAGACATACATTTTGACAGAAAAAGAGAGTATACAGAAGATGAAGCACTCCAACTGTTATATGAGGTTCGCAATGCGGAGGTAAAATATTCTCAATATTACACCGCAGATAAAGAAAAAATGTTTTTCCTTTACGGTAAAATCGGGGATAAAATTTTTTCACAGATACCTGCTGATGATAACATTTAAGCAAAATAGTGTGGCAGAAAAGATAAAGAGAGGAACAATATGGAATATATTGCGGTAATAGATACAGAAACAAACTGGAATGACGAGGTAATGTCTATCGGCATAGCCATTGCAGAGGAGGGTACATTCAGGCTTGTAGATTCAAGGTATTATATTTTAGATCCTGAATATATGGTCGGCGGAATGTATTCGGGCGCAATTATGCCCAAAGAGGGCCAGAACGCAAAATGGTGCAGCCGTGGAGAAGCTCTCTCCGATATTGCGCAGCTGTGCGGAAATCTGGGGGTTGACAAGCTGTTTGCATATAACGCACCCTTTGACTTTAGACATTTACCAGAACTGTCTCTGCTGAACTGGTACGACATTATGCGCATAGCGGCGTACAGGCAGTATAATCCCTATATTCCCTGTGATGCGCCATGTTGCGGTACAGGCAGACTTAAATGTAATTACGGAGTTGAAGCCATGCTCCGCCTGCTCACCGGAACTACATATTCCGAAACCCATAACGCTCTGGAGGACGCAATCGACGAGCTTGAAATCATGCGACTTTTAGGGCATAAAACTGCTTTTTATGAAGTTGCAAGGATTGGCAGATA
>SAMEA104404100__coassemble_5845_pt1 | contig 6481 bp, 8 predicted proteins | sample SAMEA104404100__metabat2_low_PE_032 | metagenome-assembled genome bin SAMEA104404100 (sample SAMEA104404100) | Balaenoptera acutorostrata | reverse complement strand
GGGAAATGGGAGAGATAGAAAGGTAACTTGATAACATAAATGAAAAAATTTGCTATTGCAATAGAAGAAACTATTGCAGCAGAATTTGAGGTCGAAGCTGATACTGCACAAGAAGCTTTATTTATTGCAAAAGAAAAATATGAAAATGGAGAATTTGTTTTGAGTCCGGGAGAGGTGCAAAGTAAACAATTATCTATTGTTCGCCCTTGCAATGAAACATCTGAATGGGTTGAATTTTGATTTGTAATATATAATGAAGTTCATATAATCAATGAACTATTCAAAATATGGAGATTTAGTCCTTGACCAATTTGCCGGAGGCGGAACAACTTTAGTAGAAGCAAAGCTCCTTAACCGCAATATTATCGGCGTTGATGTTAACGATGCTGCTCTGGACAGGTGCAGAGATAAAATCAATTTCGAACACGAAGGTGCAAACGGAACTGTTCACATACGCAAAGGCGATGCCAGAAACCTTGATTTTATTCCTGACAAAAGTATAGATTTAATCTGTACTCATCCGCCATATGCTAATATTATCGAATTCAGTGAAAATATTCCGGAGGATTTATCTCATCTTAAAATACCGCAGTTTTTAGAGCAAATGAAAATAGTAGCTTCTGAGAGCTGCCGTGTTTTGAAAAAAGATAAATTTTGTGCAGTCCTTATGGGAGATACCAGACAAAAGGGCTGTATGCAACCGATGGGTTTTCAAGTAATGCAAGTATTCCAAGATGCCGGATTTACTCTTAAAGAGATAATTATTAAAGAACAGCATAATTGCAGAGCTACTGGATATTGGAAAACAAACAGCGTAAAGTATAATTTCCTGCTAATTGCTCACGAGTATTTATTTGTATTTAGAAAATAAACAAATCATCATTACAAAATTATATTGCTTTGTACCTAAAAACACATATTAAGTACATAACAAAACCTCCGGAGATATTCTCCGGAGGTTTTCCATATAAATTAAATAATTTACAGCAGCATTACGCCGTTCTTTTCGCAGGTATCCATAGTTTCTTTATCCCAGATAGATGCCTGAACCTCGCCGATATGGCATTTACCCAGCAGTAGCATTGACAATCTGGACTGGCCGATACCGCCGCCGATTGTGAGGGGCAGCTCGCCGTTAAGCAGGCTCTTATGGTAGGGGTATGCTCTGCGCTCGTCATGGCCGGAGACTTTCAACTGGTAATCCAGAGTTTCGCTATCCACTCTAATTCCCATTGATGACAGCTCCAAGGCTCTATCAAGCAGCTCATCATAGAACAAAATATCGCCGTTCAATGTCCAATCGTCATAGTCGGGTGCTCTGCCGTCGTGAGGCTTGCCGGATTTAAGCGCACCGCCGATACCGATTATAAATGCTGTTTTATGCTCACGCAGGTACAGCAGTTCTCTTTCCTTGGCGGTCTTATCGGGGTACATATCCTCCAAATCCTGAGATGTTACAAAGCTTACCTGACGCTCCAACTTGCCCATACCCTGCAAATGAGGGTATATCGCCTGCATGGTATCCTGTGTATCGCAGATTGCGGTGACTATATCCATAACGGTGGATTTAAGATAATCTACATTTCTGTTTTCAGGCAGAATTATTTTCTCCCAGTCCCACTGGTCCACATACACTGAATGTATATTATCAAGTTCGTCCTCATCACGGCGGATTGCGTTCATATCCGTATAAATTCCTTTACCGGGATAAAATCCGTACCGCTTCAGAGCCAGTCTCTTCCACTTTGCCAGAGACTGAACTACCTGCGCCTTATGGTCTGAACGGAGAATATCAAAGCTGACAGGCCGCTCAACGCCGCTGAGGTTATCATTAAGTCCGCTTGCTTCATCTACAAACAAGGGCGCTGATACACGCTGAAGATTTAATAGCGCCGCCAGTCTATCCTCAAACAAACGCTTCAACAGACTGATTGCTTTCTGAGTGTCGTAAATCGAGAGCAGGCTCTTATAGCCTGCGGGAATAAAGGTATCCATTTATTGATTATCCTCTGAGAGCATCTCAACTATTCGCTGATAATAGCCCTCTGCGTCCTTTCGGAAATTTTTCTCTATTTTCTTCGCCTGCTCGTCCCCTGAACAGAGGAAACGCAGGTTCAAAACCTCGCCCATGCCGTCTGACATACCAAGGCTCACCATACAGCCGCTGTCGGTCTGCTCATGCTCGGACTTGAGCATGGCGGCTCGCATCAGCTGATTTGCCACGGGATCAAGCAGCTTCTCCGCTTTAGTTCGGACAGAATAGGGCAGACTGCTTTCCACAGCGTCCGCATTTCGGGCGCCTTTTTCGGTTATCTGATAACCTTCCTCAGTCTCAACCACATGCCCGGTCTCAACAAGCTCGCTGAGACAATCGGAATAATCAAAATATCCGATACCGCCGTCACACTGACAAAGCTCCATCAGCGTTTCAGGCTCTACTACGCCGGGCAGACGGCGGAGAATGAAGAGTATAAGGATTTTTATATCCAGTTTTTCATGTATAAATCCTAACGCCATATTTTCAACTCCTTTTCGAGAGCGTGATTATCTATTACAAAGCCTCTGCTTGGAGGCGAATTTTCAGTTTCCTATATTTGGCAGGTCTTAAATACTCTGCCGCTTTTTACTTCGAGACGGCAACACAAAATGTCCTGTAATTATTGCCGAATTCTCCGCATACAACTATATATAGTTATTATACTAAATTGTACAGTTTTTTCAAGTACAAATTAACAGCGCAGCGTTTTTCGCATAGACTGTATTGAAATACTTTTCAGGAGGTATGACTATGGCTGAAAAAAATATGTCCGGCTCAGGCGACAACAGAGCCTGTGTCCGTGAAGCGGTCTGCATCAACACCCGTAAAATTTTCGATTCCTGCAAAGACAAAGACTGCGTGGAGGATTTGAGAGTTTATCCCACCTGCTCTGGGCAGGCAATTATCGAAAAAGCTCTCAACATTCGCCCCAAATCCGCCGAGCTCCTTTACGTTGACGTTAAGGTCGAACCCGTCTCCTTTAAGCGGGGCAACTACACAGTTGACTGCACCTACTTCTACAAGCTGGTAGGCGAGTGTTTCCCCGGCGGCGATCTGGTTCAGGGATTGGCGGTATTCCACAAGAGAGTTATGCTCTTTGGCAGTGAGGGCAAGGTCAAGAATTTCAGTTCCTGCGACGAAGCAAAATGCTGTCAGTGCGACATGCCTCTGGCTTCTGTCAACTCCGTTGACCCTATCGCCCTGTCCATGCGCCTTTGCGACGAGCCTTGCTGCGGCGGTGACTGCGACGTTTGCCAGATTCCTAAATTCATTTCCTCTGCTTTCCCCGAAGAACTGGTAACAGAGGATAAGTGCCGCCGCTGGTACGCCACTTTAGGTCAATTCAGCATCATCATGCTTGAGCGGAACACTCAGCTTCTGATTCCTGCCTACGACTACTGCCTGCCCGACAAGGACTGCCCAGGCTCCGGCGACGACGATCCCTGCGAGCTCTTCGGCAGAATACGCTTTCCCGTTGAGGAATTCTTCCCGCCTGATGAAGTCAGCGCCTGCGAAGAATACAGAACCATGCTGGAAAATAAAAAGTGAAAATGGTTTAAGACATATTGCTTAACGCCCCCGAGGTCTTCGGGGGCGTTTTGGCATTTAAAACTAAGAAACTCCCGATTATTTAGCTTTCCGCAAAAGACTTATAAAATTCAGCCTGCACGCAATTCTTTCAGCCTGAAAAAAATTAAAGCTTTGAAGCCGCCTTTTCATCTAAGTACACGGTGACGTCCTGAGGTATCTGGAGAAATGCCGCCGGCCAGCGGCTGTCATTTCTGCCGTAGAGCATATTGAAAACAGGCTCTGCTTTCTCCTCGCCAAACGCCAGAACCATCTGGGCCTTAGCGTCCACAATATTTTTAATGCCCATTGTACAGCCCTTTTCAGGTACATTTTCCTCGCCGCCGAAGTCCCCGGCAAGCTCTCGTCTTGTGGCAGGAGCAAGCTTCTGTACTCTCGTCACGGACGCAAACTCAGCGCCCGGCTCATTAAAGCCTATACGGCTGTCTGCGCCTACGCTTAAAATCGCAAGGTCAATTCCGCCGCGGGTTTCGATTACCTCATCATAAATCAAGGAATTCATGGGATTTATATAGTACACATTCATGTCGTAAATGTCTGTGCAATCCACAAATTCCTCGATTATCGGGTCTTTCAAATACTTGCCCTGAGGAGCTTCTGCATAATCTGAAATGAGAAAAACAGAAACATCCTGAAAGCTTATCTCACCCTTTTCGTTCATTTCGGCTAATTTACACAACAAAGGCATGGTGCTTGAACTGCCATCAAAAGCGAGAATTGCTTTGGGATTTTCTAAAACTAATTCCTTTACCTGCTCTGCCGCTTTCTCTACGGCTTCATCTTTGGGAAGAACAACAGTCTTCACTTAAAGTCACCTCATTGAAAATTATATTTTGCTTTTTTCTGTCTATACTATTATAAATACTGACCGCAATCTGCGGACACTTGGGAGCAAATTATGGCAATAATTATTATCAGAACCTTCATTATATATTTTATCCTCTTACTCACCATGCGCCTTTTAGGTAAAAGACAGCTTGGGGAAATGGAGCTTTCCGAGTTCGTTCTGGCTTCTCTCGCCGCCGATCTGGCTTCTCAGCCCTTACAGGACATCGAAATTCCCCTGATTAACGGCCTTGTGCCGGTTCTGGTTTTATTTGGCGCAGAAGTTATTATAACCGGTTTTACCCTCAAAAGCAGTCGATTCAGGGCGGCTGTCTGGGGAAAACCCAGCATTATTATTAAAAAAGGTCAGATTTGCCAGAAAGCTATGGCGAAAAACCGCCTCACTCTGGACGAGCTTTCCCAGAGACTCCGTGCCCAATCCTGTCTGGACATCGCTTCCATCGAATACGCCGTTCTGGAAACTGACGGCACTATGAGCATTATCATGTTTCCTGAGAGCAGACCCGTTTCCGTGGCTCAGGCAGGGGCTGAACCGGAAAAAGGCGGCTATCCCCGAACCGTGATTTCAGACGGGCGGATTATTGACGAGAACCTCTCGTCCTTAGGGCTTGACCGGAACTGGCTCAAAAAGAAGCTTAACGAGCTGGGGGAGAACAGGCCCGAAAAAGTTTTCTTTCTCAGCGTAAACGAATACGGACAGACCTATTTTGCACGAAAGGAGAGGGAAAATTGAAAAAAGAAATTCTCGCCGCTCTGCTCCTTTTTATTCTAATTTCAGTCAGTATTCTCAACTGCGCATACCTGAACAGAAGCGTTGAGGACATTTGCCGATATGCGGAAACAGCCGGAGAACTGGCCAAAACCGGAGATTTGGAAAAGGCTCACAGGGAACTGCAAAAGGGCAGGCAGCTTTTTCAAAACCACCAGAACCACGCTGCAATCTTCCTCCGCTGCGACGAAATCGCCAGAATCTGGGACGTGTTTTTCGAGACAGACATGGCAATGGAAGAAAATAACAGCGCCCTCTACTCCGTTCTCTGCGAGGAACTGATGTTCAAGCTCCGTGATCTGGCGGACATGGAGAAAATCAGCTTGAAAAATATTTTCTGAATTTATGAAAAAGCCTTCGGTTTTATTCCGAAGGCTTTTTTCTGCAAAAAGTCTCTTTCTCAGACTTGAAGTGACTGATTTTCCTTGTCGGACAGCATCTTTCTCAGCTCGTCCATAAAGGTGTTTATGTCCTTAAAACTGCGGTACACAGAAGCAAAGCGCACATATGCCACTTCGTCCAGATCCTTCAGCTCTGCCATTACAAGCTCGCCTATCTCGGAACTTTTAACCTCTTTTTCCAGCCGACTCTGAATCTCTCGCTCCACCTTTTCTGCAATGTCGCTTATCTCACTCATTGCAATAGGCCGCTTGTCGCAGGCACGGGAAATGCCGTTAATAAGCTTTGAGCGGTCAAAAGACTGACGACTTCCGTCCCGCTTGATTACCATTAAATTTAAAAATTCCACCGTCTCATAGGTGGTAAATCTTACGCCGCACCCAAGACACTCACGGCGGCGGCGGGTACTGAACCCGTCCTGTGCTGAGCGGGAATCTATTACTTTGCTGTATTCGCTGCCGCAAACGGGACATTTCATATCTATCTCTCCTAACCCGACTACATATTCTATTTATTATAACATGAATTCCAAAATATTACCAGATTTTTTTATTCAATTTATATGATTTTATACAACTCTCCGGCAAGGCTTGGCGGGGCTTGGCTAAATACAAGGACAAGGACAAAGACAACTACAAAAACAATTACATCTACAAGGAGAAGGCTTATAGGGTGATGGGCTTTCGGTATGGAAATGACATCAGATTTGCGGGTACTTTCGGACGGGGGAGAAGATTCTGGGCCTGGAGTTAGGAGTTGCCGTCAGAGTTGGGGAGATGGCAGGATAGGGGAGATGGCAGGATAGGGGAGTGCTGTTGAGCTTGAGGATTTAGGTTTGAATT
>SAMEA104404100__coassemble_4156_pt1 | contig 8812 bp, 6 predicted proteins | sample SAMEA104404100__metabat2_low_PE_032 | metagenome-assembled genome bin SAMEA104404100 (sample SAMEA104404100) | Balaenoptera acutorostrata | reverse complement strand
CTCATCATCAAAACCCATTGCGTGCATAATTTCACGGTTGTGCTCACCGAAAGTAGGAGCAGAGGCAACAACCTTGCCGGGATTCTTGGCGAATTTATCGACAATGCCTATTCCGCGCATTTCGCCAAACACGCTATCAGTCCAGGTAATGATATCTTCACGAGCCTTGTACTGCTCATTATTTTCAATATCGGCAGGGCCAAATGCTTTCTGATTAGGAATACCGAGCTTGTTGAGTTCAGCCTCAACCTCATCAACAGTATGCTCTGCACAATACTTAACGATAGCAGCTTCTATACGCTGACCGACAGGCAGGTGACGCAGCATACCGGTCATACCTTCGGGGAAGTCAGGATCAGTACCAGGTTTAGGAAGACCAACAAGAGGATATCCCTTCTTAACGTTACCTGCACCAACCATACCGATAAATATGGTGCTGCCATCTTTGCAATCATAGAAGGAGAAACCTGATGCCATATCGCTGATGTTACCGGTTCTCCATTTAACAGGCTCGCCGGGACCGGGATAGCCACGGTTGAACCAGTCTGCGGGATAACCACCTAACAGACGGAACATGGTTTCGTACTGGGAAATATCAGCGCTATCGCCTTCGCCTGTTGCTCTTGCATGAGTCATGCAGGACAGAGCGCAGATACATGCGTTCATAGCAGTAGCATAGTCGGAAAGGTAAGGATTAACCTTGAGAGGTGCAGATGTGGGGCTTGTACCGTTTAAGTACATATAGCCACCCATAGCCTGACCGGAAACGTCATAAGCAGCTTTATCCTTATCAGGGCCATACTGACCATAACCGGAAACATGGACTATTGCCAATTTCTTGTTAAGAGACCACATATGCTTGTCGCTGAGACCCATCTTATCATAAGTGCCAGGACGACCGGACTCAATCCAAATATCAGCCCACTGAACAAGTTTTTCCAGAACAGCTTTACCACGTTTTGAGCGAGTATTTAAAGTTATGGAGTAAGTATTTCTGTGGTCCTGAGAATATCCATAGTTACCACGAGTCTGGCAGGGCATACTGGGAGATTCAACCTGAACAACTTTTGCGCCCATTTCAGCCATGATACTACCGGCAAAAGGACCGGCAATGTTTGTTCCGGTAACCAGAACTTTAACACTGGAGAGAACACCAAACTGAGGGAATTCATCAAAAGGCATATGAGTGCCATAATAATCTGTGTAATGAGTAGACATTAAAATATTCCTTTCATATTGTATTTTTGATATTATATCTCGAATGGAGAATACAGTTACATATTTGAACCGAAATCGCAAGCAATGACCTGACCGGTTACAGAGCGAGCCTCATCAGAAGCCAAGAACAGGGCAATATTAGCGACATCGTGATCTTTGCAGATTGGGAAAGTAGTGCCTGCATCGCAGTGAGCCTGGATTGTTTCATAAAATTCAGATGCAATCTCACTACGTTCTTCTTTCATACTCTTTCTGGTCATAGGTGTCCAAACTGTACCTGGCGCAATAGCATTACACCGCAATCCAGTGCCTGCAAAACGCATAGCCAGATGATATGTAAGAGCAATAATTCCACCCTTTGAGGCAACATAAACAGCGCTGCCATTTCCACGAAGTGCTGAAATAGAGGCAATGTTTACGATAGCACCTTTTTTAGGTTCTCTCATATATTTCAGAGCTTCTCTGGTCATGTTCATAGTACCCTTGAGATTGGTACCCATAATAAGCTCATAATCTTCCTCGGAGAATTCATCTATTGGTTTCATACCCTCTTCAAGACGACCGGCACAGTTAATAAGCACATCCACCTTGCCATATTTTTCAACTGCTATTTTAAAGATGCTTTCTACGTCTTCTAAATTTGTCGTATCACCTTTTACAAAAGTAGCTTCTTTTCCTGCTTTTTTTATTGGCGCCAGAACTTTGTCGATTTTATTGTCCCGACAGTCCATTAAAACAACTTTTGCACCTTCTTTAGCAAAGATTTCGCTAGTTTTTGCACCAATACCGGAGTTTGCGCCGGTAATAATACATACTTTATCTTCAAGTCTGCCCATTGTTATTATCCTCCTACATTATTTATTTTTTTAAACATATAAGTCCCGTTGCCGAGACTTATAATCATTTACATATTAAGGAAGCCTGCATCTATTTTAATTTCAGCACCATTTATGTAGCTTGCTTCTTTATCATCAGCAAGGAAAGCAATAAGATGTGCACAATCTTTTGGCTTGCCAAGTATGGGCTTCTTTTCGCCGGGCTTTGTAATGGTGTGCAGTGGAGCTGCCTTGCCTGCACGATTCTGCCATTCTTCAATGCCTATGCCCATATCACGAGGAACTTTATTTATCTCTGTAAGAATATTTGCCGGCTCGATGCAGTTGCAGCGGATTCCCTTTTCAAAGAAAGATGCAGAAATATTTCTTGTGATACCAAGGACTGCATGCTTGGTCATAACATACATTGTGCCGCCTTTAAGACCTCGGAGGGAAGCTGCTGAGGCAACGTTTACAATGTTTGCGGGAGTACCCTGTTCAAGGAAAATCTTTATTGCTCTTTGGCAACTAAGGAATACAGCACGCTGGTTTGTTTCGTAAATCATATCATAGATTTCCTGAGAAGTCTCATGAATAGGAAGCTGACCGTCCAGCATTCCTGCGTTGTTAACGAGTATATCCAGATGCCCACCCTCTTCAAGCGCAACATCAAACATTCTATTGATCTGTTCGGGATCACGAACATCGGTTTTACAGGGAATGATACGACCGGGATAACCCAGTTCTTCAACTTTCTGCTTGACCTCTTCCAATCTCTTAAGACGACGAGCAGCAGCTATAACTGTTGCACCTTCTTTTGCAAAGAGTCTTGCAGTAGCACGACCTATACCGGAGCTGGCACCGGTGACGATAGCAACTTTTCCTTCAAAACGCATTTTGCTATTCCTCCTTGTGTGATTGTATATTTAAAGTAAAAATAGTACAGAAATAATTTTAGATGAAATACACCAAAAAATTAAATTATACTAACATAAATGCTGAATAAATGAGCTGCTATTATGTTGAAACACGTCTCTTGAAACAAGCTTATTCTAACATTAGCACAGACATTTGTCTAACAATATTTTCTCATATTGTCATAAGCTAAACTTCTTGATATAATATAAATAGAAATGTATGAGAAGTAATTTTCCATAGAACGAGAGAGTCAAATATGAAAATAAGGAAATAGCATGAATGTACAACGCATTTAGTAATTAAATTTTGGTTATATTGAATAATCTGTAATAATCCGTGCTTTTTGAGTTGAAATTTTAGCAGTTCGCTGTTCGCACAAAAGAAAAAGCAATATGTGCATATATGTCTGCTATGTTGTCGAGACAAATAGATGTTGCAGCTTCCTTAAATGCTTAATGTATAATTTCTTTCATATAGCATTAATGTTGCAGATATTTTTGCGCTTCGCTTCCTCTCAACGACTGTTCATTAAAATGCTATTAGCTAATTTGACGGTTTTATTAAAAAGTATATGTTTATGGGGTGATAAATTTATGAGCATACAACGAATACCAATTTTTCTTGCGGCAGCTGAGGAGCTGAATTTCACAAAGGCTGCAGAAAGTCAGCATATTTCCCAAACAGCTGTAAGCCAGCAGATTAAACTTTTAGAAGAGGAACTGGGATTCCAGCTTTTCATAAGAGACACAAGAAGTGTAAAATTAACAGATGCAGGACAGGTTTTTTATAGACAATGCAGACATATTATGACACAGTACAATACTGCGGTTATTCAGGGACAGAAAATTGCATCTCAAAATGATTATAATATTCGTGTCGGATATGCAGGAGCATATGAGTTGTGGTCTTCTTCAAAGTATCTGAGGGAATACTGTAATCGTTGGAGAGACGCTAAGATTGATATGATCTCAGGTACAAATCAGCAGCTTATGCAAATGCTCACAGATGGAAAAATTGATATAGCCATTGTTTCCGGCTTTGGCACGGAGGTAGACAGTTGGTTGACAACCAAAACTATTTCTTCAGTACCTTGCTTGCTGATGATAAGCGAGAAACAACATCTCGCAAAGCAAAAGGTTATCTCTCCTTGCCAGCTTGTAGATTTTCCAATTGTTCTTAATCGGGTGCAGGATTCGGTGGCTTATAGAGTTCAGACTGCAGATATGTATCGCTTCCTTGGCTTGAGCGGAAATAAGCAAATATACGTTGATGATTTTTATAGTCTGGCTACTCTAGTTAGTCTTGGACAGGCTATTGCGGTTGTGCCGGCAGATATTAAGTGCTGGGGCATAGATGGAATCGCTTACATACCTATCAAAAATTTCAGGCCAAAGGCGCATATACTGCTTGTATATGCAAGAAATACATCGAGCCCGGCAGCAAAGAATTTTTTGGATATTGTATCAGGAAAATAATAATATTTTGATTTTACTTTTAAATCAGGATAAATTTTCTTGACAAATCCTGAGACGAAATGTATTATAAAACAAAAGTTATAAGCACAAGGGAGTAGTTTGCGCATTTGCGCGATATAGTTCGTCAGTACGCGGAATTTTTCCGCCGGACTTATCTTAAAAAACGAGACTTTTGCCGCAGTGTATTTGGCGGGAAGAGTCTTTTTTTGTGCTCTCAATAAGAAAAAGGAGTTTTTCTATGTCACCTGATACTCAAATGATGGTCGCACTTGTACTGTTCATCCTGACCTATGTGCTGATGATTGCCTTGTCCAAGTTTAGACCCTTTGTTGCTTTTACCTCGGCAGTCATATTCGTTATTCTCGGCATAATGCCTGTCAAAGAAGTTTTCTCTGCTATTGACTGGAATGTCCTTATGATGCTGGCCGGTACTATGGGTACTGTGTTCCTCTTTATCGAGTCAAAAATGCCTAACCGTTTGGCAGACTTGATGATTAAAAAGACACCTAACCTTATGTGGGTGGCTGTGGCAATGTCTCTGTTTGCAGGCGTTGTCTCTGCTTTCGTTGATAATGTGGCAACAGTTTTGATGATTGCTCCTGTTGGCTTTGCAATATGCAAGAGACTTAATGTATCTCCTGTACCTATGATGATTTGCATTTCCGTTTCTTCAAACCTTCAGGGCGCAGCAACTCTCGTTGGTGATACCACATCTATAATGCTTGGCGGTTACGCCGATATGAACTTCTTAGATTTCATGTTCATGAAAGGCAAACCCGGTATATTCTGGGCAGTTGAGCTTGGCGCACTGGTTACTATCCCTGTCGTAATGTTCATATTCAGAAAGCAAAGAGATAAGATTGAAGCAGGAGAGGTCACTCCTGTTGAGGATTATTTCCCTAGCTTCTTACTTATCGCCACTGTCGTTCTTCTGATAATTGCTTCCTTTATTCCAAACACTCCCAAGCTTATTAACGGTTATATCTGCATGGGACTGTTCATTGTAGGCCTTATCAGAAGTATCATAAAGAACAAGAATATAGGCCAGTTCAGAAGATCTATGGCAGATATGGACTTTATGACCTTGCTTCTTCTGGCCAGCCTTTTTGTAGTCATAAAGAGCCTTGAGCACGCAGGCGTTATTGATGCCATTGCAGACCTCTTTGTAAAGGTTGGCGGAAGCAACCTCTTCCTTATGTATTCTCTTATTGTCTGGGGTTCTGTTTTAATGAGTGCCTTTATAGACAATATTCCTTATGTTGCAACTATGCTGCCTGTTGTAACAGGTATTGCAAACATTATGGGTTGCAGTCCCTACGTTTTGTACTTCGGCCTTCTCACCGGCGCTACTCTGGGCGGTAACCTCACTCCTATCGGTGCCTCCGCAAACATTGCCACCATCGGTATTTTGCAGAAGAAGGGCTACGAGGTAAAGACTTCCGACTTCTTAAAGATCGGCGTTCCCTTTACTCTTGCCGCTGTTGTTACAGGCTACCTCTTCATCTGGTTTGTATGGCACACTGCATAATTTAATAAAAGTTAAAGGCAGTACAGGTTTTCCTGTGCTGCCTTTTGTTGAAGAAAATAATATTAAAAGCGGATATCTACTTATTTTTTAAAGCTGTCTTTAAGAGCAACAGCTCTGTTAAATACCAGATGCTCGGGACTGGAATCCTTATTGTCCTGGCAGAAGTAGCCCTGACGCATGAACTGGTAGCTCTGGGAATCCTTACCTTTTTCAGGTGTGGGAGAATCAGCCAGACTCTTCTCCAGCTTGCAGCCTTTTAAGACAATGAGACTTTCAGGATTTATATAATCAAGGAAGTTCTTGTCGGGACCGTCGGGTTCGGGATCGGTGAACAGGTAGTCATAAAGACGAACTTCAGCGTCAACTGCAGTGTTTGCATCTACCCAGTGGATAGTTGCACCCTTGACCTTGCGCCCGTCAGCAGGATCACCGCCACGGCTTTCGGGATCATACTCGCAGAGAACTTCGGTAACGTGTCCGTTTGCGTCTTTTACGCATCCGGTGCAGGTTACAAGATATGCACCCTTGAGACGAACTTCAAAGCCGGGATAAAGACGCTTGTATTTCTTGTTCTCAGGAACTTCCATAAAGTCGTCAGACTCTATCCAGAGATTGCGGGAGAAGGTAACTTCTCTTGTGCCGTCCTCGGGCTTGAGGGGGTTATTCTCAATGGTAAGAGTTTCACTCTGACCCTCGGGGTAGTTGGTAACAGTGAGTTTAACAGGGTGGAGAACTGCCATAACTCTGGGAGCGTTCTCGTTCAAATCGGAACGGAGGCAGCTTTCAAGTAGCGCCCAGTCAACAGTAGAGTCAACTTTGGAAACACCAATACGCTGGCAGAAGTCACGAATGGAGCGAGAGGTGTAACCTCTTCTGCGCAGACCGCAAAGGGTAGGCATTCTGGGGTCGTCCCAGCCAGAAACTCTGTTCTCCTCAACAAGCTGTCTCAGCTTTCTCTTAGACATTACGGTGTAGTTAATGCCAAGTCTTGCAAACTCAATCTGTCGGGGCTTAATGCCGGGGATTGAAACATTGGAAACAACCCAGTCATAAAGAGGTCTGTGTGCCTCATATTCAAGAGAGCAGAGAGAGTGGGTGATACCCTCCAGAGCGTCCTGAATGGGGTGGGCAAAGTCATACATGGGGAAGATGCACCACTTTGTACCCTGACGGTGATGCTCAATGTATCTTATGCGGTAGATAACAGGGTCACGCATATTGAAGTTGCCGCTGGCAAGGTCAATTTTAGCTCTAAGAGTATATTTACCCTCTGGAAATTCACCTGCGCGCATACGGCGGAACAGGTCAAGGCTTTCCTCGATAGGTCTGTCACGCCAGGGACTGAGGGCAGGGTGAGAGGTATCGCCTCTGTATTCCTTGAACTGCTCAGGTGTAAGCTCGCACACATAAGCAAGTCCCTTCTTTATAAGTTCCTCTGCGTAGGCGTAGGTCTGCTCGAAGTAGTCAGAACCGTAATAAAATCTGTCGCCCCAGTCAAAGCCGAGCCAGTGTATATCTTCCTGAATAGCACCTACATACTCGGTATCTTCTTTTGCAGGGTTGGTGTCATCCATACGGAGGTTGCAAATGCCGCCGAACTTCTCAGCAGTACCGAAATCTATTGTCAGAGCCTTGCAGTGACCTATATGGAGATAACCGTTGGGTTCAGGAGGAAAACGGGTGTGAACCTGCATTCCGTAACAACGCTGACCTTCGGAAAGATCTTCCTGCACAAAGGCATCAATAAAATTTCTTGTAGTTTCTTCCATGTCTATCCTCTCCTAAAATAAATACTTAAACAGTATATACGATTTTTCTGGTAAATACAATAAGAAAGTGATAAACTAAGGAAAAAACAGGAGGATTAAAATCTATGTCTCAGAATTTTGATATAATTATTATCGGTGGAGGCGCTGCCGGCAGTTCTGCTGCCCTTACCTGTCTTAACAGGGGCAAGTCCGTAGGTGTTGTTACAAATCCTGTGGAGACCAGCAGCTTATATAAAGCCGAAATGGTTACAAACTATCCCGGTGTTCCCGGTCTTACCGGAAAGGAGCTGACTGAACTTTTCAGACATCAGCTTGAAGAGAGCAGTGCAGAGATTATATTGGGTCGTGCTCTCTCTGTATTGCCTATGGGCGATAGCTTCGGCGTTGCAGTTGGAAATGATTTCTATATGGCAAAGGCTCTTATAATTGCGGCAGGAATTACAAGAGAAAATCTCTATCCCGGTGAGGCTGAGTTTTTAGGTCGTGGTGTCAGTTACTGTGCCACTTGCGACGGTATGTTATATAAAGGTAAGACTGTGGCTTTAATCGGCAACAGTGAAGAAGCTAAACAGGACGTTGATTTTCTCAGAGGTATAGGCTGTGGGGTGCTTCATTTTGACAAACCTGCGAAATGCATAATCTCAGGAGAAAAAAAGGCCGATAAACTCACTTACGGTGGAAAAGACTATGCCGTTAACTGTATATTTATAATTAAAGATACAGTTTCTGTTCAGAGCCTTGTACCAGGTCTTGAATACGAAAAGGGCGGCATTATAACCGACAAGAGAATGGCAACCAGCGTTCCCGGAGTTTTCGCAGCCGGAGACTGCACAGGTAAACCCTATCAGCTTGCTAAAGCAGCAGGAGAGGGAAATATTGCCGCACTTTCAGCCTGCGAGTATCTGGACGAAAAGAAATAAAAATGATTTTAAAAGGGTCTTTTGCAGAATGCAAATTCTGCGGCAGGCCTTTTTCGTTCGCTGGCCATGTATTTTGCCATTCTCCCTGTGGAAAACTTAAAGTCGTTTTTCAGTAGGCCAAAGGTTCCTTCCACCTGGATCGACCGGCACATCCGCACATAGATCCCAT
>SAMEA104404100__coassemble_4109_pt1 | contig 8889 bp, 7 predicted proteins | sample SAMEA104404100__metabat2_low_PE_032 | metagenome-assembled genome bin SAMEA104404100 (sample SAMEA104404100) | Balaenoptera acutorostrata | reverse complement strand
GCAACCCCTTTCGGGGAAACTTACTCGTCTTTTTTCGTGGGTCTATTTTGCAACAGGCCCTTACTAAACTCGCTAAATTTAACGATACAGTCCTATTGATAAATGTAGTGATTAAAAAGAATTACATTATTTAAACATTTTGCTCGCTCAAATATTCCCGCAGCAATTCAACCGCCTTCTTTTCAAGTCTGGATATTTGCACCTGAGACACTCGCATAACTTTTGCGCAGCTTTGCTGAGTCATGCCGTGATAATAGCGCAGTGCCACCACCTGTTTTTCACGGTTCGGAAGTTTATCAATGGCAAGTCGTAGAGCCACGTGCTCCACAAGCTTTTCTTCTGCATTGTAATCACCTAAAACCATTTCCAGAGCAAATCCATCATCACCGCTTGGACGCTGCAAACTTTCAGCAGGCCCTGCCGCAGTTTCGGCAAAGGCGATTTCTTCAGGGGTGAAGCCTGTTTCTCTGGCAAGCTCTGTGATGGTTGGTTCACGGCCTATACGCTGTTCCAGAACATTTCTGGCATTTCGTATTTTGGTCGCCTGCTCCTTTATGCCACGGCTTACTTTTACAGTGCCGTCATCTCTTAAAAATCTTCTGATTTCTCCGGAAATTTTAGGTACTGCATAGGTGGAAAATTTAGTGCCGAAGCTTTCGTCAAAGCCCTCTATGGCCTTTAAAAAGCCAAGACAACCTAACTGGTATAAATCCTCAGCATCAACTCCCCTGCCGAAAAAACGTCTCGCAATGCTCCAGATAAGTCCGGAGTTTTCACTTATAAGTTTTTCGGCAGCTTCCTTGTCACCGGCTTTTGCCGCATTTAGATCCTGAAAAATTTCATCACTCATATGCCTCTCCGTCTGGAACGAAGGCCCCTCTGCATTATTACAGTCGTTCCTTTGCCCGGATTTGAGCGTACTCTCAGTTTATCGGTAAAGCTGCCCATTATGCTAAAGCCCATTCCGCTCCGCTCTTCTCCACCAGTAGTAAAGAGGGGTGTCATGGCCTGTTCAATATCTTCAATACCTTTGCCCCAGTCCTTTACAGATATTTCAAGAATATTTTCGTCGATTATACGCATTTTCAGAGAAATTCTGCCTATGCAGTCAGGATAAGCATGAACTATTGAATTGGTAACAGCCTCAGAAACCGCAGTTTTAACATCACCAAGTTCATCCAGAGTAGGGTCAAGCTGAGCAGCAAAAGCCGCTGCCGCTGTTCTTGCAAATGCTTCATTGGCACTGAGGCTGGGAAATTCCAGCTTTATGTAATTTTGTACTTTCATTTTTCCTCCTATCTGCTAATAGCAACAGGAACTATCCTGTCAATTCCGGATGCATCAATCACCCGATACGGCTGTTTTGCCGGATTTTCTATCCAGACTCTTCCCCCTAATGCCTTCATACGGCGACTTAGCCTTATTATGACAGCTATTCCGGAGGAGTCCATAAAACTAAGTCCGGACAGATTAAGGGCGCAATCTCTTGGCAGATATTCGTCCAGCAGCTCGTCCAAATCGTGGATAAGCAGCCGAGAGGCGTGGTGGTCAAGCTCGCCTTTTAAATATACAGTCAGTCTCCCCGAGGAAAAAACACTGCTGATTTCCATTTTTCATCTCTCCTATCAAAATAAAAAAGCACCGCACAGCATCTACTGCACGGTGCTATTTTATTACTTTTTATTTAAATAATATGTCGAATAAAACATTTAATAAAAAAGGAAAACATTTTAAATAGTCTATGTGCTATTAGTTAGACAAAATAAATATAACCTATTCTAATAATCAGTCATTTTTATGAGAATTCAAAATGCTTTATAACGTTGTTTAGCAAGCAGAGCTTTCTATATTATGGACTTTTTTAATTATATAAATGGTTCTATTTAACATTTGTCCGTAGCTTTAGCAAACAGAGTCGCAGTCAAAAAATTAGCTACAACTAAGAAAATGCAAATTTTCACGTCAGATTAGTTAGAAACATAATATTTAGGACTTTAAATATGGTTTTTCCGGTTATTATTTGTCTTTTTTGGCCTATTTTATTCTTATTTTCAGTATTCTTTTAGGCACAAAAGCACAATAGTTTAGTGTTTCTTTATTTTTTGTCTGTTGCTTTATAATAATAAATATATTTTTTTACGTGTTAAACTGTGCAAACTCTGTTAAAATAATGTCGTAGCTGATAAGTAATATATACGAAATACAGCACAAGCTATGTTTAAAGCATATGTTTAGAGAATAAATTTACAATTTATCAATAATTAAAAAAAGGAGAGCAAAGGATATGTTTGAAAACGAGTTTAACGGTAAAGTTGTAGTCATTACAGGTGGCAGCAGAGGCATCGGTTTTGCAGCTGTTAAAGGTTTCCTCGCAGCTGGCGCCAAGGTTTGTTTCCTTAGCCATTATGAAGAGACAGGAGCAAAAGCGCTTGCTGAATTAAAGGAGATCAATCCTGACTATGATGTAATGAACAAAGTCATGGATCTGCGTGAGTGTGACTGGAAAGCTATAAAAGCACTTTTTGAGGAAGTTAATGCTAAATGGGGCAGAATAGATGTCCTCATTAACAACGCAGGAACAGACTCTCATACATGGATCACCAAGTTAAAATCCTCAGAATGGGATGAAGTATTCAACTTAAATATTAAGGCCATGTTCCTTATGAGTAAATATGCCCTTGATTACCTTAGAAAGACTAAGGGATGCATAATAAATACAGCTTCTGTGGCTGGAGTGTATGGTCAGCCCACCGGTTTACCATATCCTACTACTAAGGCAGCTGTTATTGGTTTCACAAAATCTCTCGCTTACAGTATGGCCGATAAGGGAATTCGTGTTAATTGCATTGCTCCCGGTGTTGTTAACACAGACCTTGTTAAGGATATGCCTCAGTTCGCAAAAGATTCTATAGGAGACACAATTCCTCTTAAACGTTTTGGAGAGCCTGAGGATATTGCGAATGCGATGATGTTCTTGGCTTCTGATGCCGGATCATATATAACTGCTCATTGCCTTAGTGTTGATGGTGGTTACAGACCCAACAATCTGCCTAAATAATCTTGGGTTTGTTTCCTTCTTGCTTGAACGTAATTAAAAAACTATAGAAATCAGAGGCTTCGTCATGCCAGTTTATAAACATTTTAATAAATTCAATTTTGATGAGAAGAGCCGCTTCACTCCAGGAAAGCAGCTTGAAAACATAGCTAAAATTAAGCCTAATGAACCTGCACTTATATATATTTCAAAAGAAAACAAAGAAACTGTTATGACTTGGAAAGCTCTTGAAACTCTTTCAAATCAAATTGCTTGGTATCTTATGGATCAAGGAATTGGAAAGGGCAGTTCCGTAGTTGTTGCTCTTACGAACATCCCCACTCACATTGCATTAGCCTTTGGTATATGGAAAACCGGTGCCTGTTACGTTCCTATTTCAAATCGCACTCCTAAGAAAAACCTGCACGAGATATGCACGACAGTTTCTCCGTCCCTGGTTGTGTCAAATCATAACACTCCGGTTGGATATAAATGTCTTAACACATCTGAGCTCAAAGAGCTCGCAAGCGGATACTCATGTGAGATGCCGCCGGACGTTGATGCAATTCCTAACATGGCTAACTGTTCAGGCGGAACAACAGGTGTAACCAAAGTCATAGAGCAAAATATGCCCGCAGGTGAAAGTGACGAGGGGCTTAAAACCTGGTTTCGCTCCTCCGGGATGACTTTTGAAATGAGGCAGCTTCTTGCCGGTCCTCTGTTTCACGGAGCACCTCACAGTGTAGCTTTTAATGGTTTATATTGTGGTAACACGCTTGTAATGCCTGCAAATCTTAAAGCTGACGTAATCGTTAGCACTATCAAGAAATATAAGATTGAATATGTTCAGTTAGTTCCAACATTGATGCAGCGTATTATAAAACTTCCTGATTTAAACAAGGATGATCTGGCAAGTCTTAAAGTTCTCTGCCACACTGGAGGAATTTGCTCTGCTGATTTGAAAAAAGAATGGCTCAACATTTTACGTCCCGAGCAAATCTATGAAATTTATGCAATGAGTGAATGTATCGGAATGACAAGCATTCGAGGAGATGAGTGGCTTAAACACCCCGGTAGTGTTGGAAAAATGGCATCTGGTCTATTAGAAATCAGAGACGAATCTGGTAATACGGTTCCCAATGGTGAAATTGGCGAAATTTTCATGAGTTGGGGAAAGCAAGGTCCCAATGTTACATATAAAAATATATCTCCCATTGAAGCTGATGAGAAAGGTTTCAAAAGTGTTGGCGATATGGGTTATGTTGACGAAGATGGGTATTTGTTCTTTGTTGATCGCCGGTGTGACATGATTGTCAGCGGAGGAGAAAATATTTTTGCCGCCGAAGTTGAAGCTGTACTTAAACAGCACAGTAAAGTAGTGGATGCAATTATCGTTGGACTGCCAGATAGAGAATGGGGTCGCAGAATTCACGCAATAATTGAGGCTTCCCAGCCAGTAACTGAGAAAGAACTCATAAAATTTGCTCTTGATTATTTACCTCCCTATAAGATTCCCAAATCATTTGAATTTCTTGATGAAATACCAAGAAATGAAAGCGGTAAAGTTCAACGCAATGCGCTTATGGAAGAATCTATAAAAAAAGGATTCTAAATGTAAATCTTAGTTCGTTATATCTTTACAATAATAATAAAGAATGAAAGGAAGAATCATCATGATTGACGAAAAAAAACTCCAGGAATTAATTGACAAGGAAGCTATAAGAGATCAAATCTATACTTATTGCAGAGCACTTGACCGAATAGACAACGAACTTGGTTATTCTGTTTTTGCAGAAGATAGCCACGTTAATTACGGTCCTACCTTTCCCTCCGGTACCGGTAGAGAATTCATCGACGATATGCTTGAGCAGCATCGCCATATGATTTCTACACACCACGTAATGACAAATATCCTTATTAAGCTCGATGGGGATCGTGCATCTTCTGAGACTTATATGTATGCTGCATGCAAGTTCCACAAGGGCAAGACCGGCTCATTTACCGTTGAAGCTCGTTGCCGTGACATTGACCGTTGGGAAAAACGTGATGGTAAGTGGCTGATTGTTGACCGTGTTGTTGCAGGCGATAACACCTTCATATATGCTCCCACAAAGGAAAATGATTTGGAAAATTACAACACTCATCGCAACAAGAAGAGAGAAGAAGATCATTCTTACGAAGTTTTTAAGGAAGTTTAATCCGTAACAAATCTTTTAAGGGATTAGAATACAGAAAGTAGGTTTATATCATGGAAGAAAACACTAAAAAAAGCTACATGAAGGGTTTTATACCTTTCTTACTGTGCGCAGGTTTGCTTAGCCTTTGCGGTGGCTTTACAGCTGCAGTGCCTCCTAACATAGTTCAGGAGTGGGGTACAGCAAGTGCTGTTACTTTTATAACTCTGGCTTATTCTCTGGGTGCAGCAGCTCTCGCACCTATAATGGGTAAACTTGGTGACGTTTTTGGTCGTCGTTCCATTTTACTTATTTCTCTTGCAATATATGCACTTGGTATGATGTTCATCGCTATCTGCCCTACTGGTAATGTTGGTTTGCTTTTGGTATTCCGTTTCATGGTTGGTATTGGTGCAGCTGGTATGCCTCCTGTTGTTGTCGGTTATATTATGACTGATTTCCCTCAGGAAAAGATTGGTAAAGGCTTTACTATTTACATGTTCGTTGCTAACGCAATGGTTATCTTTGGACCTACTCTCGGTGGTATCGTTCTTGCAAAAACTGGATGGCGTCCTGTTATGTGGATTTGCTTCGCTGCATGCGTTATTACCGCTGTGGTTGTTATGTTTATGGTTAAAAAGGACGACCGCCCCAAGAAGAGCCTCAAAGGCTTTGACTTTGGCGGAGCAGTATTTGTTCTTATATTCTTCTCAATGTTCCTTTGCATTCCTACCTTTGGTCAGGATAACAGCTACGGTTGGGGAAATCCTGTAACTCTGGTATGTATAGCTGTTGCAGTTATTTCTCTTATCGTTCTCTTCATGATTGAAAAGAAACATCAGAGTCCCATACTTAGCGGTCAGGTCATTTTCCGCAAGAACTTCATTCTTCCTATTATTATCATGTTTTTATCTCAGGGTCTTTTGCAGAGCTGCATGACTAACATCATCACCTTTGCAATTCTTACAACTGGCGACCGTACTCTGTCTGGTATTGCTACCTCCATCATGTATGTTGGTATGGCTATCGGCGGCATTGTTCTTGGACCTATGGCTGATAAGAAAGAGCCTAAGTTCGTTGCTACTATCGCACTTGTCTTTGTTGCACTCGGTGCTGCAATGCAGATGTTGTTCACTGCAACCACTTCCCTCTTCCTTATGTGCGCAACTCTGTTCCTCATCGGTCTTGGTCTTGGCGGTAATGCTACCATCTTCCTCAAGATCGCTCTGTCCGGTCTGTCTCCCGAGGTTGCAAACTCCGGTTCCGGTACATACAACGTATTCAGAGATATGTCTGCTCCCTTCGGTGTAGCACTCTTCGTTCCTATGTTCACTGCCGGTATTGCTTCTAAGACAGCTGTTCACATGACCGCTGGTTTAGATCAGGCTGCCGCTTCTCTCCAGGCTTGCGTAGATTCTCTGCACAGCACCGCAATCATTCAGGTTATTTCTGTTGTGATCGGTATTGGTGTTTGCATGCTTCTGCCTAAAGTTCGCAGCAAAGCAGCAGAAAAGGTTTAAATCGTATTTTAAACATGTATAAAGTTTATCGTCTGACTAATCTTATGATTAGTCAGACGATTTTTTATGGCTATAAAATAATAAAAAAGCTTTAATTTGTAACTGTCTGTGCTTCAAATTGGTTTTCATTGCGCTTTGCAGCAGCAAGCATAAGCTTAATTCGGTTTAGCTGGTTTACCTCGCTTGCACCGGGGTCATAGTCCACCGCTGCAATATTTGCCTCGGGGTAAGCCTTTTTCAAAGACTTGATTACGCCCTTTCCAACCACGTGGTTAGGCAGGCAGGCAAAAGGCTGAATACAAACAATATTAGAGACACCCGAGCGAAGCAGCTCTATCATTTCACCTGCAAGGAACCATCCCTCTCCATACTGGTTGCCGATTGAGAGGAAAGGCTTTGTCCATTCTGCAATCTGTTCTATGGGAACAGGTGTATCAAAATGCTTGCTGTTTTCAAGTGCATCTATTGCAGGCTTACGCATGGTGTGAATCGCCTTTATTCCTGCCTGAGAAGCCGCCGCAGTTGTCCATTTTGCACCTAAGAACTCACGTTTATACTGTGAATTATACATACAGTAGTTCAAAAAATCGATTAAATCAGGAACAACTACTTCAACGTACTCATTTTCCAGAAGTGAAACCAGATGGTTGTTTGCAAGGGGCATATATTTTACCAGAATTTCACCTACTACACCGACTTTTGGTTTTTTCAGGTTCTCGTCAATGGGGAAATTATCAAAGGCGTTTACTATCTCACGGCACAGTGAAGCATGACCTGCGGTATGTTCTTTGTGTGTGAGCACATTTATACATCTCGCTTTCAGCTTCTCGTACAGTTTGTTTGCAGAACCGGGAACAAACTCATAGGGGCGGACATGGTACAGGCAGCGCATGAGCAAATCGCCGTATATAAGTCCTTTAGCCAACGCATACAGCATGGCAGGTGAAAGCTCAAAACCGTTATTTTTCTCCATGCCGTTAGCATTAAGTGAGATAACAGGAATATGTGAAAGCCCTGCTTTATCAAGAGCTTTACGAATAAAGCCCACATAGTTACTGGCTCGGCAGCAGCCGCCTGTCTGGGACATGATGATAGCAAGTCTGTCTGTGTCATACCTACCTGAAAGTACAGCCTCCATGATTTGTCCTACAACCGCTATTGATGGAAAACAGGCATCATTATTTACATATTTAAGCCCAACATCTATGGCAGTACGGTTGTCGTTTTTCAGAATATCTACATTGTAGCCATAATGATTGAAAATCGGCTCAAGAATGTCAAAGTGTATGGGGCTCATCCTGGGGGCCAAAATTGTATAGCCCTCCTTTTTCATCTGCTTTGTAAATTCAGCCCTCTGATAGTCCACTTTTTTCGGTCTGGGTAATACGTTTTGCTCTTCCCTCATACGGATAGCTGCAATAAGACTGCGTATGCGGATACGAACTGCCCCCAGATTATTAACCTCATCAATTTTCAGCACCGTATACAGCTTATTGCTGGCGATTAAAATGTCGTTTACCTGATCGGTTGTAACAGCATCCAAACCGCAGCCAAAAGAGTTCAGCTGCACAAGCTCCAGATCATTTCGCTTGCAAACGAATTCAGCTGCAGCGTAAAGGCGGGCATGGTATACCCACTGGTTTACTACTCTCAAAGTTTCGTCAGGCTTGGGATTTAAAGGCAGACTGTCTTCTGTAAAAACGTAGAAGCCGTAGGAAGAGATAAGCTCAGGTATGCCGTGGTTAATTTCAGGGTCAATGTGATATGGTCTACCAGCCAAAACTATACCATGACCTTTCTTTTCTTCCATTTCTTTAAGAAGTCGTGCGCCCTCTGCTCTTATGTCTTCTTTTGCTTTTAACTGTTCTTCCCAAGCTTCATGGACAGCCGCTCTGGTTTCTTCCTCGGAGATGTTCCAAGTCTCCTCGCAGAAACGCACCAGACGGTCGGCGGCGATTTTTTCACTTGTAAAAGCAATAAAGGGACGAAGATAGCTGATATTTTTATTCTCTATATCTTCTACGTTGTTTTTTAGATTTTCGGGATATGAGATTACAATGGGGCAATTAAAGTGATTTTGTGCATTCTCGTTCTCCTGATGCTCATAGAAAACGCAGGGATGGAAAATAGTCTTTATGCCGTGGTCAATGAGCCATTGCAC
>SAMEA104404100__coassemble_3998_pt1 | contig 9133 bp, 8 predicted proteins | sample SAMEA104404100__metabat2_low_PE_032 | metagenome-assembled genome bin SAMEA104404100 (sample SAMEA104404100) | Balaenoptera acutorostrata | reverse complement strand
TATCGCTATAATCGCTGATTCTGAAATTCCGCATTTCGCAAGCCACTCTATAAATGTCCGCATCGCTATATCCATTTTACACTATTCCCCTTTTGATTTCCGGTCTATTCTCTCGTAGTATTCATTTTATATTTCAATACTTACATTGTAAAATCATCATTTTCATATGTCAATTACATGTGGCATCGGCAGCAGACATGATAATCGAAACTTTTCTAAGCGTTGGATTTTAGCGCAACGTCTGTTTCTACTCTGCAAGATATATGCTTACCTTGCTCTGAATCTGTGCAGCGCACTCCTCTGCGGTATATTTTCCGCCCAGATAGGCATTCAATTCTGTACTGATTATGCCAAGCAAGCTATCGTCATCACTTGCCAGCTTTTCTGTGCTGTAAACCTGCTCTCTCAGCTTATCTGCATCATTCTCGGCAAAGTTGAAGTCGCTGTCCTTATAGATTTCTACGGAGTTTTGCAGCGCTGCTTCAAAGCTCTTTTTAAATGCCGGAATACCCTCATCTATGCAACCGTTGCTACCCTGCATAAGAGTCTTAGCAAACCGCCATGCGCCGTCCTGATTTTTCCCTGAACCCATAATACCGATACACACATTACTGCCTGAGGTGTACTTGAAATCGCTCAACTTACCGCCCAGTTTCAGAAAATAAGTTCCGCTGCCGGAGCTTTCGGGGAAGCCGCATATTGTATAGTTACCTTTCAGTGCATTTCTGCACCACCAGCCTGCATCATGGGCAAGATCATAATGGATAGAAAAGAGAGCTTCTTCGTCAGAATTGTTTTCTCCCGCAGGAATCTCGTTTAAAAGCCTAAGCCAGTTAATAAAGCTTTCGCTTTCAAAGCTGCAAGTCTTAGTTTCTCTGTCTATATACTCCCCGCTCATTGCCCAGACAAACATTTTTATAAGCTCATCTCTGTTGCCGCTGACCCAGCTTGGCAAGGGCTGTATGTCCGGATTTTCAGCCATAATTTGCTCCATGCTCTCCACCGTCCAGTCCTCCCTATCGGTGAAAAAGTTCAGGCTGAACCGTCATTGTCAGAAGTGTAAATCTGGATGTATATTCATACAGCCCTCCGCTGCTTGTCATAAGTTCCAAAAGTGGCTCGATAAAATCATTCCTGATTAAATCCGGGTCTTCATCTATAAGCGGAAGCATATCCACCAGAACGCCTGCATCAACGGCATTTTCCGGCAGAAAGCCTGTGTCCATAATGTCAACACAGCTGCCTGTTGCAAGCTCTATAAGAAGTCTGTCCCGCTGGGCATCATTGGCATAGAGCTGCGGCTTTATCACTATCTTGTATTCAGAGTCTATTATTAAAGCGGATAACTGCGTCAAGCAGTTCACGATTCATTTCGTATTCAGCATTGCCCATGCTCTGCTCCAACTCATAATATTCTCCGCCTGTATATCCAAAACACGCCAAGGTAAAGACTTTTTTTCGGGAAGCTGTGTTTTAACTATCTTTGTAAGTACGGTTTTGCCGCCAATTTTATAAAACTCTCCCTTTGAGTTTTCAAAGCCGCTGAGAGACAAAAGCGCAGTGATTATAAGCGCAATGCACACAATAGCTTTAAGATGTTTTCTATCTTTCATAACTTTTTTCCTTTCATCATGGTTTAAATTAACTAAATCATAGTATGAGAGAATTTTATGCCCTCGCTTATAATAACGTAGGCAGAAAAAATAAAGTTACACGATTTCAGAAATTACTATGCCTTACTTACAAGAAAGAGTGCAGCCCCGAAAAAGGCTGCACTCAATTTTTTACCGCTATTTAAAATTTTAATGATTATAGAACATTAAAATCAATTTACTTTATGTACTGCTTATCGTAGTTGCCCTGAATAGTGCGGACAATCTGAGCGATAACGTCGCAGGTGGGGCAAGGAATACCCAACTCTTTACCGTACTCGGCAATCTTGCCGTTGAGAACGTCAATCTCAGTCTGGCGGTGGTTAAAGAGCATATCCTGGCACATTGAGGGGTAGTAGTCGCCGATGTTGGTGACAATGTCCTTATGCTCATGGTCAATAAAGTCATTGGCATCCAAAGGAGTTCCCTTTGCAGTTGCCACAGCGCAGGACTCTCTGATAACATTGCGGAACAGCTCTCTGCCGTTGGGATCTGCCTCAACCTCGCCAATCTTCAGGCGCAGAACTGCACAAACTGCGTTAACGGTTGCGTTAACAATAACCTTCTTCCAGACATAAGTGTAAATATCATCTGCACGCCAGTAAGCATCGCAGTTACCTGCACGGAAGCAGTTGAGCATAGTCTCGCAGGCTGCATCGGTGAGAGGACCTCTCTTGATTGCGCCGAAGTTCATCTGAACGCCGCCGGCAGGAGTGGAGACACAGTGGGCAGGGCCTGCCAGAGCAGTTCCCAGAACACCGGAACCGATAACGCAGCGCTCCTTGGGGAACACCTTCATCAGGTTATCGTCGTTGCCAAGACCGTTGATGAGAGAGACAGCAACAGTGTTTTCACCGATAACGGGCATAGAATCCTCGATTGCTGCACTGAGCTGAGTTGCCTTGGTCATGTAAATAATTACATCAACCTTGCCCTCTGCCTCAAATGCGGCAGAAGCAGTGGTATATGTACGGAAGCCCTGAAGAACCTCGGTAATGTCCTTGTATTCTCCGTCTTCCTGAAGGTGAATGGTAAAGGTCATGCCTTCCTGCTGAACCTTTTTCATGTGTTCCTCATAGCGGTCTATAAGTATAATATCTGCTCCGCCTTTGCGAAGGTATGAAGCAAAAACACTTCCTGCTGCACCGGAACCATACATTGCGAATTTCATTTGATTAACCTCCAAAATATATCTTAGTTAAGATGTGTAAACCAATTAAAAACTTTTTATAATCTGCTAATCTCAGTTTTCGGTAGCCATTGTAGGCACATTGATCTCAGGCGCTGCCTGTTTGTGATGAGCCTTGAGCTTGATGACTTTGGGCAGACCCCAAATCAGCACAGGAATGACAACAGCAAAGATTGCAAAGTAACCGTCATATCCGTAAGCGTACTTGATGATGTTGGACAGACCGAGGAGTGAGAGCGCAAAGCAGATAAGAATGACTACGAAGCCGACGATAGCGCTGCGAGCTTTCTCGGATTTGATAGCTTTCGGGAAGCAAACGCCCTGGAAGCGCTGAACCATAGTGTAAACCAGAGTAACGCAGGTAGAAACAAACGCACAGAACAGAAGCAGGCTGAACAGAACCAGAATTGCTTTTACGCCTACAATGTTCAAAATTGTCTGGTTGGGAATACCCAGTGCATTGGTGAAGCCGGTGATGCCTGCACCCTGAAGTGCTTTAAGTACGGGGTACCACTTGGAGAGCATGTAACCGGAGGCTGCAAGAGCACCGCCGTTCATGATCCAGCCCAGAATTGCGGAACGCTTGATGCCCTTCATGGACATTTCGCTGGAAGCTGCAATCATGGGAGCAATAGAGACGCACTGGAAAGCTGCATAAACAATAATGCCGCTCCAGATAGAACCGAAGAGATTATCGGTATAAGCAACGGGCTGCAGGTTGTTTGCAACTAAGTGCTGAGCCACAACCGCATCCATATCGGCGGTAAGACCGGAGAAGATAACGCAGGCGGTAATTGCAAGAATTGCAACAGAAAGGACTGTAGAAGCTGCCATAACCATTTTAATGCCGAAAACGCTCAGCAGAATCAAAATGGCAATTATAACCGCATTGCACAGAAGCTTTGAAAGACCTATATACTCAATTCCGATGAAGTTTGCCATAACTTCGCCTGCACCGGCAACAGCGCTGGCGACTGCGGCAAGAATAATGACTATATAGAAAATTTCAAAAAGAATTTCCATTTTAGGGTTGGGATACAGAGCTGCAAAGGTGTCTTTGTAGTTATTAAAACCGTTGAGCTTTGCAAAACTCATCACGATGTAGATAACAAAGGCCAGAAGCCCCATTGCAATAATTGGAAAAATTGCTGCCGTCCAGCCGTACTGGGCAAAATATTGAATGACCTGATTACCTGTGGCGAAACCTCCGCCTACATGAGTGCCGAACCACACGGATGCAACGGTAAACGCCGCAATCCATGAGCTTTTAGATGTGTTTTTCGTTTCCATAAATTACTTCCCCACTATTCAAGATTTTTCGTTTATGCAAAAGACGCAAAAGATGCAGCCTCGAAACGATAATACCGAAGTAGTGCATGCTTCTACTTCAGCCAGTATTTTCCATAGCTAACAGAGTTTTTTGCTGTTTTCATAACACAGCACCGCAATTTATTTCTGTGTGAAGACAAGCTTTTAACTGCTCTGCTAAAATGCGTTTTTGCCTTTGATGGTTTTTATCATAAACTCGAAATCGTCAAATTGCAAGGAAAGTTAATAATTAGTCAGTCTATTTTATAACAATTAGACGAAATTCATTTTTTGTCTGTCACGTCATCAGGTTATTTATATGAAAGTTTCTGGTTAGGGCTGAAATTTCAATAATTTATAAGCAACGATAACTCACATCATATATGTCGCATAAGTCAAACAAGTCGTACGAATGGCAAATTAAACGGGTCCTGTCATTTTTATGACAAAACCCGTTTTACAATCTGGTATTTACTCCCTGTACTGGTTTTCGTAATTATTCTGTATGCAGGATATAATCTGGGTGAGAACTTTGTTTGTGGGAGTAGGAACGCCCAGTGCTTCGCCGTACTCTACAATTTTTGCGTTCAGAACTGAAATTTCAGTCTGGCGCTTATGAATTACCAAATCCTGACACATAGAAGGATAATAGTCGCCCATGTTTGTTATAACGTCTTTAAAGTCATTTGCCATGAATTCATCAGCGTCAATGTTAACACCACGAGCCTTTGCCACCGCCGCAGTTTCATGTACAACCTGACTAAATAGCTCATAGCCGTATTTATCATCTGCCACATAGCATATTTTAAGTCTAAGGGCTGCGCACACCGCATTTTCGGCAGTATTCACAATTACTTTTTTCCAAACGTAATAATATATGTCATCTTTGCGCCAGTAGGCATCACAGCCACCGGCTCTGAAGCATTTTTCCATATACTCGCAGGCTCTGTCGGACAGTTCGGAACGAGCAATGCCGCCGAAGTTCATCTGCACTCCTCCTGCCGGAGTGGATACGCACTCACCGGGAGCAACTAATCTGGTTCCAAGTACTCCGGAGCCTATAACACAGCGCTCTTTTGGATATTTTTTCGTTAATTCGTCATCATTTCCCAGACAGTTAATGAGAGAAACAAGCACAGTGTCAGGGCCTATGCAGGGCTTTGCGTCCTCAATAGCCTGCTCCAACTGGGTGGCTTTGGTCATAAAAATGACTATATCCACAACTCCGCAGTCCGCAGGATTTGTATATGTTTCAAAACCTTTGAGAACGTCCACAATGTCTCTGTACTCACCATTTTCCTTTAAGTGAATGGTAAATTTCATGCCGTCCTGAGCAACCTTGTCCATATGTGCCTTGTATCTGTCAATAAGAGCAATTTCCGCTCCGCCTTTGCGAAGGTATGAGGCAAATACGCTGCCCGCAGCTCCTGAACCATACATAGCGATTTTCATAATAAACACTCCTTTTTTATCTTAATATTCAGTTAATTTTGCAAGTTTACATCTTTGGTGGCTAAATTATACAGCTTTTAAATTCAATGTCAACAATTGCCAAAAGTTTAGCTAACTCTCTTTTATGCTGTATTGTTTCAAAATGTGCATAGATAATACAAACATGGCTGACAGTTTAAATTTATTTTTTAATTTTAAATAGATATAATTTGTACAAATACTAACGGTTCTCAGCGCAATATTTTCTAAAGGATTTACAAATTTCTCTTTTTTGTATGTTCAGGAAAATATACCCCTCGATAAAAGTCTGATTTTTTAGAGCTTGAGATACAAAAGCCACCACTCACCTTTGTTGTTTATATATAATAGTGGACATCTTCGGCAAGATTAAAAAATTACAGGAAAATACCGTGATATTTTTACTATATCTATACAAAATACCTTGCAATCAGGCTTAAACACTTGCAATCTTACTGAATTTACTGTATTCTTGATAGGAAATCGAAAATGCGAGGAACTACTATGATAAAAGCTGAAAAACTGTCCTATGGTTTCCCCCAGATGGACCTTTACGATAAAATATCTTTTACTCTGGAAGAGGGGCGTCACTGCGCCCTTATCGGCAGCAACGGCAGCGGCAAAACTACTCTGGTTCGGCTGATTTGTCAGCCTGAGGAGTTTATTTTTGACGGAACTCTTGTCCGTGAGGATTTAGGCCGTATCGGCTATGTGAGCCAGTACGCTGCCCGTGACAAAAACCAGTCTGTCACCGTCCGTGACTACCTGATGGAGGACTTTATTGAACTGGATAATCAGGCCGCCGAGCTCTGCGCACAGATGGAAAATACGGAGGATCTGGACTCTGTTCTTGAACAGTATCAGGCAGTTCTGGACGAGCAGAGCGCAATGGATGCGGACAACTGTCAGGAGAATATTCGCCGCCAGCTGCAACTTGCTGAGATTGAGGATAAAGCTGATTTAGAGCTTCATCTCCTCTCAGGCGGTGAATATAAACTGGTGCAGGTTATCCGCCAGATGCTGCGCCGTCCGGGTCTGCTCATTATGGACGAGCCTGATGTTTTTCTGGATTTTGAAAATCTCAACGGTCTCCGTGACCTTGTAAACGCCTATGCAGGCACTATGCTTGTGGTAACTCACAGCCGCTATCTTCTCAGCCATTGTTTTGATAAAATCTGGCATCTGGAGAACTGCGACCTGCAGGAGTTTGACGGCAACTTCCGTGACTATCAGTTTGCCCTGCTTGAGCGAAAGGTGGAGTTGCAGTCAGCAGCCGCCGAAGAGCAGGAGTGGATTGATAAAACCGCCGCACTGGTTGAGCGTCTCCGTGATGATGCAACAGAGGTCATTGACCCCCGACGTGGCAGAGCGCTCAAGGGTAAAGTCAGCTATTTAAAACACTTGCAGGCTCGTCAGATTAAAGCACCTTTTGTAGATATTCGCAGACCTGAAATTCACCTGCCCGCTGTTTCTGAAACCAGTGAAGATGCAGTTTTACTTGAGGTAAATGACTATAACCTCAGTTTTGAAAAGAAGCTTTTAGAGCACGTTTCTTTCTCCGTCCGTGCCGGTGAAAAGGTTGCAATCGTCGGCCCTAACGGCACAGGCAAAACCTCCCTTTTGCGTGATATTCGTTCCGCTGAAAATCCTGCAATCCGCTACGGTGAAGAGGCAAATATGGGCTTCTTCTCTCAGCTTCAGGAAGAGGCTCTGGGCGAGGATCACAGTATTCTGGAGGAGTTTTTCGAGGCAGGCTTTGAACATGAATACGAGATAGAGGTTTATCTGCGCCGTTACTGCTTCGAGCCCGACGGTCTGAGCCGCAAGATTTCTCAGCTCTCAGGCGGTGAAAAGAACCTGCTCCAGCTGGCTAAACTGGCTCTGGGTGAAAAAAATATTCTGCTTCTGGATGAGCCCTCAAGCCACCTTGATACATTCGCCCAGATGGAACTGGAACAGGCCATTATCGACTACGCAGGAGCGGTGGTCATGGTGTCCCATGATTTTTATACCATTGCAAACTGCATGGATAGAGTTCTCTTTGTGGAGGACGGTACTCTGCGCCCCATGTCAATCCGTGCTTTCCGTAAGATGATTTATAAGCACCATTTCAGCAAAGATTATCTGGAATTGGAGCTGAAACAGAAAGCTCTGGAAACCCGCATCGCAGGCTGCCTTGAAAAGGAAGAAACCGAAGAGGCAAAAGCACTTATGGCGGAACTGGAACCCATTGTGGAAGCTATGAAATAAAAAATGAGATGGAACGGATAAAATCTGTTCCATCTTTTTTCTTGCCTTTTCTTAAAACAGGCTTTGACGATTTAGAAAAATTATGTTATGCTGATTTCAGAACCGGTAGGAGTAGCAGATTTAAACTCTGTGAACTTCGGCAGTAATGCGGCCGGTTCTTTTTTATTGCTCACATCAGTTTACATAACGCCGATTTTGAGTTTTATTTATAATAACTTAATAATTTATCCAATGTTATATCAATCCCTACTTTTTTCAGATGATCTTTTCTCTCATTATATAATTTCTCCAGTAGGTTTTCTGCCCCCTGTCCATAATGAATTTGATTATGGCAATTACTGCACAGTGAAACTATATTTTCTTCAACGTCCAGAGACACGTCGTATTCATCAGAATATGCCATTGGGATTAGATGATGAGGTTCAGTATATGGCTTTTCCGAGTTTCTGCGAATAAATGTTGGGTGGCTGCTGTCAATCTCACACTTATATTTTCCATGTGCCAGCGCATTTATTGCTATTTGCCTGTTTCTACAATAGACCTTACGATTTTCTATCATTACAGGCTCAATTTTCGGCTTAGGTATTCCATTATACTCAAAGTCTGAAGGAGCAGTTTCTAAAGAATCGGGTTTAATCGTTTGCTCAATCGCTATATCAGTATTATCGTCTAAGCAATACAGGATTTTAGGAGTTATGCCCCTAAAATCTGCGACACGAGCAACTCTTTTATATATTCGGCTGGCTTTATCACTGTGTTCCTTTTCTAAAATATACACTCCGTTGAAGTAATAATCCTCATTCTTATATTTTGGAAAAACAAGTCTTATCGTATCTAAAATTGGCTTTTCTTGCTTTTCCCCCTCTGCCTTTTCAAATATCACGCTTTGGTCTTCGTTAAAATAGTTAATCCATCCCGTTTTTGAATGTGTTTCTCCGTTATCGGACATTTTTGGAAACCATATAGTATATGTAGTACCATCTGATTTATAGTTAATACCGCCCCTTTGACAGCCATTATAAACTTTATGCAGATATTCTATCCCAAAAACATAGTTGAGAACATCTATTTCCTTCTTAAATGGCTTTGGATTATCGCAGTCAAGCAGGCAAATATCAGCTGAACAATATTCCATAGGCACATCACAAATCTTTTTTTCCGTAACTTTAGTTGAATTAGACATAGCATCCATGCTCCTTATCCTTCAATTATCTGCCAATCCTTGCAACTTCATAAAAAGCAGTTTTATGCCCTAAAAGTCGCA
>SAMEA104404100__coassemble_3944_pt1 | contig 9251 bp, 8 predicted proteins | sample SAMEA104404100__metabat2_low_PE_032 | metagenome-assembled genome bin SAMEA104404100 (sample SAMEA104404100) | Balaenoptera acutorostrata | reverse complement strand
AATGCGCGGAATAGGCATTGTCGACAAATTCGCCAAGAATCCCGGCAAGGTTGTTGCCTCTGCTCCACTTTCGGTGAGCACAACCGTGAAATTATGCACGCAATGGGTTTTGATGATGAGTACATCGACAAGATGTATGCCGCCGGCGAAACAGCCACTATGGATCCTAAAGAAACAGCTGAGCGTTGGGTTCTTAAGGACTGGGGCTTCTTCTGGAGACCCGATCAGGCTGAAAAACTTGGTCTGTAATTTAATACATAGTAAGCAGGGGTCTGCCGCAGAATGCAAATTCTGCGGCAGACCTTTTTTCGTTCTCTGGCCATGTATTTTTCCATTCTCCCTGTGGAAAACTTTTCGTTTTTCTTGCTTTTGGGTATAGCAAAGCTGACCCTGCCGAAAATGACAGCATCTGACCAGGGCAAGATCTTCTGTTTTTTGTCAGGCTATGTGAATTTCGGAATGATGGTCTGCTGGCAATTCCTTTCCGGCTTCATCCATATAATGGCAGCCCGGCTCCTGCTTCATCTTCTGCAACAGCGGTACCAGCGTTCCGAAGTCGGTTCGGTTTGAGAATACTCCCAGACCTGTGATGTACTCGCTGTTCACCGCAATCTGCAGATTGTAGGCCGGTTTCAGCTGACCGTTGTCCATGTGGTCTTCTTTCATTCGCATAAAAGTTGCATCTTTATCTGTTTTTGAGTAACTATTCCGGGTTTCCCCATGATTTCCAGATCTTTTTCGTACTTTTTCACTTTGGCTAGCTGCTTCTCAGAGTTTTTCCGCCAGCAGAAGGTATAGCACCCTGCTGCGCTCTCGATCTTTGTACCGTCTATAAATACCGTGAAATATAAAGTAGACATTTGTTTTAAAAAGCGTTATTATATACATGGTAGAATTTTAAGGATGATTAAAATATACAAGAAATGTGATTTACATTCTCATTCAATTTTTCCTACGGTACATGGACACCAGCGCAAATTATATTTGAAGGAGAATCTATTGGTTTATCCGCTGTTGCTTTATGTGACCATAACACCATAGACGATCTATGTCGTTTCGCCGCCGCAGCTGAATGAAAACACATCAGGGCAATCCCTGGCGTGGAATTCAGCACTGAATATAAAGGAAAACAGCTCCATATTCTAGGGCTGGACATAAAGCCGCAGTATTGCTCTAAGATGAAGAGCAAGCTTGCGGATTTTCTTATCGAAAAAGAAGAGCGGAGCATGTAGCATATTATTGTTTTAAACAAATTAGGTCATTTAATAAACTAAGAAAAAATAGAAGGTTACTCCCCCAGCGGCAATTTCAACCATGTCCATATTGTGGCAGTGCTTGTAAGGCAGGTTTATTTCGAAATATGTCAGCAGGCATTCCCCGCTCTACTAAATTCTGAATGCGGATATCATCATCCGGCAAAGCAGTCTGTTGCACTTGATACTATAAAATTTATTTAAGAAGTTTCTGCTGTTCCGGCAGTTTTAATGCTATGGAAATTGTCTATTCTTACTGTGAACGTAGTTTATTAAAACGTTCAGTAGAAATCTTTCGTGAATTTTCTCTGCTTCCCAGTGGCGGGACAGATTTTCACGGTGATAAAAAACCTGACATAAAACTTGGTACGGGTAGAGCCAATCTGTCGGTGCCTTATGAGTTTTGCTTAAATTTATTCTAAACGCTATTTAAAGAGGTAAGTTAATGATTTTTGATTTGCAGAAAGCAAGCATAAGCAAGAGAATATCGGCCTTTCTATTCGATATAATTCTGCTTGGAGCATTAGTGGTAGGAATCGCATTTCTACTTTCCGGTATTCTTAATTACGACGGTTATCAAAACACACTCAATACCGCATACGCAAACTATGAAGCAGAGTACGGAGTAAGCTTTGAGCAGACCGGTGAGAGTTTCATGCAAATGACACCTCAGCAGCAGGAAAATTATAACGCTGCTTATTCTGCCCTTATAAACGATAAAGAGGCAATGTCTGCCTACAACATGGTTTTAAACCTTACACTTGTTATAACAAGTCTCAGCATACTGTTCGGCTATTTAATACTTGAATTCGCTGTTCCACTTTGCTTTAAAAACGGGCAGACTTTAGGTAAAAAGATTTTCGGCATTGGAGTAATGCACAAAAGCGGCATACAGATAACACCTGTGTTGCTGTTTTTCCGAACTATTCTGGGAAAATATACTCTTGAAACTATGGTGCCGGTGCTTATACTTATGATGATATTCTTTAATGTCATCGGTAGACTTGGCACAATTATTCTCGGACTCTTCCTGCTATTGCAGATTATTATAGTAATTGTCACACCTGGCAGATGTCTTTTACACGACTTGCTTGCCCAGACCGTGGCAGTTGATATCTCCAGTCAGAAGATATTCAAAGACGGCGCAGAACTGCTCGCCTATAAACAGAAAATGCACGCAGAAGAGGTTGCACGGCAAAGCTACTGATTTGCCATCACATCTAAAGAAATAATATTTCCGAAGTATGGGAGAGAAGAGTATGAAAATTGTATTGCAGAACCTGACAAAAGTTTTTCCCGCACGCAACAAGAAACTTGACAAAGAAGTTATTGCGGTAAACAACTTTGACCTTGAAATCCCCGATGGAAAACTCATCGGCCTTCTTGGTCCTTCCGGTTGCGGTAAGAGCACTACGCTTTACATGATAAGCGGATTGCAGAAACCTACAAGCGGTAAAATCTTTTTCGGAGACAATGATGTTACCGAACTGTCCACTGAAAACAGAGGCGTTGGACTTGTGTTCCAGAACTACGCTCTGTACCCTCACATGACAGTTAAGCAGAACATCCTGTTCCCCCTCCAGAACTTGAAAGGCAAAGATAAACTCACCAAGGACGAGATGCTGGAGCTTGCCCTTTATGCTGCAAAGCTGGTGCAGATTGACGACCTTATGGAGAGAAAGCCCAGTGAGCTTTCCGGTGGTCAGCAGCAGCGTGTTGCTATTGCAAGAGCACTTGTCAAAATGCCCCGTGTACTTCTTTTGGACGAGCCACTCAGTAACCTTGACGCCCGCCTTAGATTGCAGACCCGTGAAGAAATCAGAAGAATCCAGAAAGAGACCGGTATCACCACTGTTTTCGTAACTCACGACCAGGAAGAAGCTATGAGCATTTCCGATATGATAGTGGTTATGAAACTTGGTGTTATTCAGCAGGTGGGTAAACCTCAGGACGTTTATGACGATCCTGTAAACCTGTTCGTTGCAAAGTTCCTTGGTACTCCTCCTATAAATGTATTTGAGGGTAAGGTTCAGGGTGAAAAGCTCTACATTGATAATAATGCTGTTCTGGATGTTAAGGGTGTAGCAGATCAGCCTGTTCTCGTTGGTATTCGCCCCGAAGGATTTATTCTTGATGAAAACGGTCCTATGCAGTGCCACCTTAACAACGTAGAGGTTATGGGTCGTGACGTGAGCATAGTTTCTACAAGCGATGCTTCTCTGAACCCTGTAATCCGTTCCATTATTAACGCAGACAATAAAATAGCCATTGACAGAGAGACAATTAACTTCTCCCTCAAACCTCATAAGGTATTTATCTTTAATAAGGAAACCGAAAATCGTATTTACTTCGAGGTGAAATAATATGGTAGACAGTAAACAGCAATGGAAAGCCTGGCTATATCTGGCTCCGGCCATAGTGTTGCTGCTTGTGTTCACCGTCTGGCCTATCATTAACACCATCAGAATGGCGTTTTTGGAAGGATACAGCGGCTTGCAGGCCGTTGGTGGAGCAAGTTACTCTTTCGGATTTGGAAATTTCACAAAAGTAATTCATTATCATAAGTTCATCAACTGTCTTAAAACAACAATTCTGCTTTGTGTTCTGACTGTTCCCATTTCCACCTTTCTTGCGTTAATCATAGCCGTTGCACTCAATAACATAAAGTTCTTGCAGAAAGGTCTTCAGACTGTATTCTTCCTGCCTTATGTTACTAACTCCATAGCAATCGGTATGGTTTTTGCCGCCATGTTTAACATCGTCGGCAGCTTCTACGGAACCGAAAATGAGCTTATAGCAACCGCAGGTATTATAAATAATATTATCGAATTTTTCGGCGGTGAACCGGTCAACTGGATAAACTACGGTTCGACCTATACGGCGAATATCATAGTTATGACCGTTTACATAGTCTGGAACGCTCTGCCTTTTAAAATTCTTATTCTGCTTGGCGGTCTTCAGAGCATAAACACTCAGTATTATGATGCGGCTAAAATCGACGGTACACCCCGCCGCAGAGTATTCACCCACATAACCGTTCCTCTCCTCTCCCCCATGCTTGCCTACGTTATTATAACTGGCTTTATTTCCGGTTTTAAAGAGTACAGCAGCATAGTGGGTATATTCGGCGAGGGCATGGGTCCTGCCGATGATCCGGGCAGACTGAACACCATGGTAGGATTTATTTATGATGCTCTCAGCACCAACAGTCAGGGCCGTGCCAGTGCGGCAGCGCTTATTCTGTTTGGTATAATCCTTGTTGTCACCCTGATAAATACTCAGGTCGGCAAGAAGCGCATTCATTATTAAGTAGGAGGCGCTTTTATGTCTGAAAATCAAAACGGAGTTATGCTGGAAAAAAATATGCGCAGTGTGGCCATAAGGCAGAAAATCGGAAAATATACCGTTAAGTTTTTCCTTTACCTGTTCCTGCTTACAATGGCACTTATAGTTCTTTTCCCATTCTACTGGATGATAATTTCATCTCTGAAAACCTTGGCAGAGTACAGACTCAGTGTCCCCACATTCTGGCCTAAAACTATAATGTTTTCAAACTATGCAGAAGCTTTTAAAGCGGCAAATCTTGGCAGGCTATTCATGAACACTCTTTATGTTGGTGTTGTTTCTACCATTTTGTCTCTTATAATTACTGTTCTTTCAGCATTTGCTTTTGCACGACTGGAGTTTAAGGGTAGAGAAACCGTGTTTGCTCTGCTTCTTGCAACTATGATGATACCCGGTGAACTTTTCACCATTACAAACTATTCAACTATTACCCAGCTTGGCTGGATGAACACTTTCACAGTGCTCATAGTTCCCTTCCTTGTGAGCGTTTTCTACATCTTCCTTTTGCGTCAGAACTTCATGCAGATTCCTAACGAGCTGTATCTGGCGGCAAAGGTTGACGGAACCAGCGACCTTAAATATCTTTGGAAAGTCATGGTTCCCCTGTCTATGCCGACACTGATTTCCATTACCATTCTTAAAATGATGGGTGCATGGAACTCTTACATATGGCCCAGACTGGTTGCAAATGATGCAGCTCACCAGATGATAACTAATGGTCTCAGAAACGCCTTTACCGAAACAACCGGTGACGTTAACTATCCTGTGCAGATGGCGGCTGTCGCCATCGTCTCCGCTCCACTGTTTCTTGTTTTTGTATTCCTTAGAAAATACATAATGGCAGGTGTCAGCCGCAGCGGCATAAAGGGTTAATAGGCGTATTTGCGCCCATTAAATATTTTCAATCAAGAGAAAGGAAAAACAGCCAATGAAAAAGAAAATTTTATCCCTTGTGTTAGCACTGCTTATCGTTTTGAGCACCGTTGCTCTGACTGCCTGCGGCGGTCAGAAAACTGCTCCCCAAGATAACAGCACATCAGGTGCTGCTTCTGCTGAAAGCGGTACAGTTGCAAACTTTGAAGTTCCCGAAGGTGGTTACGACGGAAGCGATGTTACCATCACTTTCTATCACACCATGGGCGAAAACCTCAGCACTGTTCTCGACCAGTACATCGCCGAGTTCAACAAGCTATACCCCAACATTCATGTAAACCACGAGAAGATCGGTAACTACGACGATGTTCGTGAGCAGATCAGCACCGAGATCACCGTTGGCAACCAGCCTAATCTGGCTTACTGCTACCCTGACCACGTTGCACTCTACAACCTTGCAAAGGCAGTTGTTCAGCTTGATAACCTGATCGACAGCCAGGTTGAGGTTAAGAGAGCTGACGGCACTACTGAAATCTTAGGTCTTACCGACGAGCAGAAAGCTGACTTCATCGAAGGTTACTACAATGAAGGCAGACAGTTCGGTGATGGTCTCATGTACACCCTGCCTATGTCCAAGTCCACCGAAGTTCTCTACTACAACAAGAGCTTCTTCGATGAAAACAGCCTGACTGTTCCTACTACATGGGAAGAGATGGAAGCTGTTTGCGCAAAGATCAAAGAGATTGACCCCGAAAGCTGCCCTCTTGGTTACGACAGTGAAGCAAACTGGTTCATCACCATGTGCGAGCAGTACCAGTCCCCCTACACCAGCGCAACCGGCGACCACTATATATTCAATAACAACCAGAACAAGGACTTCGTAAAGATGTTCAACAGCTGGTACCAGAAGGGCTACCTGACCACTCAGAAGATTTACGGCGGCTACACTTCCGGCCTCTTCACCGCTGAAGACGGTATGAGAAGCTACATGTCCATCGGTTCTTCCGCAGGTGCAAATCACCAGCTCCCCCAGACCGACGCTGACGGTAACTACCGCTTCGAGGTTGGCGTTGCAACCATTCCTCAGGTAAGCGATAGCAACAAGAAAGTTATTTCTCAGGGCCCCAGCCTCTGCATCTTCAAGGATTCCAATCATCAGGAAGTTGTCGCTTCCTGGCTCTTTGCCAAGTTCCTCACCACTAACGTTGATTTCCAGTCTGAGTTTGCCATGGCTTCCGGCTATGTTCCCGTTCTGAAGTCTGTTTCCTCCAACCCCTCCTATGCTCAGTTCCTTGCAAATGCTGACGGCGGCAAGTACATTGCAGCTCTCGCTGCTAAGGTCTGCCTTGATCAGGCTGACGCTTACTACACCTCTCCGGCATTCAACGGCTCTTCCACTGCCCGTGATCAGGTCGGCGGTCTTATGGTTAAGGCTCTTACCGCAAAGGGTGATGACCTTGACGCTCAGATAGACAAGGCTTTCCAGGAAGCTATGGATGAGTGCGAGTACGCAAACTAAATTAGTTTTTTCTAAATGAAAAAGAATTCAAAAATTCTTTTAGTACTTTTTCTGGTATGTTTATCCGTAGTTAATCTCGTGGGCTGTCGTGATACCGACAGCCCCGAGAGTATAAATACGGATATTGAAACTGAACAAACTGCATCTGATTTCACTGATTATGTCTCTGAGCTGGAGCTTGATTTTGATTCAGAAACTTTGAAAGAAACTGTTACCGTTAAAAATTTTATAGACGGTGACACCGTTCATTTTAATATGCCTGAGTCTGTCGATAAAACAGGTGTGTTAAAAGCCAGATTTCTGGCGGTAGATACTCCTGAATCCACAGGCAAAATCGAAGAATACGGCAAAACAGCTTCTAACTATACCAGAGAAAAACTTTCCTCCGCCTCTTCTATTGTGATTGAGTCGGACAATGAAAAGTGGAATATGGATTCCACAGGCGGCAGATGTCTTGTCTGGGTTTGGTACAGACAGGATGAAAATGCCCCCTATCGTAATTTAAACCTTGAGCTTTTGCAAAACGGTCTTGCATCTGCATCTTCCACAGCAAACAACCGCTACGGTGAGATATGTATGGCCGCTCTCAATCAGGCAAAAAATTCAAAGCTTACTCTTTATTCCGGTGAACCCGATCCCGATTTCTTCTATGGTGATGCAATAGAACTGAGCCTCAAAGAACTTAGATGTAACATAGAGGATTATGTAGGAACAAAGGTTGCATTTACCGGAATTGTCACGAAGCACAGCGGTAACGGAGTTTACATAGAGGCTTATGATGAAGAAAGCGATATGTACAACGGTATATACGTTTACTATGGCTTTAAGCTTTCAGGTGCAGGTCTTGATATTCTCTCAAACGGAAATGAAGTCAGGATAGTGGGTACTCCCTCCTATTATGAGGGCAGCGGCAACTATCAGGTGTCCGGAATTTCTTACAGAGCAGCAAAACCTGATGATCCCGATAATATTCAGAAAATAAGCGAGGGCCATGAGGCCGCTTACCTGCCTACAAGCGCCGATACTTTATATAATTCCAAAGTTTCGGTTGAGGCAGAGGGTGAAGTCATGGATTTCGATTATGCACAGCTTGCTATGGATACTACAATCGAGATGGAAAACCTTCATGTAAAATCCATTAGAACAACTACCAATAAAGACAGTTCCTCCTACGGTGCAATGACTTTGAAGTGCGAGTGTGACGGTGTTCCCGTTACAGTTCGCACAGATGTTCTGCGAGATGAGAATAACGAACTCATCAGGGAGGACGCATATTCCGGCAAAACAATTAACGTTAAAGGTATAGTTGACTGTTTCCACGGTGAATATCAGATAAAGGTATTCTCCAAGGATGATATAACAATCACATATTGAAAAATATAAGGAGCGAAATATGAAAAAGTTTATTGGATTAGTCCTTATGCTTACACTTTGCGTTTCCGTATTTGCAGGCTGCGGTCAGGAAACTCCTGCTCCCGCCCCTGCTGATGAACAGCCCGCTGAAGCCACCGGTTCTTCCGATCTGGCAGCTGCTAAGGAATACCTTGTCAGCATGTACAGAAATGCTCCTTCCACTCACGTGGAGGACTATCAGCTTGTTGGCAAGCTTGTTGTCGGTGATTCTACTTTCAATGTTGAGTGGACTGCCGATTCCGAAGCAGTTAAGTTCGTCAAAGGCGGCGATGGCATGGTCACCGTTGATATAGACGAGAAGAATCCCGAAGAAGTTAAGTACGCTCTGACTGCTACCATCTCCGATGAAAGCGGCAACTCTGAAACCGCAGAATATCAGCACAGAGTTCCTGCTGCCATCCTTATTGACGACAGCATGACCGATGAAGAGATTGTAACTGCTGCTTACAAGCTGGAGAACGGCGTTTCCGTTGCCACTCCTGCAACCCTTACCGGTGTTGTAAGCTCCATTGACAGCGAGTACAACCCCAAGTATAAGAACCTCAACCTCACTATGGTTGTAGGTGAGCTTGAAGAAAATCCCATTGTCTGCTTCCGTCTTGGAGGTGAAGGTGCTGAGATCGTCAAAATTGGCGACACTATCACCGTAACCGGTACTCTCAAGAACTTCAAGGGTACTATTGAGTTTGACGCAGGCTGCAGTCTTGATGCAATAGGCTGATAAAAACCTTAACGCATAAAAGAAGAGAAATTTTCTTTACATACAGCTTTTGTATGGTTTAACTCGTACATTTTAAAAGGGCCTGTTGCAAAATAGGCCCACGAAAAAAGACGAGTAAGTTTCCCCG
>SAMEA104404100__coassemble_3812_pt1 | contig 9520 bp, 6 predicted proteins | sample SAMEA104404100__metabat2_low_PE_032 | metagenome-assembled genome bin SAMEA104404100 (sample SAMEA104404100) | Balaenoptera acutorostrata | reverse complement strand
CGCATCGCCAATAATTCTGGTTCGATTTCCTTGATGTGCGCATATTTTCTCTTGGGCATAACAATACCCCCTGTTGTAGTTTTATTATCCTACAACAGGGGGTGTTTTGTCTGTTGTCCGTTTTTACTGGACCTGTTCATTTCTCCCGGAGTTTTTATCCTTTTTTATTTTTGAACTTTGGAATCTCTCTTGTCAAAAACAAATATGTAAAGCAGAGAGCTGATTAAAAGCAAATATGGATACAGAAGATATGGCATTATCTGGAATGCTGATACCTGAAAGTCAAGGCTTGCGGCGGCTGAAATTGCAACCAGCATTTGAGCACCGTAAGGAATAACGCCCTGAAATACACAAGAGAAAGTATCCAGCAGTGAAGCAGCCTTTCTGGGAGTTATGCCGTACTCCTCCCCCATTTCCTTTGCTATGGGGTTTGCCATAACGATGGCGACGGTATTATTAGCAGTTGCTATATCCATAACGCCGACAAGCATACCCATTCCAAGCTGTCCAGCTTTTTTGCCTTTAAAGATTTTGCGGATAAACGCAAGAAGAGCCTCAAATCCGCCGTACTCACGGATAAGTGCGCACATTGCGGCAACCAGAACAGCTACCATGCAAGTCTCAAACATTCCGGCAGCACCTGAACCCATATTAGAGAGCAGGTCAACAGCGGCAGTATGTCCAGTTGCGAGCATGATCGCAGAGCCGGAAACTATTCCGATAAGCAGAACCACAAAGACATTTATACCAATTATACCGCCAATTAGTACAAGCACATAAGGCAGGATCTGGAGGAGGTGATAAGGCTGAACAGGCATAGGTTTAATATCAGCTTTAAAGGAGAGAACAAGAATAATTACTAATGTTGCAAGTGCTGCGGGAACAGCAATTCCCAGATTTTCTCTAAATTTATCTTTCATCGCACAGCCCTGACCGTTACATGCTGCAATAGTAGTATCAGAAATAAAGGAAAGGTTATCGCCAAACATTGCGCCGCCCATAACAGTACCCACGCAAAGCGGAACGCTGAAACCTGAAACCTGAGCAACGCTCACGGCAATAGGTGTTAAAAGCGTAATTGTTCCAACACTTGTGCCCATTGCGGTAGAAACGAAACACGCCACTAAAAACAATACAGCCACAGAATATCTGCTCGGAATAAATGATAGCATAAAATATGCAACGCTCTCAGCACTTGAACGGCCAACTACTCCGACGAAAGTGCCTGCAGCCAAGAAAATAAGGACCATGGTGATTATATTCTTATCTCCTACTCCCTGTCCCATAATTTCAAGCTTTTTGTCAAAGCTCAGTTCTCTATTCTGCAGACATGCAACAAGAATAGCGACCAAAAAAGCAATAACAATGGGAATATTATAAAATCCCATTGGAATTTTAAGCACATACTCAAACAAAAGGCCAAGTCCCAAATACATAAAAAGAAACACTAATATTGGAAGCAGAGCCTTTGCATTTTTCTTTCTCATTTAATATCCTCCCGAGTATAGTGGAAAACCACTATACGCCCTGTTATTATAATTGTTATTACCTTATCATAAGGCTTTTACATAGTCAAGGAAAAGCGGCTGATTTTGTCAAATATGATTAGCTGTGAAATAGTATTTTATTTAGAAATAGAAAACAGGGCAGATAAAATGATCCGCCCTGTTTTGCAGTATTTTATTAGAATATTACGTTAAGGTCAACGTCGGCTGCAATACCGTTTATGTTGCCGGAGCTTGTGAACTGCCACATATCATAGCGTCCACGGAAGTCAGGTAAATGATTATCAGTAGTGTAGCTTGCAAGCCATGTGAAATATTTATTGACTTTGGAAATCTCTATTTCATCTCTGAAGAAATTCTGTCCTGAATAAATTCCGGCCTTATATCCGCTGTTTTCAACTGTCTCGCAGAAAGCATTTATAATGTTTGTTCTCTGTGAAGGTGTAAGCTTGTCTGCTCTGCCGTTGGGTCTATCACCGGAATATTCCATATCAATAAAGATTGGATAATCAAGATGCTGACCGTTAACTCTCTGGAGAGCGTAACTTGCCTCTTCTACTGCTTCCCTCTCATTTATTGCGGTAGAATAGAAGTAAACGCCGACTTTAAGGCCTGCCGCTTTGGCACCTTTCATATTTTTGCTGAACATGGTGTCGTTGTACACTCTGCCACTTTCCCAGCCACGACCGCCTACACGTATTATTGCGTAATCAATGCCCTGTGCCTTTACAGCCTGCCAGTTGATTTCCTCATCCCATGAGGAAACGTCAATGCCGATAGAAGAAGCTTTTACGCCGTTCTGGTCAAAATAGTAGAGCTTACCGTCTATCTTTTTAAGACCTTTAACAGTCTCACCATATTCATTATAATAGTACATCTTCCCGTCATTTTCCTGCCAGCCAACACGGCGGCTTACAGAATCCATTATAGGTTCGGCATCAATGTCGTACTTCTCTACCGGAGTATTATCGTAATTATACAAGGTTTCACTTACATAATAGCCATCAGCAGTGAGGCCTGACTCGGTTCCCTCTTCAGGAGTGGTAGGAATAAAGAAGTACTCGCCGTAATCTACTGTGCCGTCTCCGTTCTCGTCTACGGGGTAAACTTCGCTCTCTTCGCCGCTGTCACGGAGGAGAATTCTGCCATTAGGTCCAAGATTTACAGTATATGTATATGTCTGATGTCCGTTTGCATCAAGAACCGGAGTTTCTTCAACAATAACATTACCCTGTCCCTGAGCATCAGCAGGAGTTTCGATTATTTCTATATCCATTTCCACAGGAGCTGAGGGTGCGCTTGTTTCCACCTGTTCATCATAAGGAAGCTCGGTGTCATCGATAATAGGAATAATGTCAGCCACGTTTTCAATTTCTACATGCTCCACATGACCGTTACCAAACTCTTTCTCATAATCCGGATCATATTCCGGCTTAGGTGTGGGTGTAGGCGTAGGCTTGGGGGTAGGTTTAGGAGTGGGTTTCGGTGTCGGTTTGGGTGTGGGCTTAGGACTTGGCTTTACACTGCTGTCAGGTTTAGTATTTGGTTTATAAGTTGCAGTTTCGCTTTTATTGTCCTTTTCTCCATCTTTCTTATCTGTAACAGAGGGAGAAGTCTGAGGCTTTTTATCATTTTTTATCGCAGGAGTTTCCTTTGAACCTGCGGCATATTTATTGCCTGCCTCATTATCTACTGTATTGCCTTCTATTGTAATATTATTTTGTTTATCTTTCACAGGTTCATGCCGTGAAATACGAATAAGGCTTGGCGCCAGAATAAGGGCTGCCACAAGCACTGCAATACATGGCAATGTAATTAAAACATACTTTTCATTTTTTGGGTCTGTTAAAATCTCCCAAAGCTTTACAAAAAAGTTTTTCATGGATTTTCTCTCTTTTCTTTCGAGCGCCTATTTTGAAACAGGCGGTACTTTCAAGCTACAATATGCTTATTATCATTTTAAACCATAATGCCACCATTTGTCAATCTTTTTCATTCTTTCTGTTTCCATTCTGTTTCTTTTGAAAATCACGCAAAAATTTTTCAGCTTGTGGAAATATGAACTTTATGTTAAAATAAAATTTATGACTACTATATTTAAAAAAGAATTCGCAGATGCGAGAAAAGCGTACATAAGCGCTGAATTTGGAAATTTAAATAATATGCAACGTGAAGCGGTGTTGGCCACGGAGGGGCCTCTGCTGATACTGGCCGGAGCCGGAAGCGGCAAAACCACAGTGTTAATTAACCGCATTGCAAACATTTTAAAATACGGTAAAGGCAGCGACAGCGTGGATTTACCTGAAAATGCAGACGAAAATATGCTGAAGGCACTAAAGGCAAAAACTCCCGAAGCTGCTAAGTTTGCAGCTTTAGACCCGGTAGAGCCTTGGCGTATTCTTGCTATTACATTTACAAACAAGGCTGCAGACGAGTTAAAAGCAAGACTTCAAAATATGCTTGGCAGCGCAGGAGACGATATATGGGCCTGCACTTTTCACTCTGCCTGTGTCAGAATTTTAAGAAGAGATGCTGAGAAAATCGGTTTTTCAAGCAGCTTTTCTATATATGATACCTCTGACAGTCTCAGTCTTATAAAGCGTATCCTTAAAGACATGAATCTCGACGATAAAACCTTTAAGCCAAGAAGTGTTTTAAACGCTATAAGTGCTGCAAAAGATGCCCAGATAGGCCCTGCTGAATTTTCAAAGAATGCAGATGCAACCTTTGATATGCGGAAAAAGAAGATTGCGGAAATTTACACCGAATATATGCGCCGTCTCTTCTCTGCTGATGCTATGGATTTTGACGACCTTATATCTTTCACTGTAAAGCTATTGCAGGAGCACGACGATGTAAGAATTTACTGGCAGAAACGTTTCCGTTATGTACTCATTGATGAGTATCAGGATACAAACCATCTTCAATATCTTCTGGCCTCCATTCTTGCCGGTGGCAGCGGTAATATCTGCGTTGTAGGTGATGACGACCAGAGTATTTATAAGTTCAGAGGCGCAACCATAGAAAACATTCTGTCCTTTGAAAGCGAATATAAAAACTGCCGCACCATACGTCTTGAGCAGAATTACCGTTCTACTGAGCACATTTTGAACGCAGCTAATGCTGTAATAAGAAACAACAACGGCAGAAAAGGCAAAGAACTTTGGACAAATAACGGTACTGGCGATAAATTAAAGCTCTATGTAGCAGACAACGAAAACGAAGAGGCTCAGTATATCGCTTCTACTATAATGTCAAGCTACGGTGAGGGCGCAAATTTCCGTGACCATGCAGTACTATACAGAATGAATGCTCAGTCAAGCCAGCTTGAATTTGCATTTAAACGTGCTGGTATTCCCTACCGTGTCATTGGCGGAAACCGTTTCTTTGACAGAGCTGAAATTAAAGATGTTCTCTCATATTTAAACCTTATTGCTGCTCCATCTGACGACCTGAGACTTTTAAGAATAATAAATTCTCCACCCAGAGGAATAGGTGCTAAGAGTATTGACACGCTAAGCGCTATTGCAGCAAGAGAAAATCAGAGCTTATTCGAGATTGCTGATACGGCAGACAAATACCCTGAGCTGCAAAGACCTGCAATAAAACTCCGTCAATTTGCAAACATGATAAAAGAACTCAGGAGTTTTTCCGAAACACATAGACCTGATGAGTTGTTTGATGAATTGCTGAACAAGAGCGGCTATCTCAATATGCTTGAACTCTCAGATGACGAAAAGGACAAAGACCGTGCCGAAAACGTTAAGGAGCTTAAAACCAGCATCATTGAGTATATAAAAACCTCAGGTGATATGTCTCTGGAGGGTTATCTGGCAAATGTAGCGCTCTATACCGACATGGATAATTACGATAAGGATGCAGACTGTGTTGTGATGATGACCATGCACAGCGCAAAAGGTCTGGAATTTCCTACCGTATTTATAAGCGGCATGGAAGAGGGCATTTTCCCGGGCACTAAAGTTATAGGCGAGCCTGACGAAATGGAAGAAGAACGCCGCCTGTGCTATGTGGCTTTGACAAGAGCAAAACAGCGCTTGTTCCTCGTATGTGCCAGGCAGCGTATGTTTTTCGGTCGAACTACTGCTAATAAGGTGTCACGCTTTGTGGAGGAAATTCCCGAAGATGACATAGAGAAGAACATTCCCATGGGATACTCTTACAGCGATAAAAGTTATAATACACCTTGGGACTATACTCCCCCTGAGCGTCGTGTCAATTACGGAAGTGTTCCGGCTTTTGAGAAAAAAGCCAAAACCGTCTCATATGATTTTAATACCGGAGACAATATCAAACACAAAGCATTCGGTCAAGGTGTTATAACAAAAATGACACCTATGGGCGGCGATTTTCTAATAGAGATAAACTTTGAGGACATAGGCAATAAAAAGCTTATGCTTCGTGCCGCAGCTCCTCATATGACGAAGGCATTAAATGGACATCAAATATAAAATCCTCGGAAAACTTGCTCTTTTTGGTACAGCTTTTATCTGGGGTACCTCTTTTGTTGTGTTGAAAAAGCACCTTGGACAGCATGGGGGTATTCTGGGTACTTGCACTCAGATTTACAATATCCGCCTCCCTTATGGCCGTTTTTGCAGGAAAAAAATTAAAGCAGATGTCGAAGCCCGTTGTAAAAGCAAGTATCTTAATGGGACTATGCCTCGGAGTTGCACAATAGTGCAGACCTTTGGTCTAAAATACACCACTCCCGGTAAAAACGCCTTTTTAACCACTACCTACTGCGTTCTTGTCCCCTTCCTTTCATGGGCAATATATAAGAAGAAGCCTCAGCTTTCTCACGTTGTTGCAGGTATACTCTGCATAAGCGGTATAGGTTTCGTGTCTTTAAGCGGTTCTGACGGCGGAATAAATATTGGCGATGTTCTCACTCTCATTTGCGGAATTTTCTATGCATTACAGATAATTATAATGGATCGTTACCTTACAGAAGGTGATGCGATGGACGTGAGTGTAATGCAGTTTGCAGCAGGCGCTGTCCTGTGTTGAGTGTTTGCTCTCATATTTGAAAACCGGCCCACAGCAGTTCCTTCTTCCGCATGGTTCAGTATTCTTTATCTCAGCGTAATGTGTACCGGTGTCTGCTTCTACTTGCAGGCATGGGGTATGCAGTATACATCCGCAACTACTTCAGCCGTCATAATGTGCTTTGAAGCTGTTTTCGGAGCTTTAACATCCATTATTTTCTATCACGAACAGATAACAGTTAAGCTTTTATGCGGCTTTGCCCTCATATTCTTCTCCGTGGTTATCTCTGAAACAAATTTAAAATTTTCAAGAGCAAAAAAGGAAGCAATTTGAGTTGTTTCCTTTTTTACTATTTTTTTAGGTTTTACATCATTAAGATATGGTTTTTATGAAAATTTTCCCCAAAACAGCCGCTTGTATTGTCTTTAAGCTGTATGCTAAAATATAACAGAGGTGATGAGAATGAAATATCCTCAGTTTCTTATACGTTACGAAAGGCTTAAACGAAATTGGAGTCAGGAGGGACTATGCAAAGATATATGTACAGTTTCCTATCTTTCTAAAATAGAACAGGGCAAAGCTGAACCATCAGATGAAATACTATCCTTGCTATTTGAGCGGCTTGGCGTTGAGTGGCAAAGCAGCGGTATTTACGCCGAGCTTATAGAAAACGCCTGGGAGCTGCTTCTATCAGGTCATCAGGAAAGACTTCAGAAATTATGTTCTTCCACAATATGGAATAAATATTTAAACAGTGTTTATGGGTTGGATGCTATACTTCTGAAAAACGTAAGTACAGACGGTGCAAACCCTTTGCCGGATGCTATTGAGGTTTGCATGGATCACAGGCAGCTGTCCATACAAAGAGTTTTGCAGGAGCGCTTTGAAGAGGCAATAAAGCTAAATCCTTGTTCGTTCATCTATCTTGCTTCAGGAAGTAACCACTACTGGAATGGAGAAAACACAAGAGCCATTGAACTTTTGCAGCTTGCAATTCAGCAGGCAGCTTCTGAGGGAAGAGCGCTGAATATTATGTATGCACACTACTATATAGGCTCCTGCTATTCAAATCTTTTATATTTTGAAGCCATGAACTCTCACTATAAAATTGCAAGAAGTCTGGCACTTGATTTGGGTGAATACAGCATCCTGAATTCCATAGATTACAATATTGCTTCTACAAAAATTGAAATGGGGCAATACACAGAAGCTCTTCGATATTTTGAAGGCATTAAAGAGAGCAATATAATGAACCTGCACAAGCTTGCTATCTGCTACGAAAAAACAGGGCAGAAAGCTAACGCTTTAGAAACCTTAAATAAGGCTTTTAATTTTTTAGAAGAAAAGCCTGATGAGATATGGGAGATAATTTGCAGGGTAGTTGAGATACGCCTAAAAGATGAAAATTATCTGGATAGCGACGTTTACGGAAATACTCTTGTAAAGTGTTTCGAGGAAATGAAAGCTCAAATGCCCGTAGGTTTTTGTATTTTCCATATGCCTTGGATGCTTGAATATCTGGAGCATAAAAGGAAATATAAGCAGGCGTACACTCTTTTATTGGCTTTTCCTTCATATAGGGCAAAAGTCGCTTTTAGCGGTGAATTGTGAGTTTTTTATCCCCAATGTACTCCATTGTGGAGTGTTTAGACCATATGTTAAATTATGGAATGAGGTGAGAAAATGAAGAGCACACTTTGGACTAAAAATTTTACTCTACTTATAATAGCGACCATTTTAGGCGGCATAGGTGGAATAGCCGGCAACTTTGCCATGTCATTTCTCGTATATGACGAAACAGGCAGTACCCTTGCTTCAGCTTTAATTGTTGCAGTTGCATTTATACCGGGATTTATTATTCCTGTATTTGCCGCACCCTACATGGACAGACTTCCCCGAAAGCTTTTTCTTGTGGGCGGAGACTTAGTGAACGGATTTCTATACACTCTTGCAGGTATTTACCTGCTGAAAATGCCGTTTTCCTACGTTGGATATTTAGGCTTTTCCCTGCTTCTCCAGTCGCTTGGCAGCTTCGATATGCTGGCATATAACAGCATCTATCCCAATTTAATTACTGAGGGTATGGAGCAAAAGGGCTATGCTGTTTCGTCAATGGTCTATCCCGTGCTTATGGTAATTATGATGCCGATTTCGGCGTGGCTTTTGGATACAATAGGCGTTGCATGGATTCTGATTTTTCAGGGCGGTTTATCCATGCTGGGTGCCTGTATTGAAAGCGGAATCAAAATACACGAAGAAAAACGAATGGATGGAGGAAATTTTTCCTTTAAGCAATGGAAAATGGATATAAATGATGCCCTCCAATTTATGAAAAAGGAAAAAGGTATTGCCTATTCCTATCTATACACCGGTTTTGCAGGCGGTATTGGTAACGGAGCAGGGCCTATAATGATAGCCTTTTTCCGCACAGCTCCCGGCTTTACCGTAGCCATGTACTCCTTTTTCTCTGTAGCTGAATGTATAGGCAGAACAATAGGCGGCTTATTTCACTATAATCTAAAAATAAAAAATGAAAAGAAATTCAACCTTTGCTTCTTTATCTATGAATTTTACGATTTGATGGATGCCTGTCTGCTGTTTCTTCCCTACCCTCTTATGCTTTTAAACCGAGCTGTTTGTGGTTTCTTAGGCTGTAACAGTGCATCTCTCCGTGAAGCCGCCATACAGAGTTATATCCCCGATGAATACAGAGCACGAGTAATTGCATTTTCAGATATTTTGTTTTTTGCAATGGGCGGAGTTCTTTCCCTTGTTATCGGTACATTGGGTGAAGTTCTGGATTACAAGCTGTGTCTGCTTGTGTGCGGTGTATCAGGCATGTTAGTTTCTTATTTTACTATTTGGCGGCAAAGAAAATATACCAGTAAAATTTTTATGGCAAAAGAAAATAATTAAAGTCATTTTTGAGAAGGCCAAAGGTGCCTTCCACCTGGATTGACCGGCACATCCTCACATAGATTCCGTGCTCAGTTGTAATGTTCTTCTGA
>SAMEA104404100__coassemble_3447_pt1 | contig 10436 bp, 8 predicted proteins | sample SAMEA104404100__metabat2_low_PE_032 | metagenome-assembled genome bin SAMEA104404100 (sample SAMEA104404100) | Balaenoptera acutorostrata | reverse complement strand
GCAGTAAGACTTTTACTGCATAATCCTAAGCCTTTTAAAATTATGCAATATGACAGCGACGGAGAAATGTGTGAAGATGAGGCGGAAGTCATACTTCGTGACAGACTGTTAGAAATCATCTCTCATGGAGAAGGCAACCTTTCAGAGCGACTAATTTCTTGCCTTGAGCTTTGCAATGGAAAAAGAAACGATTTTGATGTAAAGTTCTGGGCAGAATATTATCTCAGTCTTGAACGTATGGATGAAGCCTGGACAGATATGCTGGAGAAACTTAGAGACGGAGAGTGTCAAAACTTTGTACCGGAGGGACATGCTGCGGAACGACTGGTATCCTATTTTGTATACAGACATTTTGTTAATCTCTGCTTTGATTATGGGCCTGCAAGCGCATTGATTTTCTGCGTTTTGAGTGCAGCTTTAATTATGGCAATAGGAAATATAGACGGCGAAAATTTGGAGCATGTAAGGCTATATTCCTCTGAAATCGAGTATTCAGACGAAAATATTCAGCTAATTCTGGACAAAATCAGTAAAAGACAGAAATAAGCCTTTACTTTTAACCCTTTTATGTGTTAACATAATTCGATAAAAGATTTTGATTTTAACTGCCTTGTTGGCAGAATGGAGTAACGTATGTCAGAAACAAAAAAAGAAATAGAAAGGCGCAGAACCTTTGCTATTATCTCTCACCCCGACGCCGGTAAAACTACACTTACCGAAAAGCTTCTTCTTTACGGCGGAGCAATTCAGCAGGCTGGCTCTGTTAAGGGCAAAGCCACAGCCAGACACGCAGTGTCCGACTGGATGGAACTGGAAAAGCAGAGAGGTATTTCTATCACCTCATCTGTAATGCAGTTTGAATATGACGGCTATTGCGTAAATATTCTGGATACCCCCGGACACCAGGACTTCTCCGAGGATACTTACCGTACCCTTATGGCTGCTGATAACGCCGTCATGGTTATTGATGCTGCAAAAGGTATTGAGCCTCAGACAAGAAAACTCTTTAAAATTTGCGCTATGCGTCATATCCCCATATTCACATTTATAAATAAACTTGACCGTGAAGCCAGAAGCCCCTATGATTTAATGGAGCAGCTGGAAAATGAGTTCGGCATAGGCACCTATCCTATGAACTGGCCTATCGGTTGCGGTCAGGATTTCAAGGGAGTTTATGACAGAGAGAAGAACGAAATTCTTGCTTTCACAGACTTCCATAAGGGAACAAGCCGTATTAAAGCCATTGAATGCAGTCTTGATGAGACTGATAAATTAGATGAACTGATTGGTCCCAGACTTCGTGAAACTCTTATCGACGATATAGAGCTGCTTGACGGCGCAGGTTATGAGTTTGACATCGAAGAAGTCAGAAAAGGTAAACTCAGCCCCGTATTTTTCGGTTCTGCTCTTAATAACTTTGGTGTTGAGCCTTTCCTTGAAAGCTTCCTGAAGCTGACCATGCCCCCGCTTCCCAGAATTTCAAAGGACGATATTATTGATCCCTTTGACGAGCATTTCTCCGCTTTCGTATTTAAGATACAGGCTAACATGAATAAGGCTCACCGTGACAGAATTGCATTTATGCGTATCTGTTCCGGTAAATTCCAGCGTGATAAGGAATATTTCCATGTTCAGGGCGGTAAACCTCTACGTCTTGCTCAGCCTCAGCAGCTTATGGCTTCTGACCGTGCTATAATAGATGAGGCATATGCAGGCGATATTATAGGTGTTTTTGACCCGGGCATTTTCTCTATCGGCGACACCATATGCGAAAAAGGTCAGGATGTCTGCTTTGAGGGCATACCCACATTTGCTCCTGAGCATTTCGCTGCTGTTGAGCGTGTTGACACCATGAAGCGCAAACAGTTTGAAAAGGGAATTTCTCAGATAGCACAGGAAGGTGCTATTCAGATATTCCACGAGCCTTTCACAGGCGTTGAGGAAGTTATTGTCGGTGTTGTAGGTGTGCTTCAATTTGAGGTTCTGGAATACAGACTTAAAACTGAGTATGGCGTTGATATTCGCCGCAGAGCAATGCCTTATGAGCATGTGCGCTGGGTAGAAAATGATGATATTGATATAAGAGACCTTAACCTCACCAGTGATACAAAGTGGGTGCAGGACTTTAAGGGAAATAACCTGTTGCTCTTTACTTCCGAGTGGTGCATAAACTGGGCTTTACAGAAAAACGAAGGTTTACGACTCGGAGAGTTTAATAAAGAATAATTTTAAAAAAGGAGCGCAAATTATGGCCGAGAAGTTCATTATCGAAATTTACAGAACTAAAAACCCGGACGAACTCACAAAACTCATTGCAGACCCGGAATCAAAACTTGATACCGGAAGCGGTGCGGCACTTAATATGGCCGTGGCTGCTGCATTTTTGAGTCGTGCTGCCGCTGTATGCTTTAAAGAAGGTAGGAGCAGTGAAAGACTTGATTACATTGTGAGAAACGCAGAGACTTTGAGAAATTACATGGTTTATCTCATAGATGAAGATGTAAAATGTAAAAATCCAATGCGTCAGGCTGTAAAAAATGGTGAAGAAGAGAACTTAGAAGCCTGCCGCCGTCCTGCTGTGTCAATCTGCGAAGAGATTGTAAATATGGTTGGAAGCGGTTTAGATTTGGCTTTGGAACTTTGTGACTACTGTTCTAAAGATGGTAGAATTTATGTGGAGCAGTATGTCCATACTGCAATGGCGGCTGCGAAAACCGCTATAAGCTATATCCTTAGTTTGAGCTCCAAATCCGTTGATGAGACTTACCGTTATGTAACACGTCGTGAAAATGAAATGACTATGGAGCAGTACGAGAAACTCAGCGGTGATATATTCTCTAAATTATCTCAAATATAAGAACGAATTACAGCATCTCCCAAATTATTTGAGAGATGCTGTTTTACGCTATTATTTAAAATTTTCGGATCTTTATATAAGAAAAAATGCTGTTGTTTTAAAATTGTTTACCTTAACGGTAAGCTGTTGGAGGGCGTTTTGTGTTGCTATTTCGGGCTTTTTATTGTATAATATAAAATCAAGAATATTTACTTCTGGGAGTTGAGCATATGGGTAAAGACATTCAACAGCTTAAAAAGTGGATAGACCATAGTAACAACGTGGTTTTCTTCGGCGGTGCCGGAGTAAGCACTGAGAGCGGAATTCCTGATTTCAGGAGCGTAGATGGTCTTTACAATCAGAAGTGGAAATATCCCCCCGAGACTATTCTTAGTCATAGCTTTTTTGAGCGGTATCCGGAAGAGTATTACAGATTTCACAGGGAAAAACTTGTGATTGAAGGTGTACGGCCTAATACTGCTCATCTACGTCTTGCAGAGCTTGAACGTCAGGGAAAGCTTAAAACTGTAATAACTCAGAATATAGACGGCTTGCATCAGCTTGCAGGCAGTAAAAATGTTCTTGAACTTCATGGCAGTATTTTAAGAGCCTATTGTTCTAAATGCGGAAGAAAATGTTCTGCTGAGACTATGAATTACGGCGAGGGTGTTCCTCGTTGTGATTGCGGTGGAATTATCAGACCCGATATTGTTTTATATGAAGAGCCGCTTGATAATGAAATTGTGAAAAAAGCAATACATCACATTGAAAATGCGGATGTACTTATAATAGGCGGAACTTCGTTAAATGTATATCCTGCGGCAGGTCTTATTAACTATTACCATGGAGATAAGCTTGCTCTTGTTAATTTAAGCTCAACACCGTATGACAGTTACGCTGATCTGGTCATACACGAAAAAATCGGAGAGGTGTTTTCCCAGATATGAAGTATACGGATATTTTAGGAGTCAATTTTGTTAACGGCAGTATAGAGGAAGCCGTTGAAAAGGCTCTGCGTGTAGCAGAGGAGCATAGAAGTGCCTATGTTGTTGCTCCAGACTCTGAAATGATGATAGCAGCAGGTAAAGATTTGCGTTACATGCGTACAATTCAGGAGGCGGATCTTTGCCTGCCTGAAGGTAACGGTGTAATGTATGCTGCAAATATTCTTGGTTCTCCACTTAAAAGCAGAATCTCTGCATTAGATTTTGCATCTGCACTTATGGCCAGAATGGCTGAAAAGAATATGAGCATTTTTATTATAGGCAGAGATTATGATATGGTGGAAACTGCAGGTCTTAATATCCAAAACCGCTATCCGGGTATAGAGCTTGTCGGTACTGATGACGGATATTTTGACAACGAGATTGAGCTTTATGAGTTAATAAATAAAGCAAATCCCGATTTGCTTCTTGTTGGCTACGGAAGCCTTGTACAGGAAAAATGGATGAACAAAAGCAAAAATGAGCTTAATGTGGGGCTTATGATTGGCTTCGGTGATGAGCTTCCTGTTGTTGCCGGTTCTGCTGAAAGAGCACCTAAGCGCTGGCGTGATTCGGGATTTGAGTGGCTTTACTGGCTTTTGAAAGATCCCAAGCGTTTTGGCCGTATGGTTAAGCGCACCAATATTGTTTTTACAGCCGCTTGGAGGCGACTTGTCGGCTGAAATTCCCCTGTAAGGATTGGAACGGAGATATATGATGTCTAAAGGAAAACTGATAGTTCTTGAGGGTATAGACGGCAGCGGTAAATCTTCTCAGTATCGTCGTCTCTGCACAAGAATGGAAAAAGACAAAATTGCTTATAATCACATTGTCTTTCCGAGATATGATAAGGAAAGCAGTGCACTCATCAGAATGTATTTAAACGGTGAATTCGGAGATAAGCCGGACGATGTAAACCCTTATGTTGCCTCAACATTTTATGCAGTTGACCGATTTGCAGCATATAGAACTGACTGGGGTAAGATATATGAAAATGGCGGACTTATTTTGTCTGACCGCTATACTACTTCTAATGCTGTTCATCAGGGCTCCAAATTGACTGATGAGCAACTGCCTGAGTTCTTCTCATGGCTTACTGATCTTGAATATGTAAAAATGGGTCTGCCCAAGCCTGATCTTGTTATTTATCTGGATGTTGACCTTGAAACTTCTCTGAAGCGTATGCGCAAGAGAGAGCAGCGTGGTCTCAGTTGTGCAGATATACATGAGAAAGATAATTCCTACCTTGAGCGTTGCCTTTATACTGCTGATAAAGCGGCGGAATACTACCATTGGCATCGCATACCTTTCCTGAAAAACGGCAGGGAAAGGGATCTTGACGAAAAGAACCAAGAAATATACAATGTTATATTGGAAACTCTGGGTAAGTAAAGGCTTTAAATTATAAGAAAGGGCTTCTCAGAGAGAAGCCCTAAATTTACCGCCGGAAGAATCAGACATTCAATCCGGCTTTCCCGTTAAAACTTAGCAACCGCAGCCACAACCATTGTTGCAGCCATTGTCGCAGCCACAGGCGCAACCACAGTTGTTGCCGCCGCATCCACCGCAGCAGAAGAGAATGATGATTATGAGAAGAATCCAGATACAGCTATTATTGTTGCAACCATTACAGAACATATGAAGTTCCTTTCTCCGCACTTTAAATTTTTGCTTTACCGCCCTGTGCGGAGGGCGGATTTGGTGTTGTTGCTGTGTATTGCCGGTTCCCCCGGCTCAAACTATACTATGCTGCCTAGGCTTTAGCTGTCACAGATATTAATTTGAAATTTACACCGTAAGGTTTATTCAGGAGGTCAGATATGGCTGAAGATATTGAAAAAATAAACGAGATTTTCCGAATACAGGACGAAAAATCAGCCGGAAACAAGACAGGACATATAAAGCCGGAGGATTTAAATGAATTTGATATGTCCAAAAATAAAAAAAGCAGAAAAGATAAGAAGTCAAAAAACAAAGCCTCTAAGCAGGAGAAAAACGAAAACAAAAAAGAGGAGAAACATATCCAGAGAAATACCTGTCGCCGTACAGGCTGTATGGGCGGAATAATGTATTTTGTTTTCGTTATTTGCGTCAGTGTTGTCCTTGCTTGTGTGGCATGGATGGCAGCAAGTGATGCTCTTGCGTTAAATAAGCCGATGTTTGAAACAACTGTTACACTGCCGCCCGAAATTTTCAAATCAGAGACTGTGGATACGTTTGACGAGGATGGCAATAAAACCGGAACAAAACGTATAAGCATAGCTGATATGGACTATGTAGCAGATCAGCTTAAAGAGGCCGGACTTATTGAGTATAAGTGGCTCTTCAACTTCTTTAGCGATATATCACACGCCGATAAGAAACTCAGCCCCGGTGAATATGAACTTAAATCCAGTTACGACTACCGTGCTCTTATAACCCATATGCGTGCTGGCGCCGACTCTGCGCTGACTGTTGATGTCACTATTCCTGAGGGCTTTACAATGCATCAGATCTTTAAACGTCTGGAGGAGAATAACGTCTGCTCCTACGAAGATTTGATGGCAGCAGCTGCTGATTATAAGTATAATTACAACTTCCTTGAAAATAAGGAAGAAGGAAATGCCTCACGTCTTGAAGGCTACCTGTTCCCCGAGACTTACCAGTTCTATGTAGATATGCAGGCTTCAAGTGCTATAAGCAAGTTCTTGGATGTATTCTATATGAGATTTGATAGTGAAATGATAAATCTCTGTAACAATCTGGGAATGAATATGGATGATGTTATTACCATTGCTTCTATGATAGAAAAGGAAGCAGCAACTGATGAAGAGAGGGGATACATTGCTTCCGTTATCTATAACCGTCTTAATGCAGGTATGCCTTTAGGTATAGATGCAACACTTCTTTATGAATATCCAGACCATGAGGGCGCACCCACAGCTGAAATGCTCCAGAAAGACAGCCCATATAACAGCCGTATTCATACCGGACTGCCTCCCACACCTATATGTAATCCCGGTTTGCCCTCAATAAAGGCTGCTTTACAGCCGGAAGATACAAACTACTACTATTACGCTTTGGATACCGAAACCGGAACTCACCGCTTCTTTGAAACCGAGGGTGAGCACAGTGCTTTCGTTGCAACACAGAACTATGAATAATAATCAATTTGAACTTTTATCACCCGCCGGAGATATGGAGCGCCTTCAAATGGCGCTCCGCTACGGCGCCGACGCCGTGTATCTTGCAGGGCGTAAATTTGGCATGAGAGCATCTGCTGTTAACTTCGCAGATGATGAACTGAGACAGGCTGTCAGCTATGCCCATGAAAGAGGGGCAAAAGTATATGTAACCTGTAATACGCTTCCCAGAGAGGACGAAATCATAGATTTACCGGAGTATCTGGAATTTTTGCAGGATGCGGGCGTTGATGCGCTTATAATAGCCGATATCGGGGTGTTGGAAATGGCAAAAAAATACGCTCCCAATGTTAAACGCCATGTAAGTACTCAGTTCGGAGTAATCAATTCAGCTGCCGCAAATGCGCTTTATAATTTAGGTGCTGATACTGTCGTTCTGGCAAGAGAAACTCCTCTGGAGGACATTAAGAAGATAAGACAGAACACACCGGAAGATTTGCGCCTTGAGGCTTTCGTCCATGGTGCTATGTGCGTTTCTTTTTCCGGCCGCTGCTTGCTGTCTAACTACATGACAGGCAGAGATGCAAACCGTGGTCAGTGCGCACAGCCATGCCGCTGGAAATATCATCTGGTAGAGGAAAAACGTCCCGGCGAGTATTTTGAAATTACTGAAGACGGCGGGACCTACATATTAAATTCTCGTGATATGCGAATGATAGAACATATTCCGGAGCTTATGGATGCGGGCATTTGCAGTTTTAAAATTGAAGGTAGAATGAAATCTGCCTATTATACTGCTCTTGTCACTAATGCTTATCGTCACGCAATAGATGAAGCCATAGCGGGTAAACCTTTAGATAAACTTTGGGTTGAAGAAACCGAAAAGCTTAGTCACAGACCTTACTGTACTGGATTTTATTTCGGCGATCCCGGTCAGCATTATGCAGAAGCAAGTTATTTCCAGACTGCCGATGTAGCCGCAGTTGTAAAAGAATGTGACAACGAGGGAGAAGCAATCCTCACTCAGCGCAATAAATTCATTGCAGGTGATAACTTAGAGGTTCTGGTACCTCAGGGTAGACCTGTTGCTTTTACAGCTGAAAATCTTCGTGATGTTGATGGCAATTCTATTGAAGATACACGACATTCTATGATGGTATTTAAAATGAAACTCCCGTGTTATGTTCCAGAAGGAAGCATAGTCAGAAAATGTCGTTCAAAATGTCGTTAAATAGTCTTTTACTCTTGACAAAAAGTCCTTATATGAGTAAACTATACAAAGATATTGGCATTTAATCTTAATATCAATTTGGCTGTGACGAAAAGAGCCGATTCAGAGCATTTCAGAGAGAGGTCATTTGCTGTGAGACCTTATGCTTCAATTCGGTGGCCACTTCCGAGCCACTCCGAGAGATCGGAGCGCTTATCCACGTTAAGGATATTCTGAGGCTCTTCATCAGTGAAGAGTAAATCAGGGTGGTACCGCGTATTAACCTTCGCCCCTGTTTAGGGGCGGAGGTATATTTTTTGCAGAATTGCTTGAATTCTGTATTCGTACAGCTAAAAATGGAGGAAAAAACAATGAAAAAATTCGGTCTTAACGAGCTTCGTGAGATGTTTCTCAAATTCTTCGAGTCTAAAGAACATCTCCGTCTCCCCAGCTTCTCTCTCATTCCCCAGAATGATGCAAGCCTTCTTCTTATAAACTCAGGTATGGCGCCTATGAAGCCCTACTTCAAGGGTGAACAGGTTCCGCCCCACAGCAGAGTTTGCACCTGCCAGAAGTGCATTCGTACCGGCGATATTGAAAATATAGGTAAGACTTCCCGCCACGGTACTTTCTTTGAAATGCTTGGCAACTTTTCTTTCGGTGATTACTTTAAGCATGAAGCTATCGCATGGAGCTGGGAGTTTTTGACTTCTCCTGAATGGGTAGGCCTTGACCCTGACAGACTTTATCCCTCTATCTATGAAAATGATGACGAGGCTTTTGAAATCTGGAATAAGGAAATAGGTATCCCTGCCGAGCGTATCTTCCGTTTCGGCAAGGAAGATAACTTCTGGGAGCACGGTGCAGGCCCCTGCGGCCCCTGCTCTGAAATCTACTACGATAGAGGCGAAAAGTACGGTTGCGGTAAACCCGGCTGCACTGTTGGCTGTGAGTGCGACAGATATATGGAAGTCTGGAACAATGTTTTCTCGCAGTTCGATAATGACGGCAATGGTAATTACACTGATCTTGTTCAGAAAAATATAGATACCGGTATGGGCCTTGAGCGTCTTGCTGTTGTATGTCAGGATGTTGATTCGCTCTTTGACGTTGATGCAGTTATGAATATCACTCATAAAGTAAGCGAAATTACAGGTGCATACTACGGTAAAACTCATAAGATGGATGTTTCTCTCCGTGTTATAACCGACCATATCAGAAGCTCCGTGTTTATGATTTGCGACGGCGTTCTCCCCTCTAACGAGGGCAGAGGTTACGTTCTCCGCCGTCTGCTTCGTCGCGCAGCACGTCACGGTAAACTTTTGGGTGTAAATGAGCCTTTCCTCTATCGTGTTGTTGATACTGTTATTCAGGAGAGTGAGGGTCAGTACCCTGATCTTCGTGAAAAGCAGGGTTATATTACTAAGGTTATAAAGACTGAGGAAGAAAATTTTGCTCGCACCATTGATGCAGGTATGAAGATTTTCGAAGAGCTTCTTGCAGAACACAAAGCTAATGGTGAAACTGTTTTCTCCGGTGCAGACGCATTCAAGCTCTATGACACCTATGGTTTCCCTGTTGACCTTACAAGAGAAATGTGTGAAGATGAGGGCATGACTGTTAACGAGGACGAGTTCAAAGCTCTTATGGACGAGCAGAGAACCAGAGCAAGAAAGGCAAGAGAGGCTCTTGGTGATCTGGGTTGGGCAGGTATAGAGTTCGGTAAGGATATGCCTGAGACTGAATTCCTTGGCTACGATCAGCAGGAGTGCGAGGGCAAAGTTCTCGCAATAGTTGCAGATGGTGAACTTCGTGAAGAGGTAGCTTCCGGTACTGAGGCAATACTTGTTCTTGATAAAACCACCATGTACGCCGAGATGGGCGGACAGATAGGCGATAAGGGTATTATTTCCGGCAATGGTTTTGAATTTAAAGTCAACAATGTTCAGAAGAACAAGGGCAATAAGTTCATGCACTATGGTGTAGTGACCAATGGTCAGATTACCACCGGAGAGACCGTTACCGTTTGCTACGACAGAGAGCACAGACTTGCTGTCGGCAGAGCTCACAGCGCAACACATCTGCTTCATAAAGCTCTGAGAGAAGTTCTGGGCGATCATGTACATCAGTCAGGTTCTCTTGTTGAGCCTGATAGACTTCGCTTTGACTTTACTCACTTTGAGCCTATCAGCCCTGAGCAGATGACCAGAATAAATGAGATTGTAAACGATGCAATTTTAGAGGGCTATCCCATTGTAACCGAGGTCATGGACGTTGAGAGCGCA
>SAMEA104404100__coassemble_3236_pt1 | contig 11115 bp, 8 predicted proteins | sample SAMEA104404100__metabat2_low_PE_032 | metagenome-assembled genome bin SAMEA104404100 (sample SAMEA104404100) | Balaenoptera acutorostrata | reverse complement strand
CAAGAACGATGGTTTCACCGTGAACCTGTACCTTACCGGCCAAACGTCTTCAGCACTGACAACATCTGTGCCGTCAATGCCCTTGATAGCAGGCATCTTCTGCTCTGCACCGATAGCAATAACAACATGATCGGGCTTCTCTGCTTCAATCATCTCGGGGGTTACAGTGGTGTTCATCTTGATGTCAACACCAAGGCGCTTTGCCTCTTCGCCTTCCCAACGTGCAGCAGCCTCAAACTCCTGCTTCTTAGGAGCTTTACCGGCAATGATGAACTTACCGCCGAGTTCGTCTGATGCTTCGTAAACAGTGGGATTGTGGCCACGCTTCTTCAGGTACTCAGCAGTCATAAGACCGCCGACACCGCCGCCGATGACCATAACGTTCTTTGCCTTCTCAGCAGGCTGCAAGCCGAGGTACTCCAGGCACAGCTGGGGGTTACGGTTGCAGGTGATGTGGTGTGCATTAGGATCGATAACCTTATCGTAGCAACCCTGAGTGCAACCAATGCAGCGGCGGATTTCGTCCTCACGACCCTCACGAGACTTGTTGCACCACTCAGGATCAGCAAGCTGTGCACGGCCGACAGCGACCATATCGCACTTGCCTTCTTTTATCATCTGGTCTGCCAGAGCAGCGTAAGTGAAACGGCCAACACCAGCTACAGGGATCTTAATTCTCTGCTTAACTCTGCCGATTATATCCATGTTGAAGCCGGGCTCGAGGTTATAAGGAGGAACTTCGTAAACAGTAGCATTGGAACGAGCGTTACCACGAGAAAGGTCAACAATGTCAACACCTTCGTCAGCTGCCATGTTGATGAAGTCAACGATTTCATCCTCAGTCAGGTTCTTGGGCATAAGCTCATCGATAGCGTCTAAGCGCATGAAGAGGGGCATGTCTTCAGGCATGTTCTTTCTCATCTCACGAATGCACTCCAGGGGGAAGCGAACGCGATTTTCGAAGCTACCGCCGTACTCGTCAGTACGAGTATTGAGGTAAGGGTTGAGGAACTCGTGAGGCAGGTAAGTGTGTGCTGCGTGATACTCGAGGGTATCAAAGCCAGCCTCTACAGCTCTCTTAGCGGACATGCCGAATTCTTTAACAATTCTATGAATGTCTTCAACAGACAGAGTCTCAGGAGTCTCAAGTTTGTTGGTCTCATCAAAGAAGTCTGCGGGAACAAAACCACCGTGCCAAATCTGAACACCGACTTTACCACCGGCTTCGTGAACAGCATCAGTAAGCTTCTTCATTCCCTGTACATCTTCGTCGGTGTACATACCAAAATATATGCTTGCGTGTGCCTCAGGGCAGACAGACACAATTTCAACCATATTCAGTCCGCAGCCACCCTTTGCACGGGCAACATGATAAGCAATAACATCGTCTGCTACGCCATGTCTGTTTTTAACCATTTTAGTGTTCATACCTGGCATGAGGATACGGTTTTTAAGTTCCAGCCCACGAATCTTTATGGGGCTAAACAATGCGTCATAGCTCATTTGTAATACCATCTTTCTTTTAATTTGTTTTTTTGAAAAGAGCCGGTGGGAACAGTCCTTTTCAAAGTGTAATAAAAAGTTTATTATGGGATTCAGCGGAAAACTTTCTATCAAAATTTTAACATAGAGAGCAACCACAAGTACGCAGAAATACTTTGATTTCCTAAGTGTTTAGCGTACAAAAAACACGATTTTGGTAACACGTCCTCCTGTGGAAAGGATTTTTTTAAAGTTTTACTTGCTATATTCGTTCAGCTTCGGTATTATATAAATGTATGTACTAGTAATTCTGCGCTTTTACTACGTTTTTTTGTTTTATCACTTATAACGACATACGTCAACTCTTTTAAATTTATAATCTTAGAAGTTAAAATGAATTATTTGTCATGCCACGCTTTATGAAAAGCGCACATTATATCTTTAATACTGTTTTTTTATCAAAAATTCTGTGTGACATATTATTCACACATGTTTTATAATGATAAAGGAAAATTTGTCTGTATTTGATTAAACCAGATTTGTTTTCTTTCTCTGAATAAGGAGGTCAAATAATGCTTTTAAGCAAAAAGATTGCGGTTTTAACCGGTGTTAATTCCGGCATCGGCCGCAAAGCAGCTGAAATTTTTGCCCAAAACGGTGCTAAAATTTTTGGCGTTGATGTTCGAACTGACTGTATGGATGAACTCAAGACAGTCATTGAAGGCTATGGTTCAGAGTTCGTTGGCTGTCAGTGCGATGTCAGAAACGTTGAAGATGTTAAGGCTGCACTGAAAAAAGCGTATGATTATTATGGTAAGATCGACATTATGCTTAATATTGCCGGTGTTTCCTGTGATAAACCTATTAGCAGAATCAGTGAAGACGAATTTGGCAGAGTTATGGATATAAATGTAAAGGGTGTATTTAATTTCTGCAAATATGTGACACCCTATTTTAAAAAGCAGAAGCATGGTGTTATTATAAATACCTCTTCCATTACAGCTATATGCGGTTCAGGTATGGGATGCCCTTATCCTGCAAGTAAAGCTGCCATTTTAGGTCTGTCTAAAACTCTTGCGTTCGAGCTTGCGCCTTGGAATATTAGAGTTAATACTGTTGCTCCCGGAGTTATAAATACCGAAATGGTTTCTGCTCTGGATCCTTCAGCAAGAAAGACCTTCGAAAAGAGCATACCTCTGAAGCATATGGGAGATGCAGCTGACGTTGCAAACGCCATGCTCTTCCTTGCATCAGATATGGCAAAATATATAACCTCCGCCAACATTTGTGTTGATGGTGGTTACAGACCCAGCACAGTAAACCTTTGACCCAACAGTTTATTCCATGCCGAGGATTCGGCAATTCTCAGCTAATACAAATTTTTAATAGAGGAGAAACAACACATGATTACTGACATGAAAAACGCAAAGCTGTTTACCCCCCTGCAGCTCGGTAGAACCACGCTGAAAAACCGTATAGCGATGGCTCCTATGAGCATGCACTACGAGGCAACCGACGGAACTGTTCCTAAACAGTTGGCTGACATTTTTGTCCGCAGAGCTGAAGGTGGCGCAGGTTACGTTGTTATTGACGCTGTTACCGTTGACCACAAGTACTGGTACATCGGTAAGACCACTTCTCTTGACAAGGATAAGTATATCCCTCAGTTCAAAGCTTTTGCACAGCGTGTAACTGACGCAGGTTCTACCCTCATTCCTCAGATCGTTCACCCCGGTCCTGAGTCCATCTGCGCAATGAAGGGCATCACTCCTATTGGTCCTTCCGCAAATACCAATGCTAACGGCCATGTTTCCAGACCTGCTACTATTGAAGAACTTCACAAGATCGTTAAGCAGTATGGTCAGGCAGCACGTAGAGCTGAAGAAGCAGGCTGCGGCGGTATCGCACTGCACACCGCTCATGCTTACATGCTTCCCGGTGCATTCCTCTCCCCTCTCCGTAACAAGCGTATGGACGAGTACGGCGGCTGCATCGACAACCGCGCAAGACTCATCCTCGAGATAATCGAAGAGTGCCGCAGAAATGTAAGCCGTGACTTCCCCATCATTCTCCGTGTTTCCGGTTCCGAGCGCATGCCCGGTGGTAACTCTCTGGAAGAGATGCTGTACCTTGCTCCTAAATTCGAGGCTGCTGGTGTTGACATGCTGGAGGTTTCCGGTGGTGTTCAGTACGAGGGTCTGCAGAACATTCTTCCCTCTCACAGCCAGAAGATCGGCATGAACGTTTACGAAGCTTCCGAAATCAAGAAGGTCGTAAATATCCCTGTATTCGTTGTTGGTAAGATCAACGATATTCGCTACGCTGCAGACATTGTTGAGCGTGGTCTGGTTGACGGTGTTTCTCTTGGTCGTCCTCTGCTGGCTGATCCTGATCTGCCCAACAAGGCTCGTGAGAACCGTTTCGACGACATCACTCCCTGCGGTTCCTGCGGCGGTCGTTGCATTACTCCTGAGAATCCCACTCACCCTGTCTGCAAGTGCCACATCAACCCCCTGGTTGGTCGTGAGTACGACTTCCCCTTCAACCCCACCGAGAATCCTAAGAAGGTTCTTGTTATCGGTGCTGGCCCTGGTGGTATGTACACTGCTGTCACCGCTGCTGAGCGTGGACACGATGTCACCGTTTGGGAGAAGAATTCCATCATCGGCGGTCAGCTGAACCTGGCTGTTGTTTCTCCTGGTAAGCAGGAGATGTGCAAGTGGCTCACCCACCTGAACTACCGTGCTCAGAAGGCCGGCGTAAAGTTCGAGTTCAAGAAGGAAGCTACTGTTGAGAACGTTAAGGAGTTTGCTCCTGACGCAGTTGTTGTTGCTACCGGTGCAAAGCCCTTCATCCCCACCTTCATCAAGGGTATCGATCCTGAGCACGTTATTACCACCCACGACATACTGACCCGTAAGGTTACCATTCCTCAGGGTCGTGTCTGCATTCTGGGCGGCGGCGAAGTTGCTTGCGAGACCGCTGAGATGATCATGCAGGATGCACGTCCTAACACCACCTTCTTCCACACCGGTTGCATCGGTGATGTTGAAGTTGAGCTTGTTGAGATGATGCCTCAGATGATGACCGGCGTTTGCCTGCCTAACAGAAACATTGCTCTTGCAAGCCTCCGTCGTGAGGGTGTTAAGATGCACATCAACTCCAAGGTTCTTGAAGTTACTGATCGTGACGTTAAGATCCAGAGCACCAGAGATGGTTCTGAGCAGTGGCTCAAGGACTTCGACTTCATCGTTCTTGGCCTTGGTTCCAGAAAGTACGATCCTCTGTCCGAAGAACTCCAGAAGTTCGTTCCCGAAGTTCACGTTATCGGCGACGCTATCAAGCCTGGTCAGTCCAGTGATGCTATGCATCAGGGCTTCGAGGTCGGTTACAACCTCTAATTTCTTTGATACTTATAAAAAAAGGCAATCCTTTTTGGATTGCCTTTTTTTGGTATAAATGTATGGATATTAAAAACAATTAGAAAACGTACTTTTACAAAATAAACAGCCATCTGATTTTTTTGAAAAAATTAAAGCTGAAGCTTACTTTGAAGAATTTTTTTCAGAACTGTATGCTTTGATAGGATTACAGCAAAATCCACAATATCACGCTGAGGGTGATGTATGGACGCATACAATGCTCGTATTAAACGCTGCAGCAAGATATAGAGATATAGTTTCATTTCCCTTAGGTTTTATGCTTTCCGCTCTCGTACATGATTTCGGTAAAGCCGTGTGTACAACAGAAACTAATGGTGTACTTCATTCTTACGACCATGAAAGAAAAGGTTTGCCCTATATCGAAAACTTCCTAAATAGACTTTCTTATTCTGCGGATATAATTGAATATGTTCTTAACATGGCTCTGCTTCATATGAAGCCTAACAAAATAGCAGTAAATAATTCTTCGATTAAATCCAGCAATCGTATGTTTAATGAATCGTTAGCGCCTCTTGACCTTATTTTTCTGGGTGCCGCTGACTCATTAGGTCAGATTCCAGTAGGAAATGTAGAAAAGAACGTTTCATTTTTAATGGATAGGCTCAGTGTCTATAATGATATTATGTGCAGACCATTCGTAAATGAAAGGGATTTGAAAATAGTGGGCTTTACTGAGAATAACATCATTTCTGAAACTATGGAGTATGCTAAGAAGTTGCAGCTTGCAAATATACCTTATGACTCCGCATTAAAACAATGTATCTCGTATGCTAAAAGTTTAAAAAAGAATTTGGAAAAATCTTTGCATTGAAAAACCACCTGTCGCCGTTTAAAATCAGCGAGAGGTGGTATTTGTGCTTAAAAGAATTTTTCATCGTATGATTACTATGAAGCCTGAAGCATGGTACATATTTATAAATTCAGTTAAACTCAGCTGTCTATTATGTTTATGTACACTTGCTTTTTTAAATGAGTGGAACGGAAATATGATGGATAATTATACTCTCTATATGACCGCAATTTCTTTAATTGAAACTTCTCAGGCTATACTTTTATTAGGCGTGATTGGTTCTGTATGTATTGAAGCTGCTCAGAGCTGAAGATTTATGAACTCTTCCTTACTCATAAGTGCATTGAGGACATCCAAAAGTCCATCCGCAGTGAGATGTTCAGGTAAATCAAGCTGTTTAATAAGGTTTGCTCGTTTTAAACGGCTGCCCTCTCCCCCACTAAGGCCTTTAACATACATATCTGCTTTGCTAATACGCTTGTTTTTCTCTTTTTCGGTCTCATTGTCAAAGGTAGCTCCTGCTTTTATAAGAGCATTTAACAGTATTTCTGGTCTCATTCCTTCAACACCAAGCTTCCCCTCTTTTGAGGGGACTTTTTTGCGCCTTTCTTTACCGTATATATCCGGAACATAGGCTTGTTTTATATGCTGGGGCGGTACACAGGATTTTATAAAATTTCTTATTACGAAGCCGGCCCCATCTGAATCTGTCAGAATAATAAGTCCACGCCTTTCTGCCATTTGACGAAGCAACTTTTGCTTCTGTTTATCATTAAATATTCCGAATCCTGATGTCTCTAAAATTACGGCATCTACTACTTGTGAGAGCGCATTTTTATCATACCTACCCTCAACCACTATAATCTCTTTAATTTGACGCATTTTCTTCTCCGCTTGCAATTCTCATCATTGTCTCTATAAGCAATCCCTCGTCATCCGCTGAACTGCTCTTCATTTTATAATCTGCCTCTGCACATAGCTCTACTGCTCTTTTAAGCTGCTTTAAACTGAATCCTCTGGCGGATCTCATAAGGTTTACCGCCTGAAAATCGTATTTATAGGAGCACACTTCCATTACATAAGAAGTACCTAAATTATTAAGCTGGGCGAGCTTTGCGGCATACAGTTTACGCATCTGAGCACCCAAAACAGCTATAAGCATTATAGGACTGTTATTTTTATCAGCTAATAATTCGGCCATTTCAGCTGCTGCATTGTTATACTCGCGCTTTGATATATAGTCAGTCATATCAAAAAGCTGCGCTTCGGGGATATGGTTTGCAACAGCCTCAACATCAGCTACAGTTACTTTGTCACCTTTGGCATAGGCCGTAATCTTATCTATTTCAGGAATAAGCTTTCCCATATACTCGCCGCTTATAAATATAAGGCGTTGGACTGCCTGCAAATCTATGCTTTTTCCTGCGGCTGCAAAATGTCTAACAACCCAGTTAATGAGCGGTCCCTGTGCTTGAGCGCTGAAATTGAGATCGGGTCCCAACTTCTTGATTTCCTTTACAAGCTTTAATTTACCGTCAACCTTGTCCTCAGAACTAAAAACCATCGCAACTGTGCAGTAATCCGGTATATCAGAAAGGACTGAAAGGAAGTCCTCCGGCGGCTTCATTTTACCAAAATCCAAGTTTCGCAGTTCTACAAAAGTCCGTTCGCTCATAAACGGCATAGCATCGACTGCGGATCTTAATTCATTTACGTTGATTTCCGGCCCATCAATTCTCTTATAACTAAAGCTATCTTCTCCATCCGGTAGACAGACTTGCTTTAATTTAATCAGATACTGCTCACGAAGGTAGTCTTCTTTACCTCGCAGCATATATAACCGTTCAGGACCAATATCGTTTAGCTTCCTTATTTCATCAGCGTAGTTCACGCTTTTTTCGTTTTTGCTGTTATTTTTGGCCATAGCTCTTTCCTATTCTTAACTCAACTCTACCATTTAAATCTGTTCTATACACATTATAACTGTATTTATGCAAAGCTTCAAGTGTTTCCTCGCTGGGATGGCCGAAGCTATTCCAGCCACAACTTATTACTGCTGTATCAGCACCTATACTTCCCAAAAGTTCAGGTGAACTTGAACCTTTTGACCCGTGATGACCTGCAATCAATAACTCTACGTCTTTTATTTCATGCTCTGCTATTAGTTTCCTTTCAACGCTTTTGGATGCATCACCGGTTGCAAGCATATCATAAGAGCCGAAAGAAGCCAGCAGTTTAATACTGCATTCATTTATATCTTTAGAAGCTGCTGGTCCGAAGAGTTTAATACTCATGCCGTTGTAATCAATCTCTTCATCATCTGACAGGAAATGTATTTCAGTCCTATGCCTTACTGCGCTTTCCGCTATTTCATCATAATATCGGTTATTTGTATAGTCATAATCTGGAATGATAATATTCTCTATATCGCAATGCTCCATAAGCGTTGTAACTCCGTTTGCATGATCTTTTTGTAAGTGGCTGAGTACAAGCAAGTCAATATCATTCCTGCCTCTTCCTTTTAGATATGTGCCGGCTATATCACCTGCATTTTTAGTTTTCGCCATACCTCCGCAGTCGTAAACAACGGTCGTGTCTCCGTTTATAAGAGAAATGCATTGTCCTTGACCAATATCATGTACTGCTATTACTCCACCACAGTTTGAATAACTTAACTTCGTAATATTATAAGCAGAAATTAAACAGAAAGCGGATAAACTGAGAGGAAGAAGTATTTTAGTTTTTAACTTTGCCTTACTCAAAAATGCAGCTGCAAACAAGGCATAAGTTAAAACAATCCAGGCGACACCATAGGGAGTGTCCATATATACTGCCGAAAGCGGAAGTGAAGCTACAAAACGAGCAATTACTATTATGTAACGCACAAAGAATGCCAGAATATTTCCGAGGAAAATTGCAGGGACTTTCCAGACCGAACCAAGAATGCAGATAACTGCACCTCCACAAAAGCATACGGAAACCGCCCATAAAACTAATATGTTGCTTAATACAGAATATAAAGAAATATAACCGAAATGTATTGCAGTCAGTGGCATTGTAAATACCATAACAGATAAAGAAGAGGCAATAGAAGCAACTGGGGCAAGCATTATCTTTCTGACTTTACATTTCTTTATTTTATCTAAGATTAGTCTGTTAATCTTTCCAGCAAAACAGTACAGGCCTGCCATTGAAGCAAATGATAACTGTAATCCAACACTTGCAGCAGCGTAAGGATTCATGAATAATATAAGTGCAAGTGCCGTTGAGAGTGATGTTAATGGGTCATTCTCCCTATTTACTATCGGAGCCATAAGCAAAAATGTCTGCATTATTCCTGCTCTCACTGCAGAGGGCTTTGCGCCGGTAACAAAAACGAAGAACCACACCATCGAAATACATAAAATTGAACTGCGCCTTGTATTTCCCAAAAGTAATTTAATGAAACCCACCAGATATGCAATATGCATACCTGAAATTGCTACAACGTGCATAAGTCCTGCAAGGCTCATTGAAGTTTTGAGACTTATATCTTTATTAAAATCGCCTTTATCTCCTAATAAAAGTGATTTCATAAAGGGAAATACGTCATGAGGAAAAAGTTCCTCGGTTAAATTTGCTATTTTATGGTTAATTTTTACAGGAATGGCTGAGATGCTCAATCCGTCTTCTGAAACATCAATATCAGATTTAACAGAGGCGTTTATAAAAACGTTATCTGAAATTCGCTGAAATGAACGCTTCCCATATTGGACATCAGAGGGCCGAAGTTTTGCTTTAAAGGTGATTGTATCTCCCGGTTCAGCAGGAACGGATTTGTAACCTCCCAAAAATGCGGTTGCATTTAATTTAGGAAGATTATCCTGCTCAATTCGTATCTTGAAAAGGGTATAGTTATCCCCTTTAATCGGATATTCCAAGAGTTTACCTGAAATCTCCATTGTCTGACAGTCCAAAGTATGAGCAGATAAAACAGTACTATTATATTTAAAATAAAAGCAGCCAAGTCCAAAACTTAATGCAAAGAATGAGATAACAACTGCTCTGAGCCATCTACGTTTTTTAAACAGAAGAAATATACCTATACATAAAAAGAATATTGCAAGATAAGGTATTGCTTTCACTGGCAGAAGATAACACGAAACAAATACAGCAAAAGAAAAGGATAGGGCTCCTATGGCGAGTTTACGCATAATTGCTCACCTACTCAAAATTTAAAAAAGCCGCCGGATAAAAGCCCGACGGCTGTAATTATATACTTAGATGATTTTCTCGGAAAGCTTTGTACCGCCGATAATATGGAAATGGAGGTGCATAACAGTCTGACCACCATTTTCACCGCAGTTGTTAACAACACGGTAGCCGTCATCAAGTCCTTCTGCCCTGGCAATTTTAGCTATTGCTTCAAAGCAACGAGCAACGTACAGGCTGTTTTCACTGTTTATATCATCAGCACAGCTTATATGGTCCTTTGGAACTACAACGATATGAACGGGAGCCTGGGGGTAAATATCCCGAAATGCAAGAACATTCTCATCCTCATAAACCTTGGTGGAAGGAATTTCTCCTGCTATAATTTTGCAAAACAAACAATCATTATCACGCATTATATTTTCCTCCATATTTTTTTAAATTCTCAGCTTATATACTGAGCTTTCCTGCTACAAAATCATCGACGGTAGCCAGTGCATCATCAAGTTTCAGTACATCTGAAGCACCTCCCATAGCACTCTCAGGCTTGCCGCCACCCTTACCACCGCAAACAGCGGTTACAGACTTGATAATATCTCCGGCTTTTACACCCTGTTTAACGGCGTTCTTACCGCAGGTAGCATAAAAGGTTATCTTGTCGTCCTTTACAGCAGCCAGAACCGCAACGATATTCTCTTCCTTATCTCTCATGAAGTCACCGGTCTTTCTCATGCTGTCAGGAGTAAAGTCTGCATTAGAAGCAGTAACAACCTTGAGAGATCCGATATTCTTTGCAGACATAAGGAACCCTCTTGCATCGTTCAGGGTTTCTTTAGCCTTGTACTGTTCAATGCTCTTCTTCATTTCATGCATCTCATTAACCTGCTGTTCTGCCTTTGCAGCAAGCTCACCGGGATTGGTCCTCATAATAGAAGCAATATTGAAGAGCAGCTCCTGATTTTTATTCATAATCTCAAGAGACAGCTTACCAACAGTGGCCTCAATACGGCGTACGCCGGAAGCAATGGAGCTTTCGGATTTCACTCTGAAAGGACCAACCTTGGAGGTGTTATCAAGGTGAGTACCGCCGCAAAGTTCCATAGAGAAGTCACCCATCTCTACAACTCTTACACTATCACCATACTTTTCACCGAACAGAGCCATTGCGCCCATATTCTTTGCGCTCTCAACGTCCATGACCTCGGTTAC
>SAMEA104404100__coassemble_2665_pt1 | contig 13094 bp, 16 predicted proteins | sample SAMEA104404100__metabat2_low_PE_032 | metagenome-assembled genome bin SAMEA104404100 (sample SAMEA104404100) | Balaenoptera acutorostrata | reverse complement strand
CAAAGTCCGCTAAACTACGTTTCCGTCTTACGCCGAAAACTTCGTCCGCTTCCTTGCTCCTCCTCTCAAAATCAAACCCGCTACGCTGAGCTTTGATTTTGCCTTAGGGGAGTGCGCAAAGTCCGCTAAACTACGTTTCCGTCTGACGCCGAAAACTTCGTCCGCTTCCTTGCTCCTCCTCTCAAAATCAAACCCACAACGCTGAGCTTTGATTTTGCCTTAGGGGAGTGCGCAAAGTCCGCTAAACTCCATTTCACACATGGCTCGAGAGTTTGTGAAACGATATTTCCGTCAATCAGGATATAGCCTGAAAGCAACTTTGCAAATTATATCAAAGCCAATATGTTTGGCTGAGATTTTATATTCTCTGCTGTGCCGCAAGTACGGCACAGCAGATTATCATAGGATGAAAATAATAACAGGGTAAAAATTAAAAAGGTGTAAAAGCTAAGATTATATCTTAAACTTATGCCTTCTCAGGCTCGGGATAAACTTCACCGAAAGTATCAACGGTGACGGTCTTCATAACCTGAGGAGTTTTGGGCTTATCATTATAATCAGTACGAACTGCGGCAATCTTGTCCACGTTCTCGATGCCCTCGATGACCTTACCGAAGGCGGCATACTGACCGTCAAGGTGAGGAGCATTTTCGTGCATGATGAAGAACTGGCTTCCGGCGGAGTTGGGAGCCATGGTGCGAGCCATGGAGAGAACGCCACGGTCGTGCTTTAAGGGGTTATTGAAGCGATTGCCGCTGAACTCACCCTTGATGCAGTAGCCGGGACCGCCCATACCGGTACCCTGAGGGTCACCGCCCTGAATCATGAAGCCGGAAATTACACGGTGGAAGATAAGACCATTGTAAAAGCCCTTGTTTACAAGAGAAATAAAGTTGTTAACGGTGTTGGGAGCGTACTCGGGGTAAAGCTCCGCCTTGATGATGTCACCGTTTTCCATCTCAAAAGTAACTACTGGATTTTTCATTGAAAGTTTTTCTCCTTCATCATTCTGTCAATATCTCTTTTAGACTGCCGATCAGCCTCAGAATCTCGCTTGTCGTGGAGCTTTTTGCCTTTACAAAGTCCCAGCTCCAGCTTCACACGGCTGTCTTTAAAGTACAAAGATAGAGGAATTAAAGCCACACCGTCCTGCATGACACGGGCGTTAAGCTTCAAAATCTCACGTTTGTGCATCAGAAGCCTTCTCGGTCTTACAGGGTCACGGTTAAAAATATTACCGTGTTCGTAGGGGCTGATGTGCATACCTCTGACGAACAGCTCTCCGTCTTTAATAGTACAGAAAGCGTCCTTCATATTGACCTGACCGGCTCTGATAGATTTAACCTCAGTGCCTGCAAGCTCAATACCGGCCTCAAAGCGTTCAAGCACGAAATACTCGTGGAATGCCTTGCGGTTTTCCGCTATTTTTTTAATGCCCATTTGCTTTGGAGCCACGGTTTTCACATCCTCTCTGCCTTATATTACCACAGATAAAGGAAAAATAAAAGAAAAATTTGTTAACTAAAGGGCAATACTCAAAAAACCATTGAAAAAACAAAAATATTTTGACCTTTCCCTTAAATTCAATGGAAATTCACGCAAGGCTGTGCTATAATGCGGAGCAGATATTGTGTAAAGTAAATTATCTTTTTTTGTTATAAATCGGGTCAATTTGCCTAATGGAGGAGCTAAAATGGATTTCACCGAGAAACGTATTGAGGGAGAACATAAATATAAAGGCCTTATAGTGAACGTCCGCATGGACAAAGCTGAACTTTTTAACGGCCACATTGTGAAGAGGGAAGTGGTGGAGCATCCCGGCGGCGTAACCATTCTGCCTGTTGATGAAGAAGGCAACTGCTACATGGTGGAGCAGTTCCGCTATCCAATGGAAAAAATGATGCTTGAAGCACCGGCAGGAAAGCTTGAGCCGGGTGAAGAACCACTTGCAAGCGCTGAGAGAGAGCTTTCTGAGGAGACAGGCTTCACAGCAGAACAGCTTGTAGATCTGGGCAGATACTGCACCTCTCCCGGAATTTCCACCGAAGTATTACATATCTACCTTGCTTTGGGTCTTAAAGCCGGCAAAACTCACCCCGACGAGGACGAATACCTTAATATTAAGAAAATGCCTTTAACTCAGCTTGTAGACATGGTTATGAAAGGAGAAATTGACGACGGCAAAACTATTGTAGCCCTTTTGAAGGCTGAAAAATATCTGAGCATACAGTCAAAATAATAAATATCTTGCCATATAAGCACATTTGTGTTAAAATATTCTACTGGAATTGAATGCAAATTTAAAACTTATCCCTTAATAACGGAAGGTATATAATATATGGAAAAATATGTAATTAACGGCGGTAAACCTCTTCATGGCGAAGTTGAGATAAGCGGAGCCAAAAATGCAGCGGTTGCTATAATCCCTGCCGCACTGCTGGTTGACGGTGTCTGCCGTATTGAAAACCTGCCTCAGATAAGCGATGTAGATATGCTTCTCACCATTGTTTCCGATCTGGGCTGCAAGGTGAAATATATAAATAAATCCACCGTTGAGGTTGACGCAACAAACGCAACCTATAAAGATGCACCTTTTGAACTTATGCGTAAAATCAGAGCCTCTTACTATCTGATAGGCTCTATGCTTGGCAGATTCGGTGTCTGCAAAACCACCATGCCCGGCGGCTGCAATTTCGGCGTTCGTCCTATTGACCAGCACGTTAAAGGTATGGAAGCAATGGGTGCAACTATCGACGTTAAAGCCGGATTTGTACTGGGTGACGTTCAGGGAGGCAAGCTCCACGGCGCAAGAATTTATCTGGACAAAGTTTCCGTTGGTGCTACCATGAATATAATGATAGCCGCTGTTCTTGCTCAGGGCAGAACCATTATTGAAAATGCCGCAAGAGAGCCTCACATCGTCGATCTTGCAAACTTCTTGAACTCTATGGGCGCAGATGTCCGTGGAGCAGGTACAGACACAATAAAGATAAACGGCGTGGAGAAGCTCCACGGCGGTACCTATACTATTATTCCTGACCAGATCGAGGCCGGAACCTACATGGTGGCAGCAGCTGCTACCGGCGGAGAAGTGCTTGTAAAGAACATTATTCCCAAACATCTGGAGTGCATCACCGCAAAGCTTCGTGAGACCGGAACTATTGTTCAGCAGTACGAGGATTCCGTTCTGGTCAAGGGCGCAAGCACCCTTAGACGTGCAAACGTGAAAACCCTGCCTTACCCCGGTTTCCCCACCGATATGCAGCCCCAGATTGGCGTGCTGCTCTGCCTTGCTAACGGTACTTCCGTTATCACCGAGGGTATTTACGATAACCGTTATAAATATGTAAATGAGCTGCGCAAAATGGGTGCTGAAATTCAGGTTGACGGCAGAGTTTGCGTTATAGAGGGCGGTCACAGACTGACCGGTGCTCCCGTTATGGCCTGCGATTTGAGAGCAGGCGCAGCAATGGTTATTGCAGGTCTTTGCGCCGCAGGTGAAACCGTAGTGGAGGATATTCACTACATTGAGCGTGGCTATGAGAATTTCGTGGGCAAGCTCAACAGCCTTGGTGCAGATATAAGAATAGAAGAATTTCCTGACGAGCAGGACGGCTACGAAAAGGTAGTGAATATTCCTGTATGACAGTCAGTGTTTTTGCCAGTGGCTCCGGCGGGAATTGCCTTCTCGTTTAAGGAGCGGGGACGAATATTTTAATCGACGCCGGAATTTCCATGCGCCGGGTGAAAAATGCCCTGGCAGAGGCCAAATTAAATGTGGAAGATATTGGCGGAGTGCTCATTACCCATGAGCACTCCGACCACGTTTCAGGCCTTAAAATGCTGTGCAGACACTATTCGATCCCTGTTTTCGCACCTCATACGGTAGCAAACGGACTTAAAGGAAAAATTCCTGAAACTGAGAAAAATTTGCATATTATACCTGTTAACGAGGAATTTCGTATAGGCATTCTTAAAGTCCGTGCTTTCCACACACCCCACGATACAGACGAGAGCGTAGGGTACAGAGTGGAAGGTGAGGGCGTTTTTGCCATAAGTACGGATATGGGTCATGTGACAGACGAGGTTGTGGACGGGCTTATGGGAGCGGAAACGGTTCTCATTGAGTCAAACCACGACGAGCGTATGCTTATAGAAGGGCCATATCCTGCCTATTTGAAGCGGCGCATTCTGTCCGATAACGGACATCTGAGTAACTCTGCCTGCGCCGGACTTGCAAAGATGCTTTCAGATAACGGCACGGAAAATATAATCTTAGGCCACCTGAGCCGTGAGAATAACAGACCTCTGATTGCAAAGCAGACCACAGAAACGATGCTTGGCACAAGCGACGGGCTTTTTGTAGCGCCTGAACTTGGATTTCTGGAAGTACAGGTAGGAAAGGCGGCACACAGTGAGAGAGATTAAATTTATATGCGTAGGCAGAATGAGGGAAAAGCATTATATAGAAGCTTTTTCCGAATATAAAAAGCGCCTTGGAGCCTATTGCCGCTTTGAACTTGCGGAAGTTGAGGAACAGCGCCTGCCTGAGAAACCCTCTGATAAGGAGATAAAAGCCGCACTTTTAAAAGAGGGCGGAGAGATTAAAAAGCAGATACCTAAAGACGCATACGTTTGCTGTATGTGCGTGGAGGGTAAGCAGAAAAGCAGTGAGGAACTGGCGGAGCTTATGCTTCAGCGTGATAATTCAGGTAAGCCTAAGATGTGCTTTATAATCGGCGGCTCTTACGGAATTTGCGATGAGGTGAAAGCTCTGGCGGATTTTAAGCTCAGTATGTCTAAAATGACCTTTCCCCACCACCTTGCCAGAGTTATGCTTATAGAACAGGTGTACAGAGGCTTCAAAATAAACGAAGGCTCACGCTACCATAAATAAATGCGACAAAAAATGTAAAATTTCCCTAAACTTTTTTGAAATTATATGTTATAATTAGAAATAATTTATGCGGGCCGAGCCGGAAGTGCTGTCTCGACCCTCGGAGGTGCATATATGGAAAAAACGCTTAATCCCCAGTGGGGCAAAAAAGCGGACAAAAATCTTTTGAAGCGTTGGCCTAAAGACGAAAACGGAGAGTTGTCCCAGCCTGTGTTTCTGGAGAGACTTCACAGCATGGATATGGGAGCGGAGCTTAGAGTTAATATGCTGGAGGCCTATGGAATTCCATGTCTGTTAACCTATCCGGGGGACGGAAGTTTCGGTCGGGTAATGCTGGGAATGAGCGGATGCGGCGTTGACATCTATGTTCCCAGAGAAAAATTTGAGGATGCAAAAGCTTTATGCGAGGAGGAAAATAATGAGCAATTATAAGGAAGAATATCAGCATTGGCTGGATAACCCCGCTCTCTCCGAGGCGGAGTGGAAAGAACTGGACGAGATTAAGGACGATGAAAAGGAAATAGAAAGCCGTTTCTTCGCACCTCTTGAGTTTGGTACAGCCGGTCTCCGTGGCACCATGAAGGTGGGGCTGCACCACATGAATATACATATCATTCGCCACGCTACTCAGGCATTTGCCGATGTTATCGCCGCTGACGGTGAAGAGGCAAAGCGTGAGGGAATAGTTATTGCCCATGACTGCCGCCTGAACGGCCGCACTTTCGCTGAGGAAGCCGCCTGTGTTATGGCTGCAAACGGTATTAAGGTCAGAATTTTTGACGCACTTCGTCCTACCCCTGAGCTGAGCTTTGCCGTCCGTTGTTACGGCTGCAGAGCAGGTCTTAATATTACTGCTTCCCATAACCCCAAGGAATATAACGGCTATAAGGTCTACTGGTCTGACGGCGCACAGCTGCCCCCTCAGAAAGCTGACGCAATCGCTCAGAACATGAGAAATTCCGATGTTTTCACTTCCTACAAGACCTGCAATTACGACGAAGCAGTTAAAGACGGCAGAATCGAAATCATTGGCGAGGAGACTGACGAGGTATTCCTTGAGAGAGTTCTCTCTCAGGCAATAGATAAAGAGGCTGTCAGGAAAGCCGCTGACGATTTAAAGATCGTTTATACTCCTTTCCACGGCTGTGGTTATAAGCTCGTCCCCGAGGCATTGAAGCGCCTGGGTATAAAGCACCTCTATCCTGTTGAGGAGCAGATGGTGCTGGACGGCAGCTTCCCCACAGTTGTAAGCCCTAACCCCGAAAACCCCGAGGGCTTCTATCTTGCAGTTGACCTTGCAAAGAAAGTGGGTTCCGACCTTATTATAGGTACTGACCCTGACTCTGACAGAGTTGGAACTATGGTTCGCCGTGGTGACGAGTATGTTACCATTACAGGAAACCAGATGGGTATACTGCTCCTTGACTACATTATAAACGCCAAGAAAGCAACTGGAACTATGCCCGAGAATCCCGGTGCTGTTTGCTCTATAGTCACAACCGGCATGACCAGAGCAGTCTGCGAATATAACGATGTCCACTTTGAGGACACCTTTACCGGCTTTAAGTTCATGGCAGAGCGTGTGGCAGATTGGGAAGCCGCCAATAGCTATAACTACATTTTCGCCTTTGAAGAGAGCTATGGCTACATGATGGGTGACTATGTAAGAGATAAGGACGCTGTTACAGCTTCCATGATGATTGCCGAGATGGCTGCTCATTACCACAACATGGGCATGACCCTCCTTGACGCAATGGACGAGCTTTACAAAAAGTACGGTTATTATAAGGAAAAGACTCTGAACCTTGTTATGCCCGGTCTTGACGGTCTGGCAAAGATGAAGAAGCTTATGGACGACCTGCGCTCCAATCCTCCTGAGAACATTGCAGGCATGGAGGTTCTCCGTGTCCGTGACTATCAGGACGGCAGCATTGCCGTTAAGGGTCTGGGTAAGGTAGATAAAACTCCCTTCTTCGGTTCAAATGTCCTGTACTTTGAGCTGGTTGACGGTTCTAACTTCATTGTCCGTCCCTCAGGCACTGAGCCTAAGGTAAAAGTTTACCTGCTTATCAGAGGCAAGAGCGAGGCAGAATGCGAAGAGAAGATAGAAAAATATATGGCATACGCTGAAACTCTGGGAAAATAAGGTGGTTAAATGAACAAACTTATACAGCTTTTTCTCACCTTTGCCCGTATCGGCGGGCTGACTTTCGGCGGCGGTTATGCAATGATACCTATGCTCGAAAAGGAACTGGTGGAGAAAAATCACTGGGTAAGTGAGGAAGAACTTCTGGACTATTATGCTGTGGGTCAGTGTACCCCCGGCATAATAGCCGTTAATACAGCAACTTTTGTAGGACATAAAATTGCAGGCTTCTGGGGTGGCGTTTTTGCAACTCTGGGTGTGGTTTTCCCCTCCCTTGTAATTATCACCATTATTGCCGCAGTCCTTACAAATTTTGCGGATATTCCCGCTGTAAAGAGCGCGTTTGCAGGTATTCGTGTCTGCGTGTGCGTGCTTATATTTAATGCAGTTTTGAAGCTCTGGAAAAAAGCAGTTACTGATAAAGGAACTCTGGCGATTTTCCTGTTGGTGCTTGTCATGTCTCTGTTCCTTGATATGTCACCCATATTCTATGTGCTTGTCAGCGGAATCTGCGGTGTGGTAGTTACAAACCTTGGAGGACGTGGCAAATGATATATCTGAGATTATTCATTGAATTCTTTTTCACCGGCCTCTTCTCCGTTGGCGGCGGACTTGCTACTCTACCGTTTTTGTATGATATGTCAGAGCGCACAGGCTGGTTTACAAGCTCTCAGCTTGCGGATATGATCGCTGTTTCTGAGTCTACTCCCGGCCCTATCGGCGTGAATATGGCAACCTATGTTGGCTACACAACAGGGGGAATCCCCGGCGCAATTATCGCAACCTTAGGTCTTATCTGCCCTGCTATTGTGATAATTATGCTTATTGCCAAGGTTCTGGAGCAGTTCAGACAGAACAAAACAGTTGACTCTGTTTTCTATGGTCTGCGCCCCTGCTCTGTGGCTCTTATCTCTTCTGCCGGATTTCTGGTAATTAAGATTGCACTGTTTAACATTGAGAAATTCGCTGCAAGCGGTGTGCTTATGAGCCTGTTTAACTTCAAGGCCATAGCATTGGCGGCGTTGCTTCTGGCGTTGACACGCTGGGTTAAGCAGACGAAAGATCTCCACCCAGTAGTCTTTATAGGCTTATCTGCATTGGTGGGAATAATTTTCAAATTCTGAAAAAGTACATAAGCAGGTCAAACCCTCATAAGGCGCAATACCTTATGAGGGCTTGTTTTTCCTATAAATAAGTGCCTGCAAGGTAGACAAATACAGCGGCTAAAATTGCGCTGAGGACACGTCCGAAAAAATGAGAGGTGCTTTTTATATCTCTGTCTGCAATGAGCGAAAGGGTCTGAAAATGAACGGACAGACCGCCGAAACCAACCATAAATGCGGCAAGAGCCAGATTTTGAGCGTTTAATTCAAAGCCTGCCATTGCACCAACTCCGCCCCCAAGCTCAAACAGTCCCATTAAAAACGCTCGAATGTAGGCGTAGTCAAAACCAAATTTACCCGATAGAAAATTACACACAGCAGGTAAAAATCCGCTTGATTCAAGCAGACCTGTAAAAACCCCGAAAGTGAGAACAAATCCGCATACGTTCAGCATATTTAATACAGAACTTTTCACGGCACTGCTCAATGCAGGAGAAAAGCCCATAGCAGGAGCAGAGGACAGCTCAGGGGCGGTGAATTTTTCCTTTCCGCTGAGTAAAAGACCGCACACAAGGGCAGATAGAATGTGAATTATGTAGAGTAGAATTCCTGCTTTTGCCGAATGGAAAACCCCTGCGCCGATAGCTCCCATAAGAAATGCAGGGCCAGTGTTATTGCAAAAGCTTAAAAGCCGTTCCGCCTCTTTTGAGCTGATTTTTCCCTGCTCCTCCATGCTCACAATGTAAGATGCTCCCAAGGGATAGCCGCCGCATATACCTATAAAAAAAGCGGAAAAGCCTGTGCCGGAGACGTTAAAAAGTTTACCTGCACTTTTACCTATGCGCCTGCCCAGTATCTCCGGAAAGCCCAAATTATTTAAAAGTCCCGACACTACGAAAAAAGGAAATAGGGACGGTATAATCAGGTTTAAACAGAGCTTCAGAGAACTTTTACAGCAGTTTACTGTTTCCTGTGATGCAGTCAAAAGTACGAAAAGCGCACACAGCGCCGATAAGACGGAAAGCTTTTTCTTCAAATCGTATCACCCCTGTACTCAAATTATGAGCCACCACATAGATTTATACGGACAGGAGTTGAGGACTTTGAAAAAGCACAGATTTAAAACCGAACTCATTTCCCCGCTCACTGACGGAGCATTCGGCACAAGGCTGAGCATAACGGGGAATTCCCTTTTAATGGAAAATCATCGAGGTATAACGGAGCTTGGAAGTGAGCGTATAGTTATATTGGGCAGTGAGGGCAGTATCTGCCTGTGGGGTGAGGGCTTGTATGTGGAGGCAATGACAGAGCATCAGCTTCTTATCCGAGGCAAAATTCAGAGCGTGGATCTGGGAGGGGAAAATGGGAGTAAGTGATAGCTTAAAGGGCAGGGCAAAAGTCCTGCTCACGTCGCCCTGTCCTGAGGGCGTTTTGAATTCCTGCATTAACGGAGGAATAACAATCAGAGATGCAGAATTTAAAGACAAGTGTCAGGTGGTTTTAAGCCTTAGAGAGGGAGAGATACCGCTGTTTCAGGATATATGCCGGAAAAGCGGAGCGGAGTTTGAGATTATCTCCCTTAAAGGCGGTAAAAAATTGAGAGAACTTTTCAAGAGACGAAGTGTACTTTTAGCAGCCTGCTTTGTGATGATGCTGCTCCTTGTGTTCTCCTCTTTTTTCGTGTGGCGTATAAAAATCATTTCAGACGGGGAGATTCCCACCGCAAAACTTTTGAATGCTTTGAACTCCGGCGGACTGTATGAGGGCGCATTCAGATTTAATATTTCTTCCGATATGCTCAGAAGTAAGGTGCTGGCGGAAATGCCGGAAATTTCATGGCTTGGACTTAATATCAGCGGTTCGGAGGCAAGGGTCATGGTAAAAACAAGCGAAAAGCAGGAAGAAATTTATGAAGAAAATAATTTAACCGACCTTAGAGCAAAGCGGGACGGTATAATAAAATCAATGTCCGTTTTAAACGGGCAAAGCATGGTAGCTCCCGGAAATGCGGTGGGGGAGGGGGAAATTTTGGTGCGTGGAATAATGGAAAGTGGCCCAAATCCACCCCGTGCGGTGTGTGCAAAAGGGCAGGTAATAGCGGAGACAAGGCGGAGTATTCAGTCTGTCACACCGAAATCTTGCCAGTTTAAGGAAAAAGTTTTGGGCAAAAGAGTTAAATTTGCAATTAAATTCGGAAAAAAACGGCAAAATTTATATTTTAGTAGTGGAAAGCATATTGACGAGTGTGATAAAATTATAAAGGAATACCAGCTGGGCATAGACGGGCTTTTCACCCTGCCTTTGAGCCTCGTGAAAGAGGAGTATATTTTCTATGAGAAAAGCTCCGGAGACTATGAGGGCAACGGGGAGGAGAAGCTCTTGGAAATTTTGCGAGAAGATTTAGACGGAGAAATTCTGGAGACGGAGTTTGAAAAAAGCTCCGATCAGGAAAAAAAGACTTTACAGCTCACAGCCATGTGCCTTGAAAATATCGCCGTACCCACGGTTCCCTGAAAGGAAATATGTAAATTAGTATGACAGAACGAGTTATGGAAGTGGAGCGCATGGAGGACGTTATAAGCGTTTTCGGCTCCTTTGACAGAAATCTCAGAATGATAGAGGAAGAGCTGCAAGTCACCGTGCAGGACAGAGAAGCTCAGATTCACATACAGGGCGAGGACGAGCTGAATGTGTGTCTTGCGGAAAAGGCAATAGGCGGACTGCTCCGCCTTGCTGCCAGAGGCGAGAATATTGACAGCCAGAACGTCAGGTATATATTGAAGCTTGTGTCTGAGGGACATGAGGATAAGATTGATGAGCTATCCGGCGGAATTATCTGCCTGACTGCAAAAGGAAAGCCCATTAAGCCTAAAACATTGGGTCAGAAAACCTACTGCGATGCCATAGCAAATAATACCGTCACCTTGGGCATAGGCCCTGCCGGTACAGGTAAAACCTACCTTGCAGTTGCACAGGCAGTGGCGGCATTTCGTGCCGAGCAGGTGAACAGAATAATCCTCACCAGACCTGCGGTTGAAGCAGGCGAGCGACTGGGATTTTTACCGGGAGATTTGCAGAGTAAGGTTGACCCTTATCTGAGACCTCTTTATGATGCACTTTTTGAGATGCTTGGGCCTGAGACTTACCAGAAGTATCTGGAGCGGGGTAATATAGAGGTTGCACCTCTTGCCTATATGCGTGGCCGTACTCTGGATGACAGCTTTATAATTTTGGATGAAGCGCAGAACACCTCCAGAGAGCAGATGAAAATGTTCCTTACCCGTTTGGGCTTTGGCTCAAAGGTGGTAATTACCGGCGATATTACTCAGATAGACCTGCCGGAAGATAAAACCAGCGGCTTAAAGGTGGCAATGAAGGTTCTGGACGGAGTGGAGGATATATCAATCTGCCGTCTCACAGGTTCCGACGTTGTGCGTCACAGTCTGGTGCAGAAAATTATAGAGGCCTACGAGGACTACGACAAGAAGCACCCTGCACCTGCTGCACCTAAGCCCGCACCCAAAAAGTACAGGAGAGGATAAAATGGGACATAAAATACAGTTGAGCCGAGAGAAAAAGGGACTTAAACACCCAGAGGCAGGACTTTATGTAAAAAAGGCCATTAAAATGGCTCTAAAGGCCGAAGGGGTTGCAGAATCCTGTTATATCAGCGTTATGTTAACCGATAACGAAGGAATTCGGGAAATTAACCGAGAATTTCGGAACATTGACAGAGAGACAGACGTTCTCTCTTTCCCGCAAAACGAGCTTACAGCAGGAGAATTTGACCCTGATATATGCGAGAGAGATTATGAGAGCGGCAGAATTTTACTTGGGGATATGATGATATCCGTCCCCAAATGCGAGGAGCAGGGAAAAGAATTCGGCCACGGCTTTAAGAGAGAAGTTATGTATCTTGCGGTTCATTCCACCCTCCACCTGTTAGGCTATGACCATGTGGATGAGGGCGAAATGAAAGCCCAGATGAGAGCCAGAGAAAAAGCAATAATGCACGAGGATTAAAGGAGATAAAAATATGACAAAATCAGCAATGATAAGTATAATCGGCAGACCTAACGTTGGTAAATCCACCCTGACCAACGCACTTGTAGGCGAAAAGGTAGCCATAGTTTCAAATAAACCCCAGACCACCAGAAACCGCATCTGCGGCATAGTTCCCCACGGAGATACTCAGTTCGTGCTGATGGATACTCCCGGCTTCCATAAGCCCAAAACCAGACTGGGCGACTACATGGTGAATGTGGTTAAGGAAAGCGTTGCAGACGTTGATCTTGCCTGTATGCTGGTTGAGCCTGTTGCCAATATCGGCGCACAGGAGCAGGCACTTATTGAGCGCTTACAGCAGAGCAACGCTCCCTGCGTTCTGTGCATAAATAAAATTGATACCGTAGATAAGGCAAGACTTTTAGAGGTAATTGCCCTCTATTCCGCCGCCTATAATTTCACAACTATAATTCCCATTTCCGCAAAGACCGGCGAGGGCTTAAACGATCTTCTGGACGAGTTTGAGAAATTCGCCGCTCCCGGCCCTCACCTCTACCCTGAGGACATGATTACCGACCAGCCCGAGCGCCAGATCTGCGCCGAGCTTCTCCGTGAAAAGCTCCTTATCTGCCTTGCCCGTGAAGTTCCTCACGGTACAGCTGTTGAGGTCACCAAGTTCTCCGAACGCCCCGACGGAATTATAGATATTGAAATGACTATTTATTGCGAAAAGGCCAGCCATAAGGGCATTATCATAGGTAAAAACGGCTCTATGCTGAAGAAAATCGGCGCAATGGCAAGAGAAGATATAGAGGAATTCCTTGATGCAAAGGTGTATTTGCAGACATGGGTCAAGGTCAAAGAAAATTGGCGTGACTCCAATTCACTTCTCAGAAACTTCGGTTTCGAGGAGTAAAAATAGCCTCCCTTATGGTGGGTATTC
>SAMEA104404100__coassemble_2539_pt1 | contig 13598 bp, 12 predicted proteins | sample SAMEA104404100__metabat2_low_PE_032 | metagenome-assembled genome bin SAMEA104404100 (sample SAMEA104404100) | Balaenoptera acutorostrata | reverse complement strand
AGAAAACGCAGGGATGGAAAATAGTCTTTATGCCGTGGTCAATGAGCCATTGCACATGACCGTGGGACATTTTAGCAGGATAACATTCAGACTCAGATGGTATAGACTCCATGCCAAGCTCATAGAGCTTGCGGTTTGAGAACGGAGATAAAACCACCCTAAAGCCAAGCTTCTTGAAAAATATAGCCCAAAAAGGATAATTCTCGTACATATTCAGCACACGTGGAATACCTATCTCGCCCCTGACTGCTTCATCAGGTTTCAAGGGCTTATAACCGAAAATACGATTGCGCTTATACAAAACCATATTAGGAGCTTTTTCAGAGGTCTTGCCGTTTTGCAGTCCTCTTTCACAGCGGTTGCCTGTAACATGGCGCTGACCGTTTGAGAACTTGTCAATGGTCAGCATGCAGTGGTTTGAACAGCCGCCGCAGCGCTGAATTGAAACTTCGTATGTAATATTCTGAACTTCATTTAAGGGTACCATATTAGTTTTCTGACCCTTGTATCTGTTCTTTGCAATCAAGGCTGCACCAAAAGCACCCATAATACCGGAAATGTCAGGGCAAATAACTTCAGCTCCGGTTATGTACTCGAAAGCACGGAGAACGGCCTGATTGTAAAAAGTACCGCCCTGCACCACTATATGCTTGCCCATGTCCTTTGCATCAGTCAGTTTGATGACCTTAAAGAGAGCGTTTTTAATAACAGAATAGGCAAGACCTGCGGAAATATCCTGAACGGAAGTTCCCTCTTTCTGCGCCTGTTTGACGTTGGAGTTCATGAAAACCGTGCAGCGAGTTCCAAGGTCAACAGGATTTTCTGCAAAAAGTGCCAGCTTTGCAAAATTTTCGGCAGAATAACCCAGAGAATTTGCAAAATTTTCTATGAAAGAACCGCAGCCGGAAGAACAGGCTTCATTTAAAATTACAGTGTCTACCGTTGAATTGCGGAGCTTTATGTATTTCATATCCTGTCCGCCAATGTCCAGAACGCAGTCAACCTGCGGCTCGAAAAATGCGGCAGCGGTGCAATGGGCAACGGTCTCCACTTCGCCCTCGTCAATACCGAAAGCAGTCTGCATCAAGGTTTCACCGTATCCGGTGGAGCAGGAGCGGACAATCTTAGCCTCAGGTGGAATCTGTTTTTTCAGCTCCTTCATGCCGTCCATAACGGCTTTAACAGGATTGCCGTAGTTATTGGAGTAGTAGGAGAAAAGTAGTTCTCCGTCCTGACCGATTAAAGCCAGCTTTGTTGTGGTGGAGCCTGCATCAACGCCCAGATAGCAGGGGCCTTTGTAATTTTCCAGTTCGCCACGTTTTACGATTGCCTGTGCGTGACGGTGGCAAAATTCATCATAGTCCTCCTGACTGCTGAAAAGCGCCGGCAGCCTGTTGATTTCAAATTTCTGTATACGCTTTGTCTGCAAACGGTTTATAAGAGAACTAAGGCTCATGCCATCCTCTTCCCCTGCTTCAAGTGCTGCACCCATAGCGGCAAACAGGTGGGAGTTTTCAGGATCTACTACATTTTCAGGAGTAAGCTTCAAGGTGCGTATAAACGCCTTTTTAAGTTCAGGCAGGAAATGGAGCGGCCCGCCCAAAAATGCGACACAACCACGAATAGGCTTTCCGCAGGCGAGACCTGAAATTGTCTGGTTTACGACCGCCTGAAAAATTGAAGCCGCAAGGTCAGATTTCGCAGCACCGTCATTTATAAGTGGCTGAATATCTGACTTTGCAAAAACACCGCAGCGGGCAGCAATGGGATAAATCTCGTGGTAATTTTCCGCCTCACGGTTAAGACCTGCCGCATCGGTTTGCAGCAGTGCTGCCATCTGATCTATGAAAGACCCTGTGCCGCCTGCACATACGCCGTTCATACGCTCGTCAAGGCCGCCTTTGAAGTAAATTATTTTAGCGTCCTCGCCGCCAAGCTCTATGGCAACGTCGGTTTGAGGTGCAACACGCTCCAATGCAGTGGCTACCGCCACAACCTCCTGAGTAAAGCCAATGCCCAGTTGATGACCCAGATTTATAGAGCCTGAGCCTGTAATTCTAACCTGAATTGTGCAGTCACCCAGCAAATCCATTGCTTCTTCCAAGAGTTCAGTTAAAGACTCCTGAATTCGAGCGCAATGTCTGCGATACTGTCCATATATAATATTGCTGCAATCATCCAGAACAACAAGTTTGACTGTGGTTGATCCGATGTCTATTCCGGCCTGATATGTATTCAAAATAATCGTCCTTTCTGGGAATTTATCATTTAAAGTGGGGATTTATTTAGTTATGTAATCGGCAATTTTCTGTCTGCCAAGCAGGAAATCCTGAATTAAAGCAGTGTCGCCGTCTAAGTCATACAGTAAAATTTCAAGCTTACCCTTAGTTCTCTCCTGCTTCAGTCCCGTATAAAGTGCTTCAGAACCTATGGCTTGTGTGGAGTGGTAGAAAGCCATTAAACAGCCCTCATCAATACAGTGTTGCAGAAGCTCTTTTTCCTCTTGCATATTCTGAATTTCTTCGTAGTTCCGAATTACGCCGAAAAATAACTGCTGTTTTTTGAGCCAGGGTGCGAAACGGTCGAGAGCCGCAGGACTGAGCAGCATACAAATATTGTCTGCCTTTGCCACTTTCTCAGTCCATGAAAAATCCATTTCAGCATCTGAAACTACATACACGAAAACACACCTGCTGTTTTGCATGGGCAGTCTTGTGAGCTTATCGGTGCAGGGCTGAAATTCACTTGTATTTAAAAGAAAAACTGACACACCTTTTTTCAGCCAGTCATTAACTGACTTCTGCATATTCTCCGCAGGAGAAAGCCACTGAATCCAACTGTTTTCCATTCCCTTTTCTGCCTGACGACAGAGAAGTTCTCTCTCATCAGAAAACGCATTACAGCTGAGATTTACGGCAAGCGCTTTTAAAGAATTTTCTCTCACAGAACAAGCCGCACGCTGTAAAAGTGCCTGATACTGGTTTTCAGAGGAGAATACAAAGGTTTTTAAAAAGCTCCAGAAGTCCTGCTGCTGCGGTCGGCTGGCAAAGCTTTGGCACACTTCCAAAATGTTGCGTGTCTCCCGCTTGCCACCGGTTTTTATGTTACGAATTGCCCTGCCCGCTATGGTCTGAATAGCGCTTCGGGTTAAAAGAGAATGTTTTTCCATATGTACGCCTCCAAGCGTGGGTAATATAGTATTTTTCAAAATGGTTTATATATGCTATAATTGGAAGAAACAATCTGCAATCCAGTTAAACGAAAGAGGTACGCAAATGTCAACTTCCAGATTCACAAAATATATGATTGCACAAGGAATGAAAACGCTGCTTGAAAAAAACAGCTTTGAAGATATTTCCGTGGCTAATATTGCAAAGCAGTGTAATATCAGCCGTAACACCTTTTACTACCATTTTAAGGATAAATACGATATTATAAGCTGGATATTTTACTCCGAAATTACTCCAATAATCGGTGAAACCAACTTGGATAACTGGACGGATGGTTTGCTAAGTCTATGCAAATACATGCAGCAGAATAAAAGTTTCTATATTAAAGTTTTGCACGTTCAGGGGCAAAACAGCTTTACTGAGGGTCTTATAGAATTCTATTCAAATCTGGTTGAAAATCTGCTGTTTGAAGCAAAAGCAGAGCAGATTATTTCCCAAAATCAGGTTCAGGTGCTATCCCATTTTTACGCTTTCGGCCTTACCGGAGTACTGATGAACTGGGCTAAAAACGGTATGGAGGGCGACCCTGAGCCTGTGGTCACAATGCTTGAAGAGCTTCTTTCCGGCGAGCTGTTTCACAAGATGCTTGCATTACAAAAGAAGAACAAAAACCAGGAACAATAATTTTTCACGCCTTGTTGCTAAACTGCGGCAGGGCATTTTATATGAAATTCGATTCACTATGTATTGCACCATAAAAGTCGAATTATAAAAGTTAAGCCAACAATGTAAAATAGATTATCAGATTTTCCCATTTCTTGCAGTTCACAGTTTTTGATATTTGTACTGTTTTAGTACACTTATTCCTTATTGTACTAATTTGAATGTGCATGGAAGTATATATAATTTTTTTCAAGAAGCAAATTCAGGCATTTACTTGACTAACTGCCAATAACAGATATAATACTAATCGAACCGGTACGAGAAGCGGATTTATCTGTAGACTCGGGCAGAAATGCAGCCGGTTCTTTTTATTTTCATTTATGTTTATTAAAGCAAAAAACCTCCGGATAGGCCGGAGGTTTTTACTGTTTTTTATTTGACAGGAAATTCTGTATCGCAAATTATTAGTGATTCAACATTATCCGTTAAAATCGGTTCAGGAAACATTGCCGAATAATCAAACCTCGCCGCCTTACTTTTTTCTCCGAAGCCCCATCTTATATTTCTGTCTTCCAGTTCAATAATCTCTCCGTCGGTTTTGCAAATTTTCACACTAAAACAATGCATATTATTTTCTTCACCCATTACAGGGTGCAGCCATTTTCCGTCAATGTGAATACCAAAAGGCGAAAGCTGGATTTTTTTAATTATATACTCTTTCCCCTCTGTGTCCTTAACCTTTGTACTGCCCGCAGGAACTTTTATTGTAGAATCCTTATATCGCAAAGTATAACTCAGCTCCCATGGTCCCTCCGCGAAAGTCTCCCAGTCGCCGTTTTCGGTCTTATATTCTAAATCGGAAAAATCAACCGTAATATATCTATTAAATATAGAGCCGGAAACACTCCATGTCTCAACGAAGTGCATTTTATTCGGGTGGTCTTTATCCGCCACACGATGCAGTGAACCGCCTGCACCTGAAACCTTATTTGACAAATCTGAATTCCAGTTTTTAAATGTTACCACCTCTGGGATGGGCTGTCCGTCATCCCTTGTGAGGGTATACACAATAGCTACATTGTACCTGTCACCGATAGCGGCATCAGCTGTAAGGGTATAGCCGTCTGCTGTTGCTGAAACTCCCACCGGCACTCCCACGTCGTCCACAAGCTCTGTTTGTGCCATATTAAAAAGCGGCGCCAACGCATTTGAAACTCCGCCGTTTGTAGCTTCGGCGGTTAATAACAGCCCTGCAATAATGGCTATGCTTGCGGCCACTGTCCAGAATATTTTGAAATTAAAAACTTTCTTTTTCCGCTCATTGCTCTCTATTGCTTCATCTATCAGCTCATCGTCCAAATAATCCATTGCTGACGCGATTTTCGGCATTTTCATATACTTACACCCTCCTTTTTCAGGTACTCTTTCAGACGGTTTTTTGTGCGATGGAGCATTGACTTTACCTTGCCCTCGCTGAAACCGTATTTCAGCGCAATGTCTTGTATCGAATCAAAGAACCAATACTTCCTTATAAAAACAATTCTGCTTTCATATTTCTCGGATTTAAGAAACGAGCTTATAAGCTGGCCTAAAAATTTATCGTCAACTTCACTGTCTGCCATATTGTCGGGTAAGATTGCTTCTAATTGGTCAAGAGATATGAGCAAATCAGGATTTCTTTTCTGGGCGGAATTATACTCTATACGCTTTAGAGCCAGATTGCGGGTGATTTTGCAGAGAAACGCCTTGAAATTATTCGGCTTTTTAGGCGGAATAGTGTTCCACGCTCCAAGGTAGGTGTCGTTTACACACTCTTCCGAGTCTTCTTTATCTCTCAGCATATTGTAGGCAACGCTGTAACACAAGCCGTCATATTTATTTTTCGTCTCTTCGATCGCCCGCTCACTTCTGGAGAAATACAGCTTTATGATTTCAAAGTCGTCCATAACTTCACCCGCCTGCTTTTCTAATATGTTCTTCTACCTGTTAAGTACGATTTTATATGAAAAAGTTTCATTGTAATTTAAATTTTGTATGAAAAACACCCCATCTAACAGACAGTATATCATACCATCTGGCAAATGGGGTGTTGCTATTTTAAATTGTAATCAGCCTCTGCCTATATCAATCATACCTATAACTTCCGAATATGTATCTTCTCTCTGAGGTGTGACACTCTCCCTGATTTCCAGATTTTCGGCAATTTTCTCGATTGTTTCCATGTCTGATGTGCCACCCACCTCTACCATATAGCCTTTATCTGGATTGAACATAAGCACATAGTTTGCCTTGTCCCAGCATATTTCTGTACCTGCGTAATCACAGACAATTTTCTTTATTTCCCAGCCGTCTTTTTCTTCCTCGCTGAGAACCGTCACATCTCCGTTTAAAACATATTTGCAATTATCTGTATTAACTCCCCACGCAGATATGAGGAAAGGCAGATTTTCTTTGTTGTCTCCGTTATCGTAAAGATAAGTTGTCCAGCCTTCTTCGTCCGTGTAGCCCCGAATGTCTCCCTCAGGCAGCCAGAAAGCTCTGAATTCAGGTGCATTGTATTTTTCTTCAGGCCCTGAGAAAGTGAAAACCATTCCCGCATCAGGGAATACGATCTTCTGGTCTGTTAAAATATCTCCGTTTTCATCAAGCTCAGTCCAGTGTCCTGTTACAGGCTCACTTGTTTTTTCGCTGTTCATCACAAATTTTGATATTGCAAAAGCAACCGTTGTCAGAAGTGCCGTAATAGCAGCGGCAAGTATAAATGTACGCAGAAGCTTGCGGTGTTTATTGACTTTCTTAGTTCTGCCTAAATCAGCCATGACTGCCGACCTTATTCGTTCTGTCATTTCTGCATCAGCTGTGCCTATCTCTACATTTTCAGGACAGCAAAGAGAGCTGACATCAGTTATCAATAATTCCATATTCAAATCCTTTCTTGCCTAAAGCTATGCGAAGCTTTTCCCTGCCTCTTTTAAGCCTTACCTTGATTGCCGATGGCTTCATTCCCATATCCAATACAATGTCATCTACTTTCTGATACAGGAAGTAATGGCGTTTAAAAATCTCGCTGTCAGGCTCTCCCATATCATCTACCGCATCACGGGTTATTACCGCCATTTCTTTTTTTAGAACCTGAGCTTCCGGCTCTGTACAGCGTGCAACGGGATAATCGTCCTCCAAATGCTGTGCAGGCTTTATGCTGCGAAGTCTGTCTCTGGCTTTATTTCTGGCAATGGTGCCTATGTATGCCTTTAGCTTTCCTCTGCGGACTTTTTCTCTGGAATACCACAGAGAAACGAAAGTATCTGAAACGGTCTCTTCAATGTCCTCCTGCGGCAGAAAGTCGCCTAAAATGTTAAAGGCTATTGCATAGGCATAGGCTGTAAACTCCGTTATTGCTTCATTTAAAGCCTCTATATCTCCACAGCGCAGGCCGTTAACTATCTTTTCTTCATTCATGGTTTATTCTCCATGACTATTTCGTCAAATCTCATAGCAACAGGTTCGCCTAATTTTCCAACAGTGTACATACCCTCCACCTTTTCGGCAAGCTCCCAAAGCTCATTGAGTGTCATGGTCGCTGTGGTTAGATACATTTCGTATGTTTCACCGTCTTCAATGCTTGTCATTTTTCTGAGCTTAGTTTCATAGCCCATGGATGAACACAGCTCATAAGTATCTGTACATTTATCCTTGTTGATTTTTACTTTCAGAAGTCTCAATTCTTCTATAATCTCGTCCTGCTCACTTTTAATAGTCTGAATTTCCTCGCTGCTTTCGTCCTCAGCAGCTAAGCGTTGATATGTAATTTCATTAATTCTATCACCGAGTTTTGTTGCTTTTTCATCATCTTCATTTAAATTTTCGTTAAATAATACGAATGTAATCGGCTCGTCCTTTGGTAACTGTTCAAGCTCTTCCATGCTATATTCACTGAAAAAGAAGTTTCCGATTCTCTCATAATGTTCGTCCAAATATTCTTCTTTGGTTTTGTGAGTTTCAACGGAGTTTTCAAAAATTTCACCCCAGCTCTGCCCGCTCTCAGCACTGTTTTCTGGCTGAGTATTTATGTAGGGCGTATCTTCTGGCTGTTCCGGAGCTTCTGGCTTATTCTCTTTACTGCCGCAGCCGGCAATCATCAGGCCTGCCAATGCAATGGTTAAAAATCTGTATTTTTTCATAGGACACGTCCCTCCTTGCTTATAATAACGGGCGAAAAAATAAAAAGTTACATATTCCTATAAATTTTTCAAATTCAGTATATCATGCAAACAGGTTTATGGACAGCATAGAGAAAAAGGAGTTATAATTTCGGATAAAAAAGAGTGGCTCCGATAAAACAGTGCCACTCCGCTTTTATAGGTTTAAGGCTTATCTTTGCAATCAGCTATTTTAACTGTGTTTCCGCAAATGCTTATGCTCTCAACCTCTTCTGCATTTATAGTCTTGTCTGCCCATGTGCAGTAGGGCTTCACGATACCGTCCTTATATTCTGAGGAATTTTCTCCCGAAAGCTCCATTCTGCTGCCGTCCTTGAAATTTAAAAAACAGGAGCTTTCAACCCTTGCAAGAGCATTTAGCCAGAAGCTCTGATATTTTGTAAATTTGCTTTTTTCTTCCTCTGTTGCACTTTCAAAATCAGAATAATTAAGGGCTTTTTCCGCTCCTGAGGATGTTATATACCACAGGCAGCCGGTTGAGGAAAGCTCTGCACCTATGAATGTAAAGTCCATGCCGCTTTCTTTATCTATTACTTCAACAGGCTCAGGAAAATACAGTATTTTCGGTTGATATTCAGCAGGGCTTATTTTACTTCTGCATAGCTCGTCCAGAATAAATTCGCCATTATTTATTATTTTTCCGAAACTGATTTCCACTTCATCTTCTAAAGCTTCAGATGTAACGGCATTTACTACAAGGGTTAGGGTCTGGCTTTCTTCATCATAGCATTGTTCCATAAGCTTTTTCAGCTTTGCCTCAGGTTTTGGGTAAATAAATTCGTGTCCTGTACTGTCAATCTCAGGCTCTAAGCAGTCTTGCGGTGCAAAATTCCAGTCCTGAGTATAAGGAAATGCAGGATATATTATATCTGAATTTCCGATTTTACACCCCAGAACGGCTGGCACAAAATTATCCTGCGGGTCATTCACCATTTCTGCAAGCTCTTCCATTGTGACAGATGAATAGTCAAAATATATGGCATACGCTTCGCCGTCATACTTGCAGTAGAGAACAGTAAGTCCCGATTCTAATTCAGCAGGAACATCATATTCCTTATAACCTGTCGCCATATTCCGGTCAATCTGGAGTTTGTCATTTATCTCCTGCTGTCGTCTTGCATGGATAGACAGCCCAACTGCAAGTGCAGTTACAACAAGCAGGCAGGCAATTACTGCCGCAAGCAGAGCAGTTCTCCAGAACTTTTTGTGGTACTTTGCAGGCTTCGCTTTGCAATATCCCATAGATACTGCGGCGGCTTCAATGTCTTTTTCATCTATGTATTGGAAAGCTTTTAAAAGGGAGAAATTATTCAGCATAGTCCTTCCTCCTTTAAATATTCGCATAGTTTATTTCTGGTTCTTTGCAGCATCATTTTAGTTTTACCCAGACTGAAACCGTTTTTCTCTGCAATATCGGGAATGGGTGCGAGAAAATAATACCTTGCTATAAAAACATTTCGCTCATCTTCTCTGAGCTTTGACAAAAAAATTTGATTGCATTTCCCAGTTCTCTTGCCTCGATTCTATCCTCCACGCTGCCCTCGGAGGGAATACACTTAGACAACTCTTCCAATGCAAGCTCTGTCTCTCCGCAGCCTCGCTTCTGGCGGTGCTTTAATCGCCAGCGGTCAAGGGCAAGGTTTCTGCAAATGCCGCCAAGTAAGGCTCGCAATGTGTTGGGGCGCTTGTCAGGCATAATGTTCCATGCGCTAAACCATGTGTCGTTTACGCACTCCTCCGCATCCTCCTTGTTTGTACATATGTTATAGGCAATAGTATGGCAGTATCTGCCGTACTTGCTGTCAGTCTCCTCAATAGCCTGTGAGGAACGCTGCCAGTAAAGCTCCACTATGTCTCTGTCCTCCATACTAAACCTCCTTTTTCTGTTCTTATGTATATAAACGTTGTTTTTCCTTAATAGTAACATAATTTTTCAGAAAAACAAAAAATAAACGCACACCGCTGTGATGTGCGTTTTTTGACTATGGAATTATCATGCAGTAGGCGAATATGAAAGGCCGGAAAAGAACTGTGCCGGATCAATGCGCTGATTATTTTCTCTTATTTCAAAATGCAGGTGAGGGCCGGAGGTTATGCCTGTATCGCCTACATATCCAAGCACATCTCCCTGAGAAACGCTCTGATCCTTGCTTACCGCTATTGAGGACATATGGCCATACACCGTGGTGTAGCCATTGCCGTGGTCAACCATTACGCAGTTGCCGTATGCGCCACACACTCCGGCAAGAATTACAGTACCGGAATCAGAGGCTTGAATTACAGTTCCGAATGATGCGCCTATATCCAGTCCGCTATGGAATTTTTCTCCACCTGTCACAGGGTGGATACGCATACCGAAGCGGCTTGTGATATAGGTAACTCCAGGCGTAGGCCACGCAAAAGAGCCTGAACCTGTCACCACTCCCCCGCCGGAGCTTTCGCCCTGTCCTGCCTGATTTTGTGCTTCCTGCTGTTTTCGCTCCTCTTCCAATTCTTTTTCCCGCTGTGCAATCAGCCTTTCAATTTCCGCATTGGCTTCGTCCTCTGCCTCCATTATACGGGCAAATTCCATTTCCCTGTTTTCAAGGTCATTTTTAATCTCCATTAGAAGATTTGATGCTTCAAGTATCTCCTCTTCCAGTCCTTTCTGCTCATCTCGCAGCACCTGCTGTTTTTCCTCCATTTCAGCTTTTACTGTCTCATATTCCGCCTTTACACTTTCGGTATTTTTTCGGGTTTCAATATATTCATCTTCGAGCTGTTTGTCGCTCTCCATTATTTCTCCAATATCGTCTAAATTTGCCAGAAGCTCCGCCATATTCCCAGAGGCTAAAACAATATCCAGTAGCGAAAATTTTCCGTTCTCCTCCATAGCCCGAACTCGCTCCCTGTATTTTTGCAGTTGGTCATGCTCGTTTTTAACGGCTTCTTCCAGTTCTTCTGCCTTTTCGGCAATCATCTTGTCGTATAGCTCAATTTCTTCTGCATTCAGCTCCATCTGCTCTATTGCAATCATATTGCGCTCATCTAAGGCCTGCTTACGCTCCAGAATATCCGCCTGCTCCGCTTCAAGCTTATCCACTGTTTCCTGCTTTTCTTTCCGCTGTTGAGTCAAAATATCTCTCTGAGCTTTAAGAGTATCTATCTCCTGCTGACTTACTGCAAATGCTGAAACTGAAAAGGCATTTAAAATCATAACAAAACTTAATATAAAAATTATTATTTTTCGCATTTTATTCCTCCTGAAATAATAAAAAGAGCCGACAGGCATTCTACTGCTTGTCGGCTCTGTGTCTATGCATCTGGCTCTTTTATAACTGTAATATTAAATTTTTCCGCATTGATAAGGCTTTCATTTTTACATTTGGGGCAGAACAAAGGGTAATGAATCATAACTGTATCAAATCGCAGCTTCAACCGTGTTTTGTTGCCGCAAACAGGGCATAAAACCCATTTTTCGGAATTATTCATAATACTGCATGGGGTCTACGGCTTGCCCGTTTATAAACACTCCGAAAGCGAGGTTGCAACCGGTAGCCATTCCCGTTTTACCTGCACTTCCGATTTTATCTCCTGCTGAAAGCTTCTGGTTCAGTTCCACGGTAATTTGCGACAGGTGGCTGTACATGGTGCTTACATTTTCATTACTCTCAATTACTATGTAATTGCCCGCCTTGGGATTAAAGCCTATATCCGCAACTACTCCATCTAAGGCCGAATAAATATTCTCATTTGGTTTACAGACAATGCAAATATGGTCACTGAAAATTTTTCTGCCCGGCCCATCTTTATAACCGAATTTTGCAGACACTTTTGTGCTTTCCGCAGGCCAAGTCCATTGAAGCTCTGTCCCTTTTGCGTTCATATCTTCATTTTCTGCATAAGCGGAAGTCATGAAGCCGCAGGCTAAAACCATAACCAGAACTACGGAGATTGCAGAGGTAAACGCTGTTCTGCTTTTGGTTTTCATTATTGCAGTTATCCGTTCCTTTGCTACATTCATGCTGAATTGGTTATATAAAGGAAAGGGATGAGCCTGTTTTTCTGCCATTGAAATAAGCGTTTTTGCATAGTCTGCCCGTGAATTAAGACCGCTCTTTCTCACCACATATTCATCGCATGAAAGCTCAATATCTCGTTGCAGCATAAAGAACATAGCCCAGACAAAGGGATTAAACCAGTGCACCATGACTGCAATCACTGCAAAGAACTTTAGCAGGAAATCGCAGCGGCGAATATGCAGATATTCGTGCATAAATATGTAATCAAGCTGTTTTGTACTGTTTAAATCCATATCTGAGGGCAAAAGAATTACAGGCTTTATAATGCCGTAGGTCAGAGGCGAGGAAATGCAGTCGCACATACGAAAACGGATTTTTCTTTTGCTTTTATGCTCCATCAGCCAGTTGTCTATATACTCACTTTCTACTGGAAAAGAAAATCTGAATTTTCTCAGGCAGACAATATAAGATGCTGCAAAACCCGTGAGAATAAGGGTAAATCCGATAATGTAAATAAAGAAATGTATCGGTATGCTCATATTGGGTTCTGCCTGATTTATAGCGGCATTGCCATTTGAAAGTAGCTGAGACAGGCTTATATTATCGCTGATTTCTCCCGAATGTGTTATACCCTCAGCCAGTGAATATGCACTGAACTTTGCAGGCAGGGAAAACGGCACAAGCAGGCGAATAATTACAAGTCCCCATAAAATCAGAAAGGTTGTTTTAGGCAGCTCTCCTATTGCAAGTAATCGCAGCGCAAGTATGAGAACAATCATAACCGCAGCGGCTATGCTCATTTCAAACAAACTCATAATTTTAACCTCATTCAAGCTCGTCCACTATCTGCTTTAACTTTTCAATCTGCTTTCCGGTAAGGGACTTTCTGCCCAGAAGAGAGGCAAAAAGCTTATCCACTGAACCGTCATATATTTTGTCAACCAGTTCATTGGTTTCAAACTCCTGCACTTCTTCTTTCGTCACCAAGGGGTGACACCTGAAATTCGGCTCAGAGCGTTCTATTGCGCCCTTTTTTATACAGCGCTTTATAAGTGTATACGTGGTATTTATATTCCAGCCTGTTTCTTCTTTGAGAATATCCGATATATGTTTTGCGGTGCAGTCCCCTTCTCGCCAAAGCACCGCCATTATTTTAAGCTCAGAATCTACAAGTCTTTCGCTCATATCAGCCTCCATACTACTATTGTAGTTTACGCCTATACTACAACAATAGTATGAAATTGTCAATACTACATATTTTCTATGGCAATCAAGAAAGAGCAAATTAAACGTAAAGCATATAAAAATAAAAAGCATGGTGAATGTATGTATTTGCTATACAAATGGTGGCATACCGTCTACATAAAAAGTTCTATCTTGAATGACATGAGTAGTCATCGCTTTACGAGGAAAATGTCGCATTACAAAATATAAGAGATCGGCAAATAATGAAAAATAAAGCCCCAATAGGGCCAAAATGGAAAATAATTTATATAAAAAGGGCCTGTTGCAAAATAGGCCCACGAAAAAAGACGAGTAAGTTT
>SAMEA104404100__coassemble_2464_pt1 | contig 14005 bp, 14 predicted proteins | sample SAMEA104404100__metabat2_low_PE_032 | metagenome-assembled genome bin SAMEA104404100 (sample SAMEA104404100) | Balaenoptera acutorostrata | reverse complement strand
GATTGCCAAAGAGAATTATAAAGCGGAGAAGCTGTGCCAAAGACACGGCAAGAGCGGCAACATAGGTGAGAGCGGCAGCGCCCAGAACCTTTTTAGCACCTTCAAGCTCTGCACCGTTCAAAAGATTGCCAGACTCTATGCACTGAATTGCTCTCTTGCTGGCGTCAAACTCTGTGGGCAGAGTGACAAGCTGGAAGAGAGTGCAAAGTCCGAAGCAGATTATCCCGGCGTCGGTAAGCCATCCGAAAACAGGGCTGAATGTACCGAAAAGCAGACCTATAAAAATAAGGGGCATAGCAAGCTTTGAACCGAAATTGGTTATAGGAATTATAGCTGCACGAATTTTTACAGGCAGATAGTTCACGCTGTGCTGAATGGCGTGACCGGCTTCGTGACAGGCAACTCCCACAGCCGCAGAGGATGCGCTGTTGTAAACTCCGTCAGAGAGACGGATAACATTGTCTTTAGGGTCGAAATGGTCTGTGAGATTACCGGAGATATGCTCAATTCGGATAGATGAAAGTCCGTTTCGATCCAGAACGTATCTGGCGGCCTGAGCACCGGTCATACCTCTGTAATTATACTGCTGCTGATACCTTTTAAAAGTGCTGTCTACTCTCTGGCTTGCCCAAAGGGAGAGAATAACAGCAGGGAGAATTAAAACCACATATGTCCAATCAATATACATTTTAGCTCCGTCCATGTTAAGCAAAATTAAGCTTTGGTTATATCACAAAGCTTAATATATATACTACAACATTTTGAGCAATAATATCTATCTCAACTTTGTAAATTTTTAGTTTTAAGCCGCTTACAGGCTGCTTTATTACTGGTGGTAGTAGCTGAGGAAGTCACCGATCTTTTCAACCGCTTCTTTCAAAACCTCCATACGGGGCAGGTAGACTATGCGGAAGTGGTCGGGTTTAGCCCAGTTAAAGCCGCCGCCGTGGACAAGGAGTATCTTCTTGTCACGCAAAAGGTCAAGGGCAAATTTTTCGTCATCTACGATATTGAACTTTTTAACATCTATTTTGGGGAACATATAAAATGCTGCCTGAGGCTTTACGGCACTGATGCCGGGAATACTGGTCAGAGCCTCATAAATATAGTTTCTCTGCTCATATATTCTGCCGCCGGGAACAATATAGTTTTCCACACTCTGATGACCGCCCAGAGCTGTCTGAATTATGGACTGAGCGGGGACATTGGAGCAAAGTCTCATATTTGAGAGCATTTTAATGCCACTTATATAGTCCTTAGCTATGCTCTTGTTGCCGCTGAGTATCATCCAGCCCACTCTGAAGCCTGCAACCATGTGAGATTTTGAAAGACCGCTGAATGTGACGCAGAACAGGTCGGGGGCAAGAGAGGCGATGGAAATATGCTCCAGACCGTCCATAACAAGTCTGTCGTATATCTCGTCTGAGAAGATTATCAGCTGGTGTCTTCTGGCTATATCCACTATCTGCTGTAAAACCTCTCTGGGGTACAGAGCACCGGTGGGGTTGTTGGGGTTAATGATAACAATGGCTTTAGTTCTGTCGGTTATCTTCTTTTCAATATCTGCCATGTCCGGATACCAGTTAGACTGCTCGTCGCATATGTAATGAACGGCCTTTCCACCGGAAAGAGTGGCGCAGGCAGTCCAGAGGGGGTAATCGGGAGATGGTATCAATATCTCGTCGCCGTTATCGAGGAGTGCGGACAGGGAGAGATTTATAAGTTCGCTGACACCGTTTCCGGTAAAGATATCATCCATTGAGAGGTTGGGAATTTTTTTCAGCTGTGCATACTGCATGATTGCTTTTCTGGCTGAAAACAGACCCTGAGCAGGGGAGTAGCCCTCACATTCTTTCAGCTGCCTGCTCATATCATAGATAACTTCGTCCGGCGCTCTGAATCCAAAGGGAGCGGGATTTCCGATGTTCAATTTCAGGATTTCGGTTCCGGCCTCTTCCATTCTGGTAGCCTCGTCAACTACGGGACCTCTAACGTCATATAAAACATTGTCAAGCTTAGATGATTTCTTGATGGTTTTCATTTGGCATCCCCCTAAAATTTCACTTTCATTAGAATTTATATCGGTAATTTCAGTTATATTCACATCTTCTTTGCCCATAAGCCAGTCCTCATCGGTGTTTAATGCCAGTGCGAGGAAATGAAGTGTATCGGCTCTCGGTATTGTTTTACCGCTTACATACTGGCTTATCTGACTTTTGCCCAGTTTTACGCCTTGCAGAGCGGCCTCATTTATTAAATCAACCTGTTTTTTACCCTCTTTATCCATAGCGAGCTTTAAACGCTGCGCGAAAGTTTCATTTAACATACTCTATTCCTCCATGAAAGTTCAATACTTAAAACTCGAAGTTCATCATAGTCGAGATTATATCACAAAAAGCAAAAAGTTCAATAGATAATTGATGAAAAAATATAAATGTTTCGTAAGTTCAATATACGAATTGAACTTTGCAAAAACCAGATTAAATGCAGGAATATTATTTACAGATACTTAATATATGAAAATCTCAGCTTTTTCTGTATTTTTTAAAGTGAAGAGTAGAGCTCTACGCAGATTATCTCGAAAAAACTGCACTAAGTATGGTAATTGAACCTGTGACGGGTAATTATTTCTACCTTGACATCAGACATTCTATTAGGTACAATGAAAAAAATTTTAAAAGAAAAGGATAGTGATGCTTAAAATGGACGACCCTGGTAGTGCTGATTGTTACCCTAATTATATAGTCTTGTTAGTTTACGACATACTTGTGCCCATTTTCAGGGAATAAGTATGCTTTTTTTATACCCAAAACAAAAATCATACTATATTTTAAGGAGTTTATACAATGATAAACAGTATCATCGCAATGGCTGTATGTGTAATTTTATCGGCCTATTTTTCCGCAACGGAGACTGCGTTCTCCTCCCTGAACAGGACCCGCATTAAGGCTATGGCAGAAAACGGAAACAAAAAGGCTGTGCTTACATTGCAGCTTTCAGAAAATTATGATCGTCTGATTTCCACCATTCTTATTGGTAATAATATTGTTAATATAGCAGTTGCCTCTATCGGCACTATACTTTTTGTGAACATGTTGGGACAGGAAGTGGGCGCACCGGTTTCCACCGCTGTTGTTACAATAGTTGTTCTGATTTTCGGCGAAATTACCCCCAAAAGCATTGCAAAGGATCATCCTGAAAAGTTTGCAATGTTCTCAGCTCCTCTACTTAGGGTCTTTATCTTGATTCTTATGCCCCTTAACTTCATTTTCTCAAACTGGAAGAAGCTTATAGGAAAGCTTTTCAGAGTCCATGAAGACAGCAAAATGTCTCAGGAAGAGCTGATTCTGCTGCTCAATGAGGTGCAGGAAGAAGGCGGCATTGATGAAAGCGAGGGCAAGCTGCTCAGAAATGCAGTTGAGTTCGGGGATCTGGAAGCGCAGGACATTCTCACCCACCGTGTGGATCTGGAGGGAATTGAACTTGATACATCCAAGGAGGAAATTGCCAAAAAATTTGAAGAGTCCCACTTCTCCCGTCTGCTGGTTTATGACGGAACTATCGATAAAATTGTAGGTATCCTTCACCAGAAAGATTTCTACGTTGGCGTGGGAGTAACCTCACAGCCTGTAAGTGAAATAATGTCTCAGCCTGTTTTTGTACATCAGACTGAAAAGATTGATGAATTACTTCAGAAAATGCGCTCCGGAAAGTCTCATATCGCCATTGTAATTGACGAATACGGCGGCGTTTACGGTATAGTGACTATGGAAGATATTCTGGAAGAGCTGGTGGGTGATATTTGGGACGAGCACGACGAGGTGGAAGAGCCTGTACAGCGAACCGGAGAAAATACTTACACCGTATATTGCGGAATAAGCCTTGACGATTTCTGCGAAATATTTGACGTGAAAATCGAATCAGAATGCACCTCTCTTGCAGGTTGGATTATGGAGTACATGGGCTGCATACCTGCCGAGGGAGACAGCTTCAAGTTCGAGAATCACAGCTTCACCATCACCAAAACGAATGACCACAGAATTTTGTGCGTCTCTATTGAGGTGGAGACAGAATACAGTGATTTAATATAAAAAATAAACGTCGGTAGAGAATAGTAAAGTTCTCATACCGACGAAAAATTTGCTAAACAGCCTTTTAAAAAAATCGTGAAAGCGTTGATAACAGTGAAAAATCGGCATTGCTGTTAATATGACCAAAATTTACCTCTGAAAAATGCAAAATATTGTTGTTAATTTTTCGCATTTGTTAACATATTTTATCTCCAAGTGTGGTAAGATAAGCGACAATCGGCCCAGCGCCGATAACTAAATTACGGAGGTCAAGCAATGAAACAGGAAAGCCACCGCCTTTTGGGTCATTATCTCATCGATCAACTTAATCACCTGCCCAAAGCCAGTTACAGACGGGCATTTTTGATTGGTTGTGTTGAACCTGACCGCAATGTGTTATCTTATCTCAAAGGTTCAATACGTTCCCGCTGGTTCTACGGTCACAATTATCAGAATGCAGACCGCTGGATTGAGCGTCATATAAACAGACTTAAATCTAAAGATAGCTGGAATATTTGGAATTACTATTGCATGGGAAAGCTTATCCACTACACTTCAGATGCTTTTACCTATGTTCACAATAACTGCTTTACTGAGTCCATATCTGCCCACAGAGCTTATGAAGACCAGTTACAGGAGCAGTTCCTCAACTGCCTCGAAGAGAAAAAGAGTTCTGAGAATATGCCCAGACTGGATATAAACGGAGTTTTTCGTAATGCACACCGCAGCTACCTCAAGAATGTTGCCGATGTTCACAGAGATTGCCGTTATATCCTCAATATGACCAGCTGGCTGTTTGACCAGCTTTTCCCCCAGCCAGAACCTACATGCTGAACAATATGAGCTGCCGTTTTCGGCAGCTCTTTTTTCACATCTGAATATTATAAAAGAATAAATATTTATTGATAAACGATAAAAAATACTTGAAATTCAAAAACAGCAGTGATATACTTAGTTCAACTTAGATGGGGAGGCTGTATCTGTGAACTGGAATCGAAATAAAAGTGTCAGACTTTCAAAATGCTGTGTATTTATTTTTATGATACTCTTGGTACTTATATGTATCTTTGCGCCTCAAATTTTTTCATGGATTATTTCTTTCGGAAGCGGTTCTGAAAAGCAGCTTGGATATTTTCTTGCCACAGTTTACACCGGCGCTGTGCCTGCTGCGCTTGCCCTTTGGGATTTACGGAAGCTGCTGAAAAATATAAGCAACGGCGAGGTGTTTATAGAAAACAACGTGGCTATTTTGCGGAGACTTTCATGGTGCTGCATAGCGGCAGGACTTATCTGCCTTGTCAGTACGATTTATTATCCGCTGTTTCTGGTGATAAGTGTTGCGGCGGCATTCATAGGTCTTATTTTAAGAGTGGTGAAAAACGTGTTTGCCCAGGCAGTGCTGATTAAAGACGAAAACGATTATACAATTTGAGAAAGGTGCTGTCATTATGCCTATTATAGTTAATATTGATGTTATGATGGCACGGCGGAAAATGAGTGCCGGTGAGCTGGCAGAGAAGGTGGGGATTACCCCGGCCAATCTCTCAATCCTGAAAAATAACAAAGCGAAAGCCATTCGCTTTTCAACCCTTGAAGCGCTGTGCAAAGCTTTAGACTGTAAGCCTGCGGATATTTTAGACTATACGGAGGACTAAAAAATGTATAATGAAAAGCCTAAGGTGGTCAGTTCCTGCCCGCCCAGTATAACTGCACCCATTTTTGAGAAAACATCGGAAAAAAGCGATGTGTATGTTGAAAAATTCTCGGAGAAAATCCGCCCGACAGCCGTAGACGCGGCCTTTGCACTGGTATTTTTAGTTCTTGCATGGTGCTACTGGGATTTTCAGTGGCATTTCTCCATAAACGACTACTCCTTTAAATACGCACTTTTTACCCTGCTCTTTGCAGGGGCGGTACTGTCTTATAATGCACTCAGCGGCAGACGGCCGAAAAAAGAGAGTTTCTTCTGGCTGGGCATAACTTTGGTGCTGGGTCTTGCCACGCTGCTTCCATACAGAGCAAGCGCTAATATTATGTACAGTCATAGCCTGATCGCCAATTTCCACATTTTCGCTCTGCATATAGTGGCCTGCTACTGGTCACTCAGCACATCGGGGCGGCTCATCCGCAAGGAAAAAACCTCAAACTGGATAATCTTTGACCTTATAAACGCCATGCTCATTCTGCCCTTTGGTAATTTTCTCCGCCTGCCCGTGGTTTTATGCCGGTGGATAAAAGACAAGGCGATGGGACTGTTTTCAAAAAAGAAAAAGAAACAAAGCAATCACCGTTTTATAGCGCTTTTAATCGGAATTGTTCTCAGCTTTTTGTGCCTTGCAATGGTGCTGCCGCTGCTGTTTGAGGCGGATAAGGGATTTTCAGAGCTGTTTTCATATAAATTTATGAATTTTAGATTATGGATTGCGGACTTATTCCAAAAATTCGATTTAGCCACATTCATTTCTAAAGGTTTCTTCATAATTCCCACAGCTTCCTACCTTTACGGCCTTGCTTACGGCTGCGTACACGGCAGACGTGGGGACGTGATAAAGGCAGAGCCGATAAAAGAGGGGGTTAAAAACGCTAAAGTTCTGCCACGACTCACGGTTTTAACAGTGCTGTTTTCTCTGTGCGGTATTTACCTGATATTCATTGCCGTGCAGATAAAGTACCTGGTTTACGCACTTTGGAGTGTACGGCCTGTGGGATTTTCTTATGCGGAGTACGCAAGGAGCGGATTTTTCGAGCTGTGCCGTATTGCTGTTATTAACCTGTGCATACTGCTTGCTTCAAACATCCTTTGCAGGAGGGAGAAAAAGGAAAGCATGCTGCTTCGGATTTGCAACGTTCTGGTTGCACTGCTCACCTTGCTGCTTCTGACAACTGCGGCGGCTAAAATGGGGCTTTATATGCTTGCCTACGGCCTTACCGTAAAGCGGGTGCTGGTTTCAGTTTTCCTGATTTGGATAGCTATTGTGTTTGTGTGCGTCATAATACAGCAATTTAAGCCCTTGCAGATTGTGCGCATGGCAGTTTTTACAGGAGCGGTTATGTTCACACTCTTATGCGTTCTTCCCACCGAAATGGGCGTAGAGCAGTTCAATCAGCATATGGGCTATGACAGTGTGGAAGAATCAATATATTATTAAGGTATAGACAAGAATAAGAACCAGAATTACAGGCAGGAAGCCCGAAAGGGTTTCCTGCCTGTGTCATTTAATAGAGAATTAAAGCCAAAAAAAGGATATATTGTAAAGCTACCTTGTAGGCAGGGAGAAAAAATGTTATAATCCCAACTTATGTGAATTGAAATATGAAAAAATTTTGAGGTTGGTGTAATGGAAAAAAGATACGGACTTGTTACGGCAATAGCCCTGGTCATCGGAAATGTTATAGGCTCCGGTGTTTTTGTAAAAGGCGGTAAGGTTCTGAGCCTTACCGGCGGAAATATGCTTCAGGCGGTAATGGTTGCCGCAATCGTAGGCCTTATATGTATAATCTGCTCTCTGGTTTTTGCAGAACTGGGTGCCAGATGCGGAAAGGTTAACGGCGTTGTGGATTATGCGGAAAACGCTCTGGGTTCAGGCTACGCATATTATGTGGGCTGGTTTATGGCAACTATCTATTACCCCGCCATGTCTTCCATAGTCGCTTTCTTTGCTGCTGTGTTCACTCTCCGACTTTTCGGCGTGAATGCACTGGATTTTGTAAACGGCACTGTAAGTACAGAGGCTGTTGGTCTTGGTGCGGCCTATCTTATAATGAGCTACGGAATAAACGCAATAAGCCCCAAGCTTGCAGGCAAAATGCAGGTATCCATGACGGTAATTAAGCTTATACCTCTGCTTCTCATGGGTATTGTTGGAACTATTGTAGGCCTCAGCAACGGAACTACTCAGGCAGTTTTAAATGAGGGTGCAGTAAACGCTGCCGCAGGTGGCGGCGGAATATCCGGTATGCTCTCTGCAATTACTGCCTTTGCATTCTCTTATGAGGGCTGGATAATTGCAACCTCAATAAACGGAGAGCTTAAAAACGCAAAGAGAAATCTCCCTATCGCTCTTATCACAGGTTCAGTTGTATGTACTGCCATCTACTGCCTGTACCTGTTTTCCATGAGCGCTGTGGGAAGCACAGAGGCAATAATCGCCACATGGCCTTTGGGCGAGTCTCTGCCTAACCTTGTGTTCTCATCTGTATTCGGTAAATTTGCAGGAACCTTCATCTATGTCTTTGTCACCATTTCCTGCCTTGGCACTTTGAATGGCTTTGTAATGGGTTCATGCCGAGGTATGTATGCTGTTTCTGCCAGAGGTGAAGGCCCCAGACCTGAATTCTTCGGGGAAGTGGACAGCCAGAACGGCTTCGTTATAAAGTCAAGCTTAATCGGCCTTATGCTTGGCGGTTTCTGGTACGCATGGAACTGCATACTGTGGATGAAAGGCCCTGATTTTATGGGCGGCTTCCACAATAATATGTGGATAGGCTGGGAGCCTGATGAGATATGCGTTGTAAACCTGTATGCAATGTATATCCCCATGTTTGCATCTCTGATGGTGAAAGCCAAAGACCTTAATATCTTCAAGCGTTATATTATGCCTGGACTTGGTATTCTCTGCTGTCTGTTCATGGTGTTCTGTTGCTATGTGGGAAAAGGCTACAAACAGATTGTAGGTTACCTTGTATTCCTTGCAATAGTTATGCTTATAGGTAAGCTTTTCAGAGGAAAAACAAACAAAACAGAAAAAATTATTGAAAACTAAAAGCAAAAGGTCTGCCGCAGAATTTGCATTCTGCGGCAGACCCTTTTTATGTAGCTTTTCAGATGATGGAAGTGAAAGGAATATTCAGTTCCTTGCAGCGGCGGTACAGTCTAACACGCTCGTTGAATCTCTCAGCCGCCAAGGCACATTCTGCCTGTGTAGGGTGACTGTCAGTGATTTCCCAACGGATCTCTTTCTGCTCAGTAGGCGTTTCGTTTTTAATCTTGCCCTGACCCTCTTTAAGGTTACGAGCAACAGCACCGTTGCACACAAAGGTGCCGATGACTTCGTTGTTGTCCTTTAGCAGGTTCAGCCCGGAATCTATGACGGATCTGGCATATGCGGTGTCTGCATAGTAGCCCAGAGTGCAGAAAATACCTACGACTTTTCCCTTTACAGTCTTTAAAAACTCTTTCATTTCTTCGTTGGGATTTGCATATATACCCCAGTAACCCAGCAAAATAATATCACCGTCCAGTTCGGGAGCACCGTCTTTCAGGTTGTGTATGCTTTTACTCTCAACTTCAACGCCGTTATAGATAGCCTTTGCAATCTTTTCGGTGCAGCCGGTCAGGCTTGAATAAATAATCTGTACTTTCATGTAGTCTCCTTTCCAGAAGTGTGTGTAACTTACTACTTCATTATAGCATTTTTTCCCGAGATTCTCAATTCTCTGCCAATATCTTGTCGCCAAATTTCAAAGGTAAGTCCGAAATTTTTACGCCAAAATGCTGTATAATAGGCAATACCTGAAAAATGCTATAAAAACTGAGCTGAAAGCACTTGTGTGCAAGTTCTGTTTTGCTGTAAAATTAAGGTGTATAACTCCCGAGGAAAGGTAAACTACTATGAATTCACTGCGCATTTTTTCTCTTGCCGGTTTGGTACTGTATTTTGTGGTGCTGCTTCTTGCCGTGCTGCGTGAAAAGAAGAACCAGACAGTCCTTGACTACTTTTTTGCAGGTCGCTCGCTGCCATACTGGGCGCTTTCCATAACCTTTATAGCTTCGTGGTGGGGTGCAGGCTCTGCGCTTTCCACCGCAGACCTTGCCTATGATGACGGCTTAGGTGCTTTCTGGTACTACGGTGTGCCGGTGCTGCTGTCAACGTTTCTTATGATACTCTGCGCCAAGGGCATACGCCGAGTGGGATATTTAACTCAGGGACGGATGATGGAAGCCCGCTATTCTGCCAAGACGGCAAAAATTCTCTCGCTTCTGGTGCTTGTTTTTATGGTTTTTAATGCCGCATCTCAGATGGTAGGCATAGGCGATTTCTTCGGAACATATCTCGGTATTCCCTATGAGGGGGCTGTTTTTGCCGGAACGCTGATTGTGCTCATCTATTCCATGTTCGGCGGTTTCCGAGGTGTAGTGCTGACGGATATTATTCAGTTTGTGCTGCTTTTGGTTTCTGCGATTCTGGTGTTTGCAGTGGGCTTTTCCAAGGCGGGCGGCTTAGAGGGTATTCGTGAGGCAGCACAGGCCGCAGGGAAAACTGCATTTTTGGATATGGGAGCGGGAGCTTCAAAGTACAGTATGTATGTAATCACTTTTGGCTGTGCGTGGATGATTCAGGCAAATGTCTGGCAGCGCATTTCAGCTGCACGCTCCGACCGTGATGCAAGAAAAATGACGGTGATGAGCTTTTTTGCCTATATTCCTTTGTACCTTATAGTGGTGCTTACCGGTATGGCAGGACTTGTTTTATATCCCAGTCTGCCTAAAGGCGGCGTTGTTACCGCCATTGTAATGGATTATATGCCGCCACTTCTTGGAGCAATGGTGTTTATCGGCATTTCCGCTGCAATCATGTCCACAATGGACTCCCTTTTAAATACTGCGTCTATGACTCTTATATTGGATTTGATGCCGCCTGCGCCAGACGAAAAACGGCAGCTTGCACGTTCACGCATGGCAACTCTGGGTGTTACCGCTGTGGCACTTGTGATTTCAATGGGTATTCGCTCCATACTCCAGATTTCGTGGATGGCATCTGACATCATTACAACCGGAGTGTTTGTGCCGCTTATCATGGGATTTTTCTGGAAGCGTGGCAATACTCACGGAGCAATAGCTTCAATGATAACAGGCTTTACCTACTGCTTATATAATCTGCTTATATCCTTCGGTCTGCCCCTGCCCTCATTCTGGGAGGCTCAGTCTGCTCAGCAGGTAATTCTGGGCGTGGCGCTCTCTTTTGCGGTATATGTGGGTGTAAGTCTGCTCACGCCGCCGGAAAAGGAAAAGGCGGAAAAATTCATGTCTATTGCAGGCTTTGGGAAAAAAGAATGTAAGGATTAAATCCGTATAAAAAACTGTTACACAATAAGCATAACAGTTCAGCCTGTCAAAGATTTTCTGTTTTCATTAGGAGAAAACAGTGGGGTGGCGTTATACAGGCAGAAAATAGCTGTGGTGTATATAACGCATGGCGTGTTTCTCTTTTGCTTCTGCGAATACTCGTTCAATGGTTTCTTTCCGCATTGCATAGATATTTTTACCGCACTCAGTCTTTCTCAGCAGCTCCACAATATCCAGATATTCCTGCCAGATGTGCGTGTTCTGTAGCCTCTGACCGTTCGCATTTGCTCCGCTTTGCTGTAGCCTGCACCCATTGCTACAATGGGAATCATGGTCATCTCCATCATCTTTACCAAGCTTTTCACACTCCTCATTGACTTCCTTGCGAAGCTGCTGCTCATACAACTTCGCAGTCTGAGTAAACTTCTGTTTCTGGAATTTCTTATTGCTCGCACTGACTTTGATATTGGTACCATAAATGAAAATAATGCTCGGGTCTACCATACGGCTATTGAGTGTTTTCCCGTCAACTAATGGGAAATTATATGTGTAGAAATTTCCCTCATTATAGCGAATGCTAAAGTATACACTTGATGAAACAGAGACAGCATGGTATTCTGTTACCACGATATTATATGTTTATTTCAACCGAACTTTCTGTTATTCCAAGGTCTAAGAAATTGAAAATGTGAAATAAAGAGTTTAATATTACTGCGGTGTACGGTACAGCAAATATTTTTCCTATGGTTGCAAAAATTTAAGAAAAATTGCGTTGCAGCAGGAGATGTAGTACAATGTATTTAGAGATAGAATGCAGCCAACGGGATGAGCAATCTCAAACGGCTTAAAAACATATGATAGAAGCCATATATGGATATTCACCGATAAATAAATGATTTGACGAAAGGCATAGATTATGAACGGTTATAGAATTGCAGTGGCAGGGACAGGCTATGTGGGGCTGTCAATAGCTACCTTGCTGGCCCAGCACAATCATGTTGTTGCAGTAAACAGACATGATGACAAAGCTGAGCTGATAAACAACAGAAAGTCCCCCATACAGGATGATTATATTGAAAAATATTTTGCAGAAAAAGAGCTTGATTTAACGGCTACTACCGATGCAAAAGCAGCATACACCGGTGCAGAATTTGTTGTCATTGCTACACCCACCAACTATGACAGCAAGGAGAATTTCTTTGATACTTCCGCAGTTGAGGATGTTATAGAGCAGGTAATGGCATATGCGCCGGATGCAATAATGGTTATAAAGTCCACAATTCCTGTGGGCTACACCAAGAATATAATAAAAAAGACAGGCAGCAGAAATATTATCTTCAGCCCGGAATTTCTCCGTGAGTCAAAAGCTCTCTATGATAACCTATACCCAAGCCGTATAATTGTGGGTACTGATATGGAAGATGAGAGACTGGTTAAGGCAGCGCATACATTTGCAAGCTTACTGCAGGAGGGGGCAATTAAGGAAAATATAGACACTCTTTTCATGGGCTTTACCGAGGCAGAGGCAGTAAAACTTTTTGCAAATACCTACCTTGCTCTGCGTGTATCCTACTTTAATGAGCTTGATACTTATGCAGAAATGAAAGGGCTTAATACACAGCAGATAATTGACGGAGTCTGCTTAGACCCCAGGATCGGAAACTACTACAATAACCCAAGCTTCGGTTACGGCGGATATTGTCTGCCTAAAGATACCAAGCAGCTGCTGTCAAACTATGCCGATGTACCTGAGAATCTGATAGAAGCAATCGTTGAATCCAACCGCACCCGCAAAGATTATATTGCAGACCGTGTGCTGGAACTCGCCGGTGCTTACAGCGCAAACGATGAGTGGACCGAGGAAAAGGAAAAAGAGGTTGTAGTAGGCGTTTATCGTCTTGTTATGAAGTCAGGCAGCGATAATTTCCGCCAGAGCAGTATACAGGGCGTAATGAAGCGTATTAAAGCCAAGGGAGCTACTGTTATTATCTATGAGCCGACCTTGGAAGACGGAACCACGTTCTTTGGCTCAAAGGTAGTCAATAATTTGGAGAAGTTCAGAGAGCAAAGTAAGGCCATTATAGCTAACCGTTATGATTCTTGCCTAGACGACGTTAAAGAGAAAGTGTATACAAGAGATTTATTCCGCAGAGATTAAGAATAAGTTAGGTGTTTTAAATGAGCGTGTAAACTGATAAAAAATAAATGAGATGCATATTCCGACTTAAAATATTATGGGTGTTAACATAGCGACTCTTGGATATGCCTGTGCGGAGATATTCAATACTCTCTGCACCAACTTAACCTTCTCCGGTGAGCATATAAGAAAGATCATGATCACAAGCACTTTTGCACATGAAGGTAAATCTTTTATAGCTATGAATATTATGCGTACTCTCGCAAAATTTGGAAAGACCGTAGTGCTTGTAGATGCTGATTTACGTCGTTCTGCAATTGTCAGTAATTATAATCTTAAATTTTATGATGAGTATAAATTTGGCCTTGCCCACATGCTTGCAGGCTGAGTATCAGGTAGTATTCCAGATGAACTGCAACACAGTTATAGAAGAAAAAGGCTTTTTAACTAAAAGAAAAATAGATAAGTTCCTGAAGTCAGGACTCATCTCATGTCTTGCATGTGATGCTCACGATTGCCATAGGAGACGCTATAAAATGACTAAGGCCTATGAAGTTATTAAAGATACTTATGGTGTCAGATATGCGGATACTCTTACAAGCAAGCTTCAAATAAGTGCATATGCGGAAGCTTTCCGGTAAAGAAATAAAGCGATTTAGGTAAAATGTTGAGAAGCCAAGATTTAATCTATACATAAATAATTGAGATTGAGAGGGGCACTTATGGATATTC
>SAMEA104404100__coassemble_2174_pt1 | contig 15558 bp, 11 predicted proteins | sample SAMEA104404100__metabat2_low_PE_032 | metagenome-assembled genome bin SAMEA104404100 (sample SAMEA104404100) | Balaenoptera acutorostrata | reverse complement strand
TCTGGGGAATTGTAATTGTGTCAGGTGTATTTATATTTGCCATAGACCCCAATGTTTTCATGAAGAAAAAAGATTCTAAAAATTAAGCTGTTAAAATGCAGAGTGAATTTGGAGGGTTAGAGATGATAAAAAAAGAAGTATTAGAGAATATGCAGCATATCGTAGATAACTGCATGGGTGAGGAAACTCCGGCCTGTGTTGCTACCTGCCCTATGCACACAAACGCTAAAGAATACATTCGCCTTATCCGTGAAGGTCAGGGTAAGGAAGCTATAAAAGTAATAAGAGACAAGCTGTTTTTACCTGCCTCTCTTGGTAGAATCTGTCTGCATCCCTGTGAGGGCAAGTGTAAATGGAATGAGGGCGGCGACCCTATGGCAATAAGAGCCTTAAAGCGCTATGCCGCAGATAACTTTGACGACGAAGCAGATTGGGATATAAGCCATGCTCCCGAAAACGGCAAGAAGATTGCCATTATCGGTTCCGGTCCTTCCGGTATGCAGGCGGCTATGGATTTACGCAAGGCCGGCTGTTCAGTCACCATATTTGAAAAGCAGTCCGTCAGAGGCGGAATGATGAGAGTGGGTATTCCTGCTTACAGACTGCCGAAAGACATCCTCGAGCATGAAATTACTATTCTGGATAAAATGGGTGTAGAGTACAGACTTAACACCGAGATAGGAAAAGACATAAGCTTTAAGCAGCTTTTAGACGAATACGACAGTGTACTTGTGTCTGTTGGCCGCCAAAAAGGTATGATTGATGCACGTCTCCCCCATTCTGATGCAAAAGGCATTTACAGCGCCACCCAGTTCCAGCGTGAGGCTGCTATGGGAGGCGACGTTGAGGGAGCAGGAAAAGCCGCACTGGTTGTAGGTGGCGGTGACGTTGCTATGGACTGCGCACCTACTGCTCTTCGTTGCTCTAAAATGGAGAAAGTTTACAGTATCTGCCTTGAAGATAAAGACCATATGCCCGCATCTGCCGACGAGATAAAGCTCGCTTTAAACGAGGGCGTAAAGTTCTATCACGCTCACGCTATCAAAGAGATACACGTTGGCGAAAATAACCGTGTATGCGGCGTAACTTTAAAGAAAGTTCTCTCCGTATTTAATGAAGAGGGACATTTTGCTCCTATGTTCGACGAAGAAGCCTGCACAGAACTTAAAGTTGATACCATTATCTTTGCCATCGGACAGGCTGTGGATTCAGAATTTGCTGACAATATGCTGGAACAGAAGCCTAACACAAGTTTCGTCTGTGATAGACTTACCCTCCAGTCCCCCTCTAATCCCAAGGTGTTTATTACCGGCGATGCATCCGGTGAATCCGGCATGGTCATTCAGGCTCTCGCCACAGGCAGAAGAGCAGCTGAGTCTGTACTTCGTTTTCTCAACGGTGAAAGTCTCACAGAGGGCAGAGAGCTAAAAGATACATGGACTTACGAGACTAAACTTGATATGCCTACCAACTGGGACGAAATCGAGGGTTCAAGAGTTGCAATGCCTGAGCGTGATCCTAAGAAGCGAATAAAAGACTTTAACGATATAGCTTTGGGTTATACCGACGAGCAGGCTCACGAAGAATCTATGCGGTGCCGCCAGTGTGAGTGCAAGCTGTGCATGAAAGAGTGCATGATGCTGAAAGATTATATCGACTGCCCCAAGGCACTTTTCAGAGAGTATCTGGAAAAAGGACACACAGACGTTGACGAGCAGATTGCATACTCTTGCAACGAATGTAGTCAGTGCACACTCCAGTGTCCCAAGAACTTGGATTTGAGAACTAATTTCCGTGCCATGAAAGCAGACTTTGCTGAAAAGAACGGCGGTATCGTACCTCTTGAGGTTCTGCACCACAGCGAGGAAACTCAGGTCAAAGAATGTGCTCCCGAATACTGCACCACAGTTCCTGCCTCTCCCAAGGCAGCTGACGCACCGAAAAAGCATAAGACTAAGTACGTCTTTGTACCCGGCTGCACAGTTCCTGCCTATAATCCCAAGGCTGTCGAAATGGTTGTAAGACATCTTAAAGATTGTTTGGGCGATGAAAATGTAGGCGCATTGCTCCAGTGCTGCGGCAAGGTTTCAAGATTTATGGGCGAAATGGAGCTGTTTGAGCAGCGAAATCAGCTTGCGCTGGATAAGCTTGACGAAATGGGAGCAGAAGTTATAATAACCGTTTGCCCCTCCTGCTTCAAAACCTTTAAGGAAACTGCCAAGAACCAGAAAGTAATTGCATACTGGGATCTTATGCACGACCTTATAGGTGTTCCCGAACAGGCAAAAGGCATAGGTCTTGATTCTGATATTGTATTCAATATTCACGATTCCTGTGTTACCCGTGATGAAATAACTCACCACCAGAGTATCCGTTGGCTCCTTGACCAGATGGGCTACAAGTGGGAAGAGATTGAGAGAAGCGGAGAAAATACCCGTTGCTGTGGCGTAGGCGGTATGGTGTGTGTTTCAAAGCCTGAGCTCTACGAAAAGATATACACCAGAAGAGCAGGCGATTTTAATAAGGAAGATATACTCACCTACTGCGGTTCCTGCCGTGGCACTATGGAAACTGCGGGTATGAACTCAATTCATATCCTTGACCTGCTTTTCGGTTCGACTCAGTACAAAGCTGACGTTAAAAAGAGAGGCTATAAAGATGAGGACGAGATGTGGGCGAGACGACTTGAGACAAGAGAAAGGCTCAATAACTTCAAAAAATAATTTAATATAAACATTTACACTGGGGGCAGAACTCTGCCTCCAGCTAAATTTCGTGGCTTTTAAATTTGAAAGTCACTTTTATTTGCTTTACAGTTGTGCTATTATAGGCAAGTTATTTAAAAATCTAAGGAGTTAAAGGTAAATGAAAGAAAAAGAAAGCTTTTTACAGAAAGGCTGGGTTGTTGCACTGCTTGCTATGCTGTGCTGTTTCCTCTGGGGAAGTGCATTCCCATGTGTCAAAATAGGTTACGATTTATTCAATATAGCATCTGATGATATTGCATCTCAGATTCTTTTTGCAGGCTCACGCTTTGCACTCGCCGGTGTTTTAACCATAATAATCGGAAGTCTTGTAAGCAGAAAACTGCTTTTCCCGGGAAAGCAGTCATGGGGAATGGTTTTTAAACTGTCACTTGCTCAGACTATTATTCAATACATGTTCTTTTACATAGGCCTTGCAAACACTTCAGGAGTTAAAGCTTCTATAATTGAGGCTTCAAATGTGTTTTTTGCAATTTTGATGTCAAGTCTCCTGTTCCACTACGAGAAATTAGGTAAGGGTAAAATATTAGGCTGTTTCCTTGGCTTTGCCGGCGTTGTACTGATTAACCTGAACGGCAGTGGCATTGACAGCTCTATGAGTTTTACAGGCGAGGGATTTATTCTTCTCTCTACCCTTTCCTATGCTGCTTCATCTGTACTTATTAAGAAATACGGAGAGCGTGAAAATCCCGTAACACTGAGTGGCTATCAGTTTATGATAGGCGGCGTTGTAATGATAATTGTAGGACTGATGATGGGCGGAAGTCTCCATGGCTTCACCTTTAAGGCTACCATGCTTTTAGTTTATATGGCGCTTATATCAGCAGTTGCCTACTCAATCTGGGGCTTACTGCTAAAGCACAATCCTGTTGGCAAAGTTGCAGTATTTGGCTTTATGAATCCTATGTTTGGTGTTATACTTAGTGCAGTATTGCTTAAAGAACAAAATCAGGCATTCACTTTCCGTGGACTTATTTCCCTCCTGCTGGTGTGCGCAGGAATTTACGCAGTAAACAGAGAATCTTCTGGAAATACAAAGGAGAAAAACAATGCTTAAATCAGTAGCACATATAGGTCTTACCGTAAACAGCATAGAGCGTTCAGTTGCCTTTTACAGAGATGTATTGGGTCTTAAATATCTGGGTGAGATGCTTATGGATGGTAAAGAAACTGAAAAGCTTTTTGCAACGAAAGACTGTTCAGCCCGAGTTGCATATTTAAGACCCATGAGCGATATAACTGCTCCGCCTGTTGAGCTTATAGAGTTCGTTTCTTTGAAGTCTAATAAAACCACCCATAGCCTTTTTGAAACTTCAATTTCCGAACTTTGCTTTCTGACTGATGATATAGACAGAGAGTTCGAAAGGCTTTCTGCATTAGGGGTTGAATTCATTTCTGCGCCCCAAAGCTTTGACAGCACAAAGTACGGTTTTGGAAAAAGCAAAGCTGTATATTTCTATGATCCCGATGGTAATATTCTGGAGCTTATACAGCCAGAGGACGATTTGGAGAGCAAAAAGGCGCAGAAATATGAGCTTGCAATATGCGAGCTTAAAGATAGAACACAGGGTGAAAGTGATTTAACTGCAAACCTTGCAAATGCTTCTGCTATTATGAAAAAGTATATGGCAGATATTAACTGGGTCGGATTTTATCTGTACAAAGAAAATGAACTGGTTCTCGGACCGTTTCAGGGCCTTGCCGCAGTAGTAAGAATTAAAGCAGGAAGTGGTGTATGCGGTACTGCATTTGAGAAAAATGAGATTCAGAATGTACCCAATGTACATGAGTTCCCCGGACATATTGCCTGCGATCTTAGTTCCCGCTCAGAAATCGTTTTACCTGTAAACGTAAACGGTAAAACTATTGCTGTTCTTGACATTGACAGTCCCCTGTTGTCCCGTTTTAATGAAACTGACGAAAAGTATTTAAGTGAAATTGTAAACATCATTGAGGATGTCTGGGCGTAAAGACGAACCTTATGTAAGTAGGCTGTAAAGCAAATATAAAAATCACCGACGGATAAAATTTCTGTCGGTGATTTGTTTTAAATTTGTTTACGAAATAACCCGATATTTTATGTTATTATAAAAAATCATAAGTGAATTTTTGTTTTTACTTTTTTATAAAATAAAACACCGCAAATCGTTTAAGACTTACGGTGTTGGCACTCCCGACGCGATTCGAACGCGTGACCTTCCGCTTAGGAGGCGGATGCTCTATCCTGCTGAGCTACGGAAGCATATGTTCAGCTTTTTAATATTACACCAATTTTACATTCATGTCAATAAATAGCTGATTTTATAGTTTTATTTTATACCCCCAACGGAGAGAAAGATGGAGAAATCAGGATTTAATAAGGTATTAAACGGCGCCGAGGTTCTTATGATGGCTTTCGGTGCCATGATAGGCTGGGGCTGGGTTGTATCTTCCGGCGAATGGATAGCAAGTGCCGGGATTTTGGGAACGGCTATCGGTTTTATTATCGGCGGCATAACGATATATTTTGTGGGAATGTGTTATGCGGAACTAACCTCTGCAATGCCCGGAGGCGGTGAACTTCTTTTCAGTTATAAAGCTCTTGGAAAAAACGCCGCTTTTATATGCAGTTGGGCTATGCTTTTAAGCTTCGTAGGCGTTGTTTGTTATGAAGCTTGCTCACTGCCTACTATTATACACTACATATTTCCAGGTTTCCTGAAAGGTTATCTTTATACCGTTGCAGGTTTTGATGTTTATTTCAGCTGGCTAATATTAGCGGCTGTTATTGCAATACTCATAACTTATCTCAATATTAGAGGTTTAAAGGCAGCTATGAAGCTTCAAACTGTGCTTACGTCAGTAATTGCAATCGTGGGAATTGTCCTTGTGGCGTCATCTGCCATTGGCGGAGAGGGCGCAAATTTGGAGGGACAGGTATTTGTATCGTCTGAACCCATTGCAAATATAAAAGGCTGTCTATCCGTTGCCGCAGTTGCACCGTTCTTCCTTTTTGGTTTTGATGTTATCCCGAAGGCAGCAGAAGAAATCAATGTTCCGCTTCGTAAAGTGGGTAAAATTCTTATTCTTTCTATTGTGCTTGCTGTTTCCTTTTATGCCCTTGTAGTTCTTGCAATCGGCTATGCGCTGGATAAAAACAGCATTGCAAATTCATCACAGGGCTTGGGACTTGTGGCAGCAGATGCAATGGCAAAGCTTTTTAACAGCAAAGCCATGGCAGATGTAATTATCATAGGGGGCATATGCGGTGTTGTTACATCTTGGAATTCATTTTTAATCGGCGGCAGCCGAACCATGTACTACATGGCAAGAGCTAACATGATACCGGCATACTTGGGAAAACTTCATCACAAATATAACAGCCCTACTAACGCTGTTATTTTAATCGGCGCTGTTTCAATTATTTCTCCTTTTTTCGGAAAGCAAATGCTATTATGGATTTCAGAAGCTTCAAGCTTTGCCTGCTGTGTTGCTTATTTTATCAGCTCACTTTCATTTCTAATCTTGCGGAAGAAAAAGCCTGATTTGGATAGACCGTTTAAAGTAAAGCACTGGAAAAGTGTGGGTGTTACCGCCATGATTCTCTCAGGTTTTATGATTTTAAATTTTATAATACCCGGTGCTGGAGCAAGCCTTACCTCTCAGGAATGGATTATAATATTGCTCTGGTCAGCTTTCGGATTTGTTTTCTATTTAGCCAGCAGGCTTAAATATAAAGAACGTTTTGGACTTATAGTTTGACAGACAGGAAGGAAAATATGCTTCAATTAAAGGATATTAAAAAAGATTATCTTTCAGGTGATAACAAAGTTCATGCCCTAAAAGGCATAAATCTTGAATTTAGAGAAAATGAGTTTGTGGCTATTCTCGGCCACTCAGGATGCGGGAAAACTACCCTCCTGAATATCATAGGCGGTCTTGACCATTACAGTTCCGGTGACCTTATTATAAACGGCAAGTCTACTAAGAACTTCACAGACGGAGATTGGGATAATTACAGAAACCATTCAATAGGCTTCGTTTTTCAGTCTTACAATCTTATCCCCCATCAGACTGTGCTATCAAATGTAGAGCTTGCACTTACCCTTTCCGGTGTTGCTCCCTCTCAGCGCAGAGAAAAAGCTATCGAGGCTTTAAAAAAGGTTGGACTTGCTGACCAGCTGAACAAAAAGCCTAACCAGATGTCCGGCGGACAGATGCAGAGAGTTGCAATAGCGAGAGCACTTGTAAATGACCCTGATATTCTCCTTGCCGACGAACCCACCGGTGCATTGGACTCTGAAACTTCTGTTCAGATAATGGAGCTTTTAAAGGAAATTTCTAAAGACAAGCTTATAATAATGGTAACACATAACCCAGAGCTTGCGGAAAGCTATGCAAACCGTATTATAAAGCTTAAAGACGGCGTTATTCGTTACGACAGCGAACCATATAATGCACTGGAAAACTCGGAAGTACAAAGTAAGAAAGCCAAGAAGCCGTCTATGAGCTTTTTGACAGCACTTGCATTGTCTACAAATAATCTGCTTACGAAAAAAGCCCGCACCCTGCTTACAGCTTTTGCCGGAAGTATAGGTATAATAGGAATTGCCCTGATTATGTCCCTCTCAAACGGTATACAAAACTACATAGACAAAGTGCAGGAAGACACCCTGTCAGGCTACCCTATCACCATACAGGCTGAAAGCGTTGATATGGCGAGTATGATGAACAATATGATGGGCATACACGCAGATAAAATAGAAAATCAGCATGAAAAGGATGCAGTCTATTCAAGTACTATAATGTACGACATGATGAACTCCTTGATTTCCACTGATGTAAACCATAATAATCTACAAAAATTCCAGGAATATGTAGAAGATGAAAACAGCGAAATTGCCCCTTACCTCAGTTCTGTACAATACGCATATAACATGGATATGAACTTATATGCTAAGGACGTAGAAGGAAATATTCTAAAAACCGACGTAGTTGAGATGCTAAAAAAAGCTATGAGCGCTATGTACGGCGGTGATTTTAGCTCTTTCTTCGACAACTATGGTCAGTATTATGCAGTGGCAAACGTATGGCAGGAAATGCTTCCGGGAGACAACGGCGAGAATATTCATCCTCTCTTAAAGGATCAATACGATCTGCTTTATGGTAGATGGCCGGAAAAATATGATGAGCTTATTCTTGTAGTTGATAAGAATAATGAAATTTCTGATATTATGCTCTACACTCTCGGCCTTAAATCCGTTGATAAAGTTACCGAGGATATGGAGTCATACCTTGTAAACCAGAAAGAAGTTGACAAGGAAATTGAAAAATGGAGTTACGAGGATCTGTGCAATATAAGCTTCCGTTACATCTTCCCCGCAGACGAATACAGCTACGACGAGGAAACCGGCGAATACATTAAACTCACAGACGATGAATTAGGTTTAAGGACTCTGTATAATAACGGTATGCCTGTTAAAATCGTAGGTATTATCCGACAGAACGAGAATGCAGTAAGCGGAATGATGACAGGCGCAATCGGCTATACCCACGAGCTTGTTGAGCATATTATGGCAGAAACTGAAAAGAAAGACATAGTTGCCAGACAGTTGGAAACCCCTGAAATTGATGTTTTCAGCGATCTTCCTTTTATAGAAAAAGGCAACGAGGACGAAGAAAAAATTAAAGCTGCACGTAATTATATTGATAATGCTGACACGGAGCAGCTTTCTGAACTCTATATCAGCTATATGTCCCGTCCGGAGGATAGCTTTGTTCAGGAAACCATAGACGAGCAGATGAAGGATTTAACCAGAAGTGACATAGAAAAATTGGTTCTGGATTATTATCCTGAGTATTCGTCCATGCTTGATAAAATGGACGACGAAACTCTGCACGACTATATAGCTAAGATGGCTTCAGAAGAGGTAAAAAAACAGTACTCAATACAGATGCGCAACCTGTATTCACAGCTCCCCGATTCAGAGCTTTCCGCTGATTTCGAGCTCCTGGTTCTTGAAGATGAAGATTTACTTTGGCTGTACGATAACGCAATGCCGGCAGCGTTCTCTTCATCAAGCTATGAGGACAGGCTTAAACAGCTTGGTTATATGGATCTTGATTGCCCAAGCAGTATAAATCTTTATGCTTCTACTTTTCAGGACAAAGAGAACATAGCAAAGGCAATAGAGAACTACAACAAAACTGTTGATGAAGAGGACAGAATAAGCTACTCTGATATGGTTGCAAATCTTATGAGCTCCATTACAATTATAATAAATGTAATCAGTTACGTTCTTATTGCTTTTGTGGGTATCTCTCTTGTTGTTTCTTCTATTATGATAGGCATTATAACATATATAAGTGTTCTTGAGCGAACAAAGGAGATCGGTATACTCCGTGCAATCGGTGCTTCAAAGAAAGATGTTTCGAGAGTCTTTAACGCTGAGACCTTTATAGTTGGTTTAGCTGCGGGACTTATCGGTATAGGTATAACGTTGCTCTTAAATATGCCTATAAACCATATAATACATGAGCTTACAGGTATAAATTATATTAATTCTTCACTCCCCTGGTTTGGAGGTGTCATACTTGTTTTAATAAGTGTGCTTCTGACACTTGCAGCAGGAATTATACCGTCAAGGATTGCAGCAAAGAAAGACCCTGTCGAGGCGCTGAGAACAGAATAAAAATATTATATAATATAAAAGTTAAAGGTACAGTTTTATGCTGTGCCTTTTTATATTGTCATTTTGTATAAAATTTAATAAAAATTCATAAATGAAAAAAATTGCCTGAAATTTAGAATTTCAAATTTATCTGCTTTTCCAATTGTACTTGAAAAATTGAGAAAAATCAGTAATTTCAGTCTCTTTTTGCTATTTTATTATGCTGCCGTAATTAAGACAAAACCTCAATTTATCACATTTTATACATGCCTAACTTCAAAAAGTACCGTACGTACTTCAAGACAGATATTGACTTTTTGCTAACCTATGATAAAATATAGTAGATATTTCGAGTTTAGTAAAACTTTTTAGCGGTAAAGTTCTGCTTTAACGCTTAACCTTATTTACTAAAACAGGAGGGAATAATTTGAGACAGAGCAATTTGCTATGTGAAAAACCAAGAGAACACGTTTTCACCGGTACAGACAAATATCTTGCCTTGCAGAAAATTGTTGTAACAGAGCAGATGTATCCGGTTCTTGAATATGATAGTTATTTTATTTTAATCAGAAACGGTAGCGGTACATTTATTGTAAACGGTGAAGAGCTTCCGGTTAAGAAAAATTGTGTCGCCTGGATACAGAGTTCTCAGGTTCTTACCATTGTACCTGATTTCGGAAGCAAACTTGAGCTTTGGGTATGTGCTTATGACTATCAGCTTTTAAACTACTATGTATTTGAACAGGTAACTTTAAATTACGAGGCTGAGATTGTGGTTGGTATGCCTGTAATAGGTCCGGATGGTGAAAATATTGAGCGTATTATAAACTACTTTGAGCAGTTTAATAGACTTTGCTCATATAATAATAACTATTCTGCCGTTGTAAGAAGCTCCATGCTCAGGAAAATTGAGCTCTTATATAACAGGGAAATCAGAAGTCATGCTGATGATTATAAGTTCAAGGATATTCCTTTAGGTAGGAAAGTCAGCCTTTATATTGCAACTCACAGTACTGATGATATAAACGCTGATTCCGTTGCAAAGGCCATTTCTTCAAAATTGAACGGAGCTGATGTTAACCATGCCTTACTTGTTACTACCGGTATGAACTTCAGCCAGTACATAATCAGGTTAAGACTTGTTATGGCGGCCTCCTATTTTCTTTACTATGGATTGCCCTTTGACTATATTTCTGCAAATTCCGGTTTTGACATTGATGTTACTTTTTATAGAAACTTCAAAAAGATGACCGGCATGACACCTCAGACGTACAGAAGTAAGATGCTTAACAGTAAGAGCAACGGTCGCGTATACCGCAAGCTCATAATAAGCGAGTCTATTATATCAACTATCAGCTATCTGTATGAAAATCTCTCTGAGCATATAGATGTGAATACCCTTTCAAAGGAACTGTTCATATCAGACAGCCTTATGAGAAAACAGTTTAAAGACTATCTGCATACCAATTTTAAAAACGTTCTTGCGCTTTTTAGAATCAGATATGCTGAAGCTTTGCTTACAACTACTGATATGCCTGTACTTGATATATCTATTGAATCCGGTTTTATATCTGACCGTACTTTCAGCAGAACCTTCTGCGATATAAACGGTATCTCTCCCGGAGAATTCAGAAAGAGACGCAGAGAGGGAAATAGAAATGACAAATAATGAGACACATGCAGAACAGGTAAAGAAAAATTCAAAATTTGGTGAAACACATACTTATTTTATAAAAAACGTGCTTCCAAGCAGTATGAAGGCACATAAGTATAAAGTGTCTATGCCAAACTCTTATGTCCATAATCAGGATAATACATTTATCCTTGTTACGTCTGGCACCGGTACACTCACAGTAAATGGTATTGATTACAGACTTGAGCCGGACACTCTTGTAAGTTTAGGCTGCTTCCATGTATATCGCTTTACTCCCGATGAGGGACAAGTTCTTAAAATAACAGAGGCGAGAATAAACAACGGAGCCTACCTGTACTTGATTGCAAACCCTTATTTTAAAATTGATAAGTTCACTGTTCCTTCTGAACCTCCGATATTAAAGGTGAGCGGTCTTATGAAGGAATTAGCTTATGAAGCTATGGATGGTTTATGCACTGAATGTATAAGTGATAATAGTGATAAATATAATATGTGCTTCTGCTATATTACAGATTTATTTGCTATTGTAAATGCACCTAAAAAATCATACTAAAAAGTTTAACATTTATTATTGATTTTGTTTGCATAATTAAATATAATACAGTTATGCACCAAAAACAGCTGATAATATTTACAGTTTCAGCATGGAAAAAGTTAAAATTTAGCTGTTCTTTATTCATGCTTGTGTTAGCTGTTTATCTAATTTTGGCAAAATTTTTTAAAAGAAGCCCTTTTTCTTAGAAAATTTTCATTTTTTGTCGTATGCTTTAATATAAAAACATGCGATTTCATCAAGCGGAAAACTTTGAAGCCTGTTACGATATTATCGTAACAAAGCATTTGTATTTTCATGGGTAATCGGAGTTGTGGGAAGACTCTGATTAAAGCAGAAAACTACTAATGTAATTTAGAAGTTGAAAGGAAGAACATTATGTTTGAGAATGAATTCAATGGCAAGGTAGTTGTTATCACTGGCGGAAGCCGTGGTATTGGCTTTGCAGCTGTTAAAGGTTTCCTTGCAGCAGGAGCAAAGGTTTGCTTCCTGAGCCATAAAGAAGAGACTGGTAAGGCTGCTATGGAGAAGCTTATGGCCATCAATCCTAATTATGAGGTATTTACAAGAGCTATGGATCTCCGTGAGTGCGACTGGAAAGCTATGAAGGCTCTCTTCGAGGAAGTCAATGAAAAATGGGGTCGTATAGATGTACTTATCAACAATGCTGGTACCGACTCTCATACTTGGATAACCAAACTTAAGATTTCCGAATGGGACGACGTATTCAACCTCAACATGAAGTCCATGTTCTTAATGAGCAAATACGTTCTGCCCTACCTGAGAGAAACCAAGGGCTGCATCATAAACACCGCATCTGTTGCCGGCGTTTACGGCGCTCCCACCGGTATTCCCTATCCTACAACCAAGGCTGCTGTAATCGGCTTCACCAAGTCTCTTGCATACAGCATGGCTGATAAGGGCATTCGTGTAAACTGCATCGCTCCTGGTGTTGTTGACACTGATCTGGTTGGAGATCTGCCTCAGTTTGCTAAGGATTCTATTGGTGACACCATTCCTCTTAAGCGCTTTGGTCAGCCTGAGGACATTGCTAACGCAATGATGTTCCTTGCTTCCGATGCAGGTTCCTACATCACTGCTCACTGCCTGAATGTTGACGGTGGTTACAGACCTAACAATCTGCCTAAGTAATTTTTTCTTAATATAGTTTAATATAATCCGCCTACTCTAATTAGAGCGGGTATATATACCTAAAATTTTGAAAGGATGATTCCAATGGAAGTTAAACAGATTAACAACAAACTTACTCAGAAATTTGATGAGTATCCTGAATTTGGTGTACTTAAAGGTGTTAAAGTATTTGTTTCTGGCACTAACATTGCTGGTCCCTTTGCCGGTTCTTTAATGGCCGAAATGGGCGCAAAAGTGCTTCAGGCTGAGGCTCCCTCTATAGCCTGCCAGACCAGAGGCACTCTTTCCTGGGCTCAGAACCACAGAAATGAATATTCTATCACTGTTAACGTTGCAAGCAAAAAGGGCAAAGAAGTCTTTATGAAATGCATCGAGTGGGCTGATATCTGGATTGAAGCCGGTCGTCCCGGTTCCTATTCAAAGCGTGGCATCACTGATTCCCTGTGCTGGGAGCACAACAAGAAGCTTGCTATAGTTCACGTTTCCGGTTACGGTCAGTTTGGACCTTCAAAGGATAAACCTTCTTACGATGTTTCCGGTCAGGCAATGGGTGGTTACATGTATATGAATGGTACCTCTCCCACAGCTGGTCCTCTTAAGGTTAACCCCTATCTGTCCGACTATATCACTGCATACAATGCATGTATCGTTGCTCTTGCAGGTTACATCAACGCTAAGAACAGCGGTGAAGGTGATTCCTGTGATGTCGCACAGTACGATACAATGTTCCGTCTGCTGGATAACTATCCTGCAACATGGTTTAACAAGGGATATCCTCAGAAGGGTGAGCCTGTCCCCTACCGTACTGGTAATAAGTCTGACCAGGCTTCCTGCTTCTCATTCTATGACACTAAAGATGGCGGCGCAATGTTCGTTGCAATCGTTGGACAAGGCCCTGTTACTCGTGGCTATCCTATCATTGGAATGGGAACTCCCGGCAAGACTGAAGGAATTCCCAAGTCATGCACCGGCTTCCCTCTCTTCGATCCTCGTGGACAGAAAGCAGAGAAGTTGTGTGAAGAGTTCTGTGCAGCTCATACATGTGATGAACTTGAAGAGATCTTCAATGGTGCTAATATACCTTGCCAGAGAGCTTATGGTCCTGAAGACATCATGAAAGATCCTCAGTATCAGGCACGTGAGAACATTGTTGAGTGGGAAGACCAGTGCTTCGGACCTATGAAGGGTATTGGATGCACTAACATCTTCAAGAAGAATCCTTCTCAGATCGTTGCTTCTGCTCCTTGCTTCGGTGAGCATAACCGTGAAGTTCTCGAAAGCTTCGGTTACTCCGAAGAAGAAATTGACACCATGTATAAGAAGGGTGAAATGGTCACCTGGACTCCTGCAGATACTGCTCGTATCAAGAATTTTGTTTCTTGGAACTTCTTCTGGGATCCCGATAGACAGTGCAAGCGCATCGGTCTTGAGTATCCCCCCAAGCAGGTCTGATTTAAGTTTAGTTCTTAGTTGAATTTATTAAAAGGGTCTGTTGCAGAATGTAAATTCTGTAACGGATCCTTTTTCTGTTCTCTATGCTTTACTGTCCCAATTATCCCTGTAATACTTTTCGTTTTTCTCAATTCAGGGTACAGCAAAACTGACCCTGCTGAAAATGGCAGCATCTGACCAGGGCAAGATCTTCAGTTTTTCGTCAGGCTATGTGAATTTCAGAATGATGGTTATCAGCCGATTCTTTTCTGGTTTCATCTACAACTTTTTAGATTTAATTCTGAATGTTCAGGGGGGTGCGGACAAAATCCTAAACTTTTAAGGAGGATATGTCAAGGCCGGAATTCTTACCGCCGGTTACGGTTCGGCCGGGATCTCGACCGGTGGAGCCGTCTGGATTCCGGTTTTCATCCGGTCTCTGAGACGGTAGGTTTCGCCCCGGATGTTAATGACATGGGCATGGTGCAGGAGCCTGTCAAGCATGGCTGTTGCCAGCACCGTGTCACTGAGTAGCTCACCCCAACCATTGAAATACTTGTTGCTGGTCATGATCACGCTGCCATGTTCATACCGCTCAGAAATCAGGCGGAAGAATAATTCTGCTTCCTGGCGGTTCAGCTGAGAATAGCCAATCTCGTCACGGAGATACACCCGCCATCTGCGGTCCAGGCGTCCCTGAGACTGCGCTTTTTTCAGATCTTCAATGAGGTATGACAAGGTGGTGTAGTAAACCACTTTGCCGGCCTCCAGTGCCTTGAGTGCCAGGCCAACAGCCAGATTGATTTTACCTACGCTGGGCGGTCCCAGGAAGATTACATTCTCTGCTCGCTCCACAAAGGCCAGATTGGCCAGCTCTGCAATCTGTCTCCGGTCAATGCTGGGTTGTAAATCGAAATCAAAGTCCTCCAGCTGTTTTCTGTGAGGCAGCCGGGATAGATCATCCGAGTCTCCTGACTCTTGCGCCTGCGCTCAGTCTGTTCCGCTGTGAGCAGACGGTCCAGAAACTGGACATAGGTCAGATCCTCATGGATGGACAGTTCCAGATGTGCATCCAGAAGCTGCGCTGCTGTATTCAGCCCCATTTCCTCCAGTAGTGCTCTGGCGTGTTCCAAATCAACCATAGGACACACCTCCCAGCAGCCTGTCATAGAAGTCAAGATCTCTGGTCTCTACCTGAATATCCTTCTCCTGTGCCACAGAATAAGGGGTCGCAATTCCGTTCCGTTCTGCCAGTCCCTTGTATTGTCCATGGAACCAGAGGATTCTTCCGGAGGCTGCTGTGCAGTATGTTTTGCCACCAGCACTTCGCCATAATAAATTTCAATTTCTCCG
>SAMEA104404100__coassemble_2096_pt1 | contig 16002 bp, 12 predicted proteins | sample SAMEA104404100__metabat2_low_PE_032 | metagenome-assembled genome bin SAMEA104404100 (sample SAMEA104404100) | Balaenoptera acutorostrata | reverse complement strand
CTCCAAAAACATTGACAAAGCCCAAAATCACCAGATATGAGATTTCTGTACACATTCGAAGAAGGGCTACCGGTGCGCCTAATCGAAGGATTGCTCCTGCAAGTTTTCTATCATATATCATGTTTTCTTTGCCAATGGGAAATGGAAGCTTTTTGCGGATAATCAAAAGAGAGAACAGTACACTAACGGCCTGTGCACTAATCGTTGCTATGGCGGCACCAATCGTTCCCATGTGGAACAAATCAATAAATACATAATCTCCCGCTATGTTGACAAAACAGGCCACACCAACAAACAGAAGCGGTGTCTTAGAATCACCCAGTCCACAGAAAATACCATTCAGTACATTGTAGCCCACCACAAAAACAGTGCCTGCCCCACAGATGAGAATATACCCCACTGTTTTATCATAGGCAGCCGGTGGCGCATTCAGCAGTGTTGCCAGAGGCTTTGCCGCCCCCAGCAGTACAGCAGTAATGACCACACCAATCCCCAAAAAGATCCAGGCACTGGTTCCAATGATGTCGGCACCTCTCTTGTCGTTCCTTTGTCCTACAGATTGCCCGAGCAGAACCGTAATACCCATTGACAGTCCAGTAACAATACCGCCGATAATCATCATTGTTTGACTGCCGGTTGAAACAGCGGAAACATCTGCGTTGGTTGCAAATTGACTGACCATCCAGAGATCTACCGCACCATACAGCGCCTGTAAAATCAATGAAAACAGAATTGGAACAGAAAACTTCGTCAGGGCCGGAAAGATTCTTCCTTCTAAAATCGTGCTTTTACTTGTTGTCATTGTTACCTCGTGTTGTTTGCTTCCTCATAATTGATTGTCGTTAAAATCTGTAGCATATCACTGAATTTCTCGATATCTTCTTCAGAATATTTTTCCGTAATCATTTTGACTGACAGATCGTCCTGCTGTCGATAAATTCGATACTGGGGCGCAGTGTCTTCGTTGACAGACAGGAAAAATTTTCGACCATCATTTGGATCTGGAGTTTTCAGAATTAGTCCTTGTTCAATTAGCTCATTGATTTTTTTCGTAACACCGGGGCGTGAAACACAGAGCATATCTGCCAATTTGGACGGAGTACACTGTCCCTGCATCGAATAGATGATTTCCAAATACAGAAGGCTGTTATAGGTAATTGCAGGATTGGAAAATTGCCTATTCATCAATTGGAGATCACATAGTGCACTGCTGTAGTAAAAAGCGTTCAAAGAATCTCTAAGGTTCATAGATTCCTCCTGTAGTTAACTTAATGTCATTATTATAGGTTAATCAGTTGAACTTGTCAATAAAAACATAAATGATTTTACAAGCACTTGCAAACTATTGTGCATTGATATTACGGTCCTATTATTGAATAAAACAAAAAAGAGTTAATCCCGAAGGATTACCCCAGGGAAATAGTTATACGTGAATAAGTTCAGCGTTTACGATTTCTATTACGCGGCAACGGATATTATTCATCGCTGCCCCCAAAGCATTTGCTTTTTGATCCTAAGCTTCTCTGATATGCCATCATGTTCGGAAAACTCGTCCACAAGCTTGTCAAACATATTTTGTGCTTGCTGTTCAATGCATCGAGATGCGGATAGAGTTTTCAATGGGTCAGCATAATGTAGTAGTACACACGATGATGCTCCATGAGGTAGCGTATGCAACGTTAACTCCATACGCCGAGCTCATATTCCGGTTGCTGCGGAAGTTTGATGTCCAGCAGGTAGTAATCGCCCTGATAGTCATAAGTACCGCCGTTCTGTTCAATAAGGTCTGTTTCATAGTCATGACCTCCTCCTGAAATTTTATTGTACTTTTATTTTACAGAGGCTTTATGGAAAATACGAATGTGGGAATAAAAAAGCCGAGAAAAATTTTTTATCAGTCTTTCTCAGCAATTTCCTTATCCCACCGCAATGCTCGTTTTCCTATTTTCAGAAAACTGTCCTTAGAAGCCTTTGGCATTAGTAGTCCCTTTTTGCAGCCTGTCAAAGAGCTCCTGTTTACATTAGGAGAAAACAGGGAGTTTGGCGTTATACAGGCAGAAAATAGCCGTAAAGTGAAAAAGTATAGAGCTTTTCACACTCCGCATTGATTTCCTTGCGAAGCTGCTTCTCTCTGTAATTACAGGTTCTTTTCTTGAATCCATATGCCACTGTTCCATAACGAAACGCCCCCGTTTCCTTTAGTATACAGGAAACGGGGGCGCATTTTAAGCTTTTTGACAGTCTGAACAATCCCTGGATTATCCGGTGGTTGTGGTTTTATTAGATTAGGAGAGGCCGAGCATGGGAATGATTATATTGCCCATAAGACCGACCACGAGACATACGATGACAAGTTCGATTGCCGCCCACTTAATCATCTTACGCAGGAGACTGGAGTCCTGATTGACGAGACCGACAGCTGCGGTAGCGGTTGCGATGCACTGGGGGGAGAGAACTTTGCCTAAGCCGGCACCGGTGGAGTTGGCTGCTGCCAGCCAAAGCTCGGAAGCGCCAATCTGATGTGCAGCAGTAACCTGCAGGCCACCAAGCAGAACTTCGGTGCTGGTGCCGCTGCCGGTGATGAATGCACCCAGAGCTGCAATAATCGGGGCAAAGAAGGGATAGAAGACACCGGTGATGGATACGAAGAAGGTAGCCATGTCGGAAATCATACCGCAGTAGGTCATAATCTTTGCAACTGCCAGAACAGCCATTATGGTGATGATGGTATTCTTCATCTGCTTTATGGTTGCCCACAGAGTGTCAAGCATATCCTTGGCACTTGCTTTCTGGACAAAACCGCTGATAATGGCAGCAATGAAAATCCATACGCCGGGTGTGTTTATCCAGCTGAAGGTGACAGTACCAGCGTTGGGAGATGTGCTGATTTTAAAGGTGGATGCAACCTTGGCCAGCAGAGTGTTGACAGGAGCAACAATCTTGGAGGTGAGAAGGAGCAGCACGAAAATCAGAATGAAAGGAAGCCAGGAAACAAGAGCGGTCTTGAAGTTGATAGGCTTCTCGTCTTTGATATCCTCCATGCCTGCACGCATATCGTACTCGGCGGGAACGGGCTTGTTCTTTCTGATTTTAGCCATAAGGATTGTGCATATAAGGCTTACAATGCAGCCGACTATGCATGCCAGTTCAGGACCTGCGAACTTAGCCACCAGCATCTGTGGCAGAACAAAGGATACGCCGGCTACCAGAGTGATACCGACCATACCCTTAATGGCCTTGAAACCGCCGCCGCCCACAATTACCATAAGGAAGGGTACGAGAATCATGAAGGGCAGCATCTGAACAACAGTAGTGAATGCCAGAGAAACGGGGTTAAGTCCGGTAACGCCGGCAAGGGTGGTTGTTGGGATACCAACAGAACCGAATGCGGTGGGGAATGCGTTAGCCAGCATACATACAAGACATGCGGTGATGGGGTTCATGCCCATGCCGGCCAGCATGCTTGCGGGGATGGCGATAGCGGTACCGAAACCGGCCATGCCCTCCATGAAGCCGCCGAAGCACCAGCCAATGATTAGAACCAGAACACGCTTATCAGCGGAAAGACTGGTGAGCATACGTTTGATAACGTCCATTGCACCGGTGCGCAGGGACAGGTTGTAAGTAAAGATTGCGGCGATTATAACGAGTATAATGGGCCACAGAGCAAATGCGAAACCTTCCAGAGCGGAAGTACCACAGTCAATAACAGGCATTTTCCATATGAACAATGCCTCAATAACAGTCACTATCAGAGCGCCAATGCAGGCTTTGTGACCGGCCATTTTGAGGCCAATCAGAGCAATGATCAGCCAGATGATAGGCAGAAGGGATAAAACGCCTCTTAAGATGGTGTTTCCCATAGTTATCGCTCCTTTCAATATTTTGTGTTTGCAAATAACCAACAAGAAAGGCTCTGCTGATATAGACAGAGCCTTTTCTTTACAATTTATCCTGATGATAATCTGTAATTATGCGTTACGAGCCTCAAGAGCAGCGATCATAGCATCGCAGACCTTGTCCATATCATCAACTATGCCGTAGTCAGCATAGGAGAAGATCTGGGCTTCAGGATCGGAGTTAACAGCTACAAATACATCGGCATCAACACCGGCAGTGTGGTTAACAGCACCGGAAATACCAAAGCCAATGTAGAGTTTTGGCTTAATCATAACACCGCTCTGACCGACCTGCAGCTGGTAAGGAAGAATACCACGGTCAAACAGAGGTCTGGTGCAGCCAAGCTTACCACCAAGAAGCTTTGCCAGCTTGCGGTAACGCTCAAGGTTTTCTTTGTTCTTAAGACCGTTACCAACGCAAACGATAACATCGCAGTTAGCAATGTCAAGCTCGGGGTCTTTGTGGTCGGGAGTGAAGGAAACTATGCTGCAACGTTTTTTCTCCATGGGGAAATTAACGGTTTCGTGTACAGTTTCAACATTCTCCTTTTTGCCGGTAGGAGCATACTTGAAGGTGCCGGGGCGAATAGTACCGACCTGAGGACGGAGAACAGGAACTGTGATAACAGCCATGATTTTACCGCCGACAGCTGGCTCGATGAACTCGATATCTCCGCTTTCCTTGTTGTAAACAAGCTCCATAGCATCGGAAGTGCATCCGGTGTTGAGCTGAACTGCGAAACGGGGAGCAAAGTCTCTGCCGTCAACAGTGCCGCCCACAAAAATTGCGGAGGGCTTGTACTTGCGAGAAAGTACGGTAAATGCGTTTGCGTAGGAGTCAATGTTGAACTCCTCGTAGCCGGTACCGTCAACAAAAATAATCTTGTCAACGCCGCACTCCAGAACCTTTTCAATCTCACTTTCAGACAGTGAGCCAAGTACAACAGCGCAGAGCTTCTCGCCGGTTACATCGCAGAGCTTTCTGATCTCGCAGCAAAGCTCCAGTCCAACCTGAGCAACCTTGTCGCCTTCTTTTTCAATGTATACCCACATATCACGGTATTCGTTCTTGTTCATTAAAGGACACCCCTTTCCTCGAGCAAACCAAGAAGCTTGGAAACAGTAGCAGACATGTTGCCCTCGTTTAAAATCTGGCCGGGCTCAGGAAGCTCAGGCGGGTAGATTTTAGGAACAATAGTACCGGAACCGGGAACACCGATAAGCTCACGATCCAGACCGTTGATGTTGTTTTCGTCAAAGACAGTGATAGGAGCGGTCTTAGAATCCAGCCATGCGTTGAGCTTGGGGAATCTGGGCATGAAGCCGGCTTTCTCAACGGTAATCAGGCAGGGGAGTTTAGCCTCTACGGTCTGAACACCGGAGTCGAGCTGACGTTTTGCACGAACAACACCGTTCTCTATGCTTTCAATTTCAATGCAGCAGCTGATCTGGGAGCAGTCGAAACGCTCTGCAAGCTGGCTGGCCATCTGACCGGTAGCACCGTCCAGAGTCTCTTTGCCTGCAAATACCAGGTCAAAATCACCTACCATCTGAGCACCTTTTACGATGGAGTAGCTGGTGGACAGGGTATCTGCACCGCCGAATGCACGACCGGAAACCAGAACGGCCTGATCAGCACCGACGGAAACGCTCTCACGCAGCACTTCAGCAGCGGTGGGAGGTCCCATGGTGATAGCGGTAAGCTTGCCGCCGAAACGCTCTTTGGTCTGCAGTGCAGCTTCAAGTGCGTTAGTATCCAGAGGGTTCATCAGAGAGGGAACACCGTCTCTGACAAGGTTACCGGTTGCGGGGTCCATTTTAACCAGATCCACATCAGGAATCTGTTTTACACATACCAATATATTAAGCATTTTATTCTGCCTCCTCAAGGTTGCTGCAGACTTTGCCGGGGTTGAGTATCATAAGCGGGTCAAATACTTTCTTGATCTGAGCCATAAGGTCGAATGCTGTGTTACCAACAGATTCACGGAGATACTCTTTCTTTGCGTGTCCGATAGAATGTTCACCGGAAACCTGTCCCTGGAACTCAGTGCACTTAGCGTAGGATTTATCCATAACGATCTGTGTACGTCTGCGGAATTCAGCCTCATCCAGATCATCTGCGCAAGCATAGATGTGGAGGTTACCGTCGCCAGCATGACCGAAGTTTCTGATGGTTATGCCGGTTTCTGCGCCGGTGTTACGAACAAAAATGAGGAACTCTGCAATTTTGTCAACAGGAACAACAACATCCATCTCATCGAGGAACTTGGTCTGTGCTTCGATTGCAGTAAGGAAGGAGCTTCTTGCAGCCCAAACAGCCTTTTTGCGCTCGGTAGTATCAACAACAAGCACGTCCATTGCGCCGGCTGCTTCAGCAACTTCGCCCAGCTTCTTGATCTGAGGCATAAGAGCTTCCTGAGAGCTACCAACGAGAGTAACAAGCAGGCTTGCAGCAACAGGAGTGCCGTCCATGTTTACAGGGAAGATAGGCTCGCCGGTAAAGCGAGAGGACATTTCAACGATGTCTGCATCGAAAAACTCGATGGACTGGGGGTCGAGGTTTGCAAGCTTGATGCTGGGAACGGAAGCAATGCACTCCTCAACAGTCTTAAAGGGAACGACAAAGGAAATGTCATATGCGGGTTTGGGGATAAGCTTCAGGGTCAGCTCGGTAATGATACCGAGAGTACCTTCACTGCCTATCATCAGGTGAAGAAGGCTGTAACCGGAGCTGGTCTTGCAGACGGTCTTACCAAGCTTCATAATTTCGCCGTTAGGCAGAACAACAGTCATAGCGAGAACGTAGTCTCTGGTAACACCGTACTTTACAGCACGCATACCGCCGGCGTTAGTAGAAACGTTACCACCGACAGTGGCAGTTTTTTCACCGGGATCAGGGGGATACATAAGACCGTGAGCTAATGCATCCGCAGCAAGATCGCAGAGCAGAACACCGGGCTGAATATGTACGACAAGATTGTTCATGTCGTAAGAGAGAATCTTGTTCATTCTGGCAGTGCAGAGAACAACACCACCGTAGAGAGGTACGCAACCGCCAACAAGACCTGTACCGGCTCCTCTGGGAGTTACAGGAATGTTGTTTGCGGAGCAAATTTTCATTATAGCAGATACTTCCTCTGTGGATTCTACTTCGCAGACGACCTCAGGAAAATATTTACCGTAGATAGGCATTTCATCGTGTGAATAGACCGGATTAACTGCTTCACCGCACTGTATGCGTTTGTCGCCTACTACGCTTCGGAGCTGTTCAAGAACTTCCGGACTGACTTGGTTGTAAGTCTTCGTAATCTTTTCCTCCATAAATATAATTTTGCGCTTAAAAATGCATGTAAATATTTTGTATTCACATTGCAAATATATGACTTTGAAGACAAAGCCAATTAATATGTTGCATTATTTTACAGCGCCTTTACAAAAAATACCTTTTTATTTTACTATCTTCGACTGGAAAATGCAAACACTTTTGACGATTATTTCCGACAAAAATTATACAAATTATACAATAAATAGTGAAAAAATACACAAATGTACAATATTAACAATAAATAAATTATTTATTGTGCAATATAACATACATAGAAAAATGCCTGTGCTTTTTTACACAGGCATTTTTCTAATAATTTTAAATTATGTTTTTTTATTTTTGCTTTTTTCTCAATTTTTCATGTGAGTCACTCATTTCACGCAGGTGCTCAATAAGCGTATGCTCAGAGCGGAATGGTGTGAAGAAGTGATATTTGACAGCCCGCTGCTGATGAGCGTTACGAATATGCTGTTTAATATTTTCGTATTTAACAACGACCTCGTTTTCATCAGCGAACTTCTTAATTTTTGTGACAAGCTGTGCGGAATGGGCAACGTCGATAATAAATATACCGAAGAACATTCCTATTACAAAAGAAAAGGCCAGATTCTGAGAAAGCCACTGCAAAGCGTGCAGAATATGGGGATGCACAAGAAAATCATATGCTGCGCCTAAAAGTCCCCAGGCCAGAGAGAAGACCGGACAGATTATACCCTGAATATTACCCCATAGACCTGAGTAATCCCACAGGCGAACTTTGAAGATTTTTAAACACAGTATACCTGCTATGTACTCAATCAGCGTCATGCACATTGCCATAGCAAGTATGGTGACTGCTTTATTCCAGAATGGATTTTCAATCAGCTGGTACTGCTCCAAAGAAGCTAACAGATACAGAATACACAGTCCAAAGCCATACAGTGGGACATATGGACCGGTACAGAAGCCTGGGTTAATCCATTTGTGATGTGGATGTTTAAGATTTCTATAAAGTAATTCAAGTACCCATCCGCAAACAGATCCAATAAAAAACAGATAGGCCAATGTTAAAAAAATACCCAAAATAATCTCCTTACTAAAATAAATTACTCACAAAATACTGCGTCACTGTCTGCTTTGGACAAGACAGACGGTGCTCACCCGTTGCGGTTCTACTTATATAAATTAGATTATATCTAACTTTATTCGCAGCCAATAGACAAATGCACAGGTGTGCAAAAAAATAAGCTCACAACATAAATTTACATAAAGACTGGGGATTTGAAATTATAATTATAATATCTTGTAATTTAATATAACACAAAAATATATGGACGCAAGAGCTGTTGAAATTTTGCAGAGATTGCCCAGCTGAATATTTTGCATTATTTATAACGTAGTTATGGGCACTACAGTCAGCACAAATACCTTAACATTTCAAAGTCATCACTGAAAAGACTAAGAAAGTCCAAACAATTAGCTATGATATTTATACTTATAAGCTTTTGCAGGATAAAATAGAACTGAGTTCAGAATATTATAAAATAATTATAATTGTAGAGTTTACAGAATATAAAGTGAGTAAAGCTGTAATAGTAATATAATTTGGTATGTAAATTTTTGCAATAATAGTATAATAAGCATCCTTTTTGCGCTGCATTATGCTATGCAATTCACACATTCTGTCAGATAAAAGATTGATTTGTTTGAATATAGCGAGAAATAGATGAAAACAATTATACAGATTATACAAATTAGTAGACACAATTTTGTGATTATGATAGAAAATTGCCAAGTGTGAACAACATATGAATTACATTGATTGACAATTCGTAAATCGTTGATATAATCACGTGTAGTAGAGAAATGGAGAAAAATTGTGTAACGATGTTGCAGTTGATGCTGCATTTACAAGTTATTCATCTGTATTTATATTTTATATTCTTAAAATATTTATTTTGTTGCAAAAATCGCAGTGATTAGTATGAGCTTCTGCAGAGCTTTTAATGAAACTGCGTGGTTTAAAATAAAAAAAGGAGAAAACAGAATGAAAAAAACAATCGCATTACTGCTGTGCATGGTTATGGCACTGGGTCTTTTTACTGCTTGTGGTGAAAAGCCTGCTGAGGAGCCTGCGGATGCTAACGCCGAGACTCCGGTAGACACTTCCGGTGTTCCTGCACACAAAAAGGATCTGGTAATCGGTACTGCTGTTGATATCAACAACCTGAATCTTCAGGCTCAGCAGGATGCCGCAAACAACGTTGTTCTCAAGCTTACACATGAGAACCTTATTCGCTTTACCTTTGAAGGTGAGCTGGTTCCCTGCCTTGCAGAGAGCTGGGAGTACACAGATGATACTCACCTTAAATTTAACCTTGTCCACGACGCTCACTTCTCCGATGGAACTCCTTTGACCGCTGAGGACGTAAAGTTCACCTTTGATATGGCCAAGGATTCTTTTGTTTCCAGCGTTCTTTCTAACGTCGTATCTACTGAGGTAGTTGATGACTACACCGTAGTTCTTGAGCTTGAGAAGTATGATAACGAAATCTTCGCTTCCATCGCATCTGTTCCTGTGGCTATCCAGTCCAAGGCAGCATACGAGTCCGGCATAGAAGAGCCTTGGTTTATCGGTTCCGGCCGCTACAAGTACGACGATTGGGTTGAAGGCGAGTACTGCAAGGTTGTCAAGGTTGACGATTACTGGGGCGAAGATCCCGGCGTTGCAGATGAGATCGTATTCAGACCTTACCTCGAGGCTTCTTCCCGTGTTATAGCTCTCCAGACCGGCGAGATCGACGTATGTGTTGATCCTCCTATCAACGAGCTTCAGTATCTGGAAGAGGATAAGAACATCACTGTATTTGAGAGACCCGGTTCTCGTCTGTTCTACTTTGCATTCAACGTCGAGAAGGAGCCTTGGAACAACCAGCTCCTCCGTCAGGCTGTTGCTTGTGCTATTGACCGTGACGCTGTTCTGCAGGCTGCTGTTTACGGAAAAGGTACTCCCCAGACCACTATCCTCAACAGAGGACTTTGGGGATTCTACGATGATATGGAAGGCTTCGACTACGATGTCGAACGTGCTAAGTCTCTGATGAAGGAAGCCGGATATCCCGACGGCGGTATTTCCACCAAGCTCCTCATCGCTAACTCCGCACCTTACACCAACATTGCTCAGGTTATTCAGGCTAACCTCAAGGAAATAGGCATTGACGTTACCATTGAGACTGTTGAAGATGCAACTCTCAAGACCATGTGCAAGAACGGTGAGCAGGAGCTTTACCTGTGGCGCTGGAACGAAGACTCTAAGGTAGACTTCGTTTACCGTGATCTGTTCTACACCGGTTCTGTTTCCAACTATCATCACTACTCCGATCCTCACGCTGATGAGCTGATTGATATTGTTAATACCGAAAAGGATCAGGATAAGCGCATGGAGGCAGGTAAGGAACTGCAGACTTACCTGGTTGATGCTTGCCCCCAGGTTCCTCTCTACATTGCAAACCTTGTTATTGCATATAACAAGAACCTGACCGGAACCCAGCTCTTCCCCGGCGGCAACCACGACTGGAGCCACGCTTACATAGCAAAATAAACAAACATCTACATATTAAGTAATGTTTTGTGCGGTGGGCGCTTCTCTTAGAATCGCCCACCGTTATTTAGATAACTACTACATAGGGCATAGGTCCTGTGCTTTTTTAAAGACCGATTTAGGAGTGAAAGTATGATAAAATATATCTTAAAAAGAATACTCCTCATGATACCGGCTATTCTGGCAACTTCCTTTATTATATTCTTCGCCATGAATATGACCGGAGGTGACCCTGTTGATTCCATTGCTCCGGAAAACGCTACTCAGGAACAGAGAGAACAGATCCGTGAAGATTTGGGTCTGAATGATCCTCTTATAGTTAGGTATTTTAAATATCTAAAGGGAATGGTTACAGGTGACATGGGTGAATCTTATGTTACTCATAAGGATGTATTTAAAACCTTTATGAAGCATCTTCCTGCTACTCTGCAGCTTGCTGCTGCTTCTGTTTTTGTTGCAACACTTGTTGCAGTTCCATTGGGTATATATACCGCAATACACCAAAACACATGGAAAGATACCACAGGTATGGTTTTTGCACTGTTTGGTGTTTCTATGCCTAACTTCTGGTTGGGTCTTATGCTTATCATCATCTTCTCCCTTAATTTGGGAATTCTGCCTCCAGGAGGTAAAAACGGACTTGCAAGCCTAATCTTGCCGGCAGTTACTGTCGGTCTGGGCTTTGCAGCTCTTATAACCAGAACAACCCGTTCAGCAATGCTGGATGTTATCCGTCAGGATTATATGACAACTGCCAGAGCAAAAGGTGTGCCCGAAAAGAAAGTTATCTTCAAACACGGCCTTAACAATGCTCTTATCCCCATTATTACTGTTGTGGGTATGCAGCTGTCTAACGCTCTTACCGGATCTGTTTTGGCTGAAACTGTATTCTCTTGGCCTGGTGTTGGTCGCCTTATCGTTGACTCTATTGCTAAGAGAGATACTCCCATGGTTACAGGTTCAATTATTTTATGTTGTGTATTGATGTGCGTTGTCAACCTTGTTGTTGATCTGGTCTATGCCTTCTTTGACCCACGCATTAAGGCACAGTATGTAAAGAAAGGGTGAGCGAATTGGCTAATAAAAACGAAACTGAAAAAATTAAAAGCCGCTCACTGTGGCAGGAGACTTGGCGCAGACTTATAAAGAACAAGGGCGCTGTTGTAGGCCTTTGCTTCCTGGTGTTTCTTATCCTTGCTGCAATCGCTTCCGGCTTTATATATGACTACGATACAGATATTATTCAGATAAATATGGCAGAGGCACTTCAGCACCCCTCTGCTAAACACTGGTTCGGTACTGATTCACTTGGTCGTGATATTTTCGCAAGAGTTCTCTACGGCGCCCGTTATTCTCTTGCTATTGGTATGGGCTCTGTTGGCATCGGCCTCATTGTCGGTGTAACTCTCGGCGCAATCGCCGGTTTCTACGGCGGCGTTATTGACCAGATCATAATGCGTTTTGTTGACGTGTTCTACTCCATCCCTAACATCATGATTGCTGTTGTTATCGTTTCTCTTCTGGGTACAAGCACTGTCAACCTTCTTATAGCACTTAGCTTTACATGCGCAACGTCGTTCACTCGTATTGCAAGAGCTGCAGTTATGACTATTCGTGATCAGGAGTATGTTGAATCTGCTTATGCACTTGGTCTTCCTACATGGAAGCTTATTATCAAGCACATCATTCCCAACTGCCTTTCTCCTATTATCGTTCAGGTTACTCTGCTTATAGGCACCACTATTATTGCAGCATCTTCTCTGTCCTTCCTGGGTATCGGTGTTCCCCAGCCCGCACCTGAATGGGGCGCAATGCTTTCTGAGGGTCGTCAGCATATTCGTGACGCATCTTACATTTGCATAGTTCCCGGTCTTGCAATAATGTTTACCGTACTGGCGCTTAACCTTTTGGGTGACGGTCTGCGTGATGCACTTGACCCCCGTATGAAGAAGTGAGAGGTTGAAAATGGCTAAGAACATTTTAGAAGTAAAGGACTTGGTTGTCCATTATGAAACTGATGATGGTTGCGTTCGTGCCGTCAACGGTATTTCATTCAACATAGGCGAAAAGAAAACTCTGGGATTGGTTGGAGAGACCGGTGCAGGTAAAACTACTACTGCACTGTCTATCCTGAACCTTGTTCCAAACCCTCCCGGAGTTATCAAAAACGGCAGCATAGCTCTTGACGGCGCAAATATTCTCGAGCTTTCTACATCAGAGCTTGAGGCTGTTCGTGGCAATGATGTTGCCATGATATTCCAGGACCCTATGACTGCATTAAACCCTGTTATGACTGTTGGAGAGCAGATAGCTGAGGCAATCGCCCTTCACCAGAAAGTCAGCAAAGAAGAGGCTTACAACAAAGCTAAGGAAATGCTGGAATTGGTTGGCATTGCTGCCACTCGTGCCGGAGATTATCCTCACCAGTTCTCAGGCGGTATGCGCCAGAGAGTTGTTATTGCTATTGCACTTGCTTGCAGCCCCAAGCTTCTTATTGCCGATGAGCCTACCACTGCTCTTGATGTTACTATTCAGGCTCAGGTTCTGGATCTCATGAAGGCACTTATAAGAGACAGAGATATGTCCATGCTTCTTATAACCCATGACCTTGGCGTTGTTGCTGAGGTTTGCGACGATGTGGCTGTTATGTACGCAGGCAGAATTGTTGAATATGGTAGTGCTGATGAAGTGTTCAACAGCACTGCACACCCTTACACTGAAGGTCTTTTCAACTCCCTTCCTAACCTGAAGCAGAGAGGCGAGGAGCTTGTACCTATTCCGGGTATGATGCCCGACCCTGCTAACCTGCCTGATGGCTGCACCTTTGCTCCCAGATGCCCGTATGCAACTGAAGCATGCATTGAAAAGGTTCCTGAGCTTCGCTCTAGGGGCGGCACTCACATGGTTGCTTGCAGCGCATATGATGACCCCAAATTCAAACTTAAGGGGGTAAAGTAATTATGGGAAAAACTTTACTTGAAGTTCAGAACCTTACAAAATACTTTAATACACCTGCAGGTCAGCTCCATGCTGTTGACGGACTGAACTTTAAACTTGAGGAAGGAACCACCCTTGGTATCGTTGGTGAAAGCGGATGTGGTAAATCTACTGCCGGTCGCACCATACTCAAGCTTATTGAACCTACTGCCGGTAAAATTATTTTCGACGGCAAGGATATTACAAAATATTCTCGCAGAAAAATGAGACGTCTCCGCACTGAGATGCAAATAATTTTCCAAGATCCGTTCTCATCACTGGATCCCAGAAAGAACGTTTTACAACTCATAAGCGAACCTATGATTGAGCATAAAATGTATAAAACTAAGGCTGAAGTTGAACAGCATGCTCTGGAGCTTATGCATACTGTCGGACTTGCAGACCGTTACATGAACGTTTATCCTCACGAGTTGGACGGTGGTCGCCGCCAGCGTATAGGTGTCGCAAGAGCATTGGCTGTTAATCCTAAGCTTATTATTTGCGATGAACCTGTTTCTGCACTGGACGTTTCAATTCAGGCACAGATTCTGAACCTGCTCCGTGAACTCCAACGTGACAGAGGTCTTACTTTTATCTTCATTACCCATGATCTGTCTGTTGTCAAGTACTTCTCCGACGAGATTGCGGTTATGTATCTTGGACAGATGGTTGAAAAGGCTGATGCTGATGAACTCTTTGCAAATCCTCTGCATCCCTACACCAAAGCTCTTCTGTCTGCTATTCCTATCCCCGTTGTAGGTAAGGACAAGCCCGCCAGAAAGCTTATAAAGGGAGAAATTACTTCACCTGTTAATCTTCCTGATGAATGTCGCTTTTCAAAACGTTGCGACGAATATTGTGAAGCTTGCAACCACGGTAATCCCCCTCTTGTGGAGGTAAGACCCGGCCACTTCGTGGCCTGCCATCGCTGCAAATAATAAACAGGCCGTAAGGCTTTAAATAGGGTCTGAATTATCAGACCCTATTTAAATTTTCATAAATTTATCCATAATTTGGAGGAAAAGAAAATGTCTAAAATTTTTGCCCACAGAGGTTATAGCGGAAATTATCCTGAAAACACTATGCTTGCTTTCCGTAAGGCAGTAGAAGCAGGTGCAGACGGAATTGAACTGGATGTTCAGCTCACCAGCGACGGTGAAGTTGTTATCATTCACGATGAACTGGTAGATAGAACTACAAACGGAAAGGGCAGAGTTAATAACTATACTCTTGAAGAACTCAGAAAGCTTGACGCTTCTGCTACGTTTGTCGGTAAGTACGGCGTAAACCAGGTTCCTACCTTCAGAGAGTACTGCGAATATGTTAAAGATCTTCCTATCGTGACAAATATAGAGATGAAGACCGGCGTTCTGGAGTACTTAGGTATTGAAGAAAAGGTACTTGATATGATCAAGGAATTCCACCTTGAGGATAAAGTTGTTATTTCAAGCTTCAATCACTTCACTATAAAGCGCATGATGAAGTTGAATCCTGATCTGAAATATGGTTTCCTAAGCGAAACTTGGATAATAAATGCAGGCCGCTACTGCAAAGAGCAGGGCGTACCTTGCTACCATCCTCTGTTCAGAAATCTGATTCCTTCCGTTGTTGAAGAGCTTAAGTCATACGGTCTGGAAATTAACACCTATACTGTTAATACACCCGAGGACGTACAGGATATGCTTGATAAGGGTATAGATATTATTATCAGTAACTACCCCGAAATGGCCCTGAAAGTCAGAGATGAAAATAAGTAAGCACTTTAAGAGCTTTATTTAAAGAGAATGACTTGGAGTATATGTGCATTTCACAAATGAACACCCCCATTTGAGGTGAAACCAGAAAAAGATAAAAATATTTTTGCTCCTCAATATATAGGGATAGGAGTCGACACCTTTTTAAGGTGTTTTTTGAAATCTATAAAAAATGCCTTGACCTCACATAAATGAGATCAAGGCGTTTTAATATAATTATACGATATATGAAGACATCATTTGTTGACTGATAGACGAAAAACCTGTGTTTTGATTATCGTAGAGATATTTACTGTTGAATTATTTAGGCAAGAGATTCAACACAAAGAATTTTGGCCTATTCTTAATTCTTCTTAAAAGTTTATGAAAATGCAAAAAAAGACCTGAAAATCAAAGATTTTCAGGTCTGATGTGGTGGAGATAAGCGGGATCGAACCGCTGACCTCTTGAATGCCATTCAAGCGC
>SAMEA104404100__coassemble_1713_pt1 | contig 18872 bp, 15 predicted proteins | sample SAMEA104404100__metabat2_low_PE_032 | metagenome-assembled genome bin SAMEA104404100 (sample SAMEA104404100) | Balaenoptera acutorostrata | reverse complement strand
TATGGCCCACGCCGCCATGCTTGGCGGCACAGGAATTATCACACGGCAGGAGTCAGATCAGCTTATTGACGGACTGCAGAATATTCTGGACGATCTCGAAAGCGGTAAAGCGGAAATTGACCTGAGCTGTGAGGATATACATATGTTCGTGGAACAGCTCCTGACCGAGCGTATCGGCGATGTAGGAAAAAAGCTCCACACTGCTCGAAGCCGTAACGATCAGGTTGCACTGGATCTGAGAATGTACCTCAGAGGACAGGTAGACGAAATCATTCCTGAGGTCAAAATTTTAGCTGAGGTTTTGACTGATAAAGCTGAGGAATACGCCTCCACCATTATGCCCGGATATACCCATTTGCAGCGGGCGCAGCCCATTACTTTCGGCCATCATCTTATGGCATATGTGATGATGCTTCTGCGTGATATTGAGCGGCTGAATGACTGCCGGAAACGAATCAATGTCTCCCCCATAGGCTGCTGTGCTCTTGCCGGAACTACTTATCATACTGACCGATGGTCAGAAGCCAAATCACTGGGCTTTGATGACATCTGCCGTAACAGCATTGACGGCGTGTCTGACCGAGACTTTTGTGCAGAGCTGCTGTCTGCTTTATCTATACTGATGATGCACCTTTCCAGACTTTCCGAGGAGCTTGTTCTCTGGTCCAGTTGGGAGTTTAAGTTTATCGAACTTTCCGATGCCTATACCACTGGTTCTTCCATCATGCCTCAGAAGAAAAACCCTGACATGGCAGAGCTGGTGCGTGGCAAGACAGGACGTGTCTATGGCGACCTGATGGGAACTCTGACTATGCTCAAAGGTCTGCCTCTTGCATACAACAAGGATATGCAGGAGGATAAAGAGAGCGTATTTGATGCCTGCGACACGGTGAAGATGTGTCTGGGAATACTGAGTGCCTTGATACCCACCATGAAAGCTCTACCGGAAAACATGAAAAAAGCAGCTCAAAAAGGCTTTATCAACGCCACTGATCTGGCGGATTATCTGGTTTGTAAGGGACTTCCTTTCAGAAGTGCTTACAAACTGTCCGGTCAAATTGTGGCAAAGTGCATAGACAAGGGTTGGGTGCTTGAAACTATGCCTTTAGAGGAATATAAGGCTCTGTCACCTCTGTTTGACGAGGATTTGTACGCAGCCATTGACCTCTCAACTTGTGTAGAACGGAGAATTTCCGCAGGTGGAACTTCCACTGATTCTGTAAAAGAACAAATAGCATATGTACATGAAAAATTGAGTTTATAAAATTTAGTATAAAAATAGGAGAAAGAGAATGAAAAAATTACATAAATTTTTGGCATTTGCCATGACCACCCTGCTTATTGCAGGCGCACTCAGCGGCTGCGGCAGTCAGGGAAAGAGCTTACAGGACATTCAGAAAAACGGTACTATGGTGGTAGCCACCAGCCCGGACTTCCCGCCTTTTGAGTATCTGGAGGGTGGAAATGTAGTAGGTATTGAAGTAGACATTCTGGAAAAGGTTGCAGAAGACCTTGGTGTTACCCTGACTATCGAGCAGATGGACTTTGACGCAGTGGTTCCCGGTGTACAGGTGGGCAAGTTTGATCTGGGCGTTTCCGGTATTACTATAAATGAGAAGCGTGAAAAAAATGTTGACTTCTCTCAGCCCTACTTCCTTGCATCTCAGGCCATAGTTGTTATGCCTGACAGTCCTATTACCTGCAAGGCGGATTTGGAATGTAAAAGTGTCTCGGTTCAGACCGGTACCACAGCAGAAGATTACTGCATGAATAATGGTTATGAGGTACTGGCATTCACCGCCAACAACGACGCTTTGGCTGCTCTGACCAGTGGTAAGGTCGATGCCTGGGTTGTAGATAACGAAGTTGCTGTGTCTCTGGCTGCTGAAAACGGACTGAACGTTCTGACTGAGCCGATGACAACCGAACCTTATGCTTTTGCATTCCCCAAGGAAAGCGACAGCCTCATTGAGGCATTTAACCAGAGCCTCTCTGCTATGTTGGCAAACGGTACAATCGAAGAAATTTTCGACAACTACAATGCAGCATACGTATCTCCGCAGGCATGATAGAAATAGCTTCAAATCCCTGCTGTGCAGGGATTTGACCCTGCATGGGGAAATGGAGGAAAATCATGACAAATTTTAAAACAGCATTAACCACATGGCTAAGCACCCTGTATGATACGTTCTTTTCAGATGATCAGTATTTACTGTTGCTTGACGGCCTGAAAAACACCATTATCATCATGCTCGGTGCAGTGCTGATCGGCATAGTCATTGGCGGAACTGTTGCCATAATTAAGTACTGCGGCGACGGAGTACCATGGATGAAGCCGCTGTGTGTCCTCTGCGATCTTTACACCACAGTGATACGAGGCATTCCTGTTGTGGTTTTGCTGCTCACATTCTATTTCGTAATTCTGAAATCTGCCGACGGTATTCTGGTCGGTATTGTATCGTTCGGTATCAACTCCGGCGCATATGTGGCAGAGCTGATACGAAGCGGCATAAATGCTGTTGACCCCGGACAGATGGAAGCTGGACGAAGCCTGGGTATGTCCCGACTTCAAACAGCTCGGAAAGTGGTTCTGCCTCAGGCCACAAAAAACATTCTGCCCGCTATCGGCAACGAAATGATTGCGCTGCTGAAGGAGACAGCAGTAGCAGGATATGTGGCAGTATTGGATCTGACTCGTGCAGGCAATCTTATTCGTAATAATACCTATGATGCGGTTAATCCTCTGTTAGTGGTAGCCCTGATGTATCTCAGCATGGTTGTACTGATGACCTGGCTGCTTGGAAAATTGGAGAAAAAGCTGATGGCTGATACCCGTCGCTAAGGGGCTTTAAAACTTAACGTTATAAAGCAACGGCTCTGTTTAGTTACATATCAACTGACTAAAGACTTTTGTTAGAGTATTGTGATAAGGAGAATAAGCATGAACTTAAAAGGAAAAAACTTTTTGAAGCTTCTGGATCTGAGCAGTGAAGAAATTCAGGGGCTTTTGGATCTGGCGGCAGATTTGAAGGCTAAGAAAAAAGCGGGTATTCCCCACAAGCTGTGCGAGGGAAAAAATATTGCTCTGATATTTGAAAAGACCAGCACCCGCACCCGTTGTTCCTTTGAGGTGGCAGGTCACGATCTGGGTATGGGCGTCTCTTATCTTGACCCCTCCAGCTCTCAGATTTCCAAGAAAGAAAGCATTGCAGATACAGCTCGTGTACTTGGCCGGATGTTTGACGGTATTGAGTACCGTGGCTTTGGTCAGGAGATCGTGGAGGAACTGGCAAAATATGCAGGTGTTCCTGTATGGAACGGTCTGACAAACGAGTTCCACCCCACACAGATTCTGGCGGATTTCCTTACCATTCAGGAGCATTTCGGACATCTCAAAGGTATAAAAATTGTGTATATGGGTGATGCCCACTACAATATGGGCAATTCACTGATGGTTGGCTGCGCTAAGATGGGTATGCACTTTGTGGCCTGTGCACCCAAGAGATACTTCCCCTATCAGAAACTGATAGAGACCTGCCAGACCATAGCTGCCGAAACCGGCGCAACATTAGAATTTCTGGAAGACCCTGCTGAGGCTGCCAAGGGCGCAGATGTTATATACACTGATGTGTGGGTTTCTATGGGCGAACCTATGGAAGTCTGGGAAAAGCGTGTTCATGACTTAGCTCCTTATCAGGTAAATCAGACTTTAATGGAACAGGCCGGAGAGAACGCAGTCTTTATGCACTGTCTGCCAGCCTACCATGACTTGAAAACTGCTGTTGGTAAGCAAATGTGTGAGACTTTCAATCGTACTGAGATGGAGGTCACAGACGAGGTCTTTGAAGGCCCGCAGTCTATCGTGTTCGACGAGGCTGAAAACCGTATGCACACAATAAAAGCTGTTATGGCTGCCACTCTGTAAGGATATAAAAAGTTTAAAGGACTTGCTACCGGCATTGTGCCGATAGCAAGTCCTTTGCTTTTTAATATTCAGCAACTCTTGGAAATGCAATAGAAATTGAAAATCCTTCTTTATATTTGGATTTAGCATCCAACTTCAAATTTAGGTCATCTGCCATCTTTTTTGTCAGATACAGACCCATTCCGGTTGCTTTTTTACCGCTGTCGGTAGAATCACCTGTGAAGCCTTTCTGGAATATATATGGAAGGTCATAGTTTTTAACTCCTATACCGTTATCCCCTACTGTAAGAACATCTTCGTTAGCTAAATGAGACAGAGAAATAACAAGTATTGGATTTGCATTACTGTATTTAATGGTGTTGCTGACAATTTGCGAGAGCATAAACCGGAGGCCTCTGCGGTCGGAAAAAACAGATTCTTCCTCTAATTTATTATAAATTGCAAACCCTTTTTCACTAAGGAGCGGAGCATAATCCTCCAAAACTTCTTCAAATAAGTCTTGAAGATTTACATACTCAAAGCGGTAATCTTTAGTAGTGCTTTTTAATCGGGCATAGTACAGCATTTGCGTAATGTCATCCTGAAACTGACTTCGTACATAGTCAAGCTTTGCATGAATATTTGGTGGAATTTCATCTGACCTGTTGTCCAAAATCATGGTGAGCAAGGAAAGGGGCGTTTTAGCTTCATGTGCCCAGCCCTCCACGTATTCTTCATAGTCTCGTAAATCTACATTAAGCCTTTGCAGCTGCGTTTGATTTTCACGAAGAACAGCGGAAAGATACTGAAGTTGTTCCCTTTCTAACCCGCTCACAGCCCGAAAAAGCTTTTCTTCGTTAACATCATCAGGATTTGAAATGAAATTACGAAAAAGCTTTTGCTTTTTTTGCTCTTTTATATTTATGAAAATCAGTATAGCTGTAAAAAGAACCAAACTTAACAGCAGAATTAAACCGATAAGCGTTTTAAATGCTTTAACATCTGATAACCAAAGAAACAGTACAGCAAATCCGTCTACGCTAAGGAGTAAAATAAGCCACAGAGCATATTGTTTTAAAGTATTTCCTAATTGCTTCATTGACTTACCGTCCTTTCCAGACGGTAGCCAAGTCCACGGACAGCAACTATTTTCTGTTGCATTTCTAAATTCGCCATAGTCTTTTTTAAACGGGTTAAATTTACCTGCAAGGCATTTTCGTCAATAAATTCAGAGGTTCCCCAAAGAGCATTACAAAGCTGCTTTGCAGATACAGGTTCATCACCGCCGGAGAGAAGTTCTTCCAGAAGCTTACCTTGATTTTTAGGAAGTACCACAGAGGTATTATGAATATAGAGTGTGTATGTACCTCTATCGAGCAGAAAGCCCTCCCCTTCCAAAAGATTGTTGCGGCCCTCGTAGCGTTTTAGAATATTAGATATTCTTGCAAGCAGTCGCTCTTTGCGGCATGGTTTTGTAAGAAACTCGTCAGCGCCAAGTCGAAGGGACTGTAATTCGTCCTGCATCTGATCTCTGGAAGTCAAAACAAGAACCGGAATAGATGTTTTCTGTTTAAGCTCCCGGCAAATTTGAAATCCGCTGATTCCGGGGAGATTAAGGTCTAAAATTACAAGATCAGGAATGAGTGCTGAGAGCTGCTCGACAGAATCTTCAAATGCGGTTATTGCTACCGGCTCAAATCCTGCCTTTTGCAGTATACTGCATAGCTCTTCCCTCATATATTCTTCATCTTCAACAACTGCAATTTTTTTCACGACAGTCCCCTCCTTTCGTATTATTCTTCTCTCTGGGGTTCCATCAGTGTCAGTAAATATTTATCACTGGAGCGCTTGATAACTGTCATATAGATACATTCTACCACAAGTAGCAGCAAAATAGTAGCGGCAGAAATTAGGAGCATTTCTCCCTGTGCATTTTTTGCTTCTAAAGAAAGAATACCTGTAAACAGGGCTTTAACTCCGAATAGACTGCTGACTGCGGCAACTGCCACCGGAAGCCCCATAAACCAGTTTATTTGCTTTCTTGCAGACTGGCAGAGAGTTTCGTAGCTTGCTCCAAGGCGTACAAGAGTTTGGTATCTACGGCCTGTTTTCCTCTGGTTCATTAAGAATTGTACGCCTATGATGGTATTTGCTACCACAAGAAAAATAATAGCCAGATAACTTGTAATATAGCTTGCAGCCACAGTGAAAAACAGCTGTCTGCCCATGTTCTGAAGATAACTCTCATACTGCAAGCCAATTTCTTCTAAATTTAAGGAATCAAGCTTGTTGTTTATCTCCATATAGACATTCATCAAGCTGTTACTATTTCTTAAATCATCGTTTAAAACTGCATTTAAATAGATTTCAAAGTTCCCCTGCGTATAATACAAAAACTGTTCGTCAGGCAGAATCAATGCAAAATCCAAAGTAATGGATCTATCTGTCACTATTTCGGCCGTCTGTACCTCACCGGTAAGGTATATTGTGTTGCCGTCCAGCTGAGTTTCGGGACGAGTGGACAAAATTTCGTTCAGAATTTTGTTTCTTTTGCTGTCTGCAACTTCCGTACTGCGATATACTGCCGCTTCATCGGGTTTTAGTGTGATGACGGGTTTACCGGCAGACTCCAACAGCCTGTTGTAGTCAGACAAAGAAATGAGATGGGGATAGTCGGCGTAAGATAAATTATTTAAAAGCACATCTCTATCATCGGATTCAGGCATTTGTTCCAACGCATTCATAACGCTTTCCATAGTGAAAACATCTTCAAATTTATCTGTGGTTCTTGTGTAACCTGTTCGTACTGGAAGTAAGGCCGAAAAACAGCCGTCTAAATCGTTTTCTTCCAGAAATTTATCCAAATATTGTAATTTATCATTAGCTTCGGATTTCCTATCTAATAAAACATTGCTGCTTACAAGAAAAGTATAGTCAAGATTATTTGTACGTACAGCACTATTTTTACTTGCAATTCCGATACCCGCTCCGAAACAGCAGAGAGCAGCCAGAATTAAAAGTGAGCTAATAGCCATTGAGGTAGACTGATGTATGACGTTTTCCTGAATCTGACGGAAATTGAATACACGGAGCTTGCCTTGAGACTTGCCTGTTTTAATTAGCATTTCAATGAGTGCCCGCATACCGTAAAAAAGAAGAATAGTTCCGATAAAGCCTGACAGTAGAGTTAAAAACATCATTTTATCGTTCTGCCATGCCAAACCACAAATTGCCATTGTGTATGCTGCTACCAACATAATAATGCCACATACTGCGGATAAGCCGTACAGGAATACAGGCATTTGTTTTTTAGTATTTTCCGCAGTGTCAGCCAAAAGAGAACCTATCTCCTGCCGACTTATTTTGCTACTCAGAATTAAAAAAGCTAAAAGTTTAATTGCAAGGAAACCTGCGACAGTAAAGCGCAAAGCAGGAAGCGACAGGGAAAACTTATGTCCTATAATACCCATACCCACTGTTTTAGCGGTGACAAGACTGATTATTTCTGACAGCAGGATAGCTATGGGAAGTCCCACTAAAAGTGCAAACACGCTGCTGATAAGGTCTTCTGCCAGAAGCATAGAAAAGAGTTTACTTCTGCGCATACCAAGCATGAGGTAAACACCAAACTCATGCCTGCGGCGTTGCAGCTGATATTTGCAGGCAAAATAAATCAGGAAGAAAAGAATTCCAAGCGTCATAACATAGAAAACAGGGATTAAAAACAGCAATTTGTCTACCGCATCGCTTTCCATTTTCCTCAAGAAAATCATTACATCCTGATTTGATATAGAGAGGATAATGTAAAAGGCAACGATGGATATTACCAGAGAGCTAAAGAATAATCCGTTTTCTTTTCGGCTGCGTTTACTGTTTCGCAAAATCAGATTAGAGAACATTGGAGCTTCCACCTCCCAGCTGAGCCATAACTTTCAAGATGCGCTCATAAAAGGCATTTTGTGTTTCGTCACCACGGCGAAGCTCATGGAATATAACTCCATCTTGAATAAACAGTATTCTTTTGCAAAAGCTTGCAGCGTTGGAATCGTGAGTTACCATTAAAATGGTTGCCTGCTCGTCTCTGTTTAAACCGGACAGTTTCTCCATGATGTTTTTAGCATTTTTAGAATCCAATGCTCCGGTAGGCTCGTCTGCAAGAATCATTTTCGGGTGCAGAATCATAGCTCTTGCGGCTGCCACTCTCTGTCGCTGACCGCCGGACATCTGAGTGGGAAATTTATCCAGAACCTCTGAAATCTCAAGATACTCGGAAAGTTGGTTGAGCCTCTGCATACTCTCTTTTTCGGATACACCATGAAGAGAGGTAGGCAGTAAAATATTTTCTCTACCTGTGAGATTGTCAAGCAGTTCAAAGCTTTGGAAGAGATAACCTATTTTCTTTCCTCTGTACTCAGCAAGAGCTTTTCCTCTGAGAGAATTTAACTTCTCCCCTTCCATTATAATACTTCCACCACTGGGCTTAATAACTGTTGCAATGCAGTTTAGAAGTGTAGACTTTCCGGAGCCTGAGCTGCCCATAATGCCCAGAAATTCTCCCGGCATTACCTGAAAAGTAATTCCGTTTAGCGCCTTTGTCTGGTTCGGGACATTCCCGTAAGCCTTGGTTAAATTCTCGATATATAAGATGGGTTCCATTTAATTACCTCCTGTGTTTTATACTTGCATGATAACATGAAAACGAGGGAAATAACACTTACAGTCGTTGTAAGATTTTATGAATAAATGCATTACTCGCTAAATATGAACGAAATGTATATTTTTAAGAACAAAGGCCATATGTTATTGACATTTTTTTGAAAATAAATATAATTAACATTGTTAAGCTGTTTGGAGGTTAAAATATGACTGATATAAACTGGTTGCAGATGCTGGCCTATCAGCAGCAGCTGCATCATTTCGCAAGAGCCTTACTCGCACAGGGACAAAAACGCACATTGACAGCAAGTGAACTTGAAATCCTGTCGCTGTTATATTTGCGTACTGAAAATATTACGCCTTTAATGCTCAGCAAAGAAAGCGGAATGAAAAAAGAAGCAGTAAGTCGTTGCCTTAAGCAGTTGTTTGAAAGGGGCCTTATCGAGAAAAACAAACATCCACAAGACGAACGCAGTTATGTCCTGTCCATTACCGAGATAGGAGAAAAAACATTAAGTGAAAATTATGGGCCGATTCTTCAACCGCTATATGACCTTAGGCGAAGCATGGAGACGGAATTTGATATGCTGTTCCATCTGATTGAAATTGCTAATAAAAAGATGGACGCTATGAACGAGAAATAAGGTCAAGGAGGTTTACTTGTGCAATTCTATGACGCATTACAGCTTGATCCCTCAGTATTAAAGAAACGGATACGAGAGGCTAATATAACTAAGGATAAATGGAAAAACTTTTTTGCAATTGCTTTACGCTCAATTTTGATTGTTCTTTTTGCTATTGCTATGATTTCACCTGTTTCTAAAGAATTCGGAGCAGAAAACAACCCTATGGCAGTTGCAATGTTTTGCGCTCTGCTTGGACTTAGATTTGTAGATTTTGGATACTGTATAAAAGATTCCTTAATCAATCTGGCAGTAGTATTTGCGCTGCTCTTGTTTGCCCCTGTTCTGGCTACTAATTCTCAGCCTGTTTTGGCTGCAATTATTCATTCATGCGCATTCTTTATAATTCTGTTTATGACCAGTGATAAACCGGAACTCGGAAATGCAGGTATATATACATTTGCATATATCTATCTTTCCGGAAATCCTGTTACCGGTGATTTATTATGGAAACGTGCCGGTTTAACCCTTATTGGATATTTCCTGTGTGCTGCTATTCTCTATGTTAAGCACCACAAGAAAAACCAGGATGTACGTTTTAGCCAGATGGTGACAAATTTCAGCCTGGCCAATAAGAAAACCCAGTGGCAGCTCCAGCTCGCTCTCGGCGTTGGTATACTGCTTGCACTGGGCAATTATCTGAACATGAAGCGTATGATGTGGGCTGCATTTGCCGGAGGTTCAATTTTAGGCTGCTACTCTGTAACCGCTAATGACTTAAAGAAACGTTTCGGTCAGAGAATGGTTGGTACAGTAGTGGGAGTTTTAACTTTCTTCCTTGTATATCAGCTTATCCCTGAATCTCTCAGACCTATTTTAGGCCCTCTGGGTGGTATATGCCTTGGCTTTTGTACTGACTACCGTTTTAAGACTGCAAGTAACTGCATCGGCGCTCTGTTTATGGCAACCGGTCTTTACGGACTTGAGAAATCTGTATGTCTGCGTTTAATTAACAACTTCCTCGGTATCGGATTTGGTTATGTATTCCTGATTCTGTTCCAGAAACTCATGAATAAATGTCTCAATTCCAAAACTCCGGAGAGCGTTGAAAATCCCGACTGATAAATATAAAAATTCCCTGCTCTTAAAGGTGCAATACCTTAGGACAACAGGGAATTTTTTGTTCTGATTTATCTTATTTTCGGAATATCAAAACATTCATCAAGTTTTTCGATAGCAGTAATTGCATCCCACAGAAAAGAATCTCTTCCAACTTTATCAACAAAACCTGCACGATCCATAGTTTTTACCACATCTGGGTGAACACCGCAGAAAAGCACAACCGTACCGTTTTCTTTGAAGATGTTAAATAAATTTTCAAGTTCACCGATAGCACTGTCATCAATGTGAGGAACACCACGCATTGAGAACACGATACCTCTCAAGTTCTGAAGCTCTTCTATGGTTTCAAGCTTGTTTGAAAGCTGATCCTGAGTACCGAAGAACAGCGGACCTGCAAGATATACTATTTTTATATTGCTGTGAACGCCACTTCCTGTATATCCAAGTTTCTTGTCGTCAATATCACTGATATCTACACTGAGGTTACTGCTTTTCAAAATAAATATAAGCATTGCTGCGATAACACCAACAACTATTGCAGTAGTCAAATCAAAAAGAACAGTTGCAAGCATTGTCAGAACATACTGTAAAATGGAGTATTTAAGTTTTTTAGAGAACAGATGTTTGATTGCTTTCCAATCGTTCATACGGAATGCTGTGACCATCAAAACGCCGGCAAGTGAAGCGAGAGGGATTCGAGACATGATTCCGCCTAACAGAAACATGGAAAGTATCAGAGTTACAGAATGAATTACGCTGGCTACTCTCGTCTGTCCGCCGCTCTTAATAACGACGGAAGTACGGGCAATAGCAGCAGTTGCAGGAATACCGCCGAAAAGAGGAATTATAACGTTACCAATTCCCTGAGCTATAAGCTCTCTTGTTGCGTTTAGCTTCTCCCCTTTCATTTTGCCTGCCGCTGCACCGCAAAGCAGACTTTCAATCATGCCCAAAAGAGCAATGGAAAAAGCGGGCATAATCAGCTGTCCGATTAAACTGAAATCTATACCTTTAAAAAGGAGACTGTCAGGAGTAATGAGAGTTCTGGGGATTGCCCCTACTTCTGCTAAATGAGAAGTTGAACTGTCAGGATTTAAAGCAAAATTAAGTGCTACTGTAATTATAATTGCTGCAAGTGATGAGGGGCAGTACTTATCAAACTTTTTTGGGTAAAAAACCATTATAAGAATAGTCAGCAAGCCAAATCCAACAGCCCACCAGTTAGGGGAAAATCCAACTGTTCCATAAGAAAACAGTTTAGCAATAGCACTGCCGCCCACAGAATGAGTACCGAAGAAATTGTCAATCTGACCAAGGGCAATTATGACTGCTATACCGGAGGTAAAACCGGTAATTACAGGAAAAGGTATGTATGAAACAAGTTTACCGACTTTAAGCAAAGCCATGATAAGCAAAATAATTCCGGAAAGAAATCCTGCAAGCAGAACTCCCTGCATACCATACTTAGTAGACAGAGTAATTAAAATTGCTGCCATTGCGCCGGTGGGACCGGAAATCTGATATGAGGCACCGGACAATACGCCGATAATCAAGCCCGCAAAAATTGCGGTAATAAGTCCGGAAGCTGCATCTGCGCCCGAGCTGACACCAAAAGCAAGTGCCAAAGGCAAAGCGACGGCTGCAACTGTAAGTCCTGCCATAACGTCCTTTGAAAAGGTTTTACCGTTATAACCTTTAAATTCGTTTCTTAGATCACTTAAATAACTACTAATGTTTAACACTCCCTTAATTTACCATAAAAAAACACGTTGTTGTAAAACGACAACGTGTTTCTATGATTTACATATATACGTTACCAGACTTTTTATGAAAGGTCAATGCTTAATTGTAGTTTTGTTCATAGTTTAGACATTATTTCTTTATCCTAATAATTTGTTAAACATATTGCACAATAAAAATAGCGATTTAATCATATGATTTGTTTTTGGCATATTTAAAATTTAGCCAATTAACAAGATATGTCAAAAACCTTGATTTTATATCCCCCCTACGGGCTTGTTGAACAGGCATATTTTTGGTATAGTCATGATAGTTAAATTACAGAAATAATCAAAAGGAGCTATTGTAACATGAAAAAATCGCTTAAATTCATTTCCTTGCTTTTGGCTTTTATCATGTGTCTTAGCATGGCGGCGTGCAGTGATACAGAAGAAAAAGCAACAGAAACACCTGCCGCAGATGAGATAAAATCAGAAGAAAGTACGGCGACCATCGGAAAAGATACACTTATATACGGCAGTGATGATTACACCCGTATAAATCCTGCTCTTGACGAGCACGGAGAAATAAATGTGCTTATCTTTGATGGACTTACAGACCATGACGGTGATGGAAAAGTTATTCCCCGTCTTGCCGAGTCATGGGATTTTGACAAAGAAACGAATACATATACTTTCCATCTTCGTAATGACGTAAAGTGGCATGACGGTGAACCTTTCACAGCTGAGGACGTAGCTTTTACCTATGGCATTATAATGGATCCTGATAACGGCTCAGAGAACGCTCCAAACTACGAGGATGTTGAAGAAATAAATGTTCTTGATGATTACACAGTTTCTTTTAGGCTTGAGGCACCAAACTCCGCATTTCTCGATTATATGACAATGTCCATACTTCCCAAGCACCTGCTTGAGGGCGAAGACGTGCAGGAAAGTGCATTTTTCCGTAAGCCTGTAGGTACCGGCCCTTATAAACTCGATGAATGGGATGCAGGTCAGGCAATAGTTTTAAAGAGAAATGAAGATTATTTTGAAGGAAAAGCAAATATTCCAACTATAATATTTAAGATAGTACCTGAATACACCGTGAGAGCGCTTCAACTCCAGACAGGTGAACTTGATCTGGCTCAAGTAACGCCTAAAGATTCTGTGGCATTCGAGAATGACGAAAAGCACACAGTTTATGATATGACCACAGCAGATTACAGAGGCATCCTTTATAACTTCGCCAATCCTTTCTGGCAAAAAAATGCAGATATAATTCCTGCCATTTCTTTTGCAATAGACAAGCAGGCAATTTTGGATGCAGTAGTTCTGGGTAAAGGTGTTGTCGCATACAGCCCAATTCAGAGAAACGAGTATAACTGCGAGGATGTGGAGCATTATGACTATAATCCTGTAAAAGCAGTAGAAATTCTGGAGAGTGTAGGCTGTGAGAAAGACAGTGACGGCTTCTGGTGCAGAGATGGAGAACGTCTGTCCTTTACTATAAATGCTCATGCCACAGATCAGGTAAGAATTGATATGGCTCAGATTGCAGTTCAACAGCTGAGAGAAATAGGCCTTGATGTTAATGCTGCTGTCCCACCTGAGGGAATTGACTGGGGTGGACAGGAGTGCTGTATAATCGGATGGGGTTCTCCCTTTGATGCTGATGACCACACATATAAAGTGTTCGGCACCGACAAGGGTGCAAACTACTCCGGCTACTCAAATGAGCTTGTAGACAAGTATCTAACCGAAGCAAGACGTACAGATGACCCGGAGAAGAGAGCTGAGGCCTACGCCAACTTCCAGAAAGCGCTGGCAGAAAATCCTGCATACACTTTCTTCTGCTACATTGACGCTCTCTATGTTGCAGATAAAGATTTAAAGGGTATAGATCCCAATACAGTTTTAGGCCATCACGGAGTAGGCATTTTTTGGAACGTCTGCGACTGGACATTTTGATTAAAAATAAAAATTAAAACACTATGCCGGGGAAGCGGTTTTCTTCCCCGGCAAATTGAAAATTGAGGAGCTTGTATAGGCTCCCTATTGTGCTGTTTAGAGGTATAGAAAATGGGAGACATTCTGGAAATAAAAAACCTGAGTGTGAGTATTGATGGCTCAGGCGGAAAAGTGCAGGCAGTTCGTGACGTTAGTCTCAGCCTGCATGAGGGCGAGGTACTGGCACTTGTTGGTGAATCCGGCTGCGGTAAAAGTATGCTTTGCAAAAGCATAATGCACCTTTTGCCGAAAAGTGCCAAAATCGAGAGCGGAAGCATAATTGTAAACGGTGAAGATATAAGCCGCTATCCTGAAAAAGAAATGCGAAAGCTCCGAGGCAGGCTTTTTTCTATGATATTCCAGGACCCAATGACTGTACTTGACCCTACAATGAGTGTAGGAGCACAAATTGAGGAAGCTGTTATTCACAGCGACAGAAAGTTAAACCGCACTCAACGGCACAATAGAGTAATTGAACTTATGGAGCTTGTAGGTATTGAGCGGGCTGAGGAAAGATACAAGCTGTATCCATACAATTTTTCCGGCGGCATGAGACAGCGGAGTGTTATGGCAATAGCTCTTGCAGGGAATTCACGTATACTCCTTGCCGACGAACCTACTACTGCTCTTGATGTTACCATTCAGGCGCAGATTATAGACCTGCTTCGTGATATTCAGAAAAAACTGAATACATCCACTATCTTGGTTTCACATGATTTGGGAGTTGTTGCAAGAGCTGCTGACAGAGTAGCTATAATGTACGCCGGTAAAATAGTAGAAATTGGTACGGCGGAAGAAATTTACTACAACCCAAGACACCCATACACATGGGGACTCATGCGTTCACTTCCTGCTTTTTCTAAAGGTCAGGATAAACTGAATACTATACCCGGTATGCCCCCTACCCTGATTGATCCACCTAAAGGCGATGCGTTTGCTTTCAGAAATGAATACGCACTGGGGATTGACTATGAAGAAATGCCGCCTATGTTTAAGGTATCAGATACTCATTATGCTGCAACATGGCTGTTAGACCCAAGAGCGCCTAAAATCGAAAGACCTGTGGGAGGTGGGCTTAATGGCTGAGACATTACTTAAAATAGAAAATCTGAGCCACAGCTTCAAGCTCACAAAAAAGCTATGGATTAAGGCTGTGAATGATGTCAGCTTTGATATACAGCAGGGAGAAATCTTTGGTCTTGTAGGAGAATCCGGCTCAGGCAAATCTACTCTGGCAAGATGCGTGATGAACATTTATAAAAATCAGACTGGCAAGATCATTTTTGACGGAATTGACTGCACAAATAAAGCAGAATTTAATGCCAATAAAAAGATGTTACAGAGAGAGCGACAGCTGATTTTTCAGGATAATGCTTCAAGTCTTAATCAGAAAATGAAGGTCTGTGACATTATAGCCGAGCCTATGCGAATACACCATATAAAGCCAAAGCGTGGCACGTACAGAGATGAAGCTGCTTTTCAGCTGAAATATGTGGGCATGGACGAGAGTTATCTTGATAAGTACCCGTCTGAGCTTTCCGGCGGTCAGAGACAGCGTGTTGCTATTGCAAGAGCTGTTTCTATGGAGCCTAAACTCCTTGTGGCAGATGAACCTATTGCCTCTCTTGATGTATCAATTCAGGCACAGATAATAAACCTATTTAAGCACCTGCGAGCTGAACACGGATTTTCTATCCTGTTTATAGCCCATGACCTGTCTATGGTGGAATACCTCTGCGACAGAGTGGGCGTTATGTATCATGGAAGTCTTGTGGAGCTTGCACCGACTAAAGAGCTTTATTCAAATCCTCTCCACCCATATACAAAAGCACTTATGTCTGCAATTCCAATACCTGATCCTATACTGGAAAAGAAGCGGCAGAGGATTGATTTTGATGATATGAACTTTACATCTTCAGGTAAATTTACCGAAGTTTTACCGGGTCACTATGTACTAAAGGAGGAGGGAAAGCATGAGCTATAAGAAAAATAAATTCCTGTATTACGGCTCAAAACTGCTGATATTCATGGCAAGCGTTTTTGTGCTTTCCCTGCTTGTTTTCTATATATCCAGACTTACACCCACTGATCCCCTGCTTTCCTACTACGGCGAGAGAGTTGAAAAAATGAGTGTTGAGGAAAAAGACATTGCAAGGGAAAAGCTTGGTCTGAATGACCCAATTTATGTTCAGTACGGCAAATGGCTCCAAAATGCAGTTCATGGTGATTTAGGTATATCCTACAAATATAAACAGGATGTTTTAGAGGTTATATCTCATAGAGTTTTAAATACCTTGATTCTTGGTGGAATAGGCTATATTCTTATTTTTATCGGTGCGCTTGCACTGGGAATTATCTGTGCATGGAATGAGGACAAGTGGATAGATAAATTTCTGTGCAAGCTTGGAACTTTTTCCTGTTGCATACCGGAATTCTGGTATTCCCTGCTACTTATCCTCGTTTTTTGTGTCAGTCTCCACTGGCTTCCAAGCAGCGGAGCATATTCAATAGGAAAATCCGGTGATATAGTAGATAGAATTCTCCACCTTATTTTGCCTATGGCTGTGGTTTTACTAAACCACCCTTGGTATTACGGCTACATGGTAAGAAATAAACTATTAGATGAAATGCGGGCTGATTATGTTCTGCTTGGCAAATCAAAAGGCCAGAGTAAGGCAAAGATTATGTTTGGCCACTGTTTGAGAAATATTATGCCCTCATACATAAGCCTTATGGCTATATCCGTTCCTCACGTTATCGGCGGAACATACATAGTGGAGACTGTTTTTGCTTATCCGGGTTTGGGTACACTTTCCTATGAAAGCGCAAAATTTGCAGATTACAATATGCTTATGGTGCTGTGTATCCTGACGGGAATTGTAGTAATCTTCTTTAACATGATAGGTCAAGTAATAAATGAGCGCATTGACCCCAGAATTCGTGGTATGGAAAGCCTTGAAGATATGGAGGTGAGCCGCTCATGAAAGACAATGAACTGTTTAAAATAGTAGGTATAAGGGAGAATGAGAAAACAAAAGCACCGGAAAAGAAAAAGAAGAATTTCTTCCCTATTGTCTCAGTAATTATTTTAAGCATTTTATGTTTACTGTGCTTGTTTGCTGAGCTTGTGAGTACAAAAGACCCTGCATATCTGGATTTACTAAATTATAATAAAGCTCCAAACTCTGAATTCTTTTTCGGCACTGATACTTTGGGCAGAGATATATTCTCCTGTATCTGGCACGGCGGCAGAATCTCTATATTTATAGGATTTCTTGCAACTGCCATTTCAACCTTCATTGCCATTGTTTACGGCTCAATCAGTGGCATGGCGCCTAAATGGTTAGATGATATTTTAATGCGCTTTACCGAAATACTGCTCAGCATCCCCGAACTTCTTCTTATTATATTTATTCAGGCAATTTTAGGCCCTGCAAATGTACTTTCAATATCTTTTGTAATAGGTCTTACCAGTTGGTGCGGCATATCAAAAGTGGTGCGTACTGAGGTCAGGCAACTCAGAGAGGCTGAATATGTTCTGGCATCCCGATCTATGGGCGGCGGATTCTTCCACCTTATGCGCCAGCACTTAGCGCCTAACTTTGTGTCCTCTATTATGTTCATGGTGGTTATGAATATAAGAGGTGCTATTGTGGCGGAGTCAACTCTAAGCTTTATGGGTATGGGTTTGCCGCTTGATGTAATCTCTTGGGGTAGTATGCTGTCTCTGGCAGAAAAAGCACTTATGACAAGGTCATGGTGGATAGTGCTTATTCCCGGCGCATTTCTTGTCTGCCTGTTGATGTGCGTTACAAATATAGGCAACTATCTCAGAAAAAGCGTTACCCGTGGAGAAAGCTATCTATAAATATTATAAAAAAATCCTCGTTTGATATTGTGTCAAACGAGGATTTTTGCATTTTTAGACGGTAACCTTTACCAATAGTATAAAAATTAATATTCTAATTGTATCGATAGTGAGTTCAATTTCCAAATTTCATGTGTTACAATATGCACAGCTTAACGGAGGTGATTCTGGATGGAATCCAAATTTTCTGAAAATGTCAGACTGCTGCGAAAGAAGCAGAGTATTACACAAGAACAGCTTGCAGAAGCTATGGGCGTGACTGTTGGTGCTGTTTATAAATGGGAGCAGAACTTATCTACGCCAGATATTCGTATCATCATGGAGCTTGCACATTTCTTCGGCGTGTCCCTGGATGCCTTGATTGGCTACGAAGTCCAAGACGGCACGGCAGAAACCTATGTAAAAAGAATTGAGCAGCTCAGAGAAAAGAAAGACTATGCAGCGGCGGTAAGAGAAGCAGAACAGGCTCTTGTTCGTTACCCCAATAATTTCTCCGTTGTCATCAACTGCGGAAAGTTATATAAGGTAATTGGTATAGAAAATTCCGAAGTAAACACCGAAAAAATTATAGAACGAGCGGTAGAATTCCTTCAAAAAGCAGAACTACTCCTTTCCCAGAACAGCGATCCGGAAATCAACGCATTTACCATTGAGGCGGAAATTGCATGGTGCAGAATTGTTCAGGGCAAAAAAGAGGAAGCATTAGAAATTTTAAAAAAGACCAATGTAAACGGTGTCCATAACGCAAGAATAGGTCGGCTTTATGCAATGAATGAGGAATACCCACTTGAAAAAGCAGCCCCTTTCTTATCAGATGCGCTGTTAAACGGTATATCTATGCAGATTGACGTTATGATGGGATACCTTAACTACTACGAGCGGAAGGGAGAGCCTGAAGCAGAGCTTGAGGTGAACCGTTGGATTGTATCGTATCTTAAATCTCTACGACCTGATGAGGGCGTATCCTATTT
>SAMEA104404100__coassemble_1480_pt1 | contig 21014 bp, 13 predicted proteins | sample SAMEA104404100__metabat2_low_PE_032 | metagenome-assembled genome bin SAMEA104404100 (sample SAMEA104404100) | Balaenoptera acutorostrata | reverse complement strand
TTGAGTTCTTCCACAAAGCTGGCCTTGACTACGTCTCCTGCAGCCCCTTCCGTGTTCCTATCGCAAGACTGGCCGCAGCTCAGGCAGCTATCAAGTTCCCTCGCAACTAATCCAAATTGAATTCAAAGCGCAGCAATTAGGTGCTGCGCTTTTTTTATATCGACTTTCATATCGTGGTAGGTATATATTCGGAATTGCTGAACAGGCAGATTACCTTGAAATCCAGAATCCTTTGCAGTTTTATAATAAATGTAAAATATAGAATTACTTCAGATGATGGGACATTCTGTTTACAGCTAAAACAAGGTTCATTGCCGTTTGAAAGTTCATGGGCTGTATCATTTTCAGTAAGATGTTGTTCGCTCTCCGACTGGGCAGGTCATGGCGCATTTGCTGCACGGCTTCACTTACAAGGAAGGTATTTGTATGCCTCTATTCATTTTTTTAATGTCAGGCTACTGTCGGACTTCAAAAACACATATGGTTTATGCGCTTTGGCTGACCGACAGACTTGGAGGGTGATATGGCTCGTCCTCATGAATTTTATTATGATTTATTGTAAATCTGTTAGATAATACTGAAAATATTAGCGCAGTTTGTTTCATCAGAAATTTCAATGTTCTTATTATCGGCAAAGGCGTAAACAAGTTTTATTACAACATAGATCACAAATTTCTATTGACAAATCATGTAAAATCTAATATGTTAGATGCGCATAGTTAAATTCGACTAACTCTGCCATATTAAAATAATCTATTACATTAAGCTCGGCACGTGACAGCCGGGATTTATTAAGAAAAGAAGTTAGCCGACACTAACTGTCTGCGGACTTCAGGCTGGAGAAAACCGATGAAAGATGACTACGAAATTTTAAAACTCAGAGTTCTTATGCAGCTCCTTAAAGGCGATGAGGAGAGTCATACCGTGAGCAAAATCTCAAGAATTCTGGATGTTAACAAGCAGCGCATAAGCCGGCTGCTGATGGATCTTGAAAAAGATGGAATTGTCGACCGCAAGGATCAGCGAAAGCCCTGTCTTACCCCTGAGGGCAGAAAACAAGCGGCGTATTACTCCGAGCGAATTAAGACATCTCTCAATCATTTACTGTTTGAGGGCGTGAGCATAGAAAAAGCAGAGCAGGATGCCTACCGCTGGGCTCTTTACAACACCGATGAAACCATGGAGGTTATAAAAAGTGCAGCTGTTTGGCAGAATGCCAAATATCAGCTGAGAAACAAAAAGAAGTTCAGCGGCAGCGAGCTTTGCAAAACTCTGGGGGACGGAGTATACCATTTTAACTTTGTAATTTACAGAGAGAGAATTAAAAACGGCAGCAGTCTCTCCATGGCAAATGATGGCTTTGAGCATCCCGGTAGACTGGTGGTTAAAAATGGCTGCGGCAAAATTTACCTGAGAATTTCTGTGATAGAGGCCAGCTCACCAGTAAGCAGCACACCCCTTGCGGGTAAGGCTGTAAGCGTTAAATATATGGAAAATAGCGACTTTATAAATGCCGAGTTAAATAATGACATCGTGAGTTTTCCGGCGTCGGCTCTTGATTTCATAAATATTGGCGAAAATATAAGTCAGGTTCTGCACGGAAGTGTATACATAAAAATAAAATGCTCCATCGGATCGGTGTATATGCCTGAATCTACGGCTGTATTCAATATGATGATGTGAGAAATTAAAATTTGTGTCACGGAAGTGTGACAGGGAAAAAGTTCAAATAATTGGAAATCTCCGAATTATTTGAGAATATATGTAAAAAATACATTTCTCCGACTAAAAGTTTTGTCACAGAGGCGTGACAAAAATGTACTTGATAAGAATAAACAGTACGGATAAAATAAATTAGCATAAAGCAGCCTGTTTGCAATAGCTTTTCGGCTATGGAAATAGGCTTTTAGTTTGATAATAAGTTAGCCATGTCTAACTATTGTTAACGTAATAGGGATAGCATAGTCACAAAATATTAGGGAGGAAAAAGTATGAAAAAACATTCAAAGCTCCATAGACTTATGGCAGTACTTCTGGTACTTGTTATGGTCATTGGAACACTGCCTGTAACTGCGTTTGCTGCGGGAACGGAGAATAGTGAAGCGGAACATACCGCTCAGGTTCCCCAGACACAGGAGCAGGAAAACGGCAAGACTGAAAAGGAACAACCAACCGCTGAAATTCCCCAAACTCAGGAGCAGGGGAGCGGTGAAACTGAAACAGATGAACCCACCGCACAGAATCCTCAGCCTCAGGAGCAGGAAAGCGGCGAGGCCGAAAAAGAAAACGAAACAGGTAGCGCAGGTACAGACTCAGAAAATGAGAGCGTACAGGACAGTGCCGCAGCTGAAGCAGTCATCAAAAAGATTGCGGAAATAGGCGAAGTAAATGCTGAATCCGGGAACCCTATTGCCGAATCTCGCAAGGCATATGACAGCCTTAACGAAGAAACAAAGCTTCTGGTTACTAATGCTGATCAGCTTGTAGCGGCAGAGAATGCTCTGGCAGCACTGAAAGCACAGCAGGAAGAAAGTACAGAGGCAAGCGGTTACAAATTCGGCACTGATGAAAAGGAGCTTGCTCCCGGCAGATATGTAATCAACATCCGACTTATGAATGCCTCTGACATAGGCAGCGAGTCAATGGCAAAGTCCTGCATAAAAGGCGGAGATGTGACGGTTGCTGATAATGGTGAAGCGTGGGTTACTCTCTACTTAAATCCCGTAAGTCTGGGCACCCTCAGCGACTGGTCAAGCCAGTGGCAGATTTATAATGAATATAATACTTCCTCCGCCAGCACCAATGCAGAGGTAATTTCCACAGACAGCGAGGGACACGAGACTGCAATACGTTTCAAGGTTCCGGATAACAGCCGGGACGGCGTTTTCTGCAGCATGTTTGTAAGCATTATGGGCGCAAGACCTGATGCTTATTTAAGTCTGGATTACGCATCTGCAACTCCCGGCGCCTTTAATCCCGGCACTTCCGAGAATGACGGAGACAAACAGGCTGCCCAGAGCGTTATTGATTTAATCAATGCAATAGGAGAAGAAGTCAGCCTTGAATCTCAGAATGCAGTAAAGGCTGCAAGAGATGCTTTCGATAAGCTCACAGAGGCTCAGCAGGGATATGTAACTAACATTGATGTGCTGACAAATGCTGAAAATACCATTAAAGATATGCTGGCGGCAAAAGCGGTAGATGATAAAATTGCTGCCATAGGCACAGTGGGAGCAGATTCTGGCGCAGCTATAAGCGAGGCACGTTCAGCCTTTGATGACTTGGGCGAGACTCAGAAGGGCTATGTTAAAAACCTTTCCGTCCTTACCGAAGCCGAGAAGGCATTTGAAGAAGTAAAATATGACCGCTATCGCTTTGGTTCTGACAAAGTTCTTATTATGCCCGGAACCCACCATATAGGAGTTCAGCTTAAAAATGAAAGCAACCCATCCAAGGATTCAATGGCAGCCGACTGCGTTAAGGGAGGCTCCATTGAGGTAACAGAGAGTGGCGAGGCTTTCATTACCGTAAAACTTGGACCCAAAAAAATGAGCTTTATAACCGGATGGGCAACCAACTGGGAAATATACAATGAATATAATGCAACATCTGCAACCACTGCTGCGGAAGTAACCGAAACTGATTCCGACGGAAATGTTACAGCTATTCGTTTTAAGCTTCCGGATAACAGCTGGGACGGCGTTTACTGCAAGATGAATGTAACAGCTGCACCTGTAAAACCCAAAGCTATATTAAAGATTGACTACACTGGAGCTTCTACCCCTGTTCCCACCCCAGATCAGCAGGAGATTGATGCTGCAGCGGCAAAGCTTGTAAGCGATAAAATTTCTACCATCGGCACCGTTACTCGTGCATCTGAAGCTGCAATAAAAGAAGCTCGAAGCGAGTATGAAAAGCTCACTCCCACTCAGAAAAAACTGGTTAAGAACATTGATGTTCTTGAAGCTGCGGAGGCAAGACTGGAAGAATTACAGAATCAGAGCAAATATGAGTTCGGCTCAGCAAAGACCGTTTTAAAACCCGGAAAATACAGCCTGCCTATAACCATGATGAATTCCGGAAATATTACCAGTCCCTCTATGGCTGGTGACTGTGTTAAGGGCGGTTCTATCGAGGTAACTGAAAGCGGCGAGGCTTTCATTAACGTGAAACTTGGCGCCAAGGATATGGGCGGTATGATCGGATGGGCAACAGACTGGAAAATATACAACGAGTACAAAGTAGGCGGCGAAACCACCCCTGCGGAAATCGTTTCTAAAGATTCCAACGACAATGTTACCGAAATTCGTTTCAAACTTTCCGATAATAGCTGGGACGGCGTTTACTGCAATCTTGTCGTCATGGTTGACGGCATGGGTCAGCTCATGAATCCTGACGCATACTTAAAGCTTGACTTCGCAAAAGCAGGCAGCACTCCCGATCCCAGCCCTGACCAGCAGGAGATTGATGCTGCAGCTGCAAAGCTTGTAAGCGATAAAATTTCTGCCATTGGCGATGTTACTCGTGCATCTGAAGCTGCAATAAAAGAAGCTCGAAGCGAGTATGAAAAGCTCACTCCCACTCAGAAAAAACTGGTTAAGAACATTGATGTTCTTGAAGCTGCGGAGGCAAGACTGGAAGAATTACAGAATCAGAGCAAATATGAGTTCGGCTCAGCAAAGACCGTTTTAAAACCCGGAAAATACAGCCTGCCTATAACCATGATGAATTCCGGAAATATTACCAGTCCCTCTATGGCTGGTGACTGTGTTAAGGGCGGTTCTATCGAGGTAACTGAAAGCGGCGAGGCTTTCATTAACGTGAAACTCGGCGCCAAGGATATGGGAGCTATGACCGGTTGGGCAACAGACTGGAAAATATACAACGAGTACAAAGCAGGCGGCGAAAGCACTCCTGCGGAAATCATTTCAAAAGATGAGAAGGATCATGTTACCGAAATCCGTTTCAAACTTTCCGATAACAGTTGGGACGGTGTCTACTGCAATCTTGTCGTTATGGTTGACGGCATGGGTCAGCTTATGAATCCTGATGCGTACTTAAATCTTGACTTTGCAAAAGCAGGCAATGTACCTGAGGTGAAGAGCTATCCTGTAAACTTCTCCGCCGGCAGCAACGGCAGCATTACTGCCAGTGTTGACGGCAAGGAAATAAAAACAGGTGACATGGTAGAGAGCGGTAAAAAGGTAAGCTTCACCGCCGTACCTGATGAAGGCTTTGAGGTTGAAAGTTGGGATGGCGTTAAGGCTTCCGGCAATTCTGCAACCGCTGAGGTTGAGGGCGAGCTTAATGTAAAGGTAAACTTCGCAAAGAGCGAGACAAAGGTATATAACGGATTTTCCAAGGGCAAAAACTATGACACATACGCAAAGGTCAGTGTCAAGGATGAGGTAATAACCGACGTTGAGCTGAGCCACGATGCAGCAGAGAAATACCCAGACAGTCTGAGCTATGCTGAAAAAGCTAAAGCAGGTATGCAGGATAAGTTTATAGGCAAGTCCAGCACCGACAAGGCAGCCATTGAAAGCATAGACGCAGTTACCGGAGCCACCGCAACTTCTGATGGCTTCAAAAAGGCTGTTATGAATGCACTGGGACTTGACAAGGCTAAGGAGTTTGCGTTCGGCTCTGCACAGACAAAGTTTGAGCCCGGCGTTTACACAGTGCCAATCTCTCTTAAAAACGCTAACAGCCATGATACTGCCTCAGTTGCAGGTGGCGCATTTGCTCCAGAGGCAAAGCTGACCGTAAACGAGGACGGCAGCGCTGTACTTACCGCCTATATGCAGAATGTAAGTATGGGTCCGATTAAGGATATGGCATACAATGTGAATTATTATAAGGAAGATAACTGCACCTCTCAGGATTATCCCGTGGACATAATCGAGAGCATGATAAGCCCTGAGGGAATGGTCAGCGCAGGCAAGGAAGTTCCCACCGTTATCTCCTTTAAAATTCCTGATAATTCCTTTGACGGCGTATACATGAACTTCACAGTTGATGCCATGGGCGGCGCAAGCCCCGATGCATGGCTCAAAATAAATTATGCCGGTTGGGGAGAGCCTGACGGCGACGGAAAGACCTTCAAAGGCTCAGCAAAGGTAAATCAGTTCGGCAAGTATACTGTTGATGCCGAGGTAAGCGTTGAAAACGGCCTTATTACCGACGTTAAGGTAAGCGCAAGAGACTTTGAAAGCACCACCCACATTGACACAAACAAAGCAAAAATCCAGCAGGTCACCAAGGGACTGAAAAATGCATGGAACGGCATTGCTCCTACTCAGGAAAATGCTGAAAGCGTATTCAAGGCAATTATGAAGAAGGACAAGCCTGAAGAGGTTCTGGACGCTGTTTCCGGCGCTACCTATTCTGCAAGGGCAGTCCGTGATGCAGTCATGGATGCTTTCAAGCTTGAATATCAGGACGAGATTATAAATGTACCTGTTGAGGTAAAGCCCGGTGTATATCAGGTTGATATAAGCTATTACAGCGACGTTGTCCTCCACAGCCTTGTAGAAAATCAAAAGACAACCGCAACCCTTACCGTAAATGCTGACAAGAGCATGAGCCTTGACTTTGACCTTAAGAGCGGCACAAAGAAAGAGCCTCTGTACATACTGGGCTTTAACGGTGTCCATATTGACAACGACCGCAGCAAGGCTTTGACTATGGACGGGTGCAGTACCGTTATGGGATTAAGCTCAAACGACTACTCAGACCAGTACTTTGAAAAGGGCACACAGGTTGTAAACCATGTGACTTTCCCCCTGCTTGGCGGACTGACTGACATCTACAACACCAACTGCTATCTCTATGTTCCTGTTATGAACAATCTGGACGGAGATCTTTCGGGCGTACACTTTGACCACGGCAAATTCAATGTGGACGTGTTTGCGAAGGTGTTCTGGGACAGCATGAAGAAGATTGACGATGTTCCAATGCCGGAGCCTCCAGAGAACGATAACGACATACACAATCTTGCTGACGGCAGCTACATTATTAACGGTACTGTGTTTAAGACCGACAAAGCAACCGTATCTATGGCAGATCAGGGAATTAACCACCAGATACTGCTGACGGTTTCCGGCGGCAGTTACACTCTGACACTGGACTTCGGCTCTATAAACTTTGCCGGACAGAAGGGCTATCTTGGAAATCTCAGCTACTACCTCAGCGGCTATGCTGTGGGCGGTGGAGGAAAGCCAGTGGGTGCTATGGCTCCCGGATGGGTGCAGAGCTACCAGACCTACACAGACGGTACTCGTGTAGAGGACGAATTCGGTACTGATTATCCTGACAGAGTTTCCTTTGATATGATTCCCGAGGCAAAGAATGACGGATATGTGCCTTTGCAGGTATTTGTACCTATTATGGACTCCATAACTCCAGGCACCGGCTATCAGGATGTGTACCTCAAACTTGACCTTGCAAGCATCAGACCCGGAAATCCCGGCGGCAGCTCCAACGACAATGTTCTGCCTCAGAATGCAATAGATGTAACCGACAAGGACACCGGCATAAGAGTTAAGGCTGACAAGGGCGTATTTGAAGAAAAGGTGAAGCTGGTTGTAAGAGAGATACTTTCCGGCAAGCAGCACGATGATGCGGCAGAGATTCTTAAAGAGGTTGGCACTGCCTTTAAGCTCTACGACGTAAGTTTTGAAAACGAAAAGGGTGAAAAGGTTCAGCCCAATGGCAAGGTAACTGTTTACTATCCGATACCCGATGACTTCAATGAAAAGGAAATGGCACTTTATAACATTAAGGACGACGGCACAAAGAGCCTTGTAAAGGGCAGTGTCAAGGACGGCTATTATGTGGCTGTTCAGAAGCACTTCAGCACCTACGCACTGGTGGATACATCTACTCTCGCAAAGGACAAGGCAGATGATAAGCCCGAATCAGTAGCTACAAGCCCCAAGACCGCCGATGGCGGTGAAAAGACCGGCAGCAGCACAGTGTGGATATATGTCGTTGTTGCCATAGCTGCAGTTGCAGCTGTTGCAACCTTCGTTGTTGTAAAAAATAGAAAGCAGCAGAAGGTAAAATAAAAGGAGAATCAGTAATGCATACCAGAATGAAACGTATTTTTGCGGTATGCGGTATGATGGTAATGCTCGTCCTCATGGCGGGCATTACTGCCGTACCGGCATTTGCCGCATCTGAGGGGGCATACATAGCAGAAGCCTGCCCCAACTATAAAAATCCCGAAACAAACGAAGTAGAAGATGTTGGCGGAGAGAGTTCCGCCGTTCTTGGTCAGGCTATGACAGAGTCTGCTGTATATGAAAAGGCTCTCGTAGAGATTGACGCTGATGGCAATACCTTTATAACCGTGCGTATGCAGCTTATGGACAATATCGAAAATCCTAAGTTTGAGGAAAACGGCGAAGTCCTCACCGCTGAATTAGTTCAGGAGGATTTTGAAAACGATACTGCCGATTTCCGCATGGCTGTTAAGGATTACCACTCAGATTTCCACTGCTCTATGACTGTTACCGCAATGGGCAGAGATGTGGTTTTTTATCTGAACTTTAAAAATCTGCAGCCCGGCACCGAAGACTTTATAAGCAGTATGCCTGCTGCAGCAGAGGCACCAGTGGAAGAGGAAACACCCGCAGAAGAAAAGCAGGCAGAGACCCCAGAAGTGACCTCAGAGCCTCAGCAGAAAGATACAAAAGAATCTGAAAACACCGGAATTCAGGAATTCGATGCTCAGGGCAAGGAGATTAACTCCGAAAATGACAGCACTTCACAGAGCAGTTCAAAAATGGACAGCTTCGGCATAATCGTTGCAGTTGTGGCAGCTGTGGCAGTTATCGGCTTTAGTGTTTGGTATTTCGGATTTTTCAGAAAAAAGAAGTAAGGTGAGATATTTTAATGAAGAAACTTTTATCTCTTGCGCTGGCGTTTGCAATGCTTTTCTGCCTGACAGCCTGCGTTAATCAGCATCCTGAGGAGCAGAATGCAGAACCTGTGAGCGATAACCCAAGGCTTATAGCAACCTCTCCCGCCATTGCTCAGATATGCGCAAAGCTTAATCTGGATCTGGTGGGTGTGTGCCAGACAACTTCCACTCTGCCTGAGCAGTATCAGGAGCTTGAAACCGTTGGTATGCCCATGAATCCCGACCTTGAAAAACTCAAGTCCTTAAATCCCGACTATATTCTCTCTCCATCCACTTTGCAGAATGACCTTCAGCCAAAGTATGCAGGCATAGGGGAGGCGGCACTCTTTTTAAACCTTAAAAGTGTGGACGGAATGTATTCTGCCATTAAGGGACTTGGAGATAAATTCAACAGGCAGACCGAAGCTCAGGCTCTTCTGGCTGAATTTGATACCTTTATGGCAGATTTTAAAGAGCAGACCGAGGGCAAGGAAGCGCCAACTGTGCTTGTGCTGATGGGTCTTCCCGGCTCATACATAGTAGCCACAGATTCAAGCTATGTGGGAAGTCTTGTGGCTCTTGCAGGTGGAATAAATGTTTACGGTGACGGAGGCGGAGAGGAATTTCTCACCGCTAACACCGAGGACATGAAGCTCAAAGAGCCTGACATTATCCTACGTGCCGCTCATGCTCTTCCTGATGAGGTGCAGGATATGTTCAATAAGGAGTTTTCGGAGAACGACATCTGGAAGCACTTTGAAGCGGTTGAAAATGGCAGGGTATACGACCTTGATCCGGCACTTTTCAACATGAGCGCAAATTTCAGCTATCCTCAGGCACTGACTGTTTTGCAGGAAATGCTTTACGGTGAACAGTAAAGAGAAGGGAGCGAATCCTTTTTGATAAGCAGGAGAAAAAAAGTAATTTCATTTATAGTGACGGCTGTGGCTCTGCTGGGGCTGTTTCTGATTTCAGTAAATACAGGCTCTTTGAAGGTAAGTCCCTCTGAGCTTTTCAGGGGCTTATTTATAGAGTACGACTCCAATGTGGCAACCATTTATGACCTGCGCTTTCCCCGTATACTTATTGCCATGCTGGGCGGTGCAGCAATGGCGGTTTCCGGCGTTCTGCTTCAGGCGGTTATGAAAAACCCACTTGCAGATCCGGGAATTATCGGCATAAGCTCCGGTGCAAGTCTGGTTGCTGTTCTGGTGACGGCATTTTTCCCCAAGCTGTATTTCTTTACACCGTTATTTTCCTTTATAGGCGGTATACTTGCATTCCTGCTTGTGTACTCCCTGTCTTATAAGGGAGGCCTCAGTCCGCTGAGGATAATCCTTGTGGGCGTTGCGGTAAACGCCATGTTTACCGGTATTATGAGCGCATTTAATTCCGGCACAGGCTCCAGTTATTCCGGAGTTGCCAGCATTGTAAATGCCAATATAACAATGAAAACCTGGTCCGACTTTGAAACATTGTTTATCTACACCGTTATCGGAATTGTACTGAGCTTTTTTGTCACAGGGCAATGCAACCTCTTACAGCTTGAGGATAAAACAGCCCGTTCACTGGGTGTCAATGTCACAAAAAGCAGAATGATTATCTCAGTCATAGCAGTTTTGCTTGCAGCTATTTCCACTGCTGTAATCGGCCCTATAAGCTTTCTGGGTCTTATAGTACCCCATATCGCAAGACTGCTTGTGGGTTCAAATCACTGCCTGCTTATTCCGTACAGCGGTATACTGGGGGCATTTATCTTCCTGCTTGCCGATACCATAGGAAGAACCATTGCCTATCCCTATGAAATCAGTGCGGCGGTCATTATGTCTGTAATAGGCGGACCTTTCTTTATCATTCTTTTAAGGAGGTCAGCTCATGCCGGCAAATGAAGTGTTTAAAATTAAAGACCTGCATTTTTCCTACGGAAAGCATGAGGTTATAAAGGGTTTGGAGCTTGGAATAAAAGAGGGCGCAGTCACCACACTGATCGGTGCAAACGGCTGCGGAAAGACAACTCTCTTTAATCTTATGACCAAAAACCTTAAACCTGAGAGCGGGGAAGTGCTGCTGAACGGTGAGAATATAAGCCGGACAAAGCTGAAAGATTTTGCAAAACAGGTTGCCATAGTCCACCAGTATAATACAGCTCCCCCTGACCTTACGGTTGAGAAACTGGTGGAATACGGACGCAGTCCCTATCATACAATGGGCCTTTCTCCCGACCCCACAGGGGACGAGGAAAAGGTTAAATTCGCATTGCAGATAACCGACACCGAAAAAATCAAGAATAAGCCTGTAAGTGAGCTTTCAGGCGGACAGAAGCAGAGAGTCTGGATAGCGATGGCTTTGGCTCAGGACACAAAAATACTGTTTCTGGATGAGCCTACTACATATCTTGACGTACGCTATCAGCTGGATATACTGCGGCTTGTAAGGAGACTTAATCGTGAGTTCGGCATTACAGTTATTATGGTTTTGCACGATATAAACCAGTCCCTGTATTACAGCGACGAGATAGTGGCTATGCGTGAGGGAAAAATAATCGCCCACGGTAAGCCTGAGAAAGTCATAAGCAGTCAGATTGTAAAGCAGGTTTACGGCGTGGATCTGAAAATTCAGCAGGTTGACGGAAAACCCTTTGTCATACCTGTATAAATGGTATAGGAGTAAAATATGAGCGTAAAAAGAATAGTTTTCGTGGTTTTGGGCTGCATCTGCCTTGCACTGGGTTGCATTGGCATTGCTCTGCCCATATTGCCCACAGTCCCATTTTTCCTTGCAACAGTTTTCTTCTTTGCAAACAGCTCCCAGAAGCTTCACGACTGGTTTGTATCTACTGGGCTTTATAAAAAACATCTGGAATCATATGTGCAGAAAAAAGGTATGCTGATGAAGACAAAGTTAGGCATTGTAGGCTCAGTCACTTTGCTTATGGCAGTAGGATTTTTTATGATGTTTAGAAAGCAGATTTATGTACCCTGCGTTATTCTGGCAATAGTCTGGATATGCCATGTGGTTTATTTCTTCTTCGGAGTAAAGACCATAAAAAGCGAAGAAGCGATATCTCAAGAGTAACACAATTCCAATAAACTGCCAAAACACAAGCTTTAGATTACTGGGGAATTATTAAGCTCTGGTTTGTATAAATCACTTCGGATTTTAAATTGTTTGCAGCCATGATTTCGGGGTAACGAGTACCGCTGCCAAGATACTTCTCGGCAATTCCCCAAAGGGTTTCTCCCTCTTTGACAGTGTGATAGACGACATCAGGCGGTTTTGCTGCGTCAGTCAAAATCAGATTGTCCATATCTACCCATGTGTTGACACCCGGCAGAATTTCCCCACCTGATAAGGCTTGCTTTTCTCCCAGAAGTACGGCTTTTTTGCCGCCTTTCATAACAGATTCTCCGTTAGAGGCGGTTTGAGTTACGATGTGAATATAATCGGATTTGACCCAGTCGGGAATTGCAGGCCCGTCTGGATAATAGGTCTTGGCCTCGTCTTTGAATCGAACCTTACTGCCTATGGTGATTTCCGGTTCGACGGGTGTTGATGATGAGAGAAGCGCTTTTACATCAGCACGGAAGGTATCCATAGATTTTCCAAACCTTGGAAACCAGTGCATAACATCAGCATGATTTGATGCAATACCCTGACTGTACCCCTCGGAATGACAGATAATATCCTTTTCAGTCAATCCATACAGCTCGCACAGGTAGGCGCAAAGCTCAACGGCTTCACGGTATACCTGCCGGAAATAGTTCTCATCTGTCAGACCATCTTCACAGATTTCAAAACTGATGTGTGTATCATTTGCAGCTCCGCCTGCGTGCCAGCCACGGTGATCCCAGGGGAGTGTCTGATAAGTTGCCACGCTGCTGTCTGCCAATTTGCCGATGAAAGCGTGGGGGCAGACCTGCTGATTCATAGGCTGATTCCAGTGGTTATCATATTGATTTTCACCGAGCAAACCGTCATCTGGGCCGACATAGCGTTTCAGCCACGGATTGTTTGCGCCGGTGGAGTGAACCATAATGCCTTGGGGGATAATTTTTTGCCCTGCCTTATAGCAGTCATTTTCGGTAAAAATGAGCTTATGCAAATTCATGCTATTTTTCTTCCTTTTCATGAAGTTGTTCCAGAATATTTTTTATCTTTTCGGGAACAGGCAGACCCAGATGCGTAGCATTTTCTATCAGTGAAATGCCCTCGTTAGAGAGATAGAAGAAAATTACCGCAGTACGCAGCACTCTCAGTCTACCAAGCACATACATATCGATCATATTTGCAACGCCTACCAGTGTGAATATAAGCATTTTTTGAAAGTACCATTAAAGCCAACAGTACTGGAGAGTTTTTTATCCACAATAGCGCACATTACCCGGTAATATAGTCGATTACTGAGAAGGCAATTAAAGTATACAGAAAACCATCGCCGCCCCCAAGAAACCACCCCCAAAATACACCGACGGCAGAAAAAATAATATGAATACCGCTCCAGATGGAGTTCGCTTTAAGCTCTCCCTTCCTTAGTTAAGTATTAAGTCGATGCTGCACACAGTATCAACTTCTATAATCAATCTATGCAGGCTTCATTATAATGAGTTACACCTCCAAAATGGAAACGTTCACAATGCGCCTGTAAAAGAAAATTTTCACTATTTCCTTTCTGATGAATAAAATATTCCGTGACGTATGAGTTCCCACAAGAAATAAGGGATGGATGAATAAGCTATGGTATAATTTAATTTATGTACCCCAATCGCTGCGGATTGTTGCATGTGTATAAATCACGTTGCCTTTGATAGCTGCAAATATTAAAAACGGTAGACACCTTTCTGTCGAAAATGAATAACATGAGATAGGGTATGAGTTGTCCGAGCTTACGAAAAAAGTTCATTATATTTGGCAATAAAATACCATTTTGCATTTGAGGTGGTCATACAATGCAAATCAAGCCTGTTCAGTGATTGCAAGTGTAAACCTAAACGCAAATTTCAAGAACAAGCTGTTATTAAAATGGAGTAATTTATTATGAGTATGCCCATTATTGTCCTCGAAGCCGGAGGTAGATGCCAGACTATTACAGACATCATCACAAGCGTAGCCCTGGAGCAGACTGCTTTAAGCCACATCATCAACGCAGAGAACGAAAAAATCCAGAATATCGTAGCAAACTCTCAGTCTGCTGCGGAAATGATGGCTGTCAACAAATCTGTGCGTGATATGGTAGGTTCTATTACCAGACTGGAAATGGTTCTTCAGGGTAAACTGGAGCTGTTTGAAGATTGCCTGTGCGACGAATGCACTCCTCATGTAGCTCTGTAAGAGCATTTGAAAAGTTACATCATCCTTATAGTTGGGTTGACTAAGTCCGACAAAGCATAGAACCGTCCATCTTTAAAAGCTTTTAAACGGTTCTTTAACCTATCATTCTTACAGGCCGCTGTTAAAGCGGTCTGTTTTTTATATATGTAAACGGTGGTATGTACTCTGACAGCAGTATTTCGCCGTTTACAATATCTTCTATGTGCTGTGCGTTTGTTATCAAAAAAATTTTGTATTTCTGCCTCAAGTATACAAAAATGATACAAACAGGGTTTATAATGCTAATATTCATAAAACTGTAAGGCGGTAGAAAGATGAATAAAAAATATAAGCTCGTGTTATTCGGACTTTTGGCGGCGTTGTTGCTGTCTGCCTGTTCTTCTGAAAACAGCGATTTGACAGAAATAAGCTATCCACAGATAAACTATGCAATTTTATAAAAAAGATAGTTACATTTTTATAGCTCAATGCTGAAAAGAAAGGAGAAAACATGAAAAAAGGAAAATCTCTAATCGCAATCATTCTGCTTTTAATATTGGCTTTAAATTTGTGTGCCTGCGGCAATTCAACGGGAAAAGCAGATGACGACCTGCCCACTTTATCTGCCGAGAATTCTTCAAAGCATGCTGCTGAAACCAATACATCTAAAAAATCAGAACAGGCAACAGGCGGCATATATAAGCTTGAAAACCTTGCAGGCAGTGAAACTGCAGAGGAAAGACCTGTTGCGGCATTTTCGGTAAGCGATGAAATGTACACCGTTTCCGTACCGACAGAATCATTCGGCGGGTACAGCATAAGGAAAAATAATGAGCTGATATACAGCTCAGAAGAAATCTACTACTCGTCAGCCGCCTCTGACGATGGAATATGGGTGCTTGAATATATACGCAGTGGTGCGGACAAAAAGTATGAACTTTTGCAGATTTCAGCCGACGGCAGTATTTTGAAAACAATAGATTTATCTGCTATGGCAAGAGTGAGCTATGACGGACAGATTGTACTTACAGACAGTCAAATTTTCCTTGCCAGTGATGAAACCCAGTTTACAGCAGTAAGCAAAGAGGGTGAATTTATCTGCACTGTTAATAAGCCCGCAGATAAAGCATATCTTGTGGGCGGAAGTGACGGAAATGCTTATGTAGTAGCTCCGGAAAGTGACGAAAGCAGTGTCTATAAATTCAATACGGAGTCTGCAACTCTGGAAAAAGTCTTTTCAAGTAAATTCGGAAACATTTTTTCCGGTGCATCAGACAAATTCCTGCTTGCTTTAAACAGTGACGGCCTCTATGCTTTATCAGAAAGCGGCGAGGAAACTACTATTGCCTTATGGTCAGAGTGCGGCATCTCTTTAAACAATGTTTACAGTATACAGCCGCTTCAAAACGGCTCATATCTGGTGTTTGACTTTAACGGTCTGAGTAGACTTATGCCTTCGTCAAGCTCGGAGATAAACCAGAAAACAGCCATTCAAATTGCCACTGTATATCCTGATATGCTTTTGGAAAGTGCAGTTGCTGGATTTAACAGAGAAAATTCAGAATATTATGTTCAGATAGTAGATTACAGTGACGGCGGAGCTTTTGCCGAGGAAAACGCAGTTACAAAGCTGAATACAGACATAATCAGCGGCACATTTCCCGATATGCTGAGTTTTTCTTCTCTGTCTCCATATCCCTACATGAGCAAAGGAATACTTGCAGATTTAACGGAATTTTTAAACAGCGACAATGAAGTTTCTGCCGATCACATAGCAATTTTAAACGCACTGGATGCTGACGGCGGCGTATACTTTTTAAGCCCCTATTTCACTTTTGAGACACTGATGGGAAAGACCTCTGAATTCGGGGACAGATACGGGTGGACGGTTTCGGAATATCTGGATATAGAGCGGGAAGCGGCTTCTGACACCGAAACAATACACAACATGACAAAAGAGGGCTTTGTTGATAATATACTTTCAAGGTATATCCGCAAGGCTGTGGACTGGAACAACGGCACTTGCGGTTTTGACAGTCCGGAGTTTATAGAACTACTTGAGGCAGGAAATCTTATTCGTGAAACTCCGGAGGATCCCAATAATATGGTTTACGGTTTTGGTGCTGCAATGGTTGCAGAAGGAAAGCATATAGCTGCTCTTTCATGGGTGGATAATGTGAGTAAGCTTGCAAGCGAAGAGCAGGTAGCAGGCTGCCCATTAAGCTTTATCGGTTGGCCTACTGCTGACGGCAGCTGCGGCACTGATGTACATTTGAAATCTCCTGTGGGCATAGTAAAATACAACGAAAATTCAAAGGGCTGCTGGGAGTTTATAAAGTATTTTCTAAAAAATGCAGATCTGACTGACAGCGGACTTAATGTCTATAAACCTGCACTGGAGAAAAGCTTTGAAAACGCCATGAGCGATGAAAATTGTTCTGTTAAGCTGACAAATGAGGACAAGACCAAGTTCTTCGATTTGGTAGGCAGTATAGAAAATGTGGCAATGTATGACGAAACAGTGCTTAAAATCATACATGAGGCCTGTGAGCCTTTCTTCAGCGGAGCTAAAACAGCTCAGGAGACAGCAAAAATAATCCAGTCAAAAGTAAGCTTGTATTTGTCAGAGCAGGCTTAAAATTAAAACATAAGCAGGTGAGTATAGAGCGTATAGAGCGTATACTCACCTGCTTTTTTATTTCAAAAAAATTATGTTATAATTGTGTGACTTTTGAATTTACTTTACGTTTATATAGATGAACTCTACATAGGGGGGGGCAACATGGAAGACAGAGAAATAGTTGATTTATACTGGCAGCGTTCCGACAACGCAATAGAAGAGAGCGACAAGAAGTACGGTAATTACTGCCACAAAATTGCATATAACGTATGTTCAAACCATGAGGATTCAGAGGAATGTGTAAGCGACACATGGTTTAAAGCCTGGAACATTATGCCGCCAAAAAGACCCTCTGTGCTTAACAGCTTTTTCGGCAGCATATGCAGAAATTTTGCCCTTGATGTATGGAGGAGAAAAACTGCAATGAAGCGAGGCGGAGGAGAAACAGCGCTTGTGTATGAGGAGCTGTCGGGCTGTATCGGAGACAATGCACAGCCGGAAAATGTTGTTGAAGCTAAGGAGCTTGAAGAGGCGGTAAGAAACTTTATTCACGCGCTGCCGGAAAGAGAGCGGCGAATATTTCTTGCAAGGTATTACTTCATTCTGCCTGTTGCAGAGATTGCCAAGCGTCAGCATGAGGGGCTGAGCAAAACCAAAATGACCCTGTACCGAACAAGAGAAAAGCTCATTAAGGAGCTTAGAAAGGAGGGCTTATGTTAGACGGATTTATGCTGCTGAAAGCTATCGGCAGCGCAGACGAGAACGATATAAAAGACTGTGCGGATTTTTTAGAATTTACCGCCGAAACACCGGCAAGACACAGCAGACATTTAGGACGCGTGTTCCTTATTGCGGCGGTTATTGCAGCTTTCCTTGCGGTGACAGCTTCGGCAATCGGTCTGTCGGTCTATTTTAAGCAGCAGGAAAAACTGAGAAATGATTACCATGTAGAGGAAAATCAGGTAGCTAATTATAAAGAATACCCTGTGCCGGAAACTGCAACAGATGGACTTACAATACTCTCCTGCATTAACGACGGCGAATTCTACCGTGTGTATGCAGCCATAAGCCCAATAAGCAGGGAAGAAGTGGGGGAGTATCTGGAATATCTTTTCTCAAATAATGAAGCAGAACCAAATAAACCGCTTAAAAATATAAGTATTTCTGTCAATGGAGAGGAGTGGATAAGCCCAATGCCTTACGGCTCTGACTGGAACTTTCCGCCTGAGGATTTTAGAGGGCCGGAAAGAGACAGTCACGGAAATATCTTATATGATCCCAATGGTGAACCAATCAGAAGACCAAAGCCTGAAGCTATTTACAGAAAATATTTTAACGAAGCATATGATGAGGAAAGCCAGGCGTTCAGCATTGACTTTATGATTTATGACGGCCCAATAACTACGGAAAAGCCCGTTGCACTTAAAGCCTGCCTTTGTGAGGCAAAATACAATGAGGACGGAAGCATAAAGAGTAACGAGGTAGTAAGAGAGCTTGGCAGCACAGTTGTTGAGCCGGCCCGGTATAAACCATTAACCCTCTATTTCCCGGAACCTCTGGAAGTTACAAATGAAGATGGGGATGTACACCTTATATATGACGGTATGGAGATTTCCACCACCACAATTTACCTTCTCATGCGCTCACCGGAGGCAGACTATGTGTATAAATATGACCCGAATATGAGCGGGGAGGAGCTGACGGAACAGGCAGAATACCGTGAACGCTGGCAGGATTTGCGCTGGGACATTGACACAAATATTACAATCAATTTTACCGACCGTGAACCACTGTACTTAAACGGAGCAGAAGCCAGTCAGTATGTGGACGGCGTTGTGCGAGGTGTGTGCCTTTTTGAAGACATTACAATAAATGTGAATAATGTGGAAAGCGTAAGCATTGGGGGGCAGACCATAAAAGTTTCGGACTGCCGCAACAGTAAATGAAAGGATAGAATATGAAACTGAATAAGCTTTTTAAGGCGGTGCTTTGCATGGTCTTAGCGTTAGCCTTGTCATTTTCCATTATAGCCTGCGGAAGTGAGCCGCAAATTGACGACGACCTGCCTGTTATAGGCGGCGAAAACAAAAAAGCGGACAAAGAAGAAAAACCCGCTGAGGTAGTTATCGGCGAGCCTGTTGTGTCAACTGAAACTACCCCCGGATATAAAACCACAGAGGTAACGTCAATGCCTGATTATTTGTACGAAACCGCAGAAATTGGCAGTCCGTGGCGCAGAGTAAGCAAAATAGCGTCTTTAGGCGATACCATGTATTTTGTCTCAAGAGCTGAGGATGATAGCTGTATTTTGACTTCATTTGATACGATAAATCAGGTCTGGAACACCATAACCAATATAGATACCGAAGATGCAGTAGTGAGTGGAATTGGCGGCATGAGTGCCGCAGAAAACTCCATATGGATACTGTTTCGTGAGGGTATTCGCAGCGGAGAAACCGCTACGGGAAAAGAAGGATATTACCTCTATCATTTGAATTTAGTAAGCGGAGAGAGCAGCATAGAGCCGCTTGACTTCTGGTCATACGACAAGCATTATTACCTTGGAAATATTATTGCACTGGACGATGAAAGAGCAATAATAAGTAACGAAAATTTCACATGGGTAGTAGATGCTGGTGCCAATGTCCTGAAAAAGCCGGATATTTTTATCGGCGGCAGTGATAATCACTACAGAATAAACGACAGAATATTTGTTTGGTCAGACGGAATACGAGAACTGAATGTTGAAGAAATGAGTCTGGGAGAATCTATTACAGACGGAGTTTGCTTTTATGACAGCAACATGGGGTATTTGCTTATCTCTGACAGCGACTCGCTGTTCGCAACTGATATAACTACCGGAAATGAAGAAAAACTCTTTGACTGGATAGATGTAGCGTTAAGTATTGATGATATGTTTGGGGTTAGAGGTCTTGAAAATTCTCAGGGCGATTTATATTATTTCACAAACCGCCTGCTGAAAATAGAAAAGACTATGATTCCCCAGAAAAAGCCACTCATCTTAGCGTGCTTTGGAAACAGCGCAGAAGAGGGATACGAGAATACATTAAGAGGGCTTTCAAGTTATCATGGCAATGGATATAATATTGATAGGCAGCTGAAAGATGCGGTAATACGCTTTAATAACACTGACCCTGAATATAAAATCAAGATAAAGCCGGTAGTGTTTAGCAGCGATACAGAGCGGGACAGAATTTTAATAGAGCTTGCCTCAAATTCGGACGTGGATATTATTGACACAAGTATTCTGCCTGAGGGCGCACTTGACGACAGCGTTCTGCTTGACCTGCTGCCATATATAGATGCCGATGAAAACATCAGCAGAGAAGATTTCATTCCTGCGCTTTTAAAGGCAATGTGTAAAAAAGGCAGCCTGTATGAATATATTCCCAGATATACAATGCTGACTATTGCCATGCCTGAAAGCTCATACCCCGGAAAAGAGAATTGGACTCCCGAGGCACTAAAAGAGCTTATAAAGCAAAATCAGAATGGCCGTCTGCCTATGGGACGGGACATTCTGACACATTGCTTTGCATGGGCAGCTACTGCCGAGTTTATGGACTGGGACAGCGGCACCTGCCGTTTCAATTCACCGGAATTTACAGCATGGCTTGAGATTTTAAAAATGCTGTCTATGGAAAATGAAGACTGGTCTGACGGAATGCCAAAAGGGAAAAAATCTTTTGAGCTTTACTATGATTTTACCGGTAAAATGTGGGAAATCGAAGGCCAAAATTACTGCGTACCTGGGTACCCAGGGGCACAGGGGACTGGCAGTTATTATATGAAACTGGGTTCCGGTATATATTACAATAGTATTGGCGGCTGTGAACTTTCAACAGGAGGTAGCAGCGTAAGACTTGGGATCATGGCCTCAGGAGAAAATATTGACGGCGCATGGCGCTTTATGCGTACCTTTATAAAGGGCGGTAAGGCAGGCAATCTGCGTGATGGTATACCCGCCTTAAAGGAAAACTTTGAAAAGATGATTACGTTGCAGCATGAGAATGCAAAGTTCAATCTTGAAAATAATCCGACTATGAAATTTTTTGACGAGCATGACGAAAAGATGCTTCGGGAGCTGGTGGAAAATACTGATAAAATGGCAAACACCGACCCTGCTCTTGTAAATACCATTATCAGCGAAATGAACGCCTA
>SAMEA104404100__coassemble_1411_pt1 | contig 21855 bp, 21 predicted proteins | sample SAMEA104404100__metabat2_low_PE_032 | metagenome-assembled genome bin SAMEA104404100 (sample SAMEA104404100) | Balaenoptera acutorostrata | reverse complement strand
ACTCGCTACCTCCACCTTGGCAAGGTGGCGCTCTACCAGATGAGCTACGCCCGCAAGAACATTTATTATTATACAATAAAAAATGGATTTGTCAACACTTTTTTACTGAAATTCCCAAAATAATTTTATAATTATAAACTCCCGGAATTGCATTAGCAAAATCGGGAGTTTCATAAGTTAACGAAAATCAGTATATTCGAGTTGTCCTTTGCAGGCAGGATATGAAGAAAGATCCCAGCGATGGGTTTCCCACATATTCTCATCTCTCAGCAATACAGCCCCATCAAGACCGTTTGTAAGAGCTTTAGCCATGTCTACATGATAGAAATTCCCATCAATTTCAACTATATTCCAGCAGTAATCCTGCCAGTTATTCTGACCAAAGACAACTACGCAATCCAGTTCAAGCTGGCGGCACAATTCAGCATAGGCGTAAGACAGTCCTTCACTGTCAGCTATACCTGAAATAAGGGCTGAATATATGTTGTTATTCTGTCCCTCACTTGAATACCTGCATTTATTAAACAGGTACTCGCAGGCAAGCACAGCCCGATCCCCTTTTGACATATTAGAAAGCTGTTCTTCCATACCGACAAAGGGTTTTACCTCAATTAGCTGTTCCTGCTTGGACTTCAATTCCTCACTGTTCATACCATATGATATGTTTATCTCATACAGACGCTGCACTCCATTACCACTGAACATATTTACGCTGACTTTCGGAGCAGTAGGAACAAGACCGGGGTTTTTCATATAAACATCGCTTACAAGTCTTTCCATATCCTCAGCTGTATATGAGCTACGGTTTATCAAGACAGGAAGCTTTGTCTTGCCATCAGAGAATGCCTTTTTTATATGCTCCTCTATTCCTGTTGAATATTTAAGCTTAATAACCTCTCCAGCTTCCCTACCTACATCTACATAGCTAATGCGGACAACTGCCTCATAGTTTTGCAGCACCTTTGTAAGTTCATAGGATATATTTTCAACGTAATAGGCGCACAATGCATCCTGAGTTTTAATCTCCCAGCAGGCACTATCCATATCGGTGCCTGGATCCCCTTTGTATTTTCGGTCAAAGCTTATCAATCCCTCGCTTTTTCCATCGGAGACAAGCTGCGAGATTGCTGTTTTTAAGCCATCATAATTTGATACCTTTATCTTCTCCCCTGTAAGTTCCTCAGATGCAGGGGGAATATAATCGCTCACGGCCACATATTCCTTGTCGAATACGCCGCCGCAGGCGCAGAGAGACACCATGAGACTTGCGAGACACACTATGGCCATGAGTTTTTTAAGCATATTATCTTACCTCTGAAATGCTGTCGAAGCCGTTTCCGAAAACATTCTTTGCGTCAGTCACTATGAAGAACGCATCCTCGTCAACGGATTTAACAATTTTTTTTAGTTCTGCAAACTGAGTACGCTTTATAACGCACATCAAAACCTGCTTTGCATGGTGAGAATATGCACCCTCACCGTTGAGAATAGTTACACCTCGTTTTAAATGACCTGTGATAATGTCTTTAATAAGAGTATCGCTCTTTTCACTAATTATATAGCAGATAGAAGAGTTATCCATGCCGTAAAGAACAAGGTCTATAAGCTTGGTGGAAACAACCATTGCGATAATGGAATACATGGAAGTCTCATATTTGCCAAGCACGAGGGCATAAGCACCTATAATAAAGAAATCCAGTATTAAAACGATAGTGCCGAAGTTAATATGAGCAAAGCGTTTGCGCAGCATTTTTGCAATAATATCAATGCCGCCTGTACTTGCGCCTACATAGTATATTATGCCAAGACCGACTCCCTTAATAGCGCCACCTATAATACAGGCAAGCATAGGGTCATCAGTCAACGCAATATTTGTAAGAGCAAAAATATCGACAAATGCAGAGGAAAGCACCATACCAACAAATGATGACACCATGAAATCCAATCCAAAGTGTTTCCAGCCCACGACAAAAAGAGGCAGGTTCAGCACAATAGTGAGTACACCGACAGGAAAATCAGTCAGGCGGTTCACTATCATTGCAATACCTACTACTCCGCCGGAGACTATGGAGTTAGGGTACATGAAAAACTGAAAACCCACTGCATAAATTATGGACCCAACAATAATTATGAGATACTTAATCAAGCCTCTCAGGACAACATTTTGATTGATCTTTTCGTTTATTTTCATGTTAATCACCCAAGAATGATAATTGCTGTTCTTCCTTATCCTCGGGTTTAAGTATTGCACCCGCCGCAGGAACAGTTTTTACCCTGTATCGGCTTACATTCGTTATCTGAGTATCTTCCAATACAGCAATGCGCTCCAGTATACGTCTCTGTTTCAGGTTCATAAGCTGTACGCCCTGAGCATTACGGCTGCTCTTGGGTTGAAGAAGGCTTGTATTAAAGACCAGTGCTCTGCCGTCACTTGAATAAGTAACAAGATCTTTTTCTTCATTCAGAAGAATCATGCCTGCCAGAGGGCTCTTGTCGGAATAGGCGTTTATAAGCTTTTTCCGGTTGGTCTTTGTCTCATAAGCTGACATTTCAATTCTTGCCGCCTTACCGTTTTGGAAAACATAGAGAATATTTCCTCTGTAATCTCCCGGATCAATCATGGAGATTATATTTTCACCCTCGTCCATTTCCAACACAGTGGGTAGATACAGACCCAGAACAGAAGCTTTAAGCTCCTCGAAGTCTGCAACCTTGCACTTATACATCTGCTGCTTATCAGTAAGGAACAGCACTTCCCTGTTGTTTGCAGATTCAAAGCTCATCATAAGTCCGTCTCCGTCCTTATACTTCTGCTCTGAATTCATGCGCAGGGACTGAGGCAGAATTTTTTTGAAGTAGCCCTCTTTTGAAAGGAAGAGGGTAACGGGATAATCCTCCACATCGTCCTCTTCTCTGTACTCCTGAAAATCGGAAGCATAGATTATTCCGGTCTTTCTGGGGCTGGGGTACTTCTTTATAATCTGCTTTAATTCATCCACGATGATAGACTTAATTCTGCGCTGGCTGTTAAGAATTGCTTCCAAATCCTCAATATCCCGCTCCAGATCAGTAGTCTCCTTGGTGCGTTTGAGAATGTACTCTCTGTTTATATTGCGGAGTTTTATTTCCGCCACATATTCAGCCTGAATTTCGTCAATACCAAAGCCCATCATAAGGTTAGGTACAACCTCAGTTTCAAGCTCGGTATTTCTGATTATGTCAATAGCCTTGTCTATATCAAGCAGGATTCTTTCAAGACCTTTTAAAAGGTGGAGTTTGTCTTTTTTCTTGGCAAGTTCAAAATAAACACGCCGTCTCACGCACTCCATACGCCATGCAATCCACTCGTCAAGAATCTCATACACGCCCATAACCTTGGGATTACCTGCCACAAGGATATTAAAGTTGCATGAGAAGCTGTCCTCCAGAGGACACATCTTGAAAAGCTTCTGCATGAGCTTTTCAGGGTCAGTCTTACGCTTTAAATCTATGGCAAGACGCAGACCGCTCAAATCCGTCTCGTCTCGCATATCGTTTATTTCCTTAATCTTGCCAATCTTTATAAGCTCTGCAACCTTATCAATTACAGCCTCGCAAGTGGTGGTATAAGGAAGCTCATAGATTTCTACAATGTTTTCCTGAGGTAAAAATCTCCAACGTGCTCTGACTTTGAAGCTGCCACGACCTGTCCTGTAAATGTTCTCCATTTCAGCACGGTTATAAACTATTTCGCCGCCTGTGGGGAAATCAGGGGCAGGCATGGTAGAGATAATGTCATGCTCAGGATCTTTCAGGTATTTAATAGTAGTTTCGCAAACCTCGTTAAGGTTAAAGCCGCATATCTGGCTTGCCATACCAACTGCAATACCTGTATTTGCAGACACAAGGACGTTAGGGAATGCAGTAGGCAGGAGCTGAGGCTCTTTCATACTGCCGTCGTAGTTATCTACGAAGTCCACGGTGTCCTTGTCTATATCTCTGAACATTTCGACGCAGATAGGCGAAAGCTTTGCCTCAGTATAACGTGAGGCTGCATATGCCATATCTCTTGAATACACCTTACCAAAGTTACCCTTTGAGTCAACAAAAGGAGTAAGCAAAGCCTCATAGCCTGAGGAAAGGCGAACCATAGTCTCATAAATCGCAGCATCACCGTGGGGGTTTAAACGCATAGTCTGACCCACGATATTTGCACTTTTAGTTCTTCCCCCTGATAAAAGACCCATTTTATACATGGTATAGAGCAGTTTTCTGTGTGATGGCTTAAAACCGTCAATTTCAGGGATTGCTCTGGACATAATAACGCTCATTGCATAGGGCATGAAGTTTATTTCCAGAGTATCACTTATAGGCTGTTCAACTACCTGTCCATGAAGTCCTATTACATTAGGATTATCAAAATTCTTTTTTTCCTGTTTCTTCTTTGCCATATTTAACGCTCATACTTCTTTGTTTTTTTGCCGGTCTGGAGATTTCTGTTACAGGCGGGGCAGACCTTTACCCTAAGTGCACCCATCATTATATGCTTACCGCAATACGGGCAGCGGCAGTATTTATATATAACACAGAAATTTGAAATTATGATTATAGTTGTGACTCCAACCAAAATCATCTGTAAAATACTTCCTGCCGGAGCTAAAAGGATAGAGGCAAGTGCACCGAGAATAGCAGCAACCAGAAGATACTTTGAAATCTTGGTCCCGTAGTTAAAATCGCTGTCAAATTTTGCTTTCATTTTTTATCACCAGTTTTTAATTTATTATCAGGATATATCGGCCATATCTACATACTTATAACCAAACTGTGCTATATGATTTTTGCGTCCCTCCAGATTATCTCCCAGAAGGAGGTCAAAGGACTCAGTCATTCTCTCTGCATCTTCCGGCATAACCTTTATAAGTCTGCGGCTCTCAGGGTTCATGGTTGTCATCCACATCATGTCAGGGTCGTTTTCACCAAGACCTTTGCTGCGGCTGATGGTGTGTTTTGCACCGTTAAAGCCTGACACAATCTCAGCCTTTTCCCTGTCTGAATAGGCAAAATAGGTCTTGCCCTTGCAGTTTATTTCATACAGCGGAGATTCTGCTATATAAACATAGCCCTCTTTTATAAGAGTAGGCACAAGGCGGTAAAGCATGGTGAGAATAAGAGTTCTTATCTGGAAACCGTCAACGTCAGCATCTGTACAGATGATTACTTTATTCCAGCGCAGATTATTGATGTCAAAGCTTGAAAGGTCTTTAACGTGTTTATCCTTAACCTCAACACCACAGCCGAGAACTTTCATAAGGTTTGTAATAACATCGCTTTTGAAAATTCTGCCGTAATCTGCTTTCAGGCAGTTGAGGATTTTGCCTCGAACAGGCATAATGCCCTGAAATTCAGAGTCACGAGACAGCTTACAGGCACCCAATGCAGAGTCACCCTCCACTATGTAAATCTCTCTCTTGTCTACGTCTCTACTGCGGCAGTCAACAAACTTAGGTACACGGTTTGCAATATCTACACTGCCGGTAAGCTTCTTTCTGCCCTGTCTTGCCCTCTCGGCTGACTCACGGCTGCGCTTATTTATAAGCACCTGTTCGGAGATTTTATCCGCCTCAGGCTTATTCTCAACGAAATAAACTTCAAGCTGCTCCTTGAAAAACTCCGTCATAGCAACCTGAATGAAGCGGTTGTTTATAGCTTTCTTAGTCTGGTTCTGGTATGAAGTGCGGGTTGAGAAGCAGTTCGTCACCAGCACAAGGCAGTCCTGAACGTCCTGAAATTTGATTGTGCTTTCGTTTTTCTGGTATTTGTTATTCTGTTTTAAGTAGGCATCAATAGCAGAAACGAAAGCGCTTCTTGCAGCTTTATCAGGTGCACCGCCGTTTTCAAGCCATGATGAGTTATGGTAATACTCCAAAGCAGAAGCCTTATTTGTAAAGCAGAACGCGGCGGAAATTTTAACCTTATATTCGGGTTTATCTTCTCTGTCTCTGCCCTTACGCTCGGCGGAAATAAACACAGGCTCTGTAAGTGAGCCCTCACCTGCCAGCTCCCTAACGTACTGCAAGATACCTTCTTTATAGCAGAAATCCTGAGTGCGGAACTTGCCATGCTCCTGAATTCTAAGTCTGAATGTAATACCGGCATTCACAACCGCCTGACGGCGGAACACATCCACGAAGAAATCCTCCGGAATGTCAATGTCGGTAAAGACTTCAAGATCCGGTTTCCAGTGTATTGTAGTTCCGGTCTTTTTTCTGTCAGTAGGCTCTATAAGCAGTTCCTGGCCCTTTTTACCAACTACATTGCCTTTTTTAAAGTGGAGAGAATATTTATTTCCCTCACGCCAAACGGTAACATCCATATATTCAGATGCAAACTGAGTTGCACAGGAACCAAGACCGTTTAGACCCAGTGAATACTCATAGTCTCCGCCGTCGGAGTTTTTGTACTTACCACCGGCGTACAATTCACAGAATACAAGTTCCCAGTTGAAACGCTTCTCTACCGGGTTCCAGTCCAAAGGACAGCCACGGCCGAAGTCCTCAACCTCTATGGATTTGTCCTCATAATATGTAAGTGTGATTGTATCGCCGTGACCCTCTCTTGCTTCGTCGATAGCATTGGAGAGTATCTCAAAGACAGCATGTTCGCAGCCCTCGAGAGTATCAGAACCGAAAATGACCTCCGGTCTTTTTCGCACCTTGTCGGCGCCTTTTAGAAGGACAATGCTTCCGTTGTCGTAATTTTCAGTAGTTTTGCTCATATGAAAAAATGCCCTTTCAAAAATGCGTGTTTTATTGCATAGCTTCACTATTATATCTGTATAGTATAACACATATTTCAAAAATTTCAAGTTAATGCAGAAAGCGGGCTGTATTTTGCAATACAGCCCGCTCCGTCCGGGATATTCCCACTTGACATGAAAACTCTCCCAGGGCTTGACAATTTCCCTTTTTAGATGTATTCATATATAGATATGCATTACATCTGAGTGCTCTGTCTCTCTCGCTTCTCAGGTCCTTGTCCACTTTAATTATGTGCATTCTACCTGCTTTTAAACAGGAAATTTTTTCTGGGAGCATTATTTTTTTTAAAGAAAGGAAATTTTATGGATACTCTAACAAGCATCTTGATTTTAGGTGCTGTAATTGCAGTTTGCATCTTTATTATTAAAATTTTTGCAAAACCTATAAGCCTTATAATTAAGCTTTTACTCAATGCCGCATCAGGATTTATTATTCTCTTTATAGTGAATATATTCGGTGAAGGCATTGGCTTTACCGTGGGTGTCAGCTTTTTTAATGCAGTAATTGCCGGTATATTAGGAGTTCCAGGTGTTGTGGTTCTGCTGATTTTGAAGGTTTTATTCTTTTAATAAAGTCTAAAAGGACTTCCGAAAAATTCGGAAGTCCTTTATTTTTATATTTCTTCTATACTTATAATATCCTCAAGCTGGTTTATGGATTTGATAAGCTCCTGATCCAAAGTCTCCTTGCTTATTTCCACGCCCATAACCGCACAGTAGCGGTGCGTGTCATTCTCACCGGAAATACGGTTAATTTCCAGTGTAGTCATGTTGACCTTTAAGGATTTGACTATACCGATAATATCCTCAATACTTACGGAATGACCGTACTCAATAAAGAGGTTTACGTCGTTAATCTTTCTTGCAAATCTGTACTCAATCTTTATAAGTAAAAGCTCTGCAACAAGAACCATAAAGGTTGCGAAAAGAGCACATTCCACATAACCTGCACCAACAGTAAGCCCGACAATTGCAGAAGTCCAAAGTCCGGCGGCGGTGGTAAGACCTTTAACGCGCTGACGGCGGGTAACAATTATTGTACCTGCACCTATGAAACCTATACCCGCAATAACCTGTGCACCAAGACGTGAAACGTCGGTAAACAGATGCAGAACCTGATAGAGATAGAGGTTGGTTAAAACTGCGGTACATGCACCCAGACAGATGAGAATATGTGTTCTGAATCCGGCAGGACGGCGCTTAAATTCACGCTCAAGGCCAATAACGCCACCGCACACAACGGCGAGAACCATGCGGAAAGCAACTCCGAGAAATGTCATTTCTCTTGCGAAATCGAAAAAATGCAGCATTTAGTTCTCCCCCCCTTAAACTTCGTCTATCATTATTATACCGTCAAGAGTTGACAGCTTTGCAAGAATTGCTGTATGCTCCTCACGCTTCGGAAGTCGCAGATTTAAAAGAGCACTGAGATTCTTTTTGTCGTCATCTTTAGACCTGTTAATTTCTACATCGTAAAGCTGAATATCACGCTTTTTTATATAGTTTACAATAGGTCCTATATTTTCTATGCTGTCCATTTCTACATAAATGTTCATATTTCTGGTTTTAGGTAGAATTGCATGTTCAATAAAGGGCAGCATTTTCATGCATATAATTATAAGTAAAAAGCCTATAAGAGTTCCCTCATAAAAACCTGCTCCCACTGCAAGACCCATACATGCAGAAGCCCACAGACCGGAAGCTGTTGTAAGACCTTTTACTTCGCTTTTAGATGTAACAAGAATTGTACCGGTGCCTAAGAAACCGACACCGTTAATTACCTGAGCGCCGAAACGTACAGCATCAGTTTTACTGCCCTCCAATCCGGTGGCAGCCTCCCAACTGGTAGCAATCATAATGTCCATATAGCGGCTGAGTATCATAGTCATAGCAGCGCCGAGAGCAACAAGCATATATGTTCTGAAACCTGCCGCCTGACCTTTTTTCTCTCTGTCAAAACCGACTATTCCGCCTACCACCATAGCAAGTATTATCCTGAGCACCATGGACTCAATATTAAGTTCGCGTAAATGTACAAGATAATTTTCCAATTCAATACCTTCCAATACTCATTTTATTTGTTTATTATAATGTTTTAAGGGACTGCTGTTACACAGTCCCTAATTTGTTGTTACATTATAGCATAGTAAAATGATAACTGCAAGTATGACAATGCATGAAAAAAATACAATATTTTTGTATATTATGCAAAAACATCCTTTAAAAGCCTTGGCAGCTGGGAAAGTTCGGAAATTTCATAATCCGGAACTATATCTGTTTTGCCCTCAGCTTTGTGAGGATTAAACCATACAGTTTTTATTCCTGCGTTAATTCCGCCAAGAATATCAGATGTGAGGCTGTCGCCTACTATAATACACCGCTCTGGTGAAATTTCACGCATAGTCTCAAAGCAGCGGAGGAAAAAACGTCTATCAGGTTTATTAAAGCCTAAATCTTCAGATATGAAGATATGTTTGAAATACTTTTTTATTCCTGCTCCGTTGAGTCTCCGCTCCTGTACAAAGCCTATGCCGTTTGAAGCAACATACAAATCATAGTCTTTATACAATGCTTCCAGAAGTTCTAATGCGCCATCTATCATATATGAGCTCTGACACAAGTATTCCTCGTAGATTTTCTCCGCCTTTGTGCTGTCTGCATCAATTCCCAGAGCTTCAAAAAACGGCACAAATCTGCGCTCAAGAATTTCTTCTCTGGTAATCTCACCCCGCTCAAGCTGCTCCCACTGCATGATATTTAATTTGCTGTACAGGCGCATCATCTCGTCGGTAGGCTGAATATTTATGTCAAGAAGAGTTCTGGTCAGCGAATTTTGTTCGGCTATATTAAAATCCATTATTGTATTATCAAGGTCAATGAAAACACTGGGTTTTTTATTTTTCATATGCTCTCCTGTTTATAAAATCATAGTGCTTTTATAGTCTCTGAGATTTCCTCGAAACGCTGTCGCCTTGAAGCTTTTACGAGCACGTTATCTCCCTCGTGTATAAGCTCCGGCAAAGCCTTTATAAGCTCTTCCCTGCTCTCAAAGTGCCGTCCGATTGTACCTGCACCCTCAGCAGTATTCTCTGATAGCTCTCCGCAGGTCAACACAAGTTCAACACCATTTTTAGCTGCGTATTCACCACATAAATAGTGAAGTTTCTTTTCGTCCGGTCCAAGTTCCAGCATATCGCCTAAAATACAGACTTTTCTGCCACTGAGTTTCACAAGTGAATCTATGCCGCAGTTCACAGAATCTGGGTTTGCATTGTAGGAATCGTCAATTAGCTTAACCTTTCCCGTATCTATAAATGCAGCTCTCCGGCCTACGGTTTTATAATCTGCAATACCATCAATAATTTCAGTGTCACTCAGTCCAAGAACAAAACCGATTGCAGCGCCCTCTAAAGCAGCATAAACCATGTGTTCGCCGAAAGCAGGAATATGTATAGGTAGGTGATGCTCTTCATAGGATATTATGCAGTTTGTAAATCCGTCTTTATCTTTCTGAATATTCTCTGCTCTTACGTCGCATCCCTGAGAAAAACCGAATTTAATAATACGCTGTCTGCATTTAAGTTCTCTGAGTAAATCATCGTCTCCGTTTACTATAACAGTTCCGTCGGCAGACATGAACTGTAACATTTCAGTTTTAGCCTTAAAGACTCCTTCTCTGTCGTGGAGAAACTCAAGGTGTGCTTTGCCTATCATGGTAAAGAGTGCAATGTTAGGCTTGCACATATTGGCAAGTCTGCTCATCTCTCCGAAGTCGGAAATGCCCATTTCCACAACAGCCGCCTCATGCTCTACCTCAATTCTGGAAAGAGTTATTGGCACGCCCAGAGTATTATTCAGGTTTTTATCGGTTTTAAGAATATTAAAGCGCTGTGACAGAACAGCTGCGACCATCTCTTTTGCAGATGTCTTACCCACACTTCCAGTTATTCCGATAACAGGAATATTAAGTATTTTTCTGTATCCGGCGCAGATAAGCTCCATTGCCTTTTCTACGTCATTAACCTTTATAAGTGGTCTTGTTTCGCCCTCAGGTATTCTGGAAACTAAGCAGCAGGCTGCTCCCATTTGGAAAGCTTTATCTATATAATCATGGCCGTCTGTATTTTCACCTTTGAAGGCGGCAAAAAGGTCTCCGGTTTTAACTTCCCGGCTGTCTATAATTATGCGCCCAAGCTCCGCATTTTCATTATCATGTGTGTTCAAAACACCGCCGCAAAGTCTTGCGGCTTCTTTTATGTTAATACCTTTCATGTTAACCCCTCCATTACTGGCTAAGTATACCATGAAGAGGCGCTGTTTTCCAGAGCAAAATCTCTTTTTCTCTCCAAAGCAAAAATTTATAGTGCATAATGGGCTTGAGTATGCTATAATAATTATATTCGACTTTTATATTTTATTTTAAAGGAATGTTTTTATGAACTATGTTGTGGTGGATTTGGAATGGAATCAGGCTATGAGCTCCAAGTCCTCCGTATTCAATAAGCTCCCTATTCACCTTAGAGGTGAAATAATAGAAATCGGAGCCGTAAAGCTCACCGATAACATGAAGCCCGGCGAAGAATTTACCATAGATGTAAGACCTGTTTACTTTAAGCGTATGCACTACAAAGTCAAGAAGCTCACAGGGTTTGATAAAGAAAGGCTGGCTCAGGGCATTTCTTTTGCAGAAGCTTTGGAAGAGTTCCACCGTTTCTGTGGAGATGATGTTACATTTATAACCTGGGGCTGTGACGATCAGGGTATAATGGAGCAGAACATTATCATCCATGACCTTGACTGGGACTGGATTGCAGGCTGGGTGAACTTACAGCTCATCTACAATGTTCAGACCGGCGGAGACAAGAACCAGAAATCACTGGCAAGTGCTATGGAGCATTTCGAGATTGAGCAGACCAGAGTTGCCCATGATGCGCTGGGAGATGCCTATAACACCGCTTTAGTTGCCACTCATCTTGACATGATAGAAGGTCTGCGGCACTATGAAGAGGCTGGCGAGATTCTGGCAAGGCGTATGCCAAATTACCACCCCCCTGCTCAGAATGCAGGCCCTGAACCCATAGCACATGATATATTTGAAGATTTTGATTCAAAGGCCGCTGCTTTTGCGGATAGACGTCTCTCCTCTCTTTGCTGCCCTGAGTGCGGTCAGGAGCTTAAAGGCGCAAAATGGGTAAATCAAGGTGACCAGCGCTACATGAACGTGTACTCATGTCCAGAACACGGCAGCTACCTTGTGAGAGCAAAGTTCCGCAAATCCAAAGATACTGGAAAATGGAACGCCAACAAGCTTGTTTATGCTGCCGACAGCGGTATGATTGATTTCTACAAGCAGAAAGCAGCTCAGGCAAGACGTAGAGGCAGAGGCCATTCACAGCGCAAAAATAGACCTGCAAAATAAAAGCAGACTTAAAGAGACAAAAACGGATACGGCAGCGATTTAGGATATCTGCTGTTATTTATCCGAACATAGGCAATAACCGAGGTAGATTCACATAGAATCAGCCTCGGATTTTTATTTAAAAATATGCAAAAACACGGTACCGCTCAATATTGGGCAATACAGTGTTTTGCGTAATTTTTTATTAACTTTTAAAACAAGGAAGATCATTTCTCTTTCTTTTTTAGCACTCCTACAGCAAGAGCAATGCCAATAAGAGACAGAGTGCCAAGGCTCATCCAGAAGAACAATCCGCTTGAATCACCTGTTCTTGGACTTGAACTGCGATTTGCCCATACAGCATGAAGAGTAATTTCAGGATAATTGTCATTAACTACGGCAACTTCACCGGGCTGCAAAACAACTTCTCCATCTTCATTAAGTGCCCAACCTAAAAAGGCCATTTTATCTTTTTGGGGAATCTTGTCACTTATTTTAATTTTCACGCTACCGGTATTACTTTTTGCGCTTTGTGAATTGGGAGCATTTTTACCGCCCTCTGCTGAGTAGTTGATGGTGTAGGTCTTCATTTCTTTTTCTTTCCAGACTGCATGAAGAACCACGTCACCTGTAACCTTAATCTTGTCACCGGGCTTAATATTCTGCTGCTGATTATCTAAATCAGTGACCCATTTCACGAAAGTATAACCCTCACGAGTAGGTATAATACCGCTGACAGTAAACTCACCATTTAAAGGCTGATAATCAGGCTTTAGAGTTCCCTCCCCGCCATTTAAATCATAGCTCAGGCCATGCCAGATAACCTCAGGTGTAGGCGAATCGGTAGGCTCGGGAGGTATAGGCGGTGCGGGAGGTGTAGGAGGATCAAGATTTTCTTTCCAAATTGCAAATAAAGTCCCGTTATCGCTGAGTTCTACGGAAACAGGAGTATTATCTGTATTGTTTTTGTATTCCGGCTCTGTGGAATTAGCATCTAAACTCCAGCCTAAAAACTCATAGCCAACACGTTTAGGGGCAATGGTGGTGATTTCAAATACTGCAACACCGTCCTGATTTGCCTCTGCTGAAAGAGTTAACTCTGCAGGCATTTCAGTGACTGCCTCACCGTTTGCATTAGGGTCGTAAGTAAGGCTTATTGTCTTTACTGCACTATTGGGGCTAAGATAAACATCAAGGCTGATGGCTTCAGGCAATGTCTCAGGTCTTGTATAACTCACGATATTGCCCTGAACGGTTGCAAAGAAAGTACTGTCAGAACTGATACCAGAAAAAATATAAGCCTTCATACTCTCGTTTAAGTTTACCTTCAAAGTACCGGTTTTATACTGAAGCTCTATTAGGTTTTGGGCTAAAAGGGCTCCACTGCTTACATCCTTAATATTTATCGTAACTCTTGCAGGCTCTGCCAAAGCTTCTGTTTCACTGTTCTGGGAACTTATGGTAACATAGCTCTCAAACGGCAGGGCAGGTACTTCTGCTGCAAAAGATTGGACTGTGCTTAGAGAAAACAGCACAATAAAGAACAGAACTGCGGTAGTAATTTTCCCGTATTTTCTCTTCATGTGTTGTTGCTCCTTTCCGGTTAATCCTCAATATCTTTTCTTGTGATTGTATAATACTAAATCCCAGAAAAAAATCAAGTCATTTATTGTAGATTTAAGAATTCTTTAAAATTTTTAAATCTTTTTTCACATAAGAACAAAAGCTATCGTTTTTATCCTTTGTTAATTTTATTAAAATAAGCTTTTGCAGCTTCTGCATCCTTATGAATCTGGTCGGCAAGCTCTTCACAAGAGGCAAATTTCACCTCAGGTCTGAGGAATTTATAGAACTCCAGTCTAACCTGTCTGCCGTAAAGATTGCCTGAATAGTCTAGCAAATGGCTCTCTACGCTAACAGTGTCCCCGTCGCTGACAGTAGGTCTTACGCCTACATTAGTTACGGCTATATAATCGCAGCCGTCCTCGAGATAGACCTTTGCGACATATACGCCATGTCTCGGCACCAGAACACCCTGAGGAAAACGCATATTTATAGTAGGTGCGCCTATTTTACTGCCCAGATGATAACCTGAGCGCACAGTATCGGCAAGGGTGTGGGGATGACCCAGATAGCGCATAGCCTCCTCCATATTTCCGTCCTTTATAAGACTTCTTATATAGGTTGAGCTTATTACCCGACCGTCAAGGGTGACAGCAGGTATAATATCGCAACCTAAGCCATGCTCTGTACAATAATTTTTCAGTTTTTCGGCTGTACCTAATCCCTTATATCCAAAGCAGAAATCGTGTCCCACGACAATGTGGCAAACATTCAGCTCATTTATCAGGTCGGCAATAAATTCCTCCCAGGGCATACACATAATATGCTCATCGAAATGGATAAAGACCACATTATCAATACCGAAATAACGATGGATTATATCTTCACGACCTGCCGCACTGTTTATAAGGGGAACTTCAGACCCCAGAACCAGATTATCGGGGTGTGTATCAAAGCTCAAAACCGACGGCATTGCAGACAGCTCTTCCGCCCGTTCCTTTGTTTTATTCATCAAAGCGGCATGACCCAGATGTACTCCGTCAAAAAATCCCAGCGCTATTACTCTCTTTATATTTTGCATACTAAACCTCGAAAAAGCTTTTTAAAGTCTCCAGTTTGCCCTTATTCTGACGGCACAGAGCAAGAAATTCTCCGTTTTCGGAATATACTCTGTACTCTCCATCAGAAAGTTTTGAGCTTGGAGCATTGCCGCAGCGTATAAGGCGTTCATCTTTAGCTGTGGCTATATAGGCGGGGTAATCGTCAAACAGCCTGTCCATGGGAATTAAAAGCTTTTCTGTATCTCCCCTATCTGCTGCTTCCTGCACCTGAGAAATAGTATAGGCATTTTCTATTTTAAAGTTTCCTGCCTCTATGCGACGAAGCGCACTCATACATGCGCCGCAGCCTAATTTTTCCCCTATATCTCTGCAAAGGCTTCTGATATAAGTACCCTTTGAGCAGGTAATATCCAGCACATAATCTCCATTCTCCTGTCCAAGAAGTTCAAGAGAATGTATGGTTATATTTCTTGCCGGACGCTCTACCTCTCCGCCGGCTCTGGCTATTTTATAAAGCTTTTGTCCTTTTATCTTAATTGCTGAATACATTGGCGGAACCTGAGAAATCTCGCCTTTAAAGCACTCTAAAGCACTTAAAAGCTCCTCTTCGGAAACGTCCGCCTGATTCTGGCTGAGAACCTTGCCCCATATATCTTCTGTATCGGTAGTAGTTCCCAGTCTTATTGAAGCAATATAGCGTTTACGGTGATTTTCCGCAAACTCCACCGCTCTTGTTGCTCTGCCAACGAAAACGCAGAGAAGACCGGTAGCCATGGGGTCGAGAGTTCCGGTGTGGCCTATGCGCTTTTCACGGAGTATTCCACGAAGCTTTGCTACCACATCGGAGCTCGTCCAGTCCTGTTCCTTATCTATAAGGAGTATTCCTTTCATTTCCAGACCTCGTCAATTACATTTAAAAGCATTTCTTTTGCCCGTTCAGGCTCGCAATCCAATCTGCAGCCGGCAGCCATATTGTGACCACCTCCGCCGAAAACTGCGCAAATCTCGCTTGCGCTCACCTCTGGAGTGGTACGGACAGAGATTTTACTGCCGCCCTGGGCTGTCTCTTTTATGGTTATGCTGACAACGCTGCTCTCAATTCTTCCGGCAAGTCCTGCTAAGTCATCGCAATCGTCCTCTGTTGCACCGCAGCGATCCATCATATCTCTTGTAACACAGGCAATAGTGATTTTCCCGTCTCTGTAAAACTCCATGCCCGAATAAATCAAGCCCTCAAGCATGACTCTTGCACGGGATACCTTACGGAAAAACTCAAGATTTATCTTGTGGTTATCAGCCCCAAGATTTATAAGCTCGGCAGCGGAAGCGAAGCTTCTGGCGCTTGTATTTCCATACTGGAAGCAGCCTGTATCAGTGCTGAGAGCAATATACAAAAGTGTTGCTTCCTCGGCTGTGAGTTTATCCGGCATAAGCTTTATAAGCTCAAGAATAATCTCACCGCACGAAGATCTGTCTCCCTTTAAAAACAAATTATCGGCGTAAGAAGTATTTGTTGGGTGGTGGTCAATGCAGAGTTGAACATTACCCTCGAAACCCTCAGGAAAAAGCTGAGGTGTTGCGACATCAACCGCCACGGTATATTGGGGTTTGAAATCATCATATGCAATGAACTTCTCCGCATAAGCCATAAGCTTTTTCGATATTTGGCTGTTATTATAAATATAAGCATTTTTTCCTGCACGTCTCAAAGCAGAACAAAGCGCACAGCAGCTGCCCACAGTATCACCGTCAGGATTTTTGTGGCTTAAAATGAGAATATCGTCCTGCCTCAAAAGAAGCTGGACGCATTCTCTGTAATTGAGCTTATTCATTCTTATCCCCAGTCTCGAGAGAATTTATAAGCTCGTTAATATGAGCGCCGTATTCTATGCTGTGGTCAACCTCAAAAATAAGCTCAGGGGTGTAACGTAAATTCAAAGAACTGCCAAGCTCACGTCTGAGCCAGCCTGCGGCAGATTTAAGACCTTTTTTAAATTCCTTTTCATCCTGCATACCCATTACGGAAAGCCAGACCTTGGAATAACGAAGATCGCCTGTTGTCTCAACTCTTGTGACACTGATCATGCCCTGCTGAACTCTGGGGTCTTTAACCTCTCTGAGGAGCTTTGACAAGACAAACTGTATATCATCATTAGTTCTTGCAAGTTTATTTGATGCCATAATTATACCTCTTTTTTAAAAAAGCGGGCGCATAGCGCCCGCATTCATATTATAGACGCTTAGTTAATCTGCTCCATAACGAAGCATTCAATAACGTCTCCTACCTTAATGTCGTTAAACTTTTCAACCTGCATACCGCATTCGTAACCGGAAGCAACTTCCTTAACGTCATCCTTGAAGCGGCGGAGAGATGCAAGCTCGCCCTCGTGGATAACGATATTGTCACGGAGAACACGGACGGAGCAGCCACGCTGAATCTTACCGTCAGTGCAGTAGCAACCGCAAACAGTACCGACCTTGGAAACCTTGTAGGTCTCTCTGACTTCGGCATGACCGATAAGAGCTTCACGGAACTTAGGAGCAAGCATTCCCTTCATAGCGGTTTCAACTTCGTTAATGCAGTCGTAAATAACTCTGTACATGCGAACGTCAACGTTACTGCGGTTTGCAACCTCTCTTGCTACGTTATCGGGACGAACGTTGAATCCAACAACGATAGCATCGGAAGTAGAAGCAAGCATAACGTCGCTCTCGTTTATTGCACCGACACCGCTGTGGATAACCTTAACCTTAACTTCCTCGTTGGAAAGCTTCTCCAAAGAGCTCTTAACAGCCTCGGCAGAACCCTGAACGTCAGCCTTGACAATGATGTTCAAGGTCTTCATTTCGCCTGCCTGAATCTGGCTGAACAGATCCTCAAGACTTACCTTCTTGTTGCTGCCGTTGTTGCTGTTCATGAGCTGAGCCTTACGCTCTTCAGCAAGCTCTCTTGCCATACGCTCATCGTCAACAGCGTTGAATGTATCACCGGCAGAGGGAACCTCGGAAAGGCCGGAAATCTCAACAGGCATGGAAGGACCAGCCTCTTCAACTCTCTCGCCTCTGTCATTTATCATGGTACGGACACGACCGACAGCAGTACCGGCGATAATAATATCACCCATGTGGAGTGTACCGTTCTGAACAAGAACAGTCATAATGGGGCCTCTGCCCTTATCCAGTCTTGCCTCAATAACAGTACCCTTTGCAGCTCTGTTGGGGTTGGCTTTAAGCTCCTGAACCTCAGCCAGAACAACAAGGTTCTCAAGCAGGTCATCAATACCAACATTGTTCTTTGCGGATATGGGGCAAACAATTGTATCACCGCCCCAGTCCTCAGACACCAGCTCATACTCCGTGAGCTGCTGCTTAATACGCTCGGGGTTTGCACCCACTGCGTCAATTTTATTTATAGCCACAACAACAGGAATACCTGCGGCTTTGGCGTGGTTTATACTCTCAACAGTCTGAGGCATAATGCCGTCGTCTGCTGCGACAACCAGAATTGCAATATCAGTTACCATTGCACCTCTGGCTCTCATAGAAGTAAATGCTTCATGTCCGGGGGTATCAAGGAAAGTAATGGGGCTGCCGTTTACATCAACAGTATAAGCACCTATATGCTGAGTAATACCACCGGCCTCACCAACACGGACGTTGGCTTTTCTGATGCAGTCCAGAAGAGAAGTCTTACCATGGTCAACGTGACCCATAACAACAACGACAGGAGCTCTGGGTATCAAATCTTTTTCATCGTCCTCGTGGTCGTCAATAAGTTTCTCCTCAACTGTTACAATAACTTCTTTCTCAACCTTGCAGCCTAACTCCATAGCAACCAGGGCTGCGGTATCGTAGTCGATTATCTCGGAAACATTGGCAAATACGCCAAATTTAAAGAGCTGCTTTATGACCTCGGCAGCTGTCTTTTTCATACGAGAAGCCAGTTCACCAACGCTGATTTCATCTGGAATTTCAACCTTGAGCTGCTGTTTTTTGGCAATCTCAAGCTGGAGACGGTTCATCTTGTCTCTTTCTTCCTGACGGCGCTTTACGGATGCGACCTGCTGATTCTGGCGCTGCTTGGAACGGGAGGTAATTTTCTCCTTGCGGCTGCGCTTAAGATTATCGCCGCCCTTTTCGCCGGCCATTTTCTCGAACTTCTCGTTATATTTTTCAATATTTACAGCCGCACCACCTCTGGTATCGACTATACGCTTTTCAGCCACACGTCTGGGTGCCTGAACCTTATTTTTCTTATCAGCCTTGGGCTGTTCAGTATGGGTGGGAGTTGCTTTCTCTACGTTCTTTTCGCCGTTTCTATCCACGCTCTTATCACCGTTCTTCTTATCGTTTCTGCGGGGCTGAGAATTCTGCCTGTCAGCGGGCTTTGCTTTTGCCTGCTTATCAGTGTTCTTCTCCTCATTCCCTTTCTTGGGGCTGCCTTTGAAAACCTGCTCAAGGCTTTCAACCTGATTGTTCTGGGTCATATACTCAAATATAATGTCCAGCTCGTTATTTTCAAGGACCTGCATATGGTTCTTAGGAGGTGCTATATAGTCGGTAAGGATCTGGGAAATAACCTTTGTAGGAACATTGAAATCCTTTGCTACCTCGTGTATGCGATATTTTGTATTGATCATGCTTTAGTCCTCCTTTTTCCTATCCGCTTGTTTCTTTCGTGGGCTTTGCTTTCGGCCTTACGCCTCTCAGCTTTCAAATAGCGCTTTTCAAGCTCTTCTCCCTCTACCTGATACTTTCCACCGGAAAGTTCATTCAGGAGCTTCACAAGTGCATTTGAAAAACCCATGTCCGTCACTGCCGCCATTGAACAGCCCGGTAATCCCAAAGCGTCCGACAGCTCTTCCTTAGTAAAGGGAAGGTCAATCTTTATGATATTTCTTCCGATCATAAAGTTTTCCGCCCTGTGCTTTGCATTATCTGAGGCATCAGCGGCAATAAGCAAAAGCTTAGCCTTGCCTGCCTTTGCAGCAGTTCCGGTATTCGTCTCACCTACGGCAATGGCGTTTGCCCGCCGCATAAGGCCCAGAAGGTTCAAGGTTTTTTCTCTCATTGACCGACCTCCATTTCTTCTTTCAGCCTTTCATAAATTTCATCCGGTATCTGGGATGAAAATGCTCTTTCAAGGGCTCTTGATTTGGTAGCCTTTTTCAGGCACTCACCGTTTGGGCAGATATATGCCCCACGTCCGCTCTTTTTGCCTTTAAAATCAAGGCTAATATCACCTTCGGGTGAACGAACTACACGTATAAGTTCCTTTTTGGGCTTCATCTCACGGCAGCCCAAACACTGCCGCATTGGAATTTTAGTCGGCATAAAGGGCCGCCTCCTTTTCCTGATTATTCTTCTACTTCTATCTCTGCATCTGCTTCGCTCTGAGGCTTAATGTCAATCTTAAAGCCGGTAAGCTTTGCAGCAAGTCTGGCGTTCTGACCTTCCTTACCGATTGCAAGGGACAGCTGAGAATCGGGAACGATAGCTCTGCAGCTCTTGCCGTCCTCAAACATGGTGACGGATATAACCTCGGAGGGAGAAAGGGCTGCTGCCACATACTCCTCGGGATTTTCGCTGTAATTTATAATGTCTATCTTCTCGCCGCCAAGCTCGTTTACGATGCTTGCAACTCTGCCGCCCTTGGGGCCGACACATGCGCCGATAGGATCAACATCGGGATCTTCAGACCATACAGCCATCTTGGTACGGCTGCCGGCTTCACGGGCAATGGATTTGATCTCCACTGTGCCGTCATAGATTTCAGGAACTTCAAGCTCAAACAGGCGCTTTACAAGGCCGGGATGAGTACGGGAAATAAGTACCTGAGGTCCTCTGGTGGAATTTCTGACCTCCACAACATAAACCTTGATTCTGTCTCCCTCTTTGAGAGCTTCGGTCTTAATGCGCTCGTTTGCAGAGAGCATAGCCTCGGTGTACTCAGAGTTAGAGGAAATACGGATTGAAACGCTGCCGTTTCTGGGCTCTATGTGAGAAACCACACCGGTAAGTATTTCATGCTCTTTAGAGGTGAACTCCTCATATACCATGCTGCGCTCTGCTTCTCTTATACCCTGAATGATAACATTCTTGGCAGACTGAGCTGCAATACGGCCGAACTGCTTTGTCTCTATGGGAACGCCGATAACGTTACCCACTCTTGCACGCTTGCTGACTTTCTTTGCAGCTTCAAGGTTAATCTCATGGCTAGGGTCTTCAACAACATCCACAATAACCTTGTTAACTTTCATCTCAATGCGCTTTTTTTCCTCGTCAAGAAGAATCTCAACGTTATCTTCGCACTCGGGATTATCCCGGCGGAAGGCAGTGAGCATAGCCTGCTTAATCTTATCGTACATGTATTCTCTGGGAATACCTTTTTCAGCTTCGATATCTTCTACTGCTTCAAAAAATTCTGCGTTCATTTAACTGTCTCCATTTCCGGCGTTATACTTCTTTTTTATATTGATACATGAAGCTTTACCATTGCAACATCGGCCTTGGAAAAGCTCATGGTACTATCACCCACAGTGATTTCTATGTTACCCTCATTATATGCGCTGAGTTTACCTATAAAGGCTTTCTTGCCATCTAAAGGTTTGTAGAGTCTGAGTTCAACCTCGCTGCCCATAAACTGCTCAAAATCAGAAGGACGCTTGAGCTCACGCTCTGCCCCTGCGGAACCAACCTCAAAAATGTAACTGTCAGGAATAGGATCTGCCTCATCAAGCATGGGGTCGAGTCTGCGGCTGATGCGCTCGCAGTCATCTATTCCTACGCCGCCGTCCTTGTCTATATACACCCGCAGATACCAGCTTCCGGCCTCACGGACGTACTCCACATCCCAGAGTTTGCAACCCTCTTCCTCTACCACCGGTCTTGCCAGTGCGCTGACTTTTTCGCTGATTTTACTCATTTTATCGCTCACTTCCATTTTATACAAAGGTAAAAAGTCTCACAAAAAAGAGTGGGCCTTGACCCACTCTGACTTGAACCTAATTCTTACTGGCTATATAATAGCACCAAAT
>SAMEA104404100__coassemble_1388_pt1 | contig 22104 bp, 24 predicted proteins | sample SAMEA104404100__metabat2_low_PE_032 | metagenome-assembled genome bin SAMEA104404100 (sample SAMEA104404100) | Balaenoptera acutorostrata | reverse complement strand
CGTAACGCTGACTGAGATAGCGCAGGGAAGCACCAAGCTCTCCGTTTGGACCGCCATACTGTGAGCACACGAATTTAGCCAGAGCGGGGTTGGGATTTTTGATTCTTACTGGATACTGAAGCTTCTTTTCATATACAAACATATTATTCCTCCCTCTCCCTGTACTCCCAAGGCCACGGATCATTTAACCAGCTGTAATTATCCATACCCAGCATATCAGATTGCTGAACAGGGCCGTAAAATCGAACATAGCGTTCGTGTGCTTCTTTCCTAAGAGCAAAACAGCTTTGCAGCATGGCGAAAGCCTCTCTGTCATTGCTGTGTGTATCAAGGTAAAGCTCCAACTCATCAGTCACAAAATCAATGGCCATAAGCTCAGTTAAGGGAGTGCGCTTTAACTGCTTATTCACAATGTTCATAAACGGCAAATCGAGACCTGGAAAGAGAGTACCCTGAGAGAGTGCTTCGTCGGAATCGTATGCCGGAACTGCGGAATTTTGAAGGGGTACATAGGCAGCTGCCAAAGCTCCTCTTTCAGGGAGACTGCCGTATTTATACCCTCTGTCGTTATTCGGTCTATCCAAAAATCATTCCTCCTGAATGGAAATTGAGGAAGTCCTCGAACTATACTATGTAACCGACAATAAATGTGTTAATGCAAATGCTTTGAAAATATTAAGGAAATTTAAGAATGTAAAGTATTGAAGAAAGCAAGTCTAAGTATATAATTCTTAAAAAAGAGGTGAAAGTAATGGCATTACTTAAACATTATCTGGTTTTGGAATAAAATTTGGTATAGTTTCGCTTTTGGCAGCACTTGCAGTTTGTTTTATATTTCTTAGACCCTTTATAAGAAAGCGTAATGGTGGAAGAAAAGAGAAAATCCTATGGCTCATTACCGTATGGTATGGCTTGGGTCTTATTGGAATTTTGTTCTTTAATAGACTCGGGTTAGACCCGATGACTATTTATAATCTACATATTTTTGATTTTGTACGTCAACCCCCCGTAAACAGCGATAATCATGCAATTTGGCTTGCGGTTCTAAACTTTGTCTCATTTCTACCTCCGGGTATATTGCTTGTGCTGCATTTCAAAAATTCAAAACATAATAAAGGAAGCTACGGTTTGTGCTTTGCAATTCCGCTTGTTATTGAGCTTATCCAGTTCTTTACAGGCATAGGAATTCTGGACGTTGACGATTATATGCTCAATACGCTTGTAATACTTTTTTGGAATTGCTATTAAAAAGCTTATAGTCAATAAAAAGAAATTAGCGCCTATTATCGGAATGTCTGTACCGTTTACTATATTGACCGGCTTTTTCATTTGGTATGGAATTCGTCCTGCGGGATTTATACCTGAGGATTTTAACAAGCACACTTTGTATGCGGAAACATTAGATTTAAGCGGAATTGTAGAAAAACTGCCTTGAAAACGGCAAATTCCAGATGAAGAATTTTGACACAGAGGCAGGCTCAATTAAAAAACTTAAATGCACAGATATGGAAGTAGAGTACAAAGTTGATGGAAAGAACATATATCATCCATATCATGTGTTAACTTGCATTGCTGATGGTAAAGAAATTGTTTTGACAGCTCCGTCTATATAAAAAACCCAGTGTGAAAATTTCACACCGGGATCAATTTTTGATTATTCAGGAAGTTTACATACATCTATCCACTCAAGTGCTTTGGAATACTGGAATAGCTCGTCCAAATTAAGCTCAATAGCACTGCTGGCACTGCCTACGGCAGGAAAAACGGTTTTAAAGCGTTTAAGGCTTTCGTCCAAATATACCGGAATTCCATCGCTTATTCCGAAGGGACAAACACCGCCGACAGGGTGTCCAACCATTTCCAGGACCTCATCAGCACTGAGCATTTTAGCTTTGAGATGAAATTCGTCCTTATATTTTCGATTATCTATTCGGGCATCACCGGCGGCTAAAATCAGCATACAGCCATCATTTGTTTTAAATGAAAGTGTTTTTGCAATTCTGGCACCTTCGACACCTAATGCTTTGGCTGCCAAGTCCACAGTGGCGGAAGAGATATCAAATTCCATTACCCGATCTTCTATACCGAGAGCACGAAAATAAGCACGTCCTTTTTCGATAGACATAAATAAACCTCTCTTTTGTATGCTGTTACATGAAATATTCAGGAAGCCACATACCGGCAAAATCTGAAAGGAAAGTTACAGGAAATCTGTCGTATTCACGATGAAACTCACGGACACTTTCGTTGTATCCGGTAGATTCCAGAGCATCTACTTCTTCATCTATAAGGCTTTTATATTCTGACAGATCTTCTTCATCCTCAGCATTCACGTTGTCCTTTAAACGGCTCTGCATAACCTTGATTTCTTTCATAAGATCTGAGTAGCAGTAATGTAAGTAGGAAATATCCTCAGCAGAGTAACGGAAGCCGAGATTCAGATTTTCTACCGCATAGTCTAAATTTCTAACATCTATGTTATAGGATGAAGCAATTACAGATATTTCCTCAGCTGCTTTTGAAATCTTTTTAAGATGTGAAGCGGTGCTTTCCTGAACCTCTCCGTTATAATAAACACCATCATAAAAACCGTTTATTATATCCTGACATTTATTACCGAATCTAATATTAAATGAGAGCAGTGTAGAAACAATAACAATCAAAACGGTTAAAATGACTGCAACGCCTTTCTTTTTGAAAAACCTCATTTATCAGCCCTTCATTTCTAACAATTTCTGTTTAAGCTCGCCTTCAATACGGCCAAGCTCTATCTCAGCCTGAGCGCGCTGAGCTCTGCCGTCGTCCTGAATCTTTCTGACTTCATCAAGAGCGGAAATAAGCTCGGCGTTAGTTCTCTTAAGAGTTTCAAGGTCAACTATACCACGCTCTGTCTCTCTTGCAATGTTTACACTTCCCTGATGGAGGGTCTGAGCGTTCTTTGCAAGCAACTCATTTGTAACATCAGTAACCTCTCTCTGAGCTTTCATAGCCTGCTCGGAATGGAACAGGGAGAGAGCCATAACCATCTGGTTTTTCCAGAGAGGAATAGTGTTAACGATAGATGAACGGATTTTCTCAGCCATAAGGCTGTCGTTATTCTGAACCATGCGAATCTGGGGAGCCATCTGAATAGAAATGGTGCGGGTGAGCTCCAGATCGTGTATTTTCTTTTCAAAACGGCCAATCATATTTGCAAAGTCATTTGCAGCCTGAGCATCTTCAGGCAAACCTGATTCATTGGCCTTTTTGATGTGAGCGGGAAGCTCTTCGTTGCGAAGCTTTTCAATTTTAAGCTTACCTGCCAGAATATACATGGTAAGTTCTTTGGTGTATTCCTGGTTCTTCTCATACATGGTGTCCATCATACTGATGTCCTTCATGAGAGTGATCTCGTGTTTTTCCAGAGACTCTACAATCTTATCTACATTCGTCTCGGCCTTTGAATACTGAACTTTAAGGTCGGAGATGTTTTTCTTTGCTTTTTTGAAAAAGCCAAAGAAACCTTTTTTCTCTTCCTGCTCAAATTCAAGACCCTGAAGTTCTGATACAAGGTCACCCAACTGCTGACCCACTTCACCCAAATCTTTGGTGCGGACAGTGCTCAAAGCTGAATCAGAGAACTGAGATATATTCTTCTGAGCGGCACTGCCGTAATTGAGAACCTGCTCAGTATTAAGAATATCTATTTTTTCAGCAAAATCCTTAACAGCTGCCTGCTCGGCGGGAGATAATTTGCTCATCTCCGGTCTTTCAATGGGAACTTCTTTTTTAGCTTCTTCTTCAACCGGAGTTTCCTGTACTGCGGCCGCTGTGGCAGCGTTGGGCTCAAGGGTAAGGGAAGGGATAAAAGCTTTTTCTTCGTTCATAATGTCTGTCCTTTCTGTTCCTCAACTTCAAAATCCTTCTCGCCGGTGAGTCCTTCTCTGGCGAGCATAGTGTTCATAACTTTAATATCTGTTTCTATATCAAGTGCCTGGTTTGCAAAAAGTGAATCCAGACGCTTCTGGAAAGCTAAAATTGCTTCATCCAGCATATCGGTGATATTTTTCATGCTCTTATCAAGGTTTTCACCTTTGATGCCCTGAGCACTCATCCTGTCGTATGTATTAAGAAGCTTTATAGTAGTAGGAAGATAATAATTCATAAACTTCTTTATCTGTGGAATGTCTGAGGGATCTTCTATGGCATCCTGAGTTATTTTATCTGTAATACGCATTATCTCATTTATTTTTTCTTTGACTTCGGGATTCCCGATAGCTGCGTATAATCTGCCCATTTCTCCAAGCGCACGTTTGCCCTCTTCCAGAATCGGGTCTATCTCTGGACCGTAACTCTTGGTTTCAGTTTTCGCTTCGGGAGCAGCCTGCTTTTCCACGGTAGGAGCTGAATGAACTTCTGCTTTCTTAGACTTCCGGCTGGATACTGCGTGAACTATTAAAGCTGTTATAGCACTGACACCGGCAGAGGCTAAAAGCCCCCAAACTCTATACGGCGGGAATATAAATAATGAAATTACCCATGCTATCGCAAAGGAATAAAAAGGCGCTACTTTGAAATCCCCTTTATTTGTTCTTGACAAGGTTCGTTCCTCCAAATATAATTTTACAGATTTAATAGATTTATTTTATATCTAAATAATGTTATCGTCAAGAGTATTGCAAATCAAATATGGTTTGTAGTATAATAAACATGAAAAATAGTTTCTTGCCATGAGAGGAGATACACCATGCTCAAAATAGCACCATCAATTTTATCAGCGGATTTTGCCTGTTTAGGCAGTGAAATCGAGGAAATCAAAAATGCAGGAGCTGATTATGTGCATTTTGATGTTATGGACGGAGCTTTCGTTCCTAATATCTCAGTGGGAATTCCTGTGCTTAAATCTATCCGTAAATCTACTGATATGTTTATAGATGTTCATCTTATGATAGACAGACCCGTAAGATATGTCCGACAGTTCTGCTCTGCCGGAGCTGACCTTGTTAATTTCCATGTTGAGGCTGACAGCAAGGAGGATATTATTGAGGCAATAAATATTGCAAAGTCTTTAGGTAAAAGGACAGGTGTTACTCTTAAACCCGGTACACAGGCAGAGGCAGTTCTGCCGTTTTTACCTTTGGTTGATCTGATTCTTGTTATGACAGTTGAACCCGGTTTTGGAGGTCAGTCCTTTATGTATGAGCAGTTGCCTAAGGTTGAGACAATCAGAAAAATGATTGACGACCTTAATCCTGCTTGCGAACTTGAAGTAGATGGCGGAGTTGACGAAAAGACTGCGGCATTCTGCAAAAAAGCAGGCGCCAATGTTCTGGTGGCCGGAAGTGCTGTTTTCGGTAGAGCCGACAGAGCGGCTGCTGTAAAGGCTATAAGAGAAGCCTAATAATTTTATTCGACGGAGTTATATATGTCCTTTTTTCCTGCTACCCTTGAAAACCTTATAGATAAATTTGCAGCTCTGCCCGGAATAGGCAGAAAAAGCGCGCAGCGTCTTGCATTCCATATTCTTTCTCTGCCTGACAGTGAAGCTCAGGCTTTCGCAGATGCAGTAACTACGGCTAAAAACAGCGTCCATTGCTGCAAAATATGCCAGAATCTCACTGAGGGAGAAGTCTGCTCAATTTGCAGCAGCGACAGACGCACTAAATCTATCATCTGCGTTGTATCAGAACCCAGAGATGTTCTGAGTATTGAGCGTGGACACGAGTATAACGGACTTTATCATGTACTTCACGGTGCCCTTTCACCTATGAGCCATGTAGGGCCTGATGATATACGGATAAAAGAGCTTTTACAGCGTGTAGCTGATGACGATGTGGAGGAGGTCATTATGGCCACAAATCCCGACACAGAGGGTGAGGCTACGGCTATGTACATATCAAGGCTGCTTAAACCCTTCAATATTAAAGTAACACGTCTTGCCTATGGAATTCCGGTGGGCTCTAATCTGGAATTTGCAGATGATGCTACACTGAACAGAGCTATTGAGGGCAGAACCGAGATATGATTCCCCCGACGGGACTGTGCTTCCTGAAATTAAAAGCGGTTTAAAACTGCTTTTTACGGTTAAACTTTCCATATGCCTTTCTCGTTTAGCGAGATAGGCAGATTATTTGCGCTTTTACCTCTTCAAGCGGGGTTGTTTTTTGGTGCAAAAAAAACGGATTTTACCCGAGTTAGGGTGTACATACAGGATTTTATAAGTTGAAGATTGGAGTTAAAATGGTATCTAAATTGAAAATTGTTCCCCTTGGCGGTTTAGGGGAGATTGGCAAAAACATGACCGCAATAGAATATGGCAGCGACATTATTATAATTGACTGCGGTATGGGATTTCCTGATGAGGATATGTACGGCATAGATATTGTTCTGCCTGATATAACCTATCTTAAAAATAACGCTTCCCGTATTCGTGGCCTTATCCTTACTCACGGACACGAAGACCACATAGGTGCAGTGCCTTATGTGCTGAAAGAGCTTGATATTCCAATATACACTCTGCCTCTCACAGCGGCATTGGTTGAACTCAAACTTGAGGAGCATGACCTTCTTTATAACACTCAGATATTTACCAAGAAAGTTGGCTCAGTATTCAGACTGGGTTGCTTTACTGTTGAGTTCATTCATGTTAACCATAGTATTCCTGATGCGGTGGCTCTTGCCATCAAGACCCCCATCGGAACTATAATTCACACCGGTGACTTTAAGATAGACGTTACACCTATTTCCGGGGGAATGACTGATCTGGCACGTCTGGGACAGCTGGGAAATGAGGGAGTTCTTGCACTTATGAGTGACTCCACCAATACCGAAAAGCCCGGACACTCTGACTCTGAGCGTAAGGTTGGGGAGAGCTTTGATAAGCTGTTTATGGGCTGCGATAAGCGTATTATAATCACTACCTTTGCTTCTAACGTCCACAGATTACAGCAGATAATAAATGTTGCGGCAAAATACAAACGTAAGGTCGGTATTACAGGCCGCAGCATGGAAAATGTTATTCGTGTTGCAATGGTTCTGGGATATATGGAGATTCCAGGAAATGTGCTCATGGATATAGAAAAGCTGAATAAGCTTCCTAAAAATCAGCAGGTTATAATTTCTACCGGCAGCCAGGGCGAAAGTATGTCCGCTCTTTACAGAATGGCTTTCTCTGAGCACAAGCAGATAAAGGTAGATGCAGGAGACAGAATTATAATCTCCGCATCTGCAATTCCCGGTAATGAGAATACCATCAGCCGTGTTATTGATGCACTTTTCCATAAGGGTGCAGAAGTTATCTATGATAAGCACACGGATCTTCACGTTTCAGGCCATGCTTCTCAGGAAGAGCAGAAGATGATTCTCGGTCTTGTTAAGCCTAAGTACTTCATTCCTGTTCACGGTGAGCACAGAATGCTTGTAAAGCACGCTGAGATTGGTAAGCTTATGGGAGTACAACCTAAAAATGTGGTTGTAGCCGAAAATGGCAATGTTATAGAAATTACCAAAAAGAGCATAAAGTGTGTTGACTCTGTAACTTCCGGAGCTGTTCTGGTGGACGGCAGCGGTGTAGGCGAGGTTGGAAGCGTGGTACTGCGTGATAGACACAAGCTGGCTGAGGACGGAATGATTGTCGTTGTTCTGCCTTATTCCTCCGAGGATCATACTCTTATTGCTAATCCTGAAATAGTAACTCGTGGCTTTATTTATGTTAAAGAAGCAGAGAAACTTATGGAAGAGCTGAAGAGAGTTACTCTTGAATCAGTAGATGCCTGCAAGGCACAGCGCATAAATGACTGGACAGGAATTAAGGCAAAAGTTAAAAATAACCTTTCTGGCTACCTTTATAAGACCACTGGAAGAAACCCCATGATTCTGCCTGTCATCTGCGAGATATGAATATACAGATTTTCGGTAAAGCCAAGTGCTTTGATACTAAAAAGGCAGAACGCTATTTTAAAGAGCGCTGCATAAAATACCAGTTCGTAGATATTATAAAGTTTGGCATGAGCAGGGGTGAGCTTCAGTCAGTTAAGAACGCTGTGGGGCTTGAGAACATGGTTAACACTGAGGATGAAGATTATCCCATTTATAAATATTTGTCATCAAATGAGGATAAACTTCAAAAGCTCTACGAAGTGCCGTACCTTATAAAAACTCCCATTGTAAGAAACGGAAAACAGGCTACTGTGGGATATTGCCCGGAAGTCTGGAAAACTTGGGAGTAAAGATTTGAAATAAAAAATTGTACCCATTAGTCAAGTGGCTTTAAATTAGCGACTGACGATAGGGTACAATTTTTTTAACATATAAATTCAACTTATGGTTTAAAAATTCTAAACTGATGGGTTATTACAATTCGTTTTCCTCGTTGATATAATTAAGAAACCAAGAAAAAGGAGGAAAAAACATGGAAATTAAACTTGGTAAAAAAATAAAAGCACTGAGAAAGGAAAGAAACATTTCTCAAGAGGTACTGGCAGAGGCACTGGGTATCAGCTTTCAGGCTGTAAGCAAATGGGAAAATGAAAGCGCAATGCCGGACGTGGCTTTAATACCTGCCATTGCATCATATTTCGGAGTGTCTACCGATGAACTGTTTGACTACAATGTTCTGGAGAGCGAGAAAAAGGTAATGCGGATAGTTGATAAAGCTGCAAAGTGCCGAGAGGAAAATCCTGCAAAAGCCGAAGAAGTTCTCAGGGCGGGGCTTAAACAGTTTCCCGGAAATGGAATTTTGCTTAACAATCTTCTGTATACAATGCGCTCACCTGAACGGAGTGATGAAGTAATCACTATCTGCAAGGCACTTATAGAAAAATTTGAGGGCTATGCAATAGATGAAGAAATCCGCTTTGATGCTTTAAGAATTTTAGCAGAAACCTATGCTGAAATGGGGCAGAAAAAAGCGGCGGAGGAATGTCTTGATAAGCTGCCGGAGATTTACTTTACAAAGCTTGGAAAAACAGCGGAACTTCTTGACGGTGAAGCTTCCCTGAAAGCAGCGGAATCTCAGCTTTTGCTCAGCTCAAACGAAACGCTAAAAATGCTGAATATTATGAGCAAATATTGGAGTGAAAATGGAAATGCAGCAGAATCCCTAAAATTTTCTCGTATAGCAGAGAAAATAGTAGAAGCTTTTAAAAACGAGGAACCGAACTTTGACGAAAACGATTATTATGAGCTTGTCCGGAAAACAGCAGAGACAATATAAAAAGGTCCCCTTTACCGTGCGGGTAAAGGGGACTAAAAATATAAATATTATATCAGGTTCAGAACGAGAGTAAGCACAACAAAGGCAAGAGCAAACCATTTGGTCGCTTTTGCAAGCTTTGCATCCAAAGTCTTAGCCTTGCTCTTGGAGAGGAAGGTATCAGCGCCGCCGGCGATTGCACCGGAAAGACCAGCGCTCTTACCGCTCTGCATCAGAACGATAACCAAAACAGCAAGACCGGAGAAAACCTGAAGAATAGTGAAAACAATAGTAAGTGCAGACATTTATTTCAACCCTTTCGATTATATACACTTTTGTAGCCTTTGAAGTATAACACATATGTGTACCTATTTCAAGTGCTTTTTTGAAGAATTTACCCTATCCTTGGAAAGTGCTTGACATAAATAGGCTAATCGGCTAATATTTTATTTTGCAAGTGAAATAAGGAGAAAATCATGGCATACAAAAGAATTCTTACAATTCAAGATGTTTCCTGTTTGGGTCAGTGCTCTCTGACAGTTGCTTTGCCTATACTTTCTGCCTGTGGGCATGAGACTTGTATAATTCCATCTGCCGTTCTTTCTACTCATACAGGAGAATTTAAAGGCTACACTTTTCGTGATCTGAGCGAAGATATACCGATGATACGAAAGCACTGGGAAAAAGAAAAAATAAGTTTTGATGCTATATATACTGGCTATCTCGGCAGTGCACGAGAAGTAAATTATGTTTTAGATATATTTGAAAGTCTGCTGAAACCTAATGGACTTATTGTAGTTGACCCTGCAATGGGAGATAACGGCAGACTTTACGCAGGTTTTAATACTGAATATGTTGAGGCAATGAAAAAGCTGTGCGCCAAAGCCGATGTGCTTATTCCTAATATAACAGAAGCTGCTTTGCTGACAGGCATTGAATACAAGGAAGTCTATGATAGAGAGTACATAGAGCGCCTAATAGAGGCACTGAAAAAACTCGGAGCACAGAGAATAGTGCTAACCGGAGTTGGATTTGATGCGGAGCATACAGGGGTTTTTGCTTGCAATGAAAATGAAAGCCGGTATTATATGCACAATAAGCTTCCAAGAATGTGCCACGGCACAGGGGATATTTTTGCTTCAGCGTTTACCGGAGCATATTTAAAAGGGAAAAACATTTTCGACTCTGCTAAAATTGCGGCAGATTTTACCTTCAAATCAATAGAAAATACAATGGATGATCCGGAACATTGGTACGGCGTCAAATTTGAGACTGTTTTACCTGAGCTTATAAGAAAACTGGAGAGTTGAGCGTTATATCTAACAATAAATATATAATGGAACAAGAGCTATCAAAAAGTAATTGGAGATAAATAAATGAAACTAAAAGTTATGAGTGTTTTCGGCACAAGACCCGAGGCCAATAAAATGTGTCCCTTAGTCAAGGAACTTGAGAGCCGTGAAGAGATAGAATCAATAGTATGCGTTACTGCACAGCACCGCGAAATGCTTGATCAAATGCTGGCGGCCTTTGATGTAAAGCCTCAGTATGATTTAAATATTATGGAGAAAAAGCAGACCCTTTCTACAATTACAAGCAAGGCAATACTTGGGCTTGAAGATGTGCTCAAAGAAGTAAAACCTGATATTGTTCTTGTTCACGGTGATACAACCACTACATTTTCAGCTGCTCTCGCTGCCTTCTACAACCATGTTCCCATAGGACACGTTGAGGCAGGACTTAGAAGCTACGATATACAGTCTCCATATCCTGAGGAGGCCAACCGTCGTCTTGTGGGTGTCTTGGCGGATATTCATTTTTCTCCCACTGGAAATAATGCGGAGAACCTCAGACGGGAAAATAATCAGGCGCCCGTATTCATAACCGGAAATACTGCGATAGACGCATTAAAGCATACAGTTAAGGCGGATTATGAGTTTGAAAATGAAGCTCTGCGAACACTGAATTTTGAGAATAAAAAAGTTGTTGCCATAACTGCACACCGCCGTGAAAATTACGGCGAGCCTATGGAAAATATTATGTCTGCATTTAAGTATATAGCTGAGAATCACCCGGAAGTACAGCTTGTATATCCGGTGCATTTAAGCCCGTATGTGCAGGAGATAGCCCACAGATATTTAGATGGACTGAGTAACGTCTTTTTGATAGAACCCATAGGCGTTTCCGATATGCACAATCTTCTTTCACGTTCCTATATTGTAATGACTGACTCCGGCGGACTTCAGGAAGAAGCCCCTGCACTGGGTAAACCCGTTCTTGTACTTAGAAGAGAGACAGAGAGGCCTGAGGCCGTGGCTGCGGGAACTGTCCGTGTTATAGGTACTGAACGTCAGACCATAATTGATGAAGCAGAGGAGCTTCTGAATGGCAAAGAACGCTATACATCTATGGCATATGCGGTTAACCCCTACGGCGACGGATTTGCAAGCCGCAGAATAGTTGATGATCTGCTGTATCATTTCGGACTGAGAGAAGAACCAGCAGAGAATTTTAGAGTTTAATATAACTAAAAGCCGACGCAAATCCGTCGGCTTTTAGTTTAGTGTTTTTTTATTTTCCAAATAACTGCATCCCAAAGGTACATAGGTAGCTTTATCATTCGTTTCCAGCGCTTAGGCTCTTTGCAAAGTCTGTAAAACCATTCAAGACCTGCCTTCTGATAAAATTCAGGTGCTCTGGTTAGATTTCCGGCAAGTACGTCAAGACTTCCACCCAAGCCTGCCATGAGAGGTACGTTCAGTTCATCTCTATGTTCTTCCATGAAATATTCCTGCTTTGGTGCTCCCAGACATACGAACAGAGCATCCGCTTGTACGGCGTTAATTTCCGCAATAACATCATTATCGTCTGTAAAATATCCGTCGTGAGATCCGGCAATGATTAAGCCGGGATATTCTGCTTTGAGTTTTTCGCCTGCTTTTTCGGCGACACCGGGTTTTGCACCTAATAAAAACAGTTTGCCGCTTCTTTCAGCTAAAGCAGCACACAGAGCCTGAGCAAAGGCAATGCCCGGAAGTTTCGTATTTATAGGATTGCCGACTATTTTTGCTGCATAGATTACGCTTACACCATCAGGCAGAACCATTTCAGAATTTTGCAAAATTTTAAGGAAGCGGGGATTTTTTGCGGCTTCCAGTGCAAACTCTGCGTTTGGAGTTACAACACGGCATTTTTCTTTCTTATCTATATAATTTAAAGCTGTATTAACAGCCTCCTCTATTGTAAAGTCATCAAAGGCAATATTCATTACCTGTTTTTTCAAAGCAGACACCTCATTTGAATTTATATACTTTATCATTATAAAGCAAAACAGAGGAAAATCAAGAATTATATATTTTTCAAAATTTTTGAAAAAATGGCGGAACTTTTTTCGTTTTAATTCGTTTATATAACTATCACCGGAGAATATATTTCATCTCAGGTCGAAAAACTATATTATAGTGCTGAATTCCCAAATTGAAAAGAAAAGACTTGCAAAAATTCAAAGTCAATGCTAATATGCAGGACGGGAAAATTTCAGACAAAAGGAGAAAATTATGAAGAAAATCTCAGCCCTTATTTTGACATTGGTTATGGTATTTAGCCTTGCGGCTTGCGGTAGTGAGGCTCAGAAGCCTGACTCTGCTCCTGAAGTAGCAGTAGGCTCAGCAGAGGAACTTTTAAATTCCGTATGGAACAGCGTAAGCGAAGATCAGAAGTTCCCTGTAATGGGCGGCGACATGGACAATATGCAGGAAAACATGGCCGGCAAGTTTGACATGGGAAATATGGATGCCGTGACTTCCGTCCTCCACATTTCCGAGGAGACTGCTGCATCTGTTTCTGAAGCTGCTACTCTGGTTCATGCTATGAATGCAAACACCTTTACCGGCGTTGCTGTTAAGCTCAACGAGGGCGTTAACGCAGAAGAGTTTATAAATGCAGTTAAGGCTGACGTTGAGGGTACTCAGTGGATGTGCGGATTCCCCGAATATCTGGTAGTCTACACTCTGGGTGACTACGTTGTATACGCTATCGGTGCTGCCGAGCTTACTACCGGCGTATTCAAAAGCGCTATTGAGTCAACCTACGGTGAAGATGCTCACCTTGCTCTGGAACAGCCTTTGAGCTAAAACGCAGAGAGAGTATGTTATTTTCCAGCATAGTATTTTTATATTACTTCCTGCCGGTATCTCTGCTCTTATATTTTATTGCCCCTAAGAAGTTCAGAAACACTGTTCTTCTGATTATAAGCCTTGTTTTCTATGGCTGGGGTGAACCTAAATATTTACTTTTAATGACAGCCTCAATCATTATCGGATATATCTCCGGCCTTATGATTGAGGCCTTTCATACGCAGAGGGCAAAAAAGCTGGTTATGATAGCTTCTGTTACCATAAGCCTTGGCTTTCTGGCATGGTTTAAGTATACAAATTTCTTTATAGAAAACTTCAATAAAGTTTTCGGATTTTCAATTCCACTGCTTAAAATTGCGCTTCCCATAGGTATAAGTTTTTATACTTTCCAGATTTTGAGCTACACGGTGGACGTTTATAGAGGGGAAGTACCGGCACAGAGAAACCTTATAAATCTTGCCGCTTATATCTCTCTTTTCCCACAGCTTATTGCAGGCCCCATAGTGAGATATTCTCAGGTGGAGAATGAACTCAGAGAGCGGGAATACAGCTTTAATAACTTTGCTCTGGGTATGAGACGCTTCATTTTGGGACTGGGCAAAAAGATACTGATAGCAAACCTTCTGGGCGAATTGTGCGATGCTTTCAAAGCTTCAGGAGACAAATCAGTGCTGTTCTATTGGCTGTATGCGGTAGCCTTTGCATTGCATATTTATTTTGACTTCTCAGGCTATTCAGATATGGCTATCGGCCTTGGCAGAATTATGGGATTTCATTTCCCGGAAAACTTCAATTACCCCTTTATTTCAAAAAGTGTAACCGAATTCTGGCGGCGCTGGCATATTTCTTTGGGTTCATGGTTCAGAGATTATGTGTATATACCTCTGGGCGGAAACAGAGTAAAGAAATCAAGATGGTTTTTGAATATTCTTATAGTCTGGCTTCTCACCGGATTCTGGCACGGTGCGGCGTGGAATTTCGTGATTTGGGGACTGCTCTTTGCAGTATTGCTCATTATAGAAAAGCTTTTCCTGCTGAAATATCTGGAGCGTTCTAAAGTCTTGGGCAGAATTTATGTGGTTTTAACACTTCTTATTAGCTTTGTAATCTTCAATGCAAGCAGTATGGTTGAAGCAGCGTCTTATATCGGCGCAATGTTCGGCGCAGGTGATATTCCACTTGTATCAAAAGAACTGAGCTACTATCTTAAAGATTATGGCGTGGTGCTTATAATTGCACTTATAGGTGCAACACCTCTTGTGAAAACTCTGGTTTTAAAGCTCAGAGAAAATCACACGGCAGAAATAATAAGCAACTGTTTGGAACCTTTGGTTTTAGTTGCCCTGATGCTTGTTATGACAGCATTTCTTGTGGACGGTTCCTTTAACCCGTTCCTGTACTTTAGATTTTAAGGAGAGACTATGAAACACAAAAATATTATAGTAAGCGCTGTAATGATACTGTTCTTTCTCAGCCTCTCCCTTTTTGCATGGTTCAAACCTCAGGACAGCTTTTCCCAGAGTGAACGGAGAAAACTCAGTCAGCGCCCGGAGCTGAATTTTCAAAGCATAATGAATGGAAAATATATGAAAGACTTTGAAGATTACACTCTGGATCAGTTCCCAATGCGTGATGAATTCAGAGCCTTAAAAGCTCAGGTTGCTTTTAATGTGCTAAGACGAATGGACAATAACGATATTTATATATCTGACGGTTACGCTGTTAAAATGGAATATCCGCTGAACGAAAGCTCTGTTAAAAGAGCGGGGCAGCGATTTTCTCATGTATACGAGAAATATTTAAAAGACAGCGGAGCTAAAGTCTATGTTTCCGTTATACCTGATAAAAACTACTTTACAGCAGGTAAAGACAGGCTTTCTCTGGACTACGATAAATTGATTTCCAATTTTAAAGCAGAGACAGAATTCGGACAGTATATAGATATTTTTGACTGCCTTCATATAGATGACTATTACAAAACAGACACTCATTGGAGACAGGAAAAAATTCTTCCAGTAGCCGAAAGACTTGCACAGGCGATGGGAACAGAGCTGAATACGGAGTTTGAAGAAAAAACTTTGGAGCGGGATTTTTACGGCGTATATTACGGACAGTCTGCGTTGCCTCTTGAGTGCGATAAAATAAACTATCTTACAAATGAGATTCTTGAAAATGCAAAAGTATACGATTTTCAGAATAACAGGGAGATTTCAATTTACGACTTAAAAAAAGCGGAAGGGAAAGATCCTTACGAAATATTCCTCTCAGGCCCGCTGTCTCTTATTACCCTTGAAAATGACCAAAGCGATAGTGGAAAAGAGCTTGTAATTTTCAGAGACTCTTTTACGTCAAGCCTTGCGCCGCTGTTACTTTCGGGCTATGACAAAATTACTTTAGTTGATATACGTTATATCCATCCTGATATGGTGGGCAAATATGTGAACTTTACGGATAGTGACGTACTGTTCCTGTACAGCGCATCGGTATTAAACAACAGTGAGACAATAAAATAAAAAAACAAGCCTTTGAATATTCTTTCAAGGGCTTGTATTTTTTGCAAAATAATATATTATAGTGTCGTTGTTCCATAAGAGCGGATAGGTGGAAGGACCATTGAAATCAACATTTCCGTAGCCGTGTATGACACAAAAATTTTTGCATGTAAAAGAGAGGAGAAGATATGAAAGAGAAGATAAGTTTAAAAGAATTTATGGTGCTGTTAGCTGGTATGTTCTTTGTTTCAGTAGCCGTTTATTATATTATGATGCCAAGCAAACTTGTGGTTGGTTCACTCTCCGGTCTTGTGCTTGTTATTGCAAATTTCATACCGCTTAAAATTTCTACAATTACATTTATTCTCAATGCAGTACTGCTTGTTTTGGGATTTGCTCTTATAGGCAAGGAGTTTGGTGCTAAAACAGTTGTTACTTCACTGCTTTTACCGGTCTATCTTGCAATTTTTGAGGTTATTACTCCTGAACCTCCTGAGCTTACAAACAATATAATTGTTAACCTACTGTGCTTCATCCTCTGCCTTAGCTTTGGACAGACTTTGCTCTTTAATATAAACGCATCTTCCGGCGGTCTTGACATTGTCGCAAAGATATTGAATAAATATCTGCGCTTTGAAATTGGCCGCAGTCTTATGATTGCAGGTTTCGTTATAGCGGCTACTTCAATTTTTGTTTATGACAGAAATACCCTTATTATAAGCCTTTTGGGTACATATATAGACGGTGTTGTTCTCGACCTGTTCTTAGACGGTTCCCATATCAGAAAGAAAATATCTATTATTTCACCTAAATATGACGAGATAAGGGAATTTATAGTTAAAAAGCTTAACCGTGGTGTCACACTCTATAATGCCGTAGGCGGTTGGGATAACAGCGAAAGAATTGAACTTGTAACAATATTACAGAATAACGAATATGCAAGCCTGCTTGAATTCGTCAATAAATCTGACCCGACTGCTTTTATAACTGTCTCCACAGTTGGACAGGTTATAGGCCAGTGGAATCCCCACATAAAGAGAATTGAGTAAATAAACAGCCGCCTGATTTTTCAGGCAGCTGTTTTATATGACTGACCAATGGAAAAGCGATACCCGAAAAGAATCGGGCATCGCTTTATTTTTTGATTATAGGCTGCTTTGTAGCCATAATAGCGGTTACTCTGCCCCAAAAAATCTATTAAAAAATGGCTAATTGTATAGATTTCGTTGGAAGTTTTTTAATCAACGAAAAAATATAGAAAATTAACTCAGAAAAATAATTTGACGTTGCAGTCAAAAAAGTTTGGTTAACTCCTAATTTAATATATATTAACATTTGAAAAACAGGTTCTAATGGAGCATTGTAGATCAGCCAATTATCAGTGGGTCAGGAAAAATGTGAGGCCGAACAGAAGACCTATTATCCAGGTGGCAGGTTTTACAGTCTTAGCTTTACCTGTGAAAATAGAGATAATGGTAAAGGAGATAAGACCGAAACCTATACCGTAAGAAATGGAGTAGGTGAAAGGCATCATAGCCATAGTAAGGAATGCAGGTACAGATATCTCGGCAGAAGTCCACTCAATATCACGGACACAGTTCATCATCAGAACACCCACATAAATCAGGGCAGCTGCGGTGGCACAGGAGGGAATGAGTTGTGCAACAGGTGCCAGGAACATGGCAACAAAGAAGAAAAATGCAGTGGAGAGAGCTGTAAGACCGGTTCTACCGCCTTCGCCTACACCGGCGGAGCTCTCAACAAAGGTGGTGACGGTAGAAGTACCGCAAACAGCACCAACGGTGGTTGCTATTGCATCGGACATCATAGCCTGATTGATATTAGGTACTTCGCCGTTTTCTTCCAGCAGATTGCCTCTGGAGCATGCACCGTAAAGGGTTCCCAGAGTGTCAAACATATCGACCATGCAGAAAGCAAGAGCAGTAGAGAGTATTGCAAATATGAATGCACCCATGCCGTTTGCTTCAATATATGGTGTGAAGTTAAAGCCTTCTGTAAAGACCTTGCCGAAAGCTTCACGGCCAAAATCACCGAAAGCAGTGAAAGGATTAAAAGAAAATCCTGCGCCAAAACCGTCATAGAAACCGGGGATTGTGAAGCCTAAAAGGTAATATGCGGCAGTTCCGCCTAAAATACCGAAAAGTACACTTCCTTTGACCTTGCGCTGATTCATTACAGCGATAGCAAGGACGGAGGCGATGGTTACAATAACAGGCATAATGCTGCCCCAGGTAACATTACCGGAGAAAAGATTTAAAGAGGTAAGACCCACGAGGGTGGCTCCGTTATCTACTATAATTCCGGCATTCTGCATTCCCAGAAATGCAATAAAAAGTCCTATACCGGCAGGGATAGCAGTGCGTACAGATTTAGGAATAGCTTCAAAAATCTTTTTGCGCAGTCCTGTAAGAGTAAGTACAATGAAGATTAAACCGTCGAACATTACAAGCACAAGGGCATTTGCATATGTAAAGCCCAGACCGAAGCAGACGGTATAAACAAAATATGCGTTTAGCCCCATGCCGGAGGCAAGAGCTAAAGGCAGGTTTGCCATTAAGGCCATTAAAACTGTACCGACAATGGCGGAAAGCGCAGTGGCAATGTAAATGGCATTATATGAGACGGTTCCCAGCTCTGAGAACATGCCTGCATTAACCATCAGGATATAGGACATTGCCATAAAGGTGGTGAAGCCGGCTACAATCTCAGTGCGAACAGTTGTACCCCGCTCCTTCAGGTGAAAGAATTTTTCCATATTAGTTCCTCTCTTCTCTATTTTAAAACACAAAATATTATAATACGAGAAATCTGCAAAAAAAGCAAGCATAAAAAACCTGTAAGAGTTTTTCTACTGGAATTTAAAATAGCTACATGGCTTCAATTTCGTTTATATATTTGTTTCCGGTTACAAGGAAAGTATTGTGACTGCGGCATTAGGAACATTTTCAGCCGTATTTTAAAGTTGGAAAAGTTTTCATACAGCTTTCGCAGAATGATGTAGCTTTGATAGGCTCTACTTTTAACTCAGTTTCCTTTAACTGTTCGGAGCGTCGCCGTGCATATTTCCAGAAATCCAACAGAGAATCCGGAATTATCACACTGACTTCTTTCAACCGAACGGTAACAGAGTTAAAAGATGTGAGCCTGTTTTCAGCTGCCACTTTCCCGACAGTCTCAACAATATAAATTGCAGTTTCTAATTCATGCATTATTTTTCAAAGCTTTTTTAAAAATGTTTTATTTTGCGATAGGCCATGTGTGGGAGAATTGCTTTAAGCTTGTCGTAGATATTCCATATAGTTGATTCCTCCGGCATATCACGGCTGAGCTTGATTGCATCAAACTCACGTTTTGCAGTACAGAGACCGCAGTATATGCACTTGTGCTCATCAACTTCAGCTGCACTGCATTTAGGGCAGCGTGAGGCATCCATTTTAATTTGCCCTCGGTAAGAGGCAGGCGGTCGTTGGAGAATGACTCTATCTTTTTGGGGTAATGCTCAGAAACCAGACGTTTGAATGAGCCATAGCTTAAGAAGTATGGCAACATTATCTTTATCAAGCCAATACGAAATATGCTCTATGCTGACAGATTCAGACGTTGCAGGAATAGTTTTTTCAACGGAAATAACGTGCATTCCTGTTCTGACACCACTGTGAGGAACCATAGAACCCCTCAATAGGCATAAAGGACATGCGCTCAAAGAAGCCACATATTTCAGGATGATAGTCCGATACATCCAGATTCATATTTGCAACCTCTGCAAGGCCGATAACATAAATATGCAGGATATAGCGGTTATACTCCTGAGCGGGAGGATCGCCGTATTCACACCGGCGATATTCCAGCAGACCAGTTTTTGCTATTTCAGCAAGTTTTGCCTCAAGTTCTGCTTCTTTAACAGCCTGTCATTTTAACATGCGGTTGCAAGGATTAGGGGGTTATAAAAACTTGTCTCACCTCTGCATTATATTGTTCGTTTAAATAAACTCTCTTATTGTCAAAAATATCACGCAACAATCAAAATATCACTAAAAATTACTGAATTCTATGATAATACTTGAATATATTTCACAAACTAAACAAGTGACTTAAAATGACAGGATATAGCCATCAACAAGACAAAATAACAGGCGCAAAGCGGCATGAAACAGACCGATTTGCGCCTGAAAGTATTTCACTTAGGAATCATTGTTCCTCTGTGGTCTATGGAATATTCTCCCTGCAAAAGAATTTGAGATACAGGTACTATCTTATAGCCTTGAGACTGGAGAGATTCTATTATTCCGGGAAGAGCTTCAGGTGTATGTTCAGCGGCATTATGGAAAAGAATAATACTGCCAGGCTCCACATTATCTAAAACTCTGCGCTGAATTTCATCGGCTTCAATGCCTTTCCAATCCAGACTGTCAACATTCCACTGTATAGCAGTCATGCCGATGCTGTTTATTGCCTTTATAACATGGTCATCGTATTCACCGTAGGGACAGCGAATAAGGGTGGGACGTTTACCTGTGATTTTTTCAATTTTATCATTACAGTTATTTACATCGGCTATTATCTGGTCTTCCGTAAGCTTGGAGAAGTGAGCATGAGTAGATGAGTGGTTCATAAGTTCGTTGCCTGCATCGGACAGTGCCTTGACTGACTCGGGATATTTATCCACCCAGTCTCCAACCAGAAAGAAAGTTGTATTTATTTTATATTTGTTCAGTATGTCTATAAGGTTCTGTGTGTCTTCGTTGCCCCAACCTGCGTCAAAGGACATTGCAACAATTTTGTCTTCCCGCTGTACGTTATAAATCGGCAGCAATCTCTCGGTTGCTGAAGCACCTACAATGGTTGGACTGTTGACAGCCCAGAAGATAAGTGCAACGACCAGAATCATTCCCAATGCGGAAAACAGCTTTTTGTTCCTAATAATAAAACCTCTGATGTCAATCAATTTCATCACTCCTTTTGGTACATGTTATGAAAGCGACCGTTGGAATATGAAGATTTATAAGCAGAGCGCAAAAATGTGTTAAGTATTAGATAATAGCCTGAATCTATTGAAATCTCAACCTTATCCGAGTACAATATAAACATATTAACGAAGAAAATTTCCAAGGAGGTAAAAAATGGATAAAGACAGTTTTCTCTATAAAAGCATTGTTACAATCCTGAACTATGAGCTGGTTCCATGGGAAGCAGACATGCATGAGGACAGTAAGCTTGACTATTCCATACTGAGCATGAGAAATATTTATGATTTCGCTACGACTATGGATATAAAAGACGTTGAGCCTATTCTCCGTCGTCAGGTAGAATATAATAACGCATTGGCAAGTGAGGGTCTCGAAAAAGAGGACGGCGCCAATATCGGAAGAATAATGATGGAGCAGAGTTCTAATGTCCACAACCTGGCGCGGGCCAGAACGGTTGCGGCGCTGGATGCGTGGGCATTCGGCTCAACTCTGCCTGTTATAGTTAACTGTGACAGCGTATATCAGGGCATAGGCGTTTGTATTCCTATTCAGGAATATGTTATGGAAGACGATATGGGAGAAGAGAAGTGTTACAGAGCGCTTGCCATCTCCAACCTGACAGCAATCTGCTTTAAGAAAAAAATTGAAGATAATGCCGAACTCAGCGGCGCTGTTTGTGCAGGACTGGGAGCGGGTGCTGCTATCTGCTACCTGCGAGGCGGTGTCTATGAAGATATAGCAAAGGTTCTTGAGAGAACATACAGAATTACTCAGGGACTTAACTGCACTGATGATGAACCTCTGGGGGCTGCAAAGCTTGCCCTCGGCGTTGAGGCAGGACTTCTGGCTATGGAGCTTTGGCAGGCCGGCAGACTGTAAATTTCAATAAAAATAGGCCTAAGCCAAAAAATCCTACAGGTCTCATGTGTCTGCATCTTACGACTGCACCAACTTTTTCCGTAGAAGTAAAAACGGTATATTCGTAAAGCTGACATGAAGGACGGCACAGAGTTCAGTTCTACCGGTGTTATAGTTTGTAACAAAATGAAAATCAGCATTTAGAGAGAAAATAAAATGGAATTCAGAGAAATAGACAAATCCAACTATTTGGATTGCATTACTTTAACAGTTAACGAAAATCAAGAACATTTTGTCGCAGACAATAAGCAATCTTTGGTTGAAGCAGCTTTTGAAGAAGGATTATATACTTTAGGTGTATATAATGGAGAAACAATGATAGGGTTTATTCTGTACGACTATGATGAGAGTTTTCCAGGGTGGTCTATGAGCCGTTTTATGATATGCAAACAGTATCA
>SAMEA104404100__coassemble_1309_pt1 | contig 22858 bp, 17 predicted proteins | sample SAMEA104404100__metabat2_low_PE_032 | metagenome-assembled genome bin SAMEA104404100 (sample SAMEA104404100) | Balaenoptera acutorostrata | reverse complement strand
TTAAAAATATCTGTAAATACAAAAAATCCCCGAAAGCTTTCGCTTTCAGGGATTTCTGGAGCTGCTATCCAGATTCGAACTGGAGACCTCATCCTTACCAATAAAAAACTCGGCATTTTAAGGTGTATCTGCTCATACAATCAAATCACAACAAGAAAAGCCTGTAACCATTGATAATTCAGGCTTTTTTCGTTTTTATGTATTAGATAGTACCAACTAATAACAGGCCGTAAAAAGTGGTTTTGTTAGAAAATCGTTAGCTTTTCTAACAGATTTTGAACCCATCCCTGTCACATCCCTGAGCAAAAATTTGCCATCTTGTCTTCCTCAAAATTAAACTCAGCCCTATTTTTTGCTTAAAGCTTTTCTCTCACCACACTTTTTCCGTTTGTGTATTTTTCGGAATATTTAGTCGAATTTCGCAGAAATATTCCCATTTCGGAATATTTCTTGATTTGATGCCAAGTTTGTGCTAAAATTGGATGTGATAAAGGAGGCTTAATTTATGGTTGAACGCAAAGAATATTTACAAAAGCTTTTATCATGGAAAGACGAAAAAGTTATTAAGGTTGTAACTGGTATTAGGCGTTGCGGTAAGTCAACACTCCTTTCACAATATCAGGAGCTTTTAAAAAAGAGCGGTGTTAATAGCCGACAAATCATATCAATAAATTTTGAGGATTTAGAGTTTGAACATCTCCTTGAATATAAGACTCTTTACTCTTATATTAAAGAACGGCTTTGTCCTGATGAAATGACTTATATCTTCCTCGATGAAGTTCAGAAAGTTCCATATTTTGAGAAAGTTGTAGACAGCCTTCTCATAAAGGAAAATACTGATATTTATATTACCGGTTCAAATGCCTATATGCTTTCAAGTGATCTTGCGACCCTGCTTACTGGCCGGTATGTTGAAATTTCAATGTTACCCTTATCTTTTATGGAGTACTCGGAGATATGCGGCGGCAGCCCCGAAAAAGCATTCAACGAATATATGAAATATGGCGGTCTGCCATACCTTGCGACTATGGATAAAACCGATGAAAAAGTAAGTACTTACTTTGAAGGCATATACAATACTGTTATCGTCCGTGATATTGAAGATAGGCAGAAACGCATAGAGTGTGATTCCGATAAGCGCAAAATAACGGACGTTGTTTTACTTAAAACCATTGCCCGCTACCTTGCAAGTGTTGTAGGCAGTCCTGTATCAACTCGTAGTGTTACAAATTATCTGATTTCTTCCGGTCGAAAAGTCTCTCCCAACACTGTAAGTGATTACATGGAAGCTCTGGCAGAGTCGTTTATTTTTTACCCAGTGGAGCGGTTTGACGTGGTTGGAAAGCAGCTTCTTAAAGAGAACAAGAAGTGGTATATGGTTGACTTAGGACTTAGAAATCATATTCTTCCAAGACAAAATTATGATTTAGGATTTTCACTTGAAAACATTGTATACTTTGAACTGTTGCGTCGTGGATATAAAGTTAATATAGGCAAGTGCGGAAATACCGAAATTGATTTTGTTGCGCAGAAACAGGGTATAATAAGCTACTACCAGATTACCGCAGACATGATTTCCAAAGAAACCTTTGACCGTGAACTCCGCCCTCTTGAAAATCTTAGGGATAATTACGAAAAAATAATTCTTACACTCGACAGATTAACTCCCGGAAATTATAACGGAATAAAAGTAATAAATGCTCTGGATTGGTTAACAGAGCCGTAAAATACAAATTATAAGTAATAAAGCGAGAGAGTTTTAACTCCCTCGCTTTTTGTATGTGGTTTATTTTTCTTTATCAGGTGGTATAAACTCAAGTAAATCCCCGATTTGACATTCCATAACTGTGCAGATTCTTGCGAGCACATCAATATCCAGTCTGGTAATATCATTATTGCAGTAATGATTGATTTGTGTACGCTGCATTTCCGCCTTATGGCTTAATTTGTTTTTACTGATTCCGGCCTTCTTAATAAGTTCGTCCAATTTAATATGGATTGTGCCGTACTCTTCCATGATTTCACCTCTATCTATGTCAAATCGCATTGAATTATTGCAATTAAAATCCTTGACAAAGATAGTTTAAACAAGTTAGAATTGAAATATAAGCTCTAACAAATCTTGTCAGACTTCTTGCACATATTCAAGTATAGAAAGAGGTTAAGAAAATGGATACAGCAAAATCCAAACATGCATTAGAAAAAGTGGCAAAGCGGAATGGTGTAAGCCTTGAAACAGTTAAGCAAGAGATTGACCTCGCTATTGACCAAGCATTAGAAACTTCTGACCCGAAGATAAAAGAATTTTGGGACTCTATCCCAAAGGCAGGTGAAAAAGTCACTCCTGAGGAGTTGGTAGCCTACCTATCCGGTCAAATCGCAAACAGGAAATGATAAAGTAAAGGTATTATATATAAAACTGAATATTCTCGATTTATAAAATGGGCAGGTTCAAATTTAATGAACCTGCCTTTTTTACGTTCAAGTACAAAATATAATTTATCCTGCGCTGATATGTTCGTCAGAACTGAGCAGTCCGAAGTATTTTTCAAAGAACGCTTTCAATTTTTCAATAACAGACTGTTTTTTCTGATCTCTCTTTCCTCCGCCACCAAAACGAGATACCGGAGGCATAATGCGGTCAACATCTGTTCCGGTGGTTTTGAGAACACCGTCACGGAAAGCATTGTCCACAAACTTTCTTGTCTCTTCTGGTTTCAGTCTTTCTTCCTTGATAATATCTGCAATATCAAGCTCACGCTGTTCACGAACAAATTTCTGCCAATCAGAGCTTACATCTGTTCCGGCATTTATTGTATCAATGAAGTGTTCAATCAGTTCCTTTTTAGAGCGAAGCTCCAAGCTTGATTTAACGGCTTTATCGATTGCCACAAGAATTTCCTTATCTTTGCAGTTGCTGTCGTGGTACTTTGCAACCAGCATCAGGATATAGTCTATATTGACTTCGACCTGTTTTACAAGTTCCATTTCAAAGACAACGTCATCCATGATGCTGTCTTTTTCCCCAGCCTTTGGCTTATACTTTTCGTGCAAGTCGTGGTATGTACCTGTGTAATCCTGCAAATCAATGGGTGCTAAAATCTCGTTTCCTGCGAACTTATCAAAGGCAGACAGAATATTTCTCAGGCGTAGAATACTTCCGAACAAAACAATAAATTCCTTTTCGTTTTGCTCCCCGATAATCGGCTGTCCAAGGGGGAAACGATTGACAAGCTCCTCAACCCGCTCCTTGTATCCGATCTGTTCTTTACCCTTGTCGTCTGTGCAGCCATAATAGTAGTCCTCATATGATTTTAGAAGAACAATACCATTGGCGTTCTTATTTCCAAACAGTGCAATAGCATCGTTGGTTTCCTGTTCCAGATTACGGAAGCAGACGATATTGCCGAAGGTTTTTACAGAGTTGAGAATACGGTTTGTTCTGGAAAACGCCTGTATCAGACCGTGCATTTTCAGGTTTTTGTCCACCCATAGAGTATTCAGAGTTGTTGCATCAAAGCCTGTCAGGAACATATTGACTACTATGAGCAAATCAACCTGACGTTTCTTTACTTTATCGGATAAGTCCTTGTAGTAATCCTGAAATCCCTTACTGGAAGTGTCAAAGTTAGTCTTAAACTTCTTGTTGTAGTCATCGATAGCCATTTCCAGAAAATCACGGGAATTCTGGTCGAGTTCGTCAGTGTCAAAGCTCTCATCTTCCAAAATTCCGTCTGCGCTATCCGCTTCATTGGGAGCAAAGGAAAAGATGGTGGCGATAGTCAAATCTCTGTGCTGTTCTGCTATCTGCTTTTTAAGCTCCAGATAATACTTCTTACACATGGAGATAGAACTAACTGCAAACATAGAGTTGAAGCCGTTCACTCGCTGGCCTTTCAAGCTGTAATAGGTGTTGCGAATAGTTTTCTGGTCAAAGTGTTCCAGAATATATTTTGATACTTCCTCTATTCGCTCCTTAGAGCCGAGGGCTTCTTCTGTGTTAATAGCGGCAACCTGCTTGTCTTTGCCGCCGTCCTTTTGTTTTATTGTGTCAATGTAGTCTATGCGGAAAGGGAGAACATTTCCGTCGTTGATTGCATCCACGATTGTATAGGTATGCAGCTTGTCACCGAAAGCCTGTGCTGTGGTGCGAAGATTAGGATTTTTCCCAGTTCCTGCATTAACTGAGAATATAGGTGTACCGGTAAAGCCGAAAATATGATAATTCTTGAAATGCTTAGTTATTTTCTGGTGCATCTCACCGAACTGGCTTCTGTGGCACTCGTCAAACACAAGAACAACGTGCTTATTGTAAACAGGGTGGGTCTTATTTTTAGTAATGAACACATCCAGTTTCTGAATAGTGGTCACTATAATTTTAGAAGTGCTGTCCTCAAGCTGTCTTTGCAGTACAGCGGTACTCTTGTTGCTGTTGGCAGCCCCTTTTTCAAAGCGGTCATATTCCTTAATGGTCTGGTAGTCCAAATCCTTACGGTCAACCACAAATAAAACCTTGTCAATATACGGCAGATTTGTGGCAAGCTGTGCAGTTTTAAAAGAGGTCAGTGTTTTACCGCTTCCGGTAGTATGCCAGATATAGCCGCCGGCATCAATGGTTCCTGTTTTCTTGTAGTTAGTTGATATTTCAATGCGATTTAAAATTCGTTCAGTCGCTACAATCTGGTAGGGGCGCATAACAAGTAGCAAATCCTCAGAGGTAAAAACGCAGTATTTTGTGAGTATATTAAGAAGGGTATGCTTTGCAAAAAAGGTCTTTGTAAAGTCCACAAGGTCAGAAATTACTCGGTTGTTGCCGTCAGCCCAGAAAGAGGTGAATTCAAAGCTGTTAGAGGTTTTCTTGCTCTTATTGCGGCTTGTTCCCTCGTTCTCTTTTATATGGCTGGCTCTGGTGGTGTTTGAGTAATACTTGGTGTGAGTGCCGTTGGAAATCACGAAAATCTGTACATACTCATACAGTCCGCTGCCTGCCCAGAAGCTGTCCCGCTGATAGCGGTTAATCTGGTTAAAAGCTTCCTTCAGCGCAACACCACGGCGTTTAAGCTCAACATGAACAAGGGGCAGACCATTTACAAGAATCGTAACATCGTAGCGAGTATCATGCTTGCCTTCTGTTTCCTCGTATTGGTTTATCACCTGTAAGCGGTTATTGTGGATATTCTTTTTGTCAATCAGGGAGATATTCATGGTTGTGCCGTCCTCACGGGTCAGGTTCTGCACATAATCTTCCTGAATTTTGCGTGTTTTTTCCACAATGCCCTCGTTTTGATTGGCAATCTTATTTTTGAAAAAGCTGTCCCATTCTTTATCTGTAAACTTATAGTTATTCAGCAGCTCCAGCTGTTTGCGGAGGTTTTCAACTAAAGCAGCCTCATTGTGAACGGTAACGTACTCATAGCCCTGCTCGGTCAGCATTTTAATGAATGCTGCTTCCAGTGCTGCTTCACTCTGATAGGCATCAGAACGCTTGGTTTGCGGCTCGTATTCTGTGACAACGGTGCTTTCGTTGGTGGAAAGTATCATGTTATAGGTACTCATGAGCCTTTCGCCTCCTTAAATGTCAGCAGCTCATCTCGGTAGTATTCGTACTGTTTCTGGCGGGCTTCGATTTCGGCAGGCAGGCCTGAGGTTAGGTCGTTGCAGAGGGTGTCGAAGCGGTCAAGGATAGAGACGATGCGTTCCTGCTCGGCGAGAGGAGGAACGGGAATCATAAACTTACGGATCTTTTCCATCGGAATGTTTTTCATAGAGGATGATTGCAATAGTCGGTTAATCTGAGTTGTCCAGAATTCATTGCTTTGAAAATAATATCTCATAAATTCTGGCAGAAGCAGTTTGCTTTCTGAACGAATTAAAGCCACATTAGGAGCGAGGTAATACCGATTTTCCTCATCGACAAGAGCAACCTCTCCAATTGTACCAACATAGGTAAATAGCATATCACCAATATGTAATTTACTTCGACTGAGTTTTGAAAAATCACTTTCATCAATGTACTTTACATCGTCCAACTTTAGCTTTCCGCTTTTTACATTCAACCCACGTAACGCAATAATATTTCCTGTTTCTGAATATCGGACGTATTTAGTAAACTCGTAACCAGCTAATTTTGTTACTTTAGCAATCTGTCCAAGTGGTAATATTTGCACATTGGAATCAAATACAAGTATACTATCTCGATAATACTCATATTGCTTCTTTCTCGCTGTAAGCTCTGCTGTAAGCTCTGCTGTAAGCTCTGCTGTAAGCTCTGTGAAATTGTCCAAAATTCGGGCAATTTCTTCTTGTACAGGCAGAGGAGGAAGTGGAATTTTAAAGTTTGAATATGTACCAATCCATAAACGTTTATGTTCATCTGATGTAAAATTCAGCTTGCCCATAACATGAAAAATATATCTCTGTGTTGTTTGTTTAATATCTGCTGTTAGTATCTTCATTGCAGACGACTTCACCTTAAAGGGAAAATCAACCCACTTGAAAGCTCCTGTAAAATCGTCAAAGATAATGACTGCATTCTGGCATGATGCTTCATATATTCCATCTATTTCATTAGTATAACCCAAAATAAATGTTTGCCCTGCTGTCAACACTGGAGTTTCAAAACTATCATCATAGTTTGTAGACTTTACAATATATTTGGTAGGCTGTTCATAATTCACGACATCGCCAATATTTACATACTTCACCCCATCAGGGCAAAGTTCCTGTATCAATTTTTCTAATCGACTCATTTCATTCACCGCCCTTTTCCAGCATTTTCTTCACGGCTCTATCAAAATCAGAAGTAATCTGCTGGGTTTTATTAAAGGCCTGATACTCGGTTTCTGCCTTTTGCAGTGCCGTTTGCCTTGACACACTGCCCTTATCTTGCAAAATTTCATACCGCCTAAATGCCAGAAATTCGTTTACACTGGCTGCGAACTCTTCCATCGTGAATGTGTTTTCACGCTCTATTAAATCTTCAATATAATCAAAGTAACCGCTAACGGCTCGTTCAAGCTGTCTGATTTGCTTTTCATCAAGATAGTTCTTTGCAATACCTACATCAGATTTCAATATACGGCCGTTGGGTGCATGCTTCCAAGTGGTCAGTCCCATATGCTCTTTTGTGCGGTCTGCCTTTGTATATACAATTTCTGCTGCCGTCTGCCCAACAATAGCATAATGAAATTTGTTCTGTACCATAGCGTAAAAATCGTGGGTGATTTTTGCATTTTTATCATAATCTATACTGCATTCTGCAAAAATATCAGTTATCTGCTGCCATATACGGCGCTCGCTGGCACGAATGGAACGAACACGCTCTAATAATTCTTTGAAATAGTCCTTGCCGAATGCTGTTTTGCCCTGCTTCAATCGCTCGTCGTCCATGGCAAAACCTTTTACCATATATTCTTTTAAAACACCGGTTGCCCATATGCGAAAATTGGTGGCTCTACGAGAATTGACACGATAGCCAACCGAAATAATAGCATCCAGATTATAAAAATTTTGCTCTCTTTTTACATCTCGAGTGCCTTCTTGCTGAACTATTTCCATTTTGGAAATAGTTGAATCTTTCAGCAGCTCTCCATCAGCATAGATATTGGATAAATGTTTGGAGATAGCCGGAACATCAACACCAAATAATTCTGCCATTGATTTTTGTGTCAGCCAAATCGTTTCGTCACGAATAACTGCATTTACTGAAACATCTTCGTCAGCTGATTTATAAAGTAAAAATTCAAACTGGCTATCCATTCTCATCCCTCGATTTCTGCAATTATTTTATCAATTTCTTCTCTGAGAATCTGCTCTCTTGCTACAATATCTTTAATTTCAGCATTGAGCTTCACAATGTCAATGACTTCTCTGGTGTCCTCCTGCTCCACATAGGTGCTGACAGACAGGTTATAGTCCTGCTCTTGGATTTCCTCAAAAGAAGCGCAGTGAGCAAAGTAATCCACGTCCTCACGAGATGTAAACTCTGCAACAATCCTGCTGATATTTTCTTCCGTCAGTTTATTGTTATTTGTTACCTTAACAAATTCCTTAGAGGCATCAATAAACAAAGTTTTGCTGTCCTGCTTATTCTTTTTCAGCACCATAATGCAGGTAGCAATAGAAGTTCCGAAAAACAAGTTTGACGGGAGCTGAATCACGCAGTCAATGAAGTTATTATCAATAAGGTACTGACGGATTTTTTTCTCAGCTCCGCCACGGTACATAATACCGGGGAAGCAGACAATCGCAGCAGTTCCGTTAGTAGAGAGCCAAGCGAGAGAATGCATAATAAATGCAAGGTCGGCTTTGGATTTGGGTGCAAGTACTCCGGCAGGTGAGAAACGAGGGTCATTTATTAAAACCGGGTTGTCATCGCCCTCCCATTTAATCGAGTAAGGCGGATTTGAAACGATAACTTCAAAGGGTTCATCGTCCCAGTGCTGAGGATTCATGAGGGTATCTTCATGGGCAATATCGAATTTATCAAAATCAATATCATGCAAAAACATATTGATACGGCAGAGGTTGTAAGTGGTCAGGTTTATTTCCTGTCCGAAGAAACCCTGCCGTACATTTTCTTTTCCCAGAATTTTTGCCGCCTTTAAAAGTAGAGAACCAGAACCGCAGGCCGGGTCATAAACCTTGTTTACCTCAGTTTTTCCTACAACTGCAATACGGGTCAAAAGCTCTGAAACCTCCTGCGGAGTAAAGAACTCTCCACCGGACTTTCCGGCGTTAGAAGCATACATACCCATCAAATACTCATAGGCATCACCGAAAGCGTCAATACTGTTGTCCTGATAGTTGCCAAGCTTCATGTTTGCAATACCGTCCATGAGCTTTACAAGGTTTGCGTTTCTCTTTGCGACCGTAGCACCCAGCTTATTGCTGTTTACATCAATATCATCAAACAGACCTGAGAAATTGTCCTCGCTTTCGCTGCCCTTTGCAGATTCCTCTATATGATTGAAAGCTGTTTCAAGCGTCATGTTCAGGTTATCATCCTCAGCAGCTTTCTTTCTCACATTGCAGAACAATTCTGATGGAAGAATAAAGAAGCCCTTTGTCTGTACCAAGTCTTCACGAGCCTGCTCCGCTTCCTCATCCGTCAGGTCTGCATAGTTGAAGCCCTCGTTTCCGGCCTCTATCTCATCAGCGTTTATGTAATTTGTAAGGTTTTCGGAAATATAACGGTAGAACATCATGCCCAACACATAGGACTTAAAATCCCATCCGTCCACGCTTCCTCTCAGTTCATCCGCAATCGCCCAGATTGCACGGTGCAGTTCGTCACGCTCCTGCTCTTTCTTTATATCAGCCATGATTTTTCTCCTTATACCTATTTTACTATTTATATAATGAAAGTATTTTTAGATTTTTTATATTATATCATATATTTTCTTTTATAAAAACCAAATTTTCCTTTTCTTTCTCTACACATCTATCCTTTTTGCTTTTTCTATAAAGGCAGTTTTCAGGGGGCGTCAGTATCTACTGATGCCCCCTTTTTTCTTCTATTTAACCTGTTTCTCTAAAATTTATCCTTTGATTTCGTATCAATTATAGCCTCCTAAATTCCCTTATTCGGCATTTATTTCAGAAACTGTTCAAAAGTACCGATTTCCAGACGACAAAATAAAAATGTCCCACAATATATATACACATTTATAGAAGTCAAGTTTAATTCAGCAACTCGCTGGATTGCTTGGCTTTTTTTGTTTTTCTGGAGGGTAATTACATGAGAAATTTAACAATTAAAGCCGAAATTTTGAACAATTTATGCAAAAATCTTTGCGAAATCAGGAGCAAAAAATGGATTTCAACTGATATTCTTGCGGAAGTGATTGGCAAATCCACTCGGACGATAGTGTACGCATGTAAAGGAGCAACTCTGCTTTCTATGACCGACATTTATCGCATTTCGTGCGTATGTAGAATAAGTATAGAATCCCTTTTATTAACTACACTTAGCGAAAACGAAATCGAAGCAGCTGCGAGAAATATACATACAGAATATTTAAATTTAATGCAAGGCAAAACTTTTTATGATAGGGAAAAAACTAAAGAAGCTCTTCTTGCTACTTTACGCCAAAATTTACTCCTACATAGCGATACAAAAAAAGATAAATCCGTTATAGACGGAATTACTACGCACGAAGCTTACCGCAAAGCTTATGAGCGAACGGTTAACTTTAAAAGTAAAAACATTTCAAATGCCGTAAATATTTATCTAATCGCTCATAGCTACTATCTAACAATGGACGAACTGTGTCAAAGAAAATAAGGACACTTTTTGCATGGTAGACTTCTGAGAAATATTATATAGTATTTACTGTAAGGCGGCCGATTACATAGGCGCTGCGGAGAAAACAGCGCCTAAAGAATAAATATTTTACGAAAGGATAAAAAACTTATGAAAAATTTGAAACAGTTCATGCCATTCAATTTCAATGGATTCAGCGCCGGAAAAACTTTTGTCGTAACCGGCATAAAGAGTCTACTCGATTATAACACTAAAGTTATAATCGGCACCAAGGTGGAGTGCGCCATCACTAAGGACGAAACCTTCTATGAGCCCGATAAAAACGGAAATATTTCCACTAATCTTTATGAGAAGCTGACTGTTAAAGTTAAACTTCCCAATACCGTAAATGTCAATGTTGGCGACACCGTTACTTTCCGCAATGCCACTGCCAATGTTTACGGTGATTACAGCAATCTGCTTTCTGTCGAAGCTGAAGCTATCGATGTAGTTAAAGCAACTAAAGGTGTTAATTAATGTCAACCTATAAGCATGAAACATCATCCCTGCGCTACGCTTCACCTGACACTATAACACTCATAATATCCGGTGCGTGTTTAGCGGCATCAATTTCAACAAATCTAATATCTCGCAATCTCTCCCCTTCAACAGGGGAGGGATTACCAAAAATCAGTCACCTAATGTTCGCTTTAAGTGTAATTTTCGCATTAATTACTGTTTTGCTTCATCGCTTTTTACCCGCAAAAGAGCGAATTAAAATCATGGTACGGCAAAAGCTGTATGATCCGGCATATGGAAATCCTTTACACCTGAAAGACGGAGACCTACTCCCGGCAATCGACTGTGAACAGATAGGTGACGGATTATATGAGCTAACTATAAGTGCACAGGCAAGTGTAGAGGTAAACAAAATATGTAACGCAGCTCCTATTATATCTGCGGCACTTACCGATAATTACAGTCAATATGCAATTACCCGAGTAAATACTGACACAGCATTTAACTATGTAATCTTCACTTTATCAGATGTACAAATCGATAAATCTTTAAATTTTAACAGTGCAGAGGTCATGCGCTCAAACAGCACTACTTTACTAAATGTTGATAAAGTGAACAGTATTGACCTCAAAACAAGCGGTTCTATATTGGTAGCCGGCAAAACCCGAAGCGGCAAAACCACCGGTGTAATCTCTCTAATTATGCAGGCACTGCTTGAAGGCCCGGATTCTTATAACAGTAAGATTTTGATTATAGATCCAAAGCAGGCCGAATTGTCACGCCTGCCCTACACAGTCACACTTGACAACAGCGGCGAAGCATACCCCATTTTGAATGCCTTGAAAAATTTTGAAAGCAGCATTAGATTCCGTCAGCAAATACTGAATGATTTATCTGAGCAGACCGGCGATGCAGTAAAATGGTGGGATGCCGGTATGCACCCCTCCTTTATTTTCATCGATGAGTATGTAGCGTGTCGTTCAATTTTTCCTAAAAAGCCAGCTAAAGACAGCGATTACTGTCTTGATACTTTTGACAATTTGCTAAAGCGCATAGTTACTATGGGTGCATCCGCAGGATGTTTTGTAATAATTAGTATAGCTGAAGCCAGTGTACAGGACGGAGGTCTACCCGCAATGTTACGTTCCGCAATGTCTACCAAGATCTTGTTCAGACCCACACAGACAGAAGGCCGATTAATGTGGGATAAGGAAAAAATTGAGGACTTTCCCGAACGTGTATATGGTCCGGGAGATGCGTGGTTCAGCAGTACTGATGGAGTTCATGATAATGTATCCTTTGTGCATTTCCCTCATATGAATTTTGCTGTATATAAAGAATTAGCCCATTTACTAACACAATATTATAATTGCACAGGCACCGTAGAGCGCAGCGATAACGGTGGCGTGCCATGTGTCAAAAACAATTAAAGTGTTGATTTTGCACGGGCTATGGGGCTTGTTTTATAGCCCGTGCCATTGTGCCAAAAGATAAAATGATGGACACTTCTTGCATTCAAAGAAAAGACATTCTGTATTAGTATAGAACCATAAGGAGGTGAACAGGTGCTACGAAAACACAGAGAAGCCGTTATCATAACATGATGTTTGTTCAGCAACTCCAGCATTTGACCTCTCCTAACGATTCTTTAGAAGCGCTTATTAAGTTAGTTGATAAAATGAATGCAAAATATGCGGGAATTCTACATGATAAAGACAAAGACGTGGAACCTCATGTACATATATTTTTTCATTTTGAAAATGCAAGAGAGATTTCAGCCGTTGCAAATAAGCTTAATGTTAAGCCCCAATACATTGAGAAATGGGATGAAAATGCTGACTCTGGATTTGCCTATCTCTGCCATCGAACTGAAAAAGCACGAAAAGATGGTGCTTATCAATATGACCCTAATGATGTTATTTCAAATTTTGACTACGCCGCTTGGTTAAACAATTACGAAATTAAAGCTACGAATTCTGCGTCTCTTGATATTGACCACTTGTTAGATCTTCTATATGTCGGAGCTATAACGAAAACAGAATTAGAATCTAAAATTTCAGGCAGTGAATATGCAAAACATCGAAAGCACATTGAGGACGTATGGGCAAAGCATCTTCAAGTTGTGGCTGACAAAAGGCGAGAAGAGCGTAAGATTGCCAATGAAAAAGTAAATGTAATTTGGATTTACGGTAAAGCCGGAACCGGTAAAACTCGTTTTGCAACAGAAATAGCAGCAAAAAAGGATATTAACTACTATATTACAGGTAGCAGCAAAGATCCCTTTCAGCGTTATTCAGGCGAAGACATAATAATATATGACGAGGCTCGTCCGAATGATATACCTTATTCCGATTTATTACGCCTTTTAGACCCCTTCGGAGCGGACGCCTCTGCTCCAAGTCGTTACTATGATAAGCCCATATGCGCAGGTACATTCATCATAACTACACCGTATAATCCATTTGAATTCTATTCGGAAATACACAGGAAAGATGAAAACATAGATACTTTTGAACAATTGCTTCGGCGTTTGTCTTTAGTTATACGCATGGATGAAAATGAAATTAACTCTATGATGTATATAGACCGCCAGCTTGGTTTTATACCGCAATTAAGTACAGCAAGGCCAAATACTTATATTGTCAGAAAAACAGCCTCCATTGACTATTCCAATGCGCTTTACAACAGCTTTTTTAAGGAGTGATACAAAATGAATAATAAAAACTACTATAATATTGAGAGTCTTCCTGTTATGCTCACGGTAACAGATTTAAGCAGGTTATTACGTGTAAGCCGTAATACCGCTTATAACATTATCAGTGAAGGTAAGATACCGCATACTATGGTCGGGCGTCAGATTCGAATTTATCGAGACGATGCGTTAACATTCTGCGGTAAAATGTAAAACAATTGAATTAGTTTACAAAATCCGCTATACTCTTTATATGAGCAGATACTCCTTTTGCTTTAGAGAGAGGGTGCGGATTTTGTTATCACAGAAAGGAGTATCAATTATGAAAGCAAATAAAAAAGGCCAAAAGTACGAAATAACATACAGAATTCCCGGTTATAAGAAAATTTATTCTGAGCGTTTCGACACTGAAGCGCAGGCAAATGTTAGGATTGCACAGATTGAGCTTGAAAGAGAAGAAGGAACTCTAAGACCTCCTACAAAGAAGAAGAAAGTGGTTCTTCCCACAATAAGTGAACTGTTAGACCGCTATGTTTCGGATTACGGCATATTACATTGGGGCGATTCTTATTATTCCACAGCCGTTCATCGGATTGAACACTATATCAAGCCCGCAATCGGAGATATACTTGTAACAGATATAACCACTCAGGAGCTTGATGAATTTTACCTTGAGTTACTGAAAACTCCAGCCATACTTTTGCCCGGTCATAAAGACACAGGTAAAACTGTATCCTACGATGTAATTGATAAATGTCACTGCATTATACGCTCGGCATTAAATCAAGCTATTAAATGGGGATACATAAGTACAAATCCCGCTAATGCAGCTACACCTCCCAAAAAGCCTAAAAAGACACGCAAAGTATGGACCCCGGAAGACGCTCAAAAAGCTATTAATCTATGTGACTCAGCATTACTGAAAACCGCAATTATTCTTGCAATCGGTTGCTCAATGCGCATAGGCGAAATTCTCGGTCTTCAGTGGAAGGATGTGCATATCACGGAAGAAGACGCCTCTGGCCGCTCCTCCTACCTTGAGGTATGTCAGGAGCTGAAACGTTGTGATGCTCATGCACTATTAAATTTGGAAGCTGCTAAAAAAGAAGATATATTCTTTAAATTTCCGGGAATAAAGGATAATCCAAAAACAATATTAGTATTAAAGGCACCTAAAACCACATCCAGTGTTCGTAAGATTTATATTTCTACCACCGTTGCTAAAGCTCTGCTTGAACTTAAAGAAGCGCAAGCCATTCAGAAAGAAAAAATGCACGGTTTATACAGCGATTATGATTTAGTTATGGCGCAGCCCGACGGACGTCCCACAGAGGAACGGCTTATCGCAAAAGCATTTAAAGCCTTTTGTCTTGATAACGACCTGCCGGTGGTCGTATTTCATTCTCTGAGACACTTGAGTGTATCTATTAAACTGCAACTCAGCGGTGGCGATATAAAAGCCGTACAGGGCGACACAGGTCATGCGCAGTCCTCAATGGTTACAGATGTGTATAGCCATACATTTACAGATAACAGAAAGAATATCGCAAATCTTTTGGAAAATAATTTTTTCAACACTATACCGTCAAAAGATGAGCCGGATAACAAAAAAGAGCAGGTATTAAACCTGCTCAATGGAAATTCTGACTTGGTTGACGTTCTTATCAAACTTGCAAAAGCCTTGTAAAAAGAGTTTTATTTGTTAGATTGTTAGAAATGCGTTAGAAAGTTATTTACCGAAAAATGTAAGTGCCTAAAAAAGTGCACAAAAAATCCCGAATACCTAAGTATTCGGGACTTATTGGAGCTGCTATCCAGATTCGAACTGGAGACCTCATCCTTACCAAGGATGCGCTCTACCGACTGAGCTATAGCAGCAAATTTTATGCCCCTTAAAGTAAGGGGCATAGTGTGGCGACCGAGAAGGGACTTGAACCCTCGACCTCCGGCGTGACAGGCCGGCGTTCTAACCAGCTGAACCACTCGGCCACAGCTCCATTATAATAACATGCCCCCCCCTATTTGTCAACACTTTTTCCGAAATTTTTTTAGATTTTTTTCAGGTTTTTTTCGTCTCCCTGCAACAGCGCTATATATTGTGTTTCAATGGTATTTACTGGCAAATGCACGCTAAATATAGAGGGGGATTTTTTGAGCTTTTTCTAATTATTCAGGTTTTCGGCTGTTAATTTGCCCGTAAACGGCAGATTTTCTTTAAATTTATTTTTCAATTTCCCTAAAATTTTCTCGTTTTTTAGTATTGCAGCCTCAAAAATATTTGAAGTTTTAAAAAAAGCTCCCGTAAAATGGGAGCTTCTGTCAATTTTCTTTATTTTTCTGTTCTTCTTTTTCAATATGCTCATCAAGTTTGCGGCGCAGCTCACGGATTTCCGTGCTGACAGGGTCGGAAACGTGAACCTGATCCACGTCTCTTACATAGTTGACCTTCTCGCCTGCTATCTTAACAACCTTGGCAGGAATACCGACAGCGGTGCTGTCCTCCGGAATATCCTGCAACACAACAGAGTTTGCAGCAATACGGCTGTTGCTGCCCACATTTATGGGTCCTAGCACCTTTGCGCCTGTACCTATAAGCACATTATTACCAATAGTAGGGTGACGCTTTCCCACATCTTTACCGGTACCACCCAGAGTGACACCATGGTAGATAAGGCAATCGTCTCCGATTTCCGCAGTCTCACCAATAACTATACCCATACCGTGGTCAATTACAAGCCGTCTGCCTATTGTAGCTCCCGGATGTATCTCAATACCGGTCTTTTTGCGGCTGCGCTGGGATATATAACGGGCAATGAAGCTGTGGCCGTGCTCATAAAACCAGTGTGCTTTTCTATGGCTGCGCACAGCCTTTACACCCGGATAAAGCAGCAGTATTTCAACAGAGCTGCGGGCAGCCGGATCTCTCGCCTTATAGGCGCCTATCAATTCTCTTAAATCTTCAAACATATTCCTATCCCCTTTTTATAAGCTTTTGTTCCTGTTATTATATGATTCAAAAACAAAAATGGGGACATCGGCAGTTATGCCATGCTATGTATGTGTACATCATAACGCTACTCCACAAGGAATTTTAATTCCTATTTTCTTTATAGGATTAAAATTATACCCCATATATCACCGCCTGTCAAGCGGAGTATTCACTTTATATTTAAGTTTTAAGCCTCATACTTTAAACTTCTGCTTCTCTTGCAAATGCACCTATGCAATGTTATAATTATTAAATATATATTGTGTAGCGTCTAACTTTAAAATTCAGAGGGAATTAAAGCCCTTTTTTCTTTGCAAACAATATAATCTGTAATCCATTCTGGGAGGAAAAAAATATGAAAACAAGGCGTACAATAACCGCTGTAATTTCCATTATTTATGTTGTATTCCTGCTGTTATGCAGTTACTCGGGTCCTGTTAAAGACGGGCCTATATATGCACCCTTACATGGCCCTCGAGAGATAATCTTCTCCGCCGGCTCTTTCCCTGAGGACAGCACAGAGTTGAGCTTTGCAATTCAGGCTCAGGAGTTTGAACTGCTTGACTATTTCAAAGACCTTAAATCCGTTGACTTCAGCGGAAGTACCTGCTATGCAGAAATTCAGGACTGGGAAAAGGCTCACCCCGATATATCTGTTACTTACACTCTCTCATTCCCTACCGGCGTTACTGCCGATAACCGCACCGAGACTCTGGACTTATCCGGAATAGACAGCGCCACAGTTGCAGAGGCTGCAAATCTTCTTCAATATGCTCCCAACATTAAAAGCATCGACTTAGGCGAAGCCACTCCCGAAGCTTCCCTCAGTGCAGAAGAGGTTGCCTCTATACAGGCCGCCGCTCCCAACGCAAAACTCGACTACAAAATTGAACTTCTGGGCGATTTTGTAAGCCTTGATATTGAAACTCTGGATCTTTCCACTCTGGCTGTGGAAAACGTGGATGATGTTTCCGCTGCTTTAAAATGCCTCACCAATCTGAAAACCGTAGTTCTGGGCAGCGAGGACACCAACGATTTAAGCGTGGACAACATTGTTCAGCTGGAAAATGCCGCTCCCAATGCCGTTTTCGATTACAGCTTCACTCTCTACGAGCAGTCACTTAATACCTCCGATGAAACCGTAAGCTTCAGCCACATTCCCATGAGCGACGGCGGCGCTGCTGTGCGCAACATTCTGCCCATGATGAAGAGTTGTACATACCTTGACATGGACTCCTGCGAAGTTTCCAACGAGGACATGGCTTCTATAAGGGATGATTTCCCCGACATGAAGGTTGTATGGCGAATCTGGTTCGGTAATCATTACAGTGTTCGCACAGATGTTGAAAGAATCCTTGCCTCCAAGCCCTCAAAAGGCGGTACTCTGGACGACGGCGAGGTTGAAGTTCTCAAATACTGCACTGACGTTAAATACATGGACTTAGGCCACAACGAGGCTATAACCAACCTGTCATTTGTTAACAGTATGCCCAATCTCGAAGTGTTCATTTGTGCTATGAACCCGATTTCCGACATCTCACCTCTGGCAAATTGCCCCAAGCTTGAATATCTGGAATTAAACACTACTAAAGTCTCCGATTTAAGTCCTCTTTCCGGTCTTAAAGAGCTGCGACACCTGAATATAGCAAACTGTGAGAATGTAACAGACATCTCTCCTCTCTACGGTCTTACTGAGCTTGAAAGACTTTGGATAGGCAGTATCGACCCCGTTCCCGCCGAGCAGGTGGAGGAAATGAAGAAATGCGCCCCCAACTGTGATATAAACACCGTAACAGTTGACCCAACCGGCGGTCAGTGGAGACTTCAGGGTTACACAGAGTTGAGCCTTCAGCGATACGAAGAAACCGGATGGCTGCAGGAGGTTCTGCACCCCCGCTATGAACTTCTGAAGAAGCAGTTCGGATACACCGATGCAGACTTCTCATTCACCTGGAACGACCCCTTGTATTGATTGTAAGCTCTGCAATCATATTTTCTGAATTAGAGGTAAGATTTTATGAAAAGAAAATTCAAAATTTTCACTTTATGTGCCACTTTCGGCCTTTCCTGTACTTTACTTGCAGGCTGTGTATCAAACGTTTCTTTTGAAAACGGCTCTTTTTCAAAAGATGCCACAGAAATAAAAGTAGCCTTAAAGGACGGCGAAGCTGAAAAGCTTGAGAAATTCACTCAGCTTCAGGTTGCCGACCTGAGTTTAAGTGAAAATCCCGCTGAGATTTTCGCATGGGCGCAGAAACACGAAAACGTAGATGTAAAGTATACTGTGGCTTTGCCTGACGGAACTGACGTAAACAACGATGCAAGCAGCCTTGACCTGACTGGCTTTACCCATGAGGACACTGATGCTCTTGTTGAGGCAATAAAGCTGCTGCCTGATTTAAAAGAAGTCAGCCTCAGCAGTTCTTTTTCCCGTGAAAATCTGGAGAGCTTTGTGAACGCCGCTCCTGAGATTAAATTCAACTATGAGTTCACCATACTTGGTTCTAAATACGATTTAGGTGCTGAATCTATCAGCTTTGAAAGTCTGAACCACAGTTCAGTTGCAGAGCTTTTAGACTGGCTTCCCTTTATGAAAGAGCTTAAAAGCGTTGATTTGGGTGCTGAACTTGCCGACGATTCCCTGAGCTTTGACGATATTGCGGCTCTTGAAGAAGCAGCTCCCAACGCTGACTTTGAATATGTATTTTCTTTATTCGGTCAGGAGCGTAGACTCAGTGACAGCAGCCTTAATTTAAGCCACATACCTATGGAAGATAACGGCGAGCTTGCCCTTAAAGTTGCAAAGCTTATGCCCAATCTTACCATTCTGGACATGGACAGCTGCGGTGTTCCTGATGAGCGCATGGCTGAAATCAGAGACGCTCTGCCTGATGTAAATGTTGTCTGGCGCATATGGTTCGGACCTACAAGCAGATACAGCGTGCGCACAGATGTTGAGAGAATTCTGGCATCTAACCCCGGTATTGGCGGAGATATAACCCATGAAAATACCGAGTCTTTAAAATATTGCACAAAGGTTAAATATCTGGATTTAGGCCACAATACCACCCTTGACACCATAGAATTTGTAAGATATATGCCCGATCTGGAGGTTGCAATTCTTGCAATGAACTGTTGGAGTGACCTGAGTCCTCTTGAAAACTGCGAAAAGCTCAACTATCTTGAAATCCAGACCGGCGCTGTGAGCGACCTGCGCCCTCTGGCAAAGCTCAAGAATCTGAGAGATCTGAATATCTGCTACAACTTTGCTATCCACGATATTTCCCCGCTGTTTGAACTTACAGAGCTGGATAGGCTTTGGATCGGTTGCTATACTCCTGTTCCCCCAGAACAGATTGAACAGATGAGAGAATGCGCTCCCAACTGCGAAATTGATACAGAAGTAGTCGACCCCACCTCCGGTACCTGGCGCTATCTGGGATATGATGAATACGGATTTATGCAGGTTGCCCCTCGTTATAAGCAGCTCAGAGAAGAGCTTCGCTACGATTTAGGTCCGGCAGCATATTCTTATTCATGGAATGACCCTCTGTGTTAAGGGAAATATTCCGCTAATAGGACTGGAAGGGAGATCAAAATGTCTTTCAGAAAAAAATTACCTATTTATATAGTAACTGTGGCGCTATGTGCTTTTTCGCTGACAGGTTGCGGTGAAAAAACCACCATTGGAGACAAGCAGTTCTCTTTAGGCGCAAGGAAAATTTCTGTCGTTATCAGCGCAGATGAAGCTGCGAAGCTTGATGAATTTTCAAAATTGAGGCGTGCAGACCTGAGCGGAAGCACATGCTATGAGGAGATACTGAATTTTCAGCAGACACACCCTGAAATTGAGGTGCTTTACACCGTAGAACTGCCAGACGGCAGTATAGTTGATAACAGTATCACTTCCCTTGTGCTCTCGGAAGAGGCTGCCAAGGAGCCGGAAAAAGCTGCGGAAGCTATTCAGTATCTGCCCGAATTAAAGGAAATTGAACTGAATTTTGATAGTTCCGTAAATCTTAAAGCTATATATTCCATCAGCTCTCTTAGACCTGATATGAGCTACAAATGCGATGTATCAGTAAACGGAACTGCTGTTTCCTTCTCCGACACCCAGCTTAATATGTCAGGCCTTGATAAAGACAGCGCACAGCAGCTCTTATATGTGCTGCCCGCTATGCCTGAGCTTAAAACTGTGGATCTGGGAAATGCAGAGCAAAGCCCCGAACTGAGTTTTGAGCAGATACATGAGTTGCAAACGGTGCGCCCTGACGTGGAATTCTTGTATGAGTTTGAATTTTTCGGCAAACAATTTTCTTTAAGCGACACTAAAATGGATTTAAATCACATTTCCATGTCTGACGAGGGCGAGAGCGTAAAAGAAGTTATCCGCTGTATGCCTAAGCTCCGCTTTCTGGATATGGACAGCTGCGGCGTGTCAGACGAGGCAATGGCTTCTATTCGAGACGAATTTCCCGATGTCAAGGTTGTCTGGCGTGTCTGGTTCGGCAATGATTACAGCGTCCGCACCGATGTGGAAAAAATTCTGGCTTCAAAACCCTCCGTGGGTGGAAATCTTAACGGCTATAACTCCCAGGCTCTCATGTACTGTACGGATGTGAAGTATCTGGATATAGGCCATAACGAGGTGTTGCCGGATATTTCCTTTGTGGCTAATATGCCTAAATTGGAAGTGGCAATTTTGGCTATGGCGACATACAGCGATATAAGTGCTCTGGCTAATTGCCTGGAACTTGAGTATCTGGAAATCCAGTCTACAAATGTAAGTGACCTCACTCCCCTGTCAGGACTTAAAAAGCTAAAGCACCTGAATATCGGAAATTTGCCATTACTCAGTGATATAAGCCCGTTGTATGAACTGCCTCAGCTTGAAAGGCTGTGGATTGGTTGTATTGACCCTGTCCCTCAGGAGCAAATAGAGAAAATGCAGTCGATCGCCCCTGATTGCGAAATTAACACCTCTGCCTATGACCCAACAGACGGAGGCTGGCGTTACAGAGCGAACAAGACCGGCCTTGACCCGAGATATGAAAAGCTGATGGAGCAGTTCCAGTATCAGTCCGGAAATGCTGCCTATTCATTCTCTTGGAATGACCCTCTGTATTGATTTAAAAATTCTTTTAAGTAATTAAATACCACAAAACCTCCGCTTTGATGCAGCGGAGGTTTTTCATTTCTCGGCATATAATCAAGATGTTTCAGGGAGTGGAATTTTTTGCGGTAAAGTTCAAATACTGACATATGGCACGACTTGTACAAATCTGTTAGAAAGCTTCTTTCCTCAACTACTCCGACAAATGGTAGTCTGGTTAAAAAAATGGAACTTTTTTATAAAGTTTTTAATAAATGTACTTGCGTCTAAGCTCTGAGCAATATATAATTAGTCAGTAAAATAATATACCGGAGGTTGAAAACATGTCATCTAATAGTCGCCCCAGTAATATGGAACGTATTACAACTCCTGAGCTTGCCGAGAAGTTCATCGCTGAACAGCTTGTAGAACTCCGTGCTCAGATTGGTGATAAGAAAGTTCTTCTTGCACTTTCCGGCGGAGTAGACTCTTCCGTAGTCGCCGCTCTTTTGATAAAAGCCGTAGGCAAACAGCTTGTCTGTGTCCACGTAAACCACGGTCTTCTCCGTAAAGGTGAGCCCGAGCAGGTTGTTGAAGTTTTCCGCAACCAGATGAACGCAAACCTTGTTTATGTAGACGCTTCCGAGCGTTTCCTTGAGAAGCTCAAAGGCGTTGAAGAGCCTGAGCGTAAGCGCAAGATTATAGGCGCTGAGTTTATCCGCATCTTTGAAGAAGAAGCAAGAAAGCTTGAGGGCGTTGAGTTCCTGGCTCAGGGAACTATCTACCCCGACATTCTGGAAAGTGGCGGAGTAAAGTCCCACCACAACGTCGGCGGTCTGCCTGATGATATGCAGTTTGAACTGGTTGAGCCCCTCAAGTTCCTGTATAAGGATGAGGTTCGTGCCGTCGGTCAGGCTCTGGGTCTGCCTGACAGCATGGTATTCCGTCAGCCCTTCCCCGGCCCCGGCCTTGGTGTCCGCTGCCTGGGCGCAATCGAGAGAGACAGACTTGAAGCTGTCCGTGAATCCGACGCAATACTCAGAGAAGAGTTTGCAAAGAATGGCCTTGCAGATAAGGTATGGCAGTACTTCACCGTAGTTCCTGACTTCAAATCCACCGGTGTTAAGAACGGCGAGCGCAGCTACGATTGGCCTGTTATCATCAGAGCCGTCAATACCGTAGACGCTATGACCGCTACCGTCGCCCCCATCCCCTTTGAGCTTCTGCAGCATATCACCGAGCGTATAACTTCCGAAGTTCCCTCTGTAAACAGAGTCCTGTTTGACATGACTCCCAAACCCGTGGGAACCATCGAGTGGGAAT
>SAMEA104404100__coassemble_1205_pt1 | contig 24328 bp, 22 predicted proteins | sample SAMEA104404100__metabat2_low_PE_032 | metagenome-assembled genome bin SAMEA104404100 (sample SAMEA104404100) | Balaenoptera acutorostrata | reverse complement strand
TTCGGGGAAACTTACTCGTCTTTTTTCGTGGGCCTATTTTGCAACAGGCCCTTATTTTTTATTTCTCATAAGGCAGTCTGTTTACCTTGCAGTAGTATTCGCATATATTTTCTGCCAGCTTCTGTTTCTCACCGCTGAGATTGTTTTTCACTGCAATGATGATATTTTTTGCAGATTCCTCTGATATATATCTAAAGTGCAGACCGCCGAAGCGTTTGGGAATTTCATCTTCTACCACATAGTCCCAGATTTTAAAGCTTTCTTCGGGACTTAACAGCAGGCGGTATTTTTCATGGGCTTTGATTTCACCGTCATAACAGGTTTCGCCATAAAAGTCCTCCTGCACCATGTAGAAACCTCTCAGCTTTCTCTCGCTCTCAGGCTTCCCATCTTCCAAAACTGTAAGCAGACACAGAGAGTTGGGCTTAATTCTGCCCGCTGTTCTGGCTCTGCCCTCTGAAAATCCGCTCATATACTTACCTGTAAACGCCCAGCCACGCTGAAAGCTCTCCTGAACTTCCTCCTCGTCCATAGAAAAGACCGTGTGAGAATTGGGAATAATTTTCAGGCTGCGAATTTTTCTTCTTGTTTCTTCCTTTTTCCGAACTTCGTTTTTCTTCGCTTCTATGCGTTTTTCTCTGGCGTCCATGATTTTATTGAAGTTTGCCAGACTCTCCTCATCTTCAAGCTTCAAGAAAGTCTCAAAGGCATCAGGATATATAAACTTCTTATCGCCTTTTTTGAAATTAACCGTGACCACATTTCCGGAAAGATCCTCTATAACTCCGCTTCCGAATGCCCTGTGCATAACTGTCTGACCGATAAGGCTCTCGCCCGCTGTCCGTAGCTGTTCCATAAAATACCTCCTGCTAAATTTTAGAAAGAGCCGTAGTGTAAAAAAAGGAAGGCACCTTCATAGGGCACAAAAATGCGCCATACTAAAGCCCTTCTCTTTCGGACGGTTCTTTTACTATTTGTTATATTTATTATAGCACAGGAAGATGTAAAAAGCAAGTCGAATACTCTCTGTTTTTGTCTTGCCGAAAATTGCCGTAAAATGTCTCATATAAAGTTAAGGGATATGTCTTTTGCGACATATCCCCTTTTTTAGTTAAAGTATTTTGTGAGATTTATAAGTTCAGGGTTATTAGGCTCCTGACATTGGGCGGTTATTGCTCCCGCTCTTACTGCAGCCTCTGCGCTTTTTCTGAGAGAAAAGCCGTTAATTCCTGCCCAGACCATAGCCGCCGCCGAAGCATCTCCTGCTCCGGTGGTGTTCACCACCTCGGTGGGTATGCAGGGCAGTTTGATGCATTCATTTTCGTCACAGGCCAGCATACCATCTGAGCCGAGACTTATAAACGCCCGCTTCACGCCTGCCTTTACCAGGGCTTTAGCGGCCTTTTCAGGCTCTTTTTCTCCGGTCATGGCTTCAGCCTCAATCATATTGGGCTTTAAAGCATAGATTTTACTGAGAGAAGGCGCAAGCTTTTTGGCCTTAATGGTTGAAACAGGGTCTGTATATATAGGTACTTTGCAATTTTCCGTCAGGAAAGCTATGCTCTCCACGGACAAATTTGCATCCATTACAAGAGCCGAAAAACTGTTGATTTTATCCATAAGCGGTGCAAGATACCGAGGAGTAATGCAGTTTATTATCTCCATGTCGGAAACTGCCACTCTCATATCCCCTTTTTCATCGTTCACATACAGATACACGGAACTGCGGCGCTCAGGCAGCACAAGTGCCATACTCATATCCATGCCGAGAGCGTTGCAATTATCCCGCAGGCCGGTGGCATAAAGGTCGCCGCCTATGGCGGTTATAAAGCTCAATTCCATCCCCAGATTTCTGAGATTATGGGCAATGTTTCTACCTACGCCCCCGGGTCTTATGCTCACAAATCCGGGATTGGAGTCCCGCATAATAAGTTCAGCTGCGGGACTCCCTTCAATATCCATATTCACGCCGCCTATTACTACGACGTTATTATTCATTTTATATTCCAAATATCCTTTGCGTATTCAGCAATGGCTCTGTCAGCCGCAAACACGCCGCTTTCGGCGGTGTTCATAATGGCAAGGCGAGCCCGCTCGTCATCATTCTTTATTCTGTCGTACATTCTTCTCTGGCAATCCACATAAGAGCGGTAGTCAGCTATAAGCATATACTGGTCGCCGCCGTAAAGCAGGCTGGAAACCAGATCGGAATAGCTCTTTCCGTCGGAGAAGCCCTGATTGAAGCGCTGGAAGATGCGCTGAAGCTCGTAATCGGAGTTTACGATAGCTGAGGGATCGTAGCCCTGACGGCGCATCTGCTCAATCTCGTCGGTATGAAGTCCGAATAGGAACATATTGTCGTCACCCAGTCTCTCGTACATCTCAACGTTTGCACCGTCCAGAGTACCTATGGTAACAGCACCGTTCATCATAAGCTTCATGCAGCCTGTACCGGAAGCCTCCTTGCCTGCTGTGGAAATCTGTTCGGAAACTTGAGCGGCAGGTACTATGGCCTCGGCCGCAGAAACTCTGTAATTTTCCACAAAGTAAACCTGAAGCTTGCCTTTGCATACAGGGTCATTGTTTATATCGTTTGCAAGAGAGAGAATCAGTTCTATAATACGCTTTGCAACTTTGTAACCTGCGGCGGCTTTTGCACCGAACACAAAGGTTCTGGGAACAAAGTCCATATTGGGATTATCGTGGAGCTGAATCTGCATATAAGCAATGCTCATAGCGCAGAGGAGCTGGCGCTTATACTCATGCAGGCGTTTCACCTGAACGTCCATAATAGCGTCAGTGTTCAGCACCATGCCGTCATTACGCATGGCAAATTTTGCAAAGCGTTCCTTGTTCTCGTGTTTTATCTTATTTATTCTTGCTCTGACCTCTGAGTCAGATGCAAAATCTCTCAGTCTGCCAAGTTCCTCAGGCTCGGTGAGATATTTGTCTCCGCCTAAAAGCTCTTTAATAAGCTTATCAAGGCCGGGGTTTATCTGGCTGAGCCAACGGCGGTGGTCTATACCGTTTGTTACGTGGGTAAACTGCTGAGGTCTCAGGGAATAAATATCCTTAAAGAGGTCATTTTTCAGTATTTCGCCGTGGAGACGAGAAACGCCGTTCACCTTATAGCAGGCCGACAGGCACATATTAGCCATATGCACCTGATTATTGTAGATAATCAGGTTTCTGCCAACTCTGTCATCATTATTGAAGCTGTCACGGAGGTAGTTGCACCAGCGGCGGTTAATTTCGCAGATTATCTCCCAGACTCTGGGCATAAGCTCCTGCACCAGATCCTGAGGCCATTTTTCAAGAGCCTCACTCATAACGGTGTGGTTGGTATATGCAACGCTGTCCTTGACAATATTCCATGCCTCATCCCAACCCATGCCGTACTGATCCATGAAAATTCTCATAAGTTCAGGAATAATGAGAGTAGTATGGGTGTCGTTTATCTGCATGGTGTGGTGCTGGGCAAAGGTTTTTATATCTCCCCAAGTCTCAATGTGCTTGCGCACAACGTCCTGAGCGGTAGCAGATACGAAGAAATACTGCTGTTTCAGACGGAGAAGTTTACCCTCTCTGTGGTCGTCAGCAGGATAGAGAACCTTTGTGATAACCTCAGCCATAGTGCGCTGCTCAAGGCTCTTTACATATTCGCCCTCAGAGAACAGGTACATATCCAGAGAGTTTGGGCTTTTTGCGTCCCAAAGACGCAGAGTGTTTATCTCATTTCCGCCGTAACCTGCTATAAGCATATCTCTGGGGACAGCAATAACGGAAGTATATCCGGTGTGTTCGGCGTGATAATGGCCGAACTCATCCCACTGAGGTGAAATCTGACCGCCAAAGCGAACTTCAACTGCGTCCTCATAGCGAGGCACAAGCCAGCTCTCTGCGGCAGTACGCCAGTTGTCGGCGACTTCGGTCTGTTTTCCGCCCTGGAACTTCTGTTTGAAAATACCAAGCTCGTAGCATATGGAGTAGCCTGTGGCCTGAAGGCCAAGGGTAGCCATAGAGTCCATATAACATGCGGCAAGACGACCCAGACCGCCGTTACCCAAACCGGCATCAGGCTCTTCCTCAAATATATCGGACGCATTTCTGCCCATATCTTCAAGTGCGCCAGCAACTGCCTCAGAGATACCCAGATTATAGGCATTTTTCATAAGACTGCGGCCCATGAGAAATTCCATGGACATATAATGGACTTGCTTTTCAGCGTGTCTTGGGTTTTCCATAGCAAGGCCTCTGCTCATAAGTTCCCTTATGACCATGGCTGTTGCCTGAAAGAGCTGTTCATCAGTAGCGCTTTCGCCTGTTACGCTGAAGCGGGCGCAAAGCTTATCTTCGATAGCACTGCGCATTTCATTTCTTGAGATTTCACCAATCATATATGGACGTACCTCCGTAGGTAAAATTTTACTTATTCAGATTTCAAAATCCTTAGGAACAACTACCGGCAGACCGGGAGCACCGGTCAAAACAGTGTTCTCTGAAAAACTTACATGCTTATCTGCAATGACATTGCAAAGATTGCAGCCCGAGCTGACAGTACAGTTATCCATAACAATACAGTTACAGAGCTTTGCACCGCTTGCAATTCTTGCGCCGGAAAATACTATGCAGTTTTCAATTTCACCTTCGATAATGCAGTTATCTGCCACCAGACTGTTGCGAGATACTGCAGTTTCGCCGTAATAAGTGCTGACTTCCTCGTGCATTTTAGTAAACACAGGGCGTTTGGGATTGAACACACTTCTTCTGTTTTCCGCATTCAGCATATCCATATTTGCTCTGTAATATGCCTCAACAGTATTGATAGTGCCTGCATATCCCTTATGAACATAGGCGTTCATTTTGCCGCCCTCTCTCAGATACATAGCAATGGCATCTTTATTGAAGCGATAAAGATTTTCAGCCTTGCATATATCCATGAGCCTCAAAAGCATATCCTTATGTATTATGTATCCGCCCAGAGACGGTACACCCTCGCTGTCGTTTTCTCTGTCGAAAAGCATTTTGGCAACAAAACCATTTTCATCAATAACACAGCCGTGATGCAGACCCTCGGGAGCGTGTTCTGAACAGATGGCGGTTATTGCTGCATCTGTGCTCTCATGGAGCTCTATTGCAGCATCAAGATCAAGGTTTGCGCAGACATTACCCTTTAAAAGGATAATATGGTTCTGAGGAACATCTTTAATGTATCTCTCAACAGCGTTCAAAGCCTCAACTGTGCCGTCATATTTTCCACTGTGGTTTTCGGGCAGACCGAAAGGAGGCAGAATATTAAGTCCCCCTACTCTTCTGCTCATATCCCAGGGCTTACCACTGCCAAGGTGGTTGAGAAGGGACTGATATTCTCTCTGCATTATAACGCCCACATTAAAAATTCCGGCGTTACGCAGGGAAGACAGCGCAAAGTCAATTACTCTGTATCTGCCGCAGAAAGGAAGAGCGGCAGTATTGCGGACGCTCACAAGCTCTCTGAGTTCGTTATCAGCGCTGTAAGCAAAGATTATTCCGTGATAGTCTCTCATTGCTTCAGACCTCCTCGCCTGTATATATCATGGCGCCTGAGGGAACCTGCGCCCCGCTTCTTATTTCAATATCCGGTCCGCAAGTGGCAACGCCCCATTCGTCAGTTCCGTCAGGGGGAGCGCCAACGTGGGCATTGGCACCGACAACAGTGTTTTCGCCGATTATGGCGTACTCCACAACAGCGCCTTCCTCCACAACAGCACCGGGCATGAGGACGCTGTAAAGTACATTTGCATTCTTATCTACTCTTACGTTGGGGGAAAGTACGGAGTTTTCCACATGTCCGTAGATTTCACAGCCTTCAGTAACAATGGAGTGGATAATTTTGGCCTCGTCCCCTGTTACATGCGGGGGACATACAGGGCTTCTGGAGCCTATGGGCCAGCTGGGGTCATAAAGATTTATAAGAGTTGTGGAAAGCATGTCCATGTTTGCGTCCCACAAACTTGTTATGGTACCAACATCACGCCAGTATCCGTTAAAGCGGTAGGGCCACAGTTTTTCGCCTGCATTCAGCATGGCAGGGATAACATTCTTTCCGAAGTCTTTGGAAGAGTTGGGGTCATTTTCATCGGCTATGAGGTACGCACGAAGCTTCTTCCAATTAAATATGTAGATACCCATAGACGCAAGGTCACTCTTGGGATGGGCTGGTTTTTCCTCAAACTCGTTGATGTATCCGTCATCACCCACATTCATAATACCGAAGCGGGTGGCCTCTTCCATTGATACCTGAAGCACCGAAATAGTGCAGGCAGCATCGTGAGCCAGATGATCTTTAAGCATATCGGCATAGTCCATCTTGTAGATATGGTCGCCGGAGAGTATGAGCACATTTTCAGGGTCATAGCTGTCTATAAAACCGATGTTCTGATAGATAGCGTTGGCAGTGCCTGAAAACCATGAGCCTTTTTCTCCCGCACTCTGATAAGGCGGCAGAATATACACTCCTCCGTCTGATACGTCCAAATCCCAGGGTTGACCGTTTCCGATATAACTATTGAGACGCTGAGGTCTGTACTGAGTTAAGACACCGACAGTGTCAATACCGGAGTTTGCGCAGTTGGAAAGAGGAAAGTCAATAATTCTATACTTTCCGCCGAACGGGACATTGGGCTTTGCCACATTCTGAGTCAGAGCGTAAAGTCTGGAGCCCTGACCGCCTGCAAGCAGCATTGCTATACATTTCTTAGCCATATGCAGCCTCCTTATTTTTTCATGTTATCGAAGAACGTCCGCAACGTTCTCCGCAAAATCCTCAGTTATACAGGTTCATCGCTTTATCCGGCCCCTGAGTTATATAGCACTCAACAGCCTCTGCCGCTCTCTGGGCAGATTTTTGCATATCAACAGCATCCTGATTTTTAAATGCTGACAGCACCCAGTCTGCCATGTCATAATCAGGATGGGTTGGGGCTCCCACACCCATGCGTATTCTTGGAAACTCATTGGTTCCCAGATGAGCAATTATATTTTTAAGTCCGTTGTGTCCACCGGCAGAGCCTTTCCGCCGAATACGAAGCTTGCCTATCTGCAAAGAAACTTCATCGGACACTACTATAACATTTGTCGGCTTTATCTTATAAAAATTAACGGCCTCTGCCACGGCTTCACCGGAAAGGTTCATGAAAGTCTGGGGCTTCATCAGCATAACCTTTTCCTCGCCTATCTGGCATACTGCCGTTAAAGCCTTGAATTTTGCTTTGTCTATATCTACGCCCTTGGCTTTTGCCATAGCGTCCGCCGCCATAAAACCGGCATTATGCCGTGTTCCGTCGTATTTGGTTCCGGGATTGCCCAGAAAAACCACTAACCACGAAACTCCGCTGGTTTTTGAAAACACCTTGCACCTCCGCCTCCGCTCCACGGAAAATCCCGCAAAACGGCGACAATTTTTTAAAAAATCCCGGCAGGTAACAAAGGCACTTGCCGGGTTTAATCTCTCTATTAGTCGAAGAGGTTGGAAATAGAAACTTCTTCGTAAATACGTCTTATAGCCTCAGCGAAAACAGAAGCAGTAGAAATGTAGCGAATCTTGGAGCAGGCAGGCTTATCCTTGGGATAAGGAATGGTATCCAGAAGCAGCAGCTCCTGAATGCAGCTATCCTGAATGCGCTCGATTGCGGGGCCGGAGAGAACTCCGTGGGTAGCGCAGGCATATACTTCCTTTGCTCCGCCAATTTCCTTGATGGCTTTAGCGGCACCGCAAAGAGAACCGGCGGTATCAACGATATCGTCCAGAAGTATGCAGGTTTTACCCTCAACATTACCGATTATGTTCATAACCTCAGACTGGTTTGCACGCTCACGGCGCTTATCAACAATAGCCATGTTGACACCCAGCTTCATGGAGAAGGCTCTGACACGGGCAGTGCTGCCAACGTCAGGAGAAACTATCATAACGTCCTCGTTGCCTTTGCCAAACATCTTTATAAAGTGCTTTACAAAGAGGTGGGCGCCCATAAGGTTATCAACAGGAATGTCAAAGAAGCCCTGAATCTGTGCTGCATGGAGATCCATGGTCAAAACTCTGTCTGCACCAGCAGCAGTAATAAGGTTTGCTACCAGTTTTGCGGATATTGGATCACGGCTCTTAGCCTTTCTGTCCTGTCTTGCATAGCCAAAGTAAGGAATTACTGCAGTTACACGACCGGCAGAAGCACGGCGCATAGCGTCTATCATAATGAGCAGCTCCATGAGGTTGTCGTTAACATGGTTGCAGGTAGACTGAACAATAAATACATCCTTACCTCGAACAGGCTCAGCTACGGACACTGAGCACTCGCCGTCAGCGAACTGGGTAACAGTGGCATTGCCCAGCTCTTTGTAGAGCTCAGAGCAGATATCCTCTGCCAGTGCGGGATTTGAGTTCCCGGCGAAAACCTTAATTTCTTTGCCGTGTGAAATCATATTTCTCTTTACCCTCCGTTAAAGATTTAAACATTTCTTTGTCATCTTTTCCAGAGGCTGAAACGGTGTACACACCTCTGGTTTTCTTATTATATCACTAATATGCTGAAATTGGAATAGGATTTCAGATTTTTCATAGGCAAATAGCCGATAAAAAACAGATTTACAAATTGCTTGTTTTTGTTTATAATATATTAAATGTGTATAGGTATATAGTATTATAACAATAAAACAAGACGTGAACACGGGAGACATAAAATGCTTGAATTTGAAGAGTATAAAGTTAAATTAAATAACCTGAAGCCTGATCTGGACGTTCTCAAGGATGCCCTCAAGCTGGAGGCTGCAAATAAAGAGATTGAAGAACTGGAGGCCGCCAGCGAAAGAGACGGCTTCTGGAACGATGTTGAAAACTCCCAGAAAGTCCAGAAAAGACTTAAAACCTTAAAGGACAAACGGGATAACTATGAACAGCTATGCGCTTCATGGGAAGATATGTACGTTATGTGTGAGATGGCATTAGAGGAAAATGACGAGAGCATGCTGCCTGAGCTTGACAGCGAGTTTGAGAAATACACCTCTGATTTTGAGTCCATGCGTCTGGGCACTCTCCTTACCGGTGAGTACGACGCAAACAACGCCATTATCACCTTTCACGCAGGCGCAGGCGGCACCGAGGCTCAGGACTGGGCTTCCATGTTGTATCGTATGTATAATATGTGGGCTGACAGACATAACTATAAAGTAAAGGTTATGGACTATCTGGACGGCGATGAAGCCGGCCTCAAGAGCGCTACCATCATGGTAGAGGGTGAAAACGCATACGGCTTTTTAAAGAGCGAGCACGGCATACACAGACTTGTCAGAGTTTCTCCTTTTGACTCTGCCGGTCGCCGTCACACCTCATTCGCCGCTATCGAGGTTATGCCTGAAATAAGCGACGACAGCGAGATAGAGCTTAGAGACGAAGATATTAAGATGGATGTTTACCGTTCCTCCGGTGCAGGCGGTCAGAAGGTTAACAAGACTTCTTCCGCTGTCCGTCTTACCCACCTGCCCACCGGCATCGTAGTTTCCAGTCAGGTTGAGCGAAGCCACTTCCAGAACCTGGAAAACTGCCGCAATATGCTGAGAGCAAAGCTGGCAGAAATCAAAGAGCGTGAGCATCTGGAAAAGATAAGCGATATAAAGGGTGTTCAGATGAAGATAGAGTGGGGCAGCCAGATTCGTTCCTACGTTTTCATGCCCTATCAGCTTGTTAAGGATCACCGTACCAACTACGAAAACAGCAATATTCAGAGTGTTATGGACGGCGATCTGGACGGCTTTATAAACGCTTTCCTCTCTATGAGAGCCACTGACTGATTTCAGCATTTTCCGCTATACCACATTATAAACAGAGACTTAAATAAGCGGTATTTCTAATGCCGTTTATATTTTACAGGAAAGGATTTGTTATTTTGTTCTCCGAGTTAACGCCAAAGAAGGTCGGAGCCCTTCTGCTGGGCAGTGCAATACTGTCCTTTGGCCTTTATAACATTCACTCCCTCTCAGGTGTTACCGAGGGCGGAGTTCTTGGTCTTACTCTTTTGTTGCAGTACTGGTTTGACATTTCCCCTGCCGTGTCAGGCTTCATTTTAAATGCCGCCTGCTACATATTCGGCTGGTTTGTTCTGGGAAAGAAGTTTGTCCTGTTTTCCGCAGTAGCCGGCGGCGGTTTCTCCGTTTTCTACGCCATTTGCGAGCTTTTCCCTCCCATATGGCCTCAGATTGCAAATTATCCCCTGCTGGCATCTATTCTGGGCGCAATATTCGTAGGTGTTGGCGTGGGAATAAGCGTTAGAGCAGGCGGCGCTCCCGGCGGAGACGACGCATTGGCAATGGGTCTTGCGAAGCTCACCAGCTGCAACATTCAGACTATGTACCTGTTGAGTGACCTTTCGGTTCTAGTCCTGTCACTGAGTTACATTCCTATCCGCCGCATTGCCTACTCTCTGCTGACAGTTTTGCTGTCAGGGCAGATAATAGGTCTGATTGCTAACGGTTCTTTTAATACAGAAAAAAAATAAATCCAAAGGGTGCGTAAAATTTTACGCACCCTTTCAATATCATCTGGCACTGGGGCCGGGGTTGAAGTCGCCAAATATTAAATCGTCAATATCAACTTCCATTTTCTTACCTCCTAAATCAACAGCATACAACCAGTATATGTTGGGTAACTTAAAAGTATGACTAATTTTTTAAAATTTTAACCTGAAAATAATAAATTCTTTTTTCAGCTTGAACAGATAGTGGTTTTGCTGTATAATCTTTTAGTCTGCAATATTGCGGAAATGTATACCAAAATAAAGGATGACATAAAATGAGCGCATCAACTGAAAAGAAAAACCGTCAGGCCGCCCGTGAAACCGGAACTGACAAAAGAACTCTGGTCGCTGCTAAAGAGGCCAAGCAGAAAAGAAACAGCAAAATCAAGTGGACTATTGGTACAATAGCTGTTATTCTTGTAATAGCTCTTGTTATCGTTCTCAGTGCCACACCCATTCTTTACACCAATACCACAGCTATCACTGTCAACGGTGAAAAGATTGCTCCAGCTGAAATGAATTACTACTATTCAACTCAGTTTTACAGCCTTGCAAACCAGTACGGCGATTACGCACCTCTGATGGGACTTGACGTAAGAGGCGGTACTGCTGGTCTGGCTCACCAGACCTGCCCCATGCTGCCCGACGGCGGCACATGGAAGGATTACTTCCTTCAGGCAGCTCAGGACGAGATTCTCCAGATCCGTGCTATTGAGAAGTACGCAAGCGACAACGGCATAGCTCTCACCGAGGAAGAGATTGCCCAGGTTGACAGCAGCTTCGATGGCATGGATCAGCTGGCTAAAGCTCAGGGCTTCGGCAGTGTTGACAAGCTCTTCGCTGCAAACTACGGCGCAGGTGTAGACACCGAAGTTGTCCGTGAGGCCAGCCTCAAAGCAGCACTTGCATCTAAAGTAATAAAGCAGGTATCTGAGAGCTTTGAGTATGATGACGCTCAACTCGAGGAATACTATAAGAGCCTTAACGGCGAGAGTGACGTTTACGACTACGCATACTATTATATTCCCGCAGGCACCGTAGAGACAGTTAATGCTGACGGTGAAACCGTAAACGAGCCTAATGACGACACCAGAGCAGAGGCTCTCGAAAAGGCCGAGGCTATTGTGGCTTCCTACAATGCTGCAAAGGGCAGCGACTATCTGGAAAACTTCAATGCCGCTGTGGCTGAGAACGTAGAGGGTTCCACCGGAAACCATCGCACCAGCCCTGCAAGCGGTCTTGGCGTATACAAAGAGTGGCTTCTGGATTTCCACAAAGCCGGTGACATTGGCATTGTTGCAAATGCCGACAACAACGGTCAGTACGTTGTAATGTACCTTGACCGCAGCGACAACCACTACCCCATGGCTCAGGTTCGCCACATTCTGGTAAGAGCTGCTGCTGATGAGGAAGGAAACTACACCGATGAGGCAAAGGCTGAGGCTAAGGCAAAGGCCGAGGACATTTTAAACGAGTGGCAGAACGGCGATAAGACCGAGGATAGCTTTGCAGAGCTTGCAAACAAGTACTCCGAAGATCCCGGCTCCAACACCCGTGGCGGTCTTTACGACAATGTTGCAAAGGGTCAGATGGTGGAAGAGTTTGACCGCTTCTGCTTCGAGGGTCACAAGACCGGCGATACCGGCATCGTCTACGGCGAGAGCGGCGGTGTTCCCGGATACCACGTTATGTACTATGTCGGCGAGGGCGAGCTTTACAGCAACTACATTGCTAAGAATGCTCTTTTAAGCCAGGACATGGACAATTGGATGGTTCAGGTTACCGAGGGTTACGAGGCTGTTGAAGGCTTCGGTCTCCGCATGGTAGGCTAAATATTAAATTTAAAAACCCGCAGATTTAAAACTCTGCGGGTTTTTCTGTACGGAGGAACATTTTATGGAAGAAAGGACACTTCGAGCCCGTATGCTTTTAGGCGATGAGGCTATGGAAAAGCTGTGGCACAGCCATGTGGCGGTTTTCGGTCTGGGCGGTGTGGGCTCATGGTGCACCGAGGCACTGGCTCGTTCAGGCGTTGGTAAACTCACTCTGGTTGACAGCGATGAGGTCAGCGAGAGCAATATAAACCGCCAAATAATAGCCCTAAACTCCACTGTGGGCAAACCTAAGGCAGAAGTTCTGGCAGATAGAATAAGGGATATAAACCCCAATATTCAGGTAAATCCCATAGTCGGGCTTTATAATGCCGAACACAGAGAGGAGTTTTTCTCTGATTACGACTATCTTGTTGATGCCATTGACCTTGTATCATGTAAAATAGACCTTATTATGAGCTGTCGGGAACGCAATATTCCCGTCATTTCCGCCCTTGGCACAGGCAATAAAAGAGATGCTTCCCTTCTCCAGATCAGCGACATTTCAAAAACCACAGGCTGTGCACTGGCAAGAGTTGTGAGAAAAGAGCTGCGTAATTTAGGCGTAACCCATCACCCTGTTGTGTTCAGCCCTGAGGAGCCTATGACCGCAACTCAGCATGAAGCTCCGCCTCCCGGCAGACGCAGTGTACCCGGTTCTCTGTGCTGGGTTCCTGCAACAGCAGGACTTCTCTTGTGCCAGCATGTAATCTCAGAACTGACTAAATAACGAAAAAGCATCCTGCAAAAGTTATTGCCCCATAAGGTTTTATTGCCTTATGGGGTTTTGGCTGAAAGAGGGTGCTTTTTTATGCCTGTTATTTTAAAAATTCCTTGATATCAGAGGAAAAAACGGGAACATTTTTCAAGGCGCAGAGTCTAAAAATCAAACACTTCAAAAATACAAACAAGGAGGACTGAAAATGAAAAAAATTCTGAGCATCATTTTAACTCTGCTGCTGGTCTTTTCCCTCTGTGCCTGTGGCAGTAAATCTGCGCCGCAGGCAGCTCCAGATGAAAATCGCTACGTTTCCGCAGATACCGCCCCCGCTCACAATCCTGCCGCTGAGGAAGCAGGCTTCGATTTTGCAACGGAAGTAAAGGCTGAGGGTGCTGAAACCGAAGTCGCAGCCGAGGGTGCTGAAACCGAAGTCGCAGCCGAGGGTGCTGAAAACCAAGCTCCCGAAATTGACCCTGAGAAGATAATCTATTCTGCGGAAATCACAGTAGAGACAACGGAATTTGAAAAGAGCATGGAACAGCTCAAAGAGCTTGTGGCAAAGTACAACGGTTACATTGAACAGAGTTCCGTAAATGATGCCAACTTCTACACCAAAAGCTCAGGCAGCTATTACAACCGCAGCGCAGATTTCACCATCAGAGTTCCCAGCAGTGATTTTTCTAAGATGAACGGTGATCTCTCCTCTATCGGAAATGTACCTTACAGCCACACCTACACCGAAAACGTCTCCGCCCAGTATTACGACACTGAGGCAAGGCTGAAAGCCTACACAGCTCAGGAAGAAAGACTGCTTGAAATGCTTGATATAGCGAAAAGTGTTGAGGATATTATCGCCATTGAGGGTGAGCTTGCAAATGTGCGCTATGAGATAGAGAGCTTGCAGTCCAGTCTAAACAACTGGGACAGACGGATAAATTACAGCACTATATACCTTAATCTTCAGGAAGTGAGAGAGTACAGCGACGAGCCTGTAGGAAATCAGCTCAGCTACGGTCAGCAGCTTTTGCGCTCTCTTAAATCCGGTCTTCACGGTGTAGGCCGTTTCTTTAAAGACCTGCTTTTGTGGTTTGTTGGCGCTCTGCCCGCTCTGGTCATAGTAGTTGTACTGCTCCTGATATTCTTACCTGTATTTAAAAAGCTCACAGCAAAACGCAGACTTAAAAAAGAAGAAAAGGCCAAAATCAAAGTCAAAAATTCAGACACTAAGTAAATAAAAAAGACGGGAAAATTTCCCGTCTTTTTTATGCACACAAATCTTTATTTACTCCGCTGAGTTCGCCGTTAAAGGCAAGGTTTATACTCAAAGGCTTGTCTCCACCCTCCACGTCAAATCTAAATTCGTCCAGATGACTGTCGGTTTTGGATTCGGTAAAGGTGAGCTTTGCCACGTCCCACTCAGGGTGGAGTTTTTTCACAATATTCTTTGCGGTGTTTTCGGCATCTTCGTTGCTTATTCTCTCGCCGTTATCCTCTACAAGAGCGCTGTCAAGCTTTGCCATGCTGTCGCTGTTTATGTATAAGCCGATAAGTTCTCCGGTTTTTGCAAGGACTGTGTATCTGTAAACATCATCCTCGTACACTCCCACCGTTTCAGACTGAGAGTTTTCAGAATAGCTCAAAAACTTAATTTCTCCCGCTCCCAGTGCTTTTTCCTCTATGCCTTCAAGAGCTCTTTTTTCCGGTGTATCAAAGCGAATATAGAAGGTAAAAGCCAAAAACACAAGCAGAAGCAAAAATATTACTACCTTAACTCCTCTTTTTTTGGATTTCAAATCAATTCACCTTTTTCCTGCTCTTCCTGAGCTTTTATCTTGTCCATCCAGCATTTATGGCACATTGCCACATAGCTGTCGTTTCCGCCTAAGAGAACCTGATTTCCACGGGTGATAACTCTGCCGTTTTCGTCAATTCTGGCGTTAACGGTTGCCTTTCTGCCGCAGGCGCAAACGGTTTTAATCTCCGTAATAGAGTCTGCAAGCTCCATAAGGCGCTGTGAGCCGGGGAAGAAGCGAGTAAGAAAATCCGTTCTCAGGCCGAAGCAGAGAACCGGCAAATCCTCCTCGTCCACAATATCTCTCAGCTGGTCTATCTGCTGAGGAGTGAAAAACTGTGCTTCATCAGCTATTATTACATCGTGTTTTCCGGCGGTGCTGTATTTTTCCTTAATATTATTCTCGGGGGTAATTACCTGAGCCACGCACTCAAGACCTATGCGGCTTTTTATAATCTCTGCTCCGTCTCTGGTGTCTGTACTGGGCTTTATAAGCCAGACGGACATCCCCAGTTCTTCATAGTTAAACTTTGTAATTAGAGCCTGGGCAGACTTAGAAGAGCCCATAGCTCCGTACTTGAAATACAGCTTTGCCATTAGTTTTCATTCTCCTTATTTAGATGAGCCCGCACACGCTCTATAACCATATCCAGTGCCACCTGATTATGGCCACCCTCAGGAATGATTATATCAGCTCTGCGTTTGCTCGGCTCAACGAACTGCTCGTGCATGGGTTTAACAGTGGTAAGGTACTGATCCACAACGCTTTCAAGGCTTCTGCCTCGCTCCTTAACATCTCGAACTATACGGCGGAGTATGCGCACATCAGCATCAGTGTCCACATAAATCTTAATATCCATTTCGTCGCACAGCTCTATTGACTGGAAAATCAGAATTCCCTCAACAATGATAACCTTTGCAGGATTAACCTTTATTGTCTCATCTGTGCGGTCGTGAATTGTGTAGTCGTATATAGGGCAACAAACACTGTTTCCCTTTTTCAGTTCACGGACAGCCTCGATAAGAAGCTCGGTGTCAAATGAATCAGGGTGGTCGTAGTTGAGCTTTGAGCGTTCCTCATAGCTCATGCCGTGGTGGGCTTTATAAAAATTATCATGGTGGATAACAGAAACATCATCCTTAAAGTTCTCAATTATCTTTTTTGTTATAGTAGTTTTGCCGCTTCCGGTACCTCCGGCAATACCTATTACTATTACATCGCTCATATATTAGTCCCCCGAAATTTATTTCTCTGCCTATAATAGCATATCTTTATGACTGTTTCAATTTGACTTTTTGCTTTTTGTACAATATAATTAGGGTATCTTTATAGCAAATTAAAACAGGAGGAAAATAACATGTCTATTCCTACACCCCATATAAACGCAAAAAAAGAGGACATTGCCAAAACCGTTCTTATGCCCGGCGACCCCCTGAGAGCAAAATATATCGCTGAAAACTTTCTGGAAAACCCGGTACTTGTAAACAACGTCCGTGGCGTTCAGGGTCACACCGGTAAGTGGAAAGGAGTTCCCGTAACCGTCATGGCCTCCGGCATGGGTATTCCTGCTATCGGAATTTACAGCTGGGAGCTTTATAACTTCTATGATGTTGACAACATTATAAGAATCGGCTCTGCCGGAGCTTTGAGAGATGACCTGAATCTTATGGATATAGTAGCCGGTCAGGGTGCCTGCACCAATTCAAACTACCTTGAGCAGTTTGACACCGGCGGACTTTTCGCCCCCATTGCCGACTTCACCCTTTTAAGCAAAGCTGTTGAGGCCGCAAAGGAAAAGGGCATTGACATGAAGGTTGGAAACATTCTCTCCAACGATAACTTCTACACCTCTGAGGGTTGGGATAAAAACGAGCAGTGGAAACGCATGGGCGTTATGGCAGTTGAGATGGAGGCCGCAGGTCTCTATGCAAACGCCGCCTACGCCGGAAAACGTGCTCTCTGCCTCTGCACCATTTCCGACCACATCTACCGCACTGAGGCACTATCCCCCGAGGACAGACAGATGTCCTTCTCTCAGATGATAGAAATAGCGCTTGATACCGCCGTTAAAATGGCGGAAATTAAATAAACAGGAGCAAATTCAGCATGAACAAATATCTTGACATTGCACCCGAAGTACAGCAGGCTCTTCAGGAGGGCAAGCCTGTTGTGGCTTTGGAAAGTACCATAATTTCCCACGGTATGCCCTACCCCAAGAACGTGGAAACCGCTCTAATGGTTGAGCAGTGCATCCGTGACAACGGCGCTGTCCCTGCAACTATCGCCATTATCGGCGGCAGACTGAAAGCCGGTCTTTCTCACGAGGAGATCGAGCATCTGGGTAAAGCCGGCAGAGCAGTCACCAAGGCAAGCCGCCGTGACCTGCCCGCCATTGTTGCAAGAGGAATTGACGGTGCTACCACCGTTACCACCACCATGATTATTGCCCACATGGCAGGAATTCAGATTTTTGCCACCGGCGGCATAGGCGGAGTTCACAGAGGTGCTGAAACCACTATGGATATATCCGCTGACCTTGAAGAGCTGGCTCAGACACCTGTTATGGTTGTATGTGCAGGCGCTAAATCCATTCTGGACCTGGGTCTTACTCTGGAGTATCTGGAAACCAAGGGCGTACCTGTTATCGGTTACGGCACTGAGGAGCTGCCTGCTTTCTACACCAGAAAGAGCGGATTTTCCGTCGATTACCGTGTGGACAGCCCCAAGCAGCTTGCCGATATGTTCCGTGCTCAGCGTGAGCTGAACTACAAGGGTGGTATGCTGGTAACAAATCCCATTCCTGAGGAATACTCAATGGATAAGGAAGTTATAGATGCAGCCATCGAGCAGGCACTTAAAGAGTGCAAGGAGCAGGGTATCCACGGTAAGGAAACCACTCCCTTCCTGCTTGCAAAGGTTGTAGAGCTTACCGGCGGAGACAGCCTTGAGAGCAATATTCAGCTTGTTTTGAACAACGCAAAGATAGCCGCTCTCACCGCCAGAGAACTGGCAAACAACTAATAAACTCTAAGCCCTCTCAGGATAGACCTGAGAGGGCTTTTTGCTATATATCTGTTGAATTCTCCTCTCTTTGGTAGTATAATATTATGACTAAAATTTATGGAGGGCTTAAATATGAGTAATAAAGACTGTCTTGTTACTGTCATGTGTGCCGCCTTCAACCATGAGGAATATATTCGCAGTGCTTTAGACGGCTTTGTGAACCAGAAGACCGATTTCGGCTTTGAGGTTCTTATAAATGATGATAAATCTACCGATAATACAGCCGCTATAATCCGTGAATACGCTGAAAAGTATCCGGATATTATACGCCCTTTCTATCAGGAAGTTAATCTCTATTCTCTTCATAAGGACGTTTATGACGAGTTTTTCTATCCTAATGCCAGAGGCAAATACGTGGCTTTCTGTGAGGGTGACGACTACTGGATTGACCCCTTAAAGCTTCAGAAGCAGGTTGATTTCATGGAGGCGCATCCGGAGTACAGCGCCTGCGTCCACAATTCCATTGTGCATGATTGCAGCGGCAACTCACCTGATAAACCGTTTATTCCCAAAAGCGGCGACCACGACCTTTTCTTAGAGGATGCTGTCAAGGGCATGAGCCATGCCTACCACACCAGCTCCCTGCTTGCTAAAAAGGATATAATCGCAGACCATAAGGACTTTTATTTCATTTCCTGCTCCTACGGTTTCAGCGACTACCCCGACGCTCTGCGCCTGCTTTTGGACGGGCCTATCCGTTTCCTTGATGAAGATATGTCTGTTTACAGACTGTGCAGCAACCCCGGTTCATGGAGCTCCAAGCTTTCAAGCCAGTATAAAAAGCTCCGCCGCTTCATTGTGGGCGAAAAAGAAATGCTGACTTTGCTGAAAGCCCATGTAAAGCCTGAGCAGGTGCCTGCCATTGACCATGAGATTCTGGAAAGAGAGTACGAGCTGCTCTTTATCGAGGGCAAGGTAGCTGAAATGGTTAAACCCCCATACAGGGAAATCTACAAAAAGCAGAGCTTTTCATACAAGCTCAAAATAACAATTAAACGGCTTTTCCCCAAACTTCACGCAAAATACAGGGAAAAGTGGGGATACGAAGAATAATCTCTTTTCCCCATCAAATTTTGACGGAGATTTTTAATGGATAATAAACTAAAAGTATTTTCCAATCTTTTCTGGCGTTTTTTTGAGCGTTGCGGCGCTCAGGTAGTGTCCTTTGTAGTTACCATAGTGCTTGCAAGAATTCTGGAGCCTGAACTTTACGGTCTTACAAGTAAGGTTGCAGTCATAACCTCAATTCTTCTGGTTTTTGTGGACAGCGGCATGGCAAACGCACTTATACAGAAAAAAGACCCCGACGATCTGGATTTTTCCTCTGTATTCTATTTTAACGTTAGCTTCTGCCTTTTGCTGTATATCGGGCTGTTCTTCCTCGCCCCCACTATTTCAAACATTTACCATGAGCCGAGCCTTACACCTGTTATGCGTGTTCTGGGTCTTACCGTGGTTGTGGCAGGAGTTAAGAACGTTCAGCAGGCATACGTCTCCAAAACTCTGCAATTTAAGCGCTTTTTCTTTGCCACTTTAGGCGGCACTCTGTTTTCCGCCGTTCTGGGCATATCAATGGCTTATATGGGCTTCGGTGTCTGGGCGCTTGTTGCTCAGCAGCTCTCCAACGTCACCGTAAACACCATAATTCTCTGGCTCACTGTGGGCTGGAAGCCGAAAAAGATGTTCTCTTTCCAGCGTTTGAAAGGACTTCTGTCCTATGGCTGGAAGCTTCTGGCATCTTCACTTCTGGACACTGTTTACCTTAAAATCTACCCTCTTGTTATAGGTGTTAAATATTCAAACTCCGATCTGGCGTTCTTCGAGCGTGGTAACTCCATGCCAAACCTTATAGTTGAAAACATCAACTACTCTATTGACAGCGTTCTTCTGCCTGTCCTCTCCTCTGAACAGGATCACAAGGTTCAGGTTCGGGATATGACCAGACGGGCAATAAAAATAAGCTCTTACATTATGATGCCTTTAATGGCAGGTCTTGCCGCCTGTGCAGAACCTGTTGTGCGCCTGCTTTTAACGGATAAATGGCTGCCCTGCGTACCCTTTTTACAGGTTTTCTGCGTTGTTTACGCCTTTTATCCTCTACACACTGCCAATCTTAACGCCATAAAGGCTATGGGGCGCAGCGATGTATTTTTAAAGCTTGAAATCATAAAAAAGAGCCTTGAAACGGTGGTTTTGCTCATCACCATGCGCTACGGCGTATTTGCAATGGCTTTAGGTCAGCTTTTTTCCGGCCTTTTGTCTCAGCTCATTAACGCATGGCCTAACCGCAGACTTCTGGATTATGCTTATCTCCAGCAGCTGAAGGACATGGCTCCCTCCATTCTTCTCTCTGCATTCATGGGACTTTGTGTAAGCGGAGTTCTGCTCCTTGGATTGAACGACATTCTCACCCTTATAATTCAGGTAATTCTGGGTGTTTCCATATACGCCGGACTTTCCATGCTCTTTAAAGTAGATAATTTTCAGTACATTCTTTCTATCATAAAGAAGTTATTTTCCAACAGAAAGGAAAACGCTTAAATGAAAAAAATACTGCTCCTCGGCGGCTCCCGCTACCTTCTACCGGTCATAAAAGAGGCAAAGACTCTGGGGCTTTATACAATTACATGCGACTATCTGCCCGATAATATTGCCCACAAGTATTCCGACGAATATCGCAATGTGAGCATAATCGAAAAGGACAAGGTTCTCGAGCTTGCAAAAGAGCTTAAAATCGACGGTATAATGTCCTTTGCCTGCGATCCGGGCGTTACCACCGCCGCATATGTAGCGGAAAAGCTGGGACTTCCCAACTGCGGCCCTTATGAATCTGTGGAAATCTTGCAGAACAAGAACCGTTTCCGCACATTTTTAAGAGATAACGACTTTACCGTCCCCAGTTTCAGAGACTATACTGACCTTGAAGCCGCTGTTTCTGATGCAGCAGGCTTTAAATATCCTGTTATTGTAAAGCCTGTGGACTCTGCCGGAAGCAAGGGCGTAAGCCGTGTGGACAGCTTTGATGATTTCAAAGCCGCCGCCCTTTACGCTATGGAAAACTCCATACACGGCAGAATAATTGTTGAGGACTTCATACTTCAGCACGGTTTTTCCTCCGATACAGACTGTTTCAGCGTGGACGGAGAACTGCGCTTCTGCTCCTTTAACTCTCAGTATTTCGATAAAAACGCCGATAATCCATACGCTCCCGCCGGATTTACCTGGCCTTCCTCCATGTCACAGGAGCATATGGCAGAGCTTAAATCCGAGCTTCAGCGGCTTTTAAAGCTTCTAAATATGAAAACTTCCGTATATAATGTTGAGTGCCGTGAGGGTACTGACGGTAAGGCATACATTATGGAGGTTTCCCCCAGAGGCGGCGGCAACAGACTTTGCGAGATGTTAAACTACGTCACCGGTCAAAACCTTATTAGAAATGCGGTTAAAGCCGCTGTGGGTATGCCTCTGGACGAACTTATAGAGCCGGAATACAAGGGCAGCTGGGCGCAGGTTGTTCTGCACAGCTACAAGTCCGGCAAATTCAGAGGTCTGAGCATAGCTCCTGAGCTTCAGCCCTATGTGGTTGAAAAAGACCTGTGGTTCAAAGACGGAGACGAAGTTGAAGAATTTACAGGCGCAAACAAGACCATAGGTACTCTCGTTATGAATTTTCCCACCCGTGAGGAAAGAGACAAACGTATGGCAGATTTAGATAGCTGGCTCAAAGTCCTTGTGGACTGAAACATGAGGTGTTTATGAAAGAAATAGGCGGATATTTTGAGCTGGAAAAGTTCTCCGGCTCCATGCTCCACGAGGGCGCTCTTCCCCTTAGCTGCGGCAGAGCCTGTATTGAATATCTTTTGGAGCAAAAGCAAATTAAAAAAGTAGCCCTGCCTGTTTTTCTCTGTGACGTTGTTCGGGAAAGCTGTCTAAAGGCAGGAGCAGAGATCAGCTATTATCACATAGGCGCTGATTTCATGCCTAAAGACTTAGAGCTTCAAGAGGGCGAATGGCTTTATGTTACGGATTTTTACGGGCAGTTAAGCCGCTCTCAGCTTGTGTCTCTCCATGAACAATACCCTAACATGATTGTGGACAATGCTCAGGCGTATTTTAAGCCGCCTTTAGAGGGTGTGGATACTCTCTACACCTGCCGGAAATTCTTCGGCGTGCCTGACGGCGGATTTCTCTACACTGATGCTCCCGAAAGAGAGCTTGAAAGAGACCTTTCCTTTGAGCGCATGAACTTTGTGCTTGGCAGGTTTGAAAAAAGCGCAGGAGAATTTTACAGCGAAGCCAGCTTTAATAACGACTATTTCAGCTCTCAGGAAGTTAAGCGCATGTCCAAACTAACGGAAGATCTGCTCCACGCCATAGATTATGACAACGTTAAAAAGGAGCGCTATGATAATTTCAGCTATCTCCACAGTCACCTGAAAGACCTGAATCTTCTGGATGTTCACCCTGTTGAGGGAGCTTTTGCCTATCCGCTGATGCTGGAAAACGGCGCAGAGTTCAGGCGAAAGCTGATAGAAAACAAAATCTTTGTTCCTACTCTCTGGCCCAATGTTTTGGACGAGGCAGAGAAAGGTTCTTTAGAATACAAACTTGCCGCAGACGTTCTCCCTCTTCCCTGCGACCAGCGATACAGCAAAGAGGATATGGACGTAATTATAAGCTTTTTTAAATAAATTTTTGCCTTTTAGCCCTGTTATGCGGCATAGTCGGGAGGTTTTAAAATGTCGGAAATTATAAATGTTACTCGTTCTTCAATGCCCTCATTTGAGGAATACTGCGATGAGATAAAGGACATCTGGTCCAGCCACTGGCTTACCAATATGGGCACAAAGCACAGAGCTTTAGAGTGCGGGATAAAGGATTATCTGGGCACACCCAATGTCACTCTCTTTACCAACGGTCATCTGGCACTGGAAAATGTGATAAAGGCCTTTGATCTCAAGGGCGAAATTATCACCACCCCTTTCACCTTTGCCTCCACCACCCACGCCATAGTCCGTTGTGGCTGTACCCCTGTTTTCTGTGACATAAATCCTGTGGATTACACAATGGACGTTGACAAGATAGAGGCTTTAATAACTGAAAAAACCTCCGCTATCATACCCGTGCATGTGTACGGTAATCTCTGCAATGTGGAAAAGATAGAAGAGATTGCAAAGAGGCACGGTTTAAAGGTGATTTATGATGCGGCTCACGCTTTCGGTGTTACTAAAAACGGCATAAGCGCCGCAAACTTCGGTGATGCCGCCATGTTCTCCTTCCACGCCACAAAAGTTTTCCACACAATCGAGGGCGGCGCACTGTGCTATGGTGATGAGGCTCTCTCCGAGCGACTCAACGACCTTAAAAACTTCGGTATTCACGGTCCGGAAGAAGTGCCTTTCGTAGGCGGCAACGCCAAGATGAACGAATTCTGCGCAGCTATGGGTATCTGCAATCTGCGCCATCTGGACGGAGAGATTGAAAAGCGCCGCAAATGCTTTGAACACTACATGGAGCGGCTCTCCGGTACTGCCGGTATTCAGCTCAATCCTGTTCAGGAGGGCGTAAAATCAAACTACGCCTACTTCCCCGTAGTCTTTGAGGGCTACAAATACACAAGAGACGAGGTATATTCCCGTTTAGCTGAGGAAAACATAATCGCAAGAAAATACTTCTATCCCCTTACCAACGACTTTGACTGTTACGCCGGCAAGCCCGGTTTTGATTCTAACAAAACTCCTGTTGCAAAGCACATTGCAGACAGAGTTTTGACTCTTCCTCTCTACGCCGACCTTTCAACAGAGGACGTAGACAGGATTTGCGACATAATTTTAGGATAAGAAACGACCCCTGAAATTAAATTCAGGGGTCTATTTAAAGGATTTATTATGATAAAAATACTTTTCGTTTGCCACGGCAATATCTGCCGCAGTCCCAGTGCCGAGTTTTACATGAAGGATATAGTTAAAAAAGCAGGTCTGGACACAGAATTCGAGATTGCCTCCGCCGCCACTCATACAGATGAGATAGGAAACGGAGTGTACCCGCCCTCCCGTAAGGTGCTTGAGCGGCACGGTATAGACTGCTCAGGAAAAAGAGCAAGACTTATGAACCGTGGCGATTACAAATACTATGACCTTTTAATCGGCATGGACGAGGAAAATATGTACCACATGAACCGCATTTGCGGCGGTGACCCTGAGGGTAAAATCCACAATCTTCTGGAATACGCCGGCCGTCCCCACGATTCTGTTGCTGACCCCTGGTATACCAGAGACTTTGAAGCCACATGGAATGACGTGAGCGAGGGCTGCGACGGTCTTTTAAATCAGCTTA
>SAMEA104404100__coassemble_1119_pt1 | contig 25546 bp, 24 predicted proteins | sample SAMEA104404100__metabat2_low_PE_032 | metagenome-assembled genome bin SAMEA104404100 (sample SAMEA104404100) | Balaenoptera acutorostrata | reverse complement strand
TGTAATGATGGCGTGTATGTTTATCTGCTGCATCATCTGGTATGCTGCTCTCAGCTTTTTTGAAAGCAGGGAGATAGTTTATCCGGGCTATGTTTCAAATCAGCAGGTTCAGCAAATGATTTCTGAAAATCCTGATAGCTTTGTTATGCCTGAAGAGGATTTTCTGGCAAAGTATGCCCTTTTCGATAAGGACGGAAATCTGAAAGTCAGCAATATAGAGGGTCAAAAACGAAGCAAGCTTTTAGAGAAAGCAGAGGAAAACAGCGTCAACACCCTGAAACACAGCTACGCAGACGGAAGTTATGTAATTTTCCTCTGGCGTTTCAGAAAAGAATTTGCAAATCCTGTGTTGCGTGCGTCATTACCCCCTTTTGAATATCTGTGGTGGGCAACGCTTGGGATTGCCTGTGGTATTTGCTGGCTTTTAAATGCCTTGTGGCTTCGCAAGAAACTGGTTGCAAAGCTCAAACTATTTCGTGATGTGAGCGAAAAAGTAGGCACACAGGAACTGAATTTTGAGATACCCCACGCCGGTATTAAGGAATTCGATCAGGCTCTGTGTGCTATGGAGGGTATGCGGCAGGCGCTTTACTGTTCCCTGAGTTCTCAGTGGGCTGCACAGCAACAGAGGGATTCGGAAATGGCAGCCTTGGCACATGATTTAAAAACGCCGTTAACTTTGATCAGCGGCAACGCTGAACTTCTTCTGGAAGATGATTTGCAGGAAAATCACCGTAAAATGGTGGAGACGATATTAGACAGCAACAATCGGGCAAAACAGTATGTGGTCAGCTTAATGGAAACATCCCGTGGTGAGAATGAAGCTTTTGAAAGCTGCTGTTTAAATCAGTTTTTAGATGAACTATGCAGGCTTGCAGAGCCAATGGCGCAGGCAGAAAAAATAAAACTGCACCTTGTAAATGAATTAAGCGGCTGTGTAAGTATGCAAAAACACCACCTACTCCGAGCTATCGGCAATGTGGTGCAAAATGCTATCGAATACACCCCTAAGGGTGGAAATGTTACAGTAGAAGGCACTATGACGGAAGATGGCTGGCATGTCACTGTTGGTGATGAAGGCCCAGGCTTTAGCAAATCTGCAATTCTTCATGCAACGGAACGACTGTGGCGTGGAGACAGTGCAAGACCAGCTAACAAGCACAACGGACTGGGTCTTTGGTTTGCCGCTCAGGTCATCCATAACCACTCAGGTCAAATTGTCCTGAGTAACGGTGATAAAGGCGGTATGGTTGAAATGAAATTCAAGCAGACAATTCAAGGTTAAAATTAACATATAACTGCAAGCTAAGCATTGCAACAGCTTCAATTGTTATTCTCTGTCATGGGAAATTGTTCGGAAAACTTGAACACACTTTAATCGCCATCACTATTGTCTTGTCTCTTACCTTGGCTTTAAGAGTTTTTCTCTCTGAATACTTGCTCTATCATTATGACAGTGATGGTCTGGCAGAGGAAAGTGAGGAATAACATATGGCAGAATTTGAGTGCAGATTGAAGAAGTACCGGCAGTTAAAGGGGTTGACTCAGGAGCAACTTGCAGAAATGGTGGGAGTCCGTCGGGAAACTATTATGCGCTTAGAAAAAGCACAGTATAATCCATCACTAAAGTTGGCGATTGACATTTCAAGAATTGTAGAAGCTCCCATTGAGTAAATTTTCATTTTTGAATAAGCTAAACAAGCAGGAAATCATAAGCGGTTTCCTGCTTTTCTTTTGAAATTAGATTGTATTTTGAAATTGTACTCCCGTCCCGTACTGTACCTGAATATAGAAAAAGACACCATCAGGATTTAAACCTTGATGATGTCTGTTTTTTACATAAATCTGTCTATTGCGTCATTCAGAGCCTTGAACTGTTCAGGGTCGTCAGGATCCATATTTGTAAGGCAATGCTCCAAATGGTCTTTCAAAATAACCTTTGCCGTACTGCTCAAAGCAGAGCGGACAGCCGCCAGCTGAACGAGGACCTCCGTGCAGTCTCTGCCGTTTTCAACCATGCGCTTCACGCTCTCCAAATGGCCTATGGCTCTTGAAAGCCTGTTTATTACAGCCTTTGTGTGGGTGTGGGTGTGGGGCTGTGTATCGCCCCCGTGGTCGTGGACATGGGAATAGAGGTTTCCCAGCTCGTCCACATGGTAATGCTCATGGTCATGCTCGCTGAAAAGCACATTGTCATCGTGGCAATGGGTATAGACATTGCCGTTTTCGTCTATATGCCTGTGCATATGGGGCTGGTTCTGCTCCGTGTTTAAATTCTTTTCCTCTGTACTCATGTCGTCCTCCGAGGGTATTTTTATTTAATTATAAGCTATAAGGCAAAATTAAACAAGTCCTTGCTCTAAGTGAACTTTAACGCTGTCTTTGATTTTAATGGAATCCTTTGTAATGTCGCAGTCGAGAGCAAGGATTTTAACTCCCGCCTTTTCAGCTTCAATCAGACTATCTGCAAAATCGGGGTCGGTTTTAAAATTAGGCTCAAAATACTTTACATTATCCATCTGGATAACAAGCACTGCCATAGCCTCAAAGCCCTGCTCCACACATTCTTTAAGTCCAAGCATATGCTTTCTGCCTCGCTGAGTTGGTGCGTCAGGGAAACGGACAACGCCGTTTTCCTCCAGAGTTACCCCTTTAACCTCTGCAAAGCACTTTTTACCCTCATGCTCAAAGTAGAAGTCAAAGCGTGAGTCTCCGTGGGTACACTCAGGCTTTATATAATCCGGTACAAAGCCCAATCCGCCCACCGCCAGATATTCACCGAAAACAGCGTTAGGGGCATTTGAATCCATATTTATAAGCCGCTCGCCTTTCATTACCCCCACCAAATCATAGTTTGTTTTACGCTGAGGGCCTGGGCGGTAGTCTAAGAAAACCTTGGCGTTTGGCGTAAGCAGCTCCCGACATCTGCCGGTATTTTTTACATGACAGCGATGAACCTCGCCGTCCACCTCGCAAAATGCAATAAAACGGTTGGGTCGCTCAATAAAGCGCCCCTCCCTAATATCATTATATTTCATGTCCTAATGCTACATCTGAGGGTATGCACACCCTCGCTCTGTCATCAAACAGCTTCGGAACCTCAACTGAAATTCCGTAAAGCCTGTCTATGACCTCTTTTGTAATTATTTCTTTGGTGTTGCCCTCTTTGAGCAGTCTGCCGTCCTTTAAAGCAAGAACACGGTCGGAGAACATATAGGAATGTTCAGGATTGTGAGTGGTCTGAATAACGGTGTAACCCTCTGCCGCCAGTGCTTTTGCCTGAGTCAGCACAAGCATCTGGTTTCCGAAGTCCAGACTTGCAGTAGGTTCATCAAGCATTAAAATTCCTGCCTGCTGAACCAAAGCTCTGGCAATAACCGCAAGCTGACGCTCTCCCCCGCTTATACGGTTAAAACTCCGCTTTCTCAGCTTTTCAATGCCCATTTTTTCCATTGCCCACTGCACCCGCTCCATCTCCTCCTTCCCCGGAGATTTGAAAGCACCCAGAGAAGAGGTTGTTCCCATAAGAACTATGTCCTCAACGGTATAGTTAAATGCAGGAGAGGTATTTTGCGGTATATAGGCAACCAGACGGGAAAGTTCTTTAACCGAGAGCTTTTTAATATCCTTAGCCTCAATTAAAATCTCGCCCTTGTAGTCCGGCAAAAGTCCCAGAATACAGCGGAAAAGGGTACTTTTGCCAACGCCGTTTGAGCCTAAAATGGACACAAATTCACCTTTTTTTATGGTGAAGCTTATATCGTGGAGAATTTCACGCTCACCGTAGGCAAAGCTTAAATTTTTAACCTCTATGCTCATCTTGTTTCCTCCCTTCTGGTTATAAGAAGCAGAAAGAAAGGTGCGCCGATAAGCGAGGTTAAAATACCTATGGGGATTTCGGCGGAGGCAATATTTCTGGAAAAGTCGTCCACTATCAGCAAAAACAATCCGCCACCCAACACAGAGGCCGGCATAAGATAGCGATAATCAGAGCCTACAATACGCCTTATAACGTGGGGAATTACCAAGCCTACCCAACCTATCATGCCTGAAACGGACACAGCAGCCGCTGTCACAAGGGTAGCTGAAATGACGGAAATCAGTCTCAGCTTTCCGGCATCTACACCAAGTGCTCTCGCCTCGTCATCTCCCACCGTAAGCACGTTAAGCCGCCAGCGGAGGAGAATGAGAGGCAGAAGCCCTATCAGCATGGGCAGAATTATCATTTTAATTTCCATGTTGGTAGCTCCCACCAGTGAGCCCATAAGCCAGTATGTAATGGCAGGAAGCTTGTTTGTGGGGTCAGCCACAAGCTTTATAAAGGAAGTGCCGGACTGGAAAAGAGAGCTTACAATAATTCCTGCAAGCACCAGTCCCATAACCTTCTCCCCTTTTGTCCTTCGACTAATTAGAAACACAAGGGCAACTGTCACAAGGCTCATGGCAAAAGCAGACAGGGTTACAAATGTTCCTGAAAGTCCCAGATATATTCCCAGTGCTGCACCAAAGCCTGCACCGGCCGATGCACCCAAAACGTCAGGTGATGCCATAGGGTTCTGGAAAACACCCTGATACGCCGCTCCTGCGGCTGAAAGGCAGGCACCAACAAGCACAGCCATTAAAATTCTGGGCAGACGGATATTGAAAACCGCCACTTCCTGAGTTTCAGACCAGAAATGATTTATATTAAAACCCAGACGGCTGAGAAACATACCGAAAAGCTCTTTCGGCGGAACGGGATAACGACCGAGGAGGAACGAGAGAATTATTCCCAAAAGCAAAAGCCCTGCAAGAATAATAAGTAAAGCTCTGCCGGACAGCTTTCGCTTTTCAGTCCTCTCAGGCATGGCCGTATTCATCAGCCCATGCTTTCACAATACGCTTTGCGCTTTCGTCGTCCCAGCCCTGAACCTCTAAAACCACTGTATCGGGGTCAGCCATAAGAGCCTCTCTCAGAGCCATAAAATACATACTGTACTTCTCGCCTAAACCCAGATGGTTCCGAAGATCCTCTGCATTCTCAAAGCCTTTGAGAACACCGATAATGGGCTGCTCATAGTTCAGAAAATCCTGCAAGGCATTGCGGAACTGAGGAATGACAAGCTCAAAACCGCCGAACTCATCAATGAGAGAAAAGGGATAATACTGTGCTTCCTCTAAAAGTCTTACGCCCTCGTTTCTGAAAACCTCGTTGTCGGTCTTGGGAGGCTCAACAGTGTAATCCAGAAATTTCTGTCCCTCGAAGCCCTCAACACCACCGGCAGCAGCGGCAGGCAGCATTTCAAAGCCCAGAAGCTTTCCGTTTTCGTCCTCCATTCTCTGAGTAACAAGTCCGCCTGCAAAAGACAGGCAGTCGCCCAGAATATCTTTTATTAAAGTAGTTTTACCGCAGCCGGAAGGGCCGGTTAAAAAAAGGTGCTTTTTAATGTTAATCACTCCAAATACATTTTGTCGAATATATAAATTATACTATCTATTGTCGGGTTTGTAAACTTACTCTATATCGAATATGTCCATAATTTCTGTTAAAATTCTGACTATGAACCGTCTGTCTCTGGTATAATCCAAATCTGCATCTACCGCTGATGAGCGCCTGATGTGCAGCTTATAACAGATATTATGCAGCAGCCATTCAGCCGACATATTTTCAAAGCTTCGGGCTGTCAAATCCGTATGTGCAATTACGGCGCACACACGGTGACGTATAAGCTCGGAACGCACAAGGTAGGAGTTTTTTATTTTAACAGCATCATTATAAAATTCTACTTTACATTCAGGACCGTAGTTTATGAGCATGGAGTTTATTTCCTCCTCAGCCTCTTTGAGAGTGTAGTGGGGCGCTGTGTGATGCTGGACATAGTCAAGCATTCTTTTTCTTTTCCCTGTTTGCATTGTTTTCACCTACCCTTTATAAATATGGTAACATAAAAAATTTCAAAATAAAATATGCAGAGACTTCCATAAGCATAAAAATACTCCCCATTATCAGGAGAGTATTTATTATTAAATACCGAAAAACTCTTTTATTGCTGCTTTATAACCAACGGGATCAACACCTATGCTCTGAGCATGACCGGAATCTGGTATTCTCAGCATTCGTTTTCTGGCGGGACAGGCTTCATAAAGCTTCTCAGCCATTTCCGGCTCCACCACAGTATCGGCAAGCCCCTGTACAAACAGTATTGGAACTTTTGCCTTTTTTACTAATTCCAAAGGACTGTTATCCCTGAAGTTATACCCTGCTTTAAAATTACACATAAGACTGCATAAAGGTACAAAGGGGAAAGGCGGCATATCAAATATTTGCCTCATACTTTTTGTAAACTGGTCGAAAACGGAACTGAACGCAGAATCGGAGATTATTCCCTTTACCTGAGGGGGAAGCTTCTCTCCGGATGCAGACAGTACCGCAGCACCGCCCATGGATACACCGTGAAGAATGATTTCGCAGTCCTCACCGTAGCGCTCCACCAGACACTCAGCCCACTTAATACAGTCAAGTCTGTCCAGATTACCGAACCCTATATATTTGCCCTCACTCTCACCGTGAGCTCTGTCATCAGGCAGGAGCATATTATATCCGTTTTCATGGTAAAACTTCATAAATGGTCCAAACTCATTTAATGCGTTTGAACGGCAGCCGTGAATCCCCAGAATGAATTTTTTTCCGCCCTCAGGGCATGGAAAGATTTTTCCGTGGAGCTTCAGGCCATCAAAGCTTTGAATGTAAACATCCTCATTGGGCATTTTATTTGCATACTTATAGGCTCTTGCCGCCGCTTTCTGGTGTGGACTACCTTTGTAGGTGGATAGTTTTGCCAATTTAGCTGCATTTTTCTCGCTTACGACACCCAACATTCCGAAGTTGAAGAAATGTAAGGTTGCAAAATACAGCAGTCCCGCAAAAATAATCAGCGCTGCAACAATTATAATCCACATGACTTAATCCTTTTTCTCTGTCTTTCTTCTGTATTTTCCTACAGGGATTTTTCCCAGATTTGCATTACTTTTGAATATATTACGGGCTTTGGAGAGTGCGTTTTTATACTCATAAAACTTTTCTCTCAGCTCATAAATTCTTATTCTGCCCTCGGTGAGCACATTTTTCTCTACTGCAAGGCGTTCATTTCTGATTGCAATGTTAAACGCCGCACCTATATATATTATCTGACAGCAGATATACAGCCACAGCATCAGCAAAATTATAGATGCGATAGAGCCGTAAACCATAGAGTATTTAGTGGACATACTAATGAAGGCTGAGAAAAAAGCACTCATTCCAACTGTTGCCACCGTTGCCAGAACTGCGCCGGGCCAAAGACTGTATTTATCATTTTTTTGTCTTGCAATTCTGTACAATGACCAGAAAATTAAAAGCATTATACCTGCAAGAATTAAAAACCTTATCCATACCCACGAGGAGCTGATATCATAGCCAGACAATATTCTATTTATAAAGTCCAGCATTGCTCTGCCTGTAATTATAACCATCACCGCAAAATACATTGCAGCCAGAAAAGCAAATGAAAACAAAACGCTGAACACAAAATACATTATGCCTTTATAGCGCACACCGCCCTGCATTTCACCTATAGTTACAATAATAGTACGTATTGCAGCAGATGAAGAGGTTACAAGAACCGTAAGACCTGCAACAAGGAGAGCAGGACTTTTGCTCACATACACATAATGTATATATTCGTCCACCGTTTGGGCTGCATCCGTCGTGATGAAGCTGTAAACAATGTCCAGTGCCTCTGCCACCTTGTTGCTGTAATTTCCAAGTAGATAATACAGGCAAATTACAAGTGGAAAAAAGGTCATGGTCATGTAATATGAAAGACCTGCTGAGGCACGGCTTATTCTTTTTTCAGAGTACATCCCGACAATATCTGCCAGAATAAACAGGTTCTTTTTCCTCATACTTTTCTCCGGAAATAGCTAAAAAGCCCCCATAAAGGGGGCTTTTGATTTTGATTCAATAAAAATTATTTGCTGTTAAAGATTTTGAAAATGCTGTCAAAGGGATCTTCTTCCTGAGTTGCAGCGTTTTCCTCTTTAATAGGAGGAGGAACAGCAGCAGCGGAAGCAGCCTTCTCAGCAGCTCCGGTAAAGAGGCCGGTACCCATAGGAACGGCGCCCTTAACTCCGGTAATGGGTGTTGATGTAGCAGTCTTTTCAGCAACTGCCTCAGCGTTATTATTCTCCTCAAAGCCGGTTGCTATAACAGTAACTCTTATCTCGTCCTGCAAGTTCTCGTCAAAGGTTGCACCGAAGATGATGTTTGCATCGGGGTGAGCTGCCTCCTGAACAAGGTTTGCAGCTGCTTCAACATCCTCAAGACCCATATCCTCAGAGCCGGTGATGTTAATGAGAACACCTCTTGCACCGTTGATGGAAGTCTCCATAAGGGGGCTTGCAACAGCCATTCTTGCAGCATCCTCTGCCTTGCCCTTACCTGCGGCGTGGCCGACACCCATGTGGGCAAAGCCTGCGTCTTTCATTATGCAGGTAACGTCAGCAAAGTCAAGGTTGATGAAGCCTGTATTCTTAATAAGGTTGGAGATAGATGTAACAGCCTGTCTCAGAACGTCATCTGCAATCTCAAATGCGTTTGCAAGAGTAACTTTCTGGTCAGTAGCGTATTTCAGGCGATCGTTGGGAATAATGAGGAGAGAGTCAACTCTGCCCAGAAGTTCCTTTATACCTGCATTTGCCTGATCCATACGGCGCTTACCCTCGAACTTGAAGGGCTTTGTGACAACGCCGACGGTGAGTATACCTGCCTCACGGGCAATTTCTGCCACAGTGGGAGCAGCGCCAGTACCGGTGCCGCCGCCCATACCGGCGGTGATGAACACCATATCGGCTTCCTCGATTGCTTTTGCGATATTGTTGCGGCTCTCCTCAGCGGAACGCTTGCCCACTTCGGGGTCGGAGCCTGCGCCCTGACCATGAGTCATTTTTTCGCCGATCTGAAGCTTCTGATCTGCGTTTGAAACAGCCAGAGCCTGCTTATCGGTATTTATAGCTATAAACTCGACACCCTGAGTGCCTGCCTTAACCATTCTGTTTACTACGTTGTTGCCAGCACCGCCAACACCAACTACTTTTATTGTGACAACGTTTTCCGGTCCTGCTTCGGCTTTGAAATCCATGTCCATGCCTCCCTGTATATTCTTACATCACTGATTAGTGACAATTAGCTTTCGGTCTACCATATTTTATTACATTTTTCTTTTTTGGTCAATAGTTTATTTAATTTTTCCGAAAACTTTTGTAAACATTTTGTAACACAGCGTTTAATTCGGGCTGAAATGAGCAGCTGTTACATTGGAAACATCAATAATTCCCATGTCTCCTACCATAAGCTTGTCCAAAACTGTAACAAGCATACCAAATTTTCGCTCTGTCTGGTCGTTTTTGCCCAGTACCACGGTATATCTTCCGTCAAGTCTGATCTCCGGGCTGTTGGGGTTAGAAAAATCTATGCTGTCGGTCATTTTATATAGACCTCTTTCTTCCAGCTGGTAGAGAATATCTGCAAGATACTCCACCACCTGCTCGCTTCCGTCCTCGGTGGTCATTTTTTCTCCTATAAGTAATGTGCCGGGAGAAATGCCATAGACCGGGATTAGGCTCCCGGTCTCCTCGTCGGTAGCTTTACCAAGCATTTTACAGCTGTGGTCAAAAGTCCAGCTCTCATCACCCAAAGGGATATAAGCCAGAGCGTCACTCTCCAAAACCTCTATCTTAACCTTATTAGGAAGCTTACGCTCGATAGAAACCTTTTCTATATAAGGCAGTTTTGCAAATGCTCGGCTGAGTGCTGAGAATCTGTCAAAAAAGAACAGATTATCGCCCTGCTCAATATCCAGAGCACGAATAATCTCCTGATCTGAATAATGTTTATTTCCCTCCACCGTAACATCCGAAACTCGGAAGAAAACACTCATTACAAATATTATTGCCACCATTATAAGGAAAAACATAAGCGGAGCAGCAATGCTGTTTTGATGTTTCGGAAGTCTGAATTTTTCCTGCCGCTTTGTTTCCGGTGGCTGTTGGCCTCGATAAGAAGCTGCCATAGTATACTCCTATCTTAGTTATGTTTCAAGATAAACTTCTCCGCCCAGTGTTCTCAGCGCCTCATCAAAGCGCTCGTAACCACGGCGCACATGTCCCTCGTCCATGATAACACTCTCACCCTCGGCGGACAGGGCGGAAATTATCATAGCCGCACCGCCTCTCAGGTCGGTTGCATTAAGGGCTGTGCCGTGAAGCTCTTTAACGCCCTTAATAATTGCGGTTTTACCATCAATATCAATATCTGCCCCAAGCCGACGCAGTTCCGGCACATGGCGGAAACGGTTGCGAAATATATTTTCCTCGATGGTACTCTCCCCCGCAGTCTTTAAAAGAGCAGCCATTAAAACAGGCTGTGCATCGGTGGGAAAGCCGGGATAAGGGGCGGTTGAAATGCCTTTAACTGCTCGGAGTTTCCCCGTAGAAACTACACGCAAACTATGCGTTCCGCTTATTATATCACAACCTGCTTGATTTAGGAAGTACAAAACTGACGAAAATTCTGCACCTTTGAGCTGTATATCGCCGCCACATGCGGCACATGCACAGCACAAAGTGGCTCCTGCTATTCTGTCAGGGATGATTCGGTTCAAAACATATTTTCTGGGTCTAAAACCCTCGATGTCAATATTTTCCGTGCCGTCACCTGAAATTTCCGCTCCTGCCGCTCTGAGGAATTCCGCAAGTGCCACGATTTCCGGCTCTCTTGCTGCACCTACAAGATGGGTTTTACCCTTTGCGGCACAGGCGGCAAGGAGAATATTTTCCGTTGCTCCCACGCTTGGGAAAGGCAAAACAATAGTGGCTCCCTTTAAATTTCCGCCCTTGCAGTAAATTTCTCCGTCCTCTTCGTCAATCTCCGATCCAAGCTCTCTGAGAGACTTTAAGTGCAGATCAATAGGCCGCTCTCCCAGCTGACACCCGCCTGGCGGAGAAAGCCGTGCCTCACCGCACCTTGCAAGAAGCGCTCCCATGAAAATTACAGAGGAACGCATTTCCTCCATCAGCGACGGCGGAATATGAGAAAGTGAGAGCGGACGTGAATCTATGTAAAGCTGATTTCCGCTCATCTCCGCCTTACAGCCCAGATGACGCAGGATTTTCAGTGCCGCATCCACGTCACGCAGCTTAGGCGTATTTAAAAGCACGCACTCCATCGGTGAAACTATGGAGGCGGCGATAATGGGCAACGAGGCATTTTTTGAGCCTTGCACCCGAATGGAGCCGGAAAGCTTTCTTCCGCCTCTTACATGCCATATATCCATTTATAAAAACCTCCTGCGCATCAAAATCAAACTATCCTATGCGTTGGAGTTGCAGAATGTTAAAACGGCGTGGATTAAGCCCACGCCGAATTAAAATGGATTTTTTTATTTTTTATTCTGTCTTGCAAGCTCCAGAATAATATCACATATAGCGTCACAGGCCTTGGGAACTGCAAGTGAGCGCATGGCCTTTGACATTTCACTCAGCTTATCTTTTTCGCAAATCAGCTCTCTGATTTTTGCAAGTAAGCTGTCCTCGTCGAAGTCACCTTCTGTTAAAACAACTGCACCGCCTGCCTTTTCCAGAACTCTGGCGTTTTTCTCCTGATGGTTATTAGTAACATTGGGAGATGGTACGATTATAACAGGCTTACCCATGTAGCACAGCTCAGAGAGGGTTGAAGCTCCGGCACGACACATGATAAGGTCAGCTGCTGCCATTACTCTGGGCATATCGTAGATATACTCACGAATTTCCACACCACAGCCTGCGGGGTTAATCTTTTTCTTCTGCAAATCTTCGGTGAACTGCTCATAGTAGCGGCTGCCTATGGAATGAATAAGGTTAAAGTCCTGCTGACCCTCCATTTTTGGGAGCATTTTTTCCATAATGCCGTTCATATGTTCTGCACCCAGCGAACCCCAGACAGATACCACCAGAGGTTTATCCTTGGAAAATCCAAGTTCTCTCTTGGCTGAGCTCTGAGTATAAAGGGCAAAGTCACCACGGACGGGAGTTCCGGTTACGACCAGTTTCTCCTTGCAGTCGTAGTGCTGTTTGCTGTCCTCAAAGCCAAGCATTATCTTATCTACTTTCTTTGAAAGCATTTTAGTGGTAAGACCCGGGACGGCGTTACTCTCATGTACGGCGGTAGGAATGTGCATTGAAGCTGCCGCTCTCAGTACGGGGTAGCACACATAGCCGCCGGTACCTATAACCGCATCGGGTTTAAATTCCTTTATAATCTTCTTGGCCTTACTGGTGGAGGCTATAACATTTTTAACGCTCTGGAAGTTGTGGCTTATTGCCGCAAAGTTCTTGCCGCGGCTCATGTTTGTAATCTTTAACGGTACAATCTCATAGCCCTCTCTGGGCACAAGCTCCATTTCCATTTTACCCTCAGCGCCCATAAAAAGGAATTCGCTGTCGGGCATAAGTTCTTTTAATCTGCCTGCAATAGCAAGAGCAGGGTTAACGTGACCGGCGGTACCTCCGCAAGCGAGAATGAATTTCATATATCTGTCATTCCTTTCAGTATACAGCGTCCCGAGAGGCGCTTAAAATTATGCCCATCTCTATAAGCTCCGTCATTAGTGCCGTACCTCCGTAAGAAAAGAAAGGCAGGGAAATGCCGGTGCAGGGCAATAGATTTGTGACAACCGCCACATTGAGAAACACCTGAATAAAAAGAAGGCTGGTAAGACCGGCGCAGGCTAAAAAGCTGAATCTGTCCGGACACTTTATGGCTATATAATAGCCACGCAATATTAAAAGAGCAAAAAGGCTGAGAAGCAAGGCAGCTCCTATAAAGCCCATTTCCTCACAATAAACAGAAAATATAAAGTCGTTATGTTCTTCCGGCAGGTACATATATTTCTGCACGCTCTTTCCGAAGCCAAGGCCGGAAAGTCCGCCGGAGCCTATGGAATAAAGGGACTGGACTATCTGGTAGCCCTCGTCCGAGGAACTCTCGAAAGGGTCAAGCCATGTGGTTATACGCTCGGAGGCGTAGGGGAAGAAAATCAGCAGTACAGCAAGCGCACTTCCCAGAACCACAACCGCTCCTATGAACCACCCTAAGCTAACACCGCCCAGAAAGAGCATCACACCGCCGATGGCGATAATAATTATAGAAGCTGAAAAGTGGGGTTCAAGCATTAAAAGCCCGACTATAAGAGCAAGTATGCCTGCAAAAGGTAAAATACCCTCTTTAAAGTTGTGCATCTTCCCTTCTTTTCGGGATATGAGCAATGCAAAGGATAAAATGACAGCAAGCTTTGCAAGCTCTGAGGGCTGAATTCTGATACCCGGTAACGCCAGCCAGCGGCGGGAGCCGTTAACCTTTGTGCCTACAAAAGGCACCAGCAACAAAAGTACAATGCTGAAAAGCAAGAAATGTAAAGCGTACTTTTTGTACAGATTCATTGGTACTTTAGACGCTAAAAACATCAAAATTGTTCCCGCCACAGCAAACACGAACTGCCGTATGAAGAAATAGCCTGCATTTCCTCCTGTAACCTTGCCCGGGTCATAATAGGCCCTTGCAAAGCTCGAAGACAAAATCATCAGAAGTCCCATAGATAAGAGCATCAGCACCAGAACGCAGAAGCTTAAATCCAGTTCCCCTCTTTTGTCTTTTTTCGCACTTGCAGGAAAACCGGCGAGGCGGACGCTTTCATAGCGCATAATACCACCTCCCCGGTCATTTAATCAAATATTACAGGGCGAAACGATTATACACCCCTATAAATGATATGATGGCAAAGAGCAGAGATATGCCGGTAAAGAGAGCAAAAATTTCTTTCTCTTTCCACTTTTTTCCTGTCCATCCGCCCATTTCAAGATGGTGATGGAAAGGAGCCATGCGGAAAACTCTCTTACCGTGGGATATTTTGAAGTATCCGATCTGAATTATATCGGAGAGAGTTTCAATAATATATATGATACCCAGAGTTACAAGGACAAGGGGCATATCATAAGCAAATGCAAGACCAACTATGGCACCGCCCAGAAACAGTGAGCCGGTGTCTCCCATAAACACTTTAGCCGGGTTAAAGTTGTATACGAGGAAACCAAGCAGACCGCCCAGAAGAGCAGAAGCCACAATGCCAAGCTCCAGATAATCCTGTCCCCATACGAAGCTTACAGCCACGAAGAAGAGGCAGACAGGCATGGAGGAGCCTGCGGCGAGGCCGTCGATACCGTCGGTAATATTGACGGCGTTAACAGTACCTACTACCACGAAAGCGGCAAAAATGAAGTAGAGCCACTCAGGCATTAAAATAGTCTTATTAACAAAAGGTATGTAAAGATTGGGGCTGACATAACCGATCTGACGCATAAGGAAGAGGAAACAGAGAGCAGCGGCAAGCTGCAGCAGGAACTTCGCCTTTGCAGAAAGACCCAGATTGCGCTTGTTTTTGACCTTCTCCCAGTCATCCAAAAAGCCGATTACTCCGAAAACAGCGGCAAACAGGAACACAAAAAGGTGCACGAAATGGCCGTTAAGCATACCCTCAAAGCCCACTGTAAGAATTACAAACAGCACCGCAAGAATGAACATAAGGCCGCCCATAGTGGGTGTGCCGCTTTTTGACATGTGCCATGTAGGGCCGTTCTCTTTTATTTCCTGTCCTGCTTTCTGCTTTTTAAGCCAGGGAATATAATACTTTCCGAAAGCAGTGGCAAACAGAAATGCCAGTATAAATGCAAAAATCAGCTTAATTGTCATATCGTATATCTCCAAACTCTTTTCTTAGTTTCCTAAAAATTCTGCGACGATTTCCCTCTCGTCCATATGGTGCTTTTCATGGCCCACGATTTGATAATCCTCGTGGCCTTTGCCGGCAAGTAATATTACATCACCCTTGCGTGCCTTGTCAATAGCCCAGCCGATAGCTTTTTCCCTGTCGCATATGGATTTATAAGGGGTTTTACGCTCCTTAACGCCCACTAAAATCTCGTCAATAATAGCCTGCGGATCTTCCGTTCTGGGGTTATCAGAGGTAACTATAACCAGATCGGAATTGTCGGCAGCTATTCTGCCCATAATGGGGCGCTTCAATCTGTCTCTGTCTCCGCCGCAGCCGAAAAGACAGATAAGTCTGCCCTCTGTGACAGGTCTCAGAGTTTTCAGAACCTTTTCCAGTGCGTCCGGCTTATGTGAGTAGTCAATGATTATTGAAAAATCACGACCGGTAGGCACGCTTTCAAGTCTGCCCTTTACTCCGGGAGCAGTACCTAAAGCGGCGGAGCAGCTCATAAGGTCAACACCTGAAAGAATGGCGGCAGCTGCAACGCCCAGAGCATTGTAAACTGAGAAATAGCCGGGAATACCAAGCTTTACAAGGCTTAAATCGTCTCCGTAGACAGCGGCAAAGCGGACGTGGTCAGCAGTCATGCGAATGTCCTTTGCCACAAGAGAAGCTTCGTTTTTCTCTGTGGAGTAGGTAATCACAGGGCAGTCAACGCCTTGCATCATAAACTCTGCCCACTTGTCGTCCAGATTAAAGGCTGCTTTCTTGCATCTGGAGAACAGAATTCTCTTTGCAGAAGCGTAATCCTCCATGTCGGAGTGGAAGTCCAAGTGGTCCTGACTTAAATTGGTAAACACTGCCACATCAAAGGTAATGCCTGCCACTCTGTCAAGGCTCAGTGCGTGGGATGAAACCTCCATCACAACATGAGTGCAGCCTTCCTTTACCATTTCGTTTAAAAGCTGCTGTAATTCCAGACTTTCGGGGGTGGTGCGCTCAGAATGGAGCATCTTATCCCCTATCATATTGCCGTTTGTGCCTATAAGACCCACCTTTGCGCCAAGGCAGTTTTCAAGAACGTGCTTTAAAATGTGGGTGGAACTGGTTTTGCCGGAAGTTCCGGTAAAGCCTATCATCTGCATTTTTTCAGCAGGGTGTCCGTAAAACTCACAGCTCATAAGAGCAAGGGCTTTACGGCTGTTTTCTACCTTTATGTAAGGAATCTCTTCCTCAGGTTCATTTTCACATACTACTGCTGAGGCACCGAGCTGGGCGGCTTTTCCTATATATTTGTGTCCGTCTGTCTCAAAGCCTTTGATGGCCACGAAAAGAGAACCGGGAGACGCAAGTCTCGAATCATAACAAATGTTCTCAATCTCCATATCCATATCCGCCGTACAGCTCAGGACCTTAATTTCTTTAAGTAATTCCGCAAGCTTCAATTTTACACCTCAATACTTTCCGAGCTGAGCCTCGTCACTGTCTCTTAGCATCAACTCTATCACACTGCCTTTGGGAACTTCCGTTCCTGCGGGCAGACTCTGACTTACTATCTTTTGTGTCTCGCCGTCACTGAGAGGGCTGAGACTTCTTACATATATTCCACTTTGTGCAAGGCAATCTCTGGCTTCATCAAAACCCATGCCTTTAAGTTCAGGCAGAGTGACCATGTTTTCCGTGGGTGTCTGCCCTGCGTATATTATAACTTCCGAATTTTTGGCAATCTTGCTTCCGGCTTTGGGGAGCTGGGCGTTTATCACGTTCCCCTCGCCTATAACTCTACATCTGAGTTCTGAACCATAAAGCGCATTTTCGCCCTCGTAAATGCTCATTTTCACTAAATCGGGAACTTCGGCCACGTTTATCTCTTCTTCCTCGAAATGGGGTACAAAGCCCATGTAGGGCAGAATGTCGGCAAACATCTTACCTACGGTAGGGGCTGCCATCTGTCCGCCGCTCACATATACTCCGGATTTATCCGACGGTGTATCCAGAAACACAAGAAGAGCAATTTTCGGGTCATCTGCAGGGGCAAAGCCGATAAAGGAAACGATATACTCCTTTTTACCTGTTGTGGCTTCAAGATTTACCTTTTCGCTTGTACCTGTTTTACCGCCTATTCTGTAACCTCTCACAGCGGCGTTTCTGCCTGTACCCTCTTTAGGGTCGCCTACAACGTCTTCAAGTATCTGACGCACCTTTGCGCTTGTCTCCTCGCTTATTACCCGCCGAACTTCCTGTGGTTTTCGCTCGTATGCAACTGTTCCGTCCTCGTTGAGCATCTTCTCAACCACATAGGGCTGCATAAGCTTTCCGCCGTTAACGCAGGCGGAAACTGCAGTTATAAGCTGCAAGGGGCTTATGGTAAAGGTTTGACCGAAGGAAGCAGCGGCAAGCTGGGACAGGTTTTTAGGTGAGCAGAACACGTTTTCACTCCAGAATATACTGCCTGTCTCACCGCTTAAATCTATACCGCTTTTGGCTGTTAGATTATCGTCCTTGTTTCCGGTCTTTTCCAGAAAGCCAAAAGCTTCAAGATAATCATAGAAGCGTTCCGCTCCAACCTGAAGACCGATATTAACGAATGCGGCGTTACATGAATGCTGAACTGCCTGCGTAAGATTCTGGGAGCCGTGGCCACCGTGCTTCCAGCAGCGTATGGGGCTTGTTCTGCCTCGCACATTCACGCTGCCGCCGCAGTAATAGCTGCTGTTTAAATCAGCCGCTCCCTCTTCCAGAGCCATTGAAAGGGTTATTATTTTAAATGTAGAGCCGGGTTCATAGCTGTCGCTCAGGGCTTTGTTTCGCCACTGTTTTAACTGCTGCGCTCTAAGTTCTCCCTCCGGATCGTTGCTTGCATCAATCCTCTTCTGGGCTTTGTCACTGACCTCAAGGAAATTGTTGGGGTCAAAGCCGCCGATTGATGCCATAGCCAAAATACCGCCGGTATCTACGTCCATTGCGATAGCTCCGGCGCCGTTTTGAATGTCATAATCCTCAACGGCCTGTTTTAAGTGCTTCTCTACGAAATACTGCACTCCGCTGTCAAGGCTCAGTACCAGAGATAGTCCCTCTTCTCCGGGGCATTGCTCCTCAAACTGCTTAAACAAAAGGTCTGTGCCGTAGGCATTGGTAAGGCGGAGAGTTCTACCCTCCGTGCCGCCAAGCACGCTTTCGTATCTGGCCTCAATTCCCTCAAGGCCCTGATTGTCTGTCCCCACAAAGCCCAGCACATGGCAGGCAAGGGAGGAATTGGGGTAATATCTTTTGCTGTCAGGCTCAAGACGTATGCCCCGCAAATTGTTGTCGGTTTTAAATTTTCTGACTTCGTCCGATTCCTCACGGGAAAGCTTCCGCTTAACCGTCACATAATAGGAGCCTTTTTCCGCTGTTTTTTTATAAACTTCTTCGTAATCAAGGTCTAAAATATGGGAGAGTCCTCTTGCAATGAGTTCCCTGTCCTCGTGCCTCGATTCAATCTCACCCGGACTTAGGTAGAGATTATCCACCGGAGCGCTGAGAGCAAGCGGGTACATCTTTCTATCATATATAGAACCTCTGGCAGCAGAGCTTTTATTTTCTCTGAGCTGCTGAGACATTGCCCGCTGTTCATAGAACCCATGATCTATTATCTGTATTTTATACAATCTTGTCAAGAGCAGCAAGAAAGCAAAAATGCCGCACACTGCCATCAAAAACAGGGTGCGGCGAAGCATTTGACTGTTTGGCTTAGACACCGGTTCCCTTGATGAGTGATTAAATTTCATGGCAAACCCCCGCTTTATAGATTATTCTATATATATTCGGACGCTTATCCACTTATCCCGTTGTCTATTATCTGTTCGGGAGAACAACGCCGCATACTTAAAACTTCTTCGGCGTAACTCTCAATATCCTCTAAGCTGAGTCTGTTTTCGCACTCGGCTACAAGACACCTGTTCTCAATTTCAAGTTTGTTTTTCTCTTTTTCACGCTTTGACAGGTTTTCGCTTGCCGCAGCAAGGGAAATGGAATTCAAAAGAGAGAACACAAGTAGAAGGGCTGAAAACAAAAGTCCTACTGCTCGGAACAAATTTTCGCTGACAGTTTTTATAAAATCACACTCTTTCCGCCACTCTAAGTTTGGCGCTTCTCGAGCGTGGATTTATCTCTATCTCCTCCGTACTCGGCAAAATAGGCTTACGGCTTACGCTTTTAAGGGTCTGCACAAAGCCGCAGGTGCAGATCGGTGCTTCTCTGGGACAGGTGCAACCTTTTTCACGGCGGAAAATGCCGTTTTTAACTATTCTGTCCTCTAAGGAATGGAATGAAATAACGCACAGTCTGCCGCCCTTGTTTAACATGTCGGGGGCTGTGTCCATCATTCGCTCCACTTCGCCAAGCTCGTCATTTACGGCTATTCTGATAGCCTGAAATGTGCGCTTTGCAGGATGCTGTTTTTCACGGAGAGCAGAGGCAGGCATGGCAGATTTGATTATATCCACCAGTTCCAAAGTGCTCTCAATCTCCTTTTCCTCTCGGTGGGAAATTATGGCTGATACAATACGTCTGGCGTATTTCTCCTCGCCGTAATCCCAGAGTATACGCTGTAAACGCTCCTCCGGCCAGTGGTTAACAACCTCTTTTGCGGTAAGGACAGCAGTATCGTCCATTCGCATATCCAGCGGTGCATCATTCATATATGAAAAGCCTCTCTCAGCCTCATCCAGTTGAGGAGAGGAAACACCCAAATCAAAAAGCATACCGTCAACTCCGGGAAGTCCCAGATTTTTCACAATTTCGGCAGCATTGGAAAAGGTATCGTGAACAAAAGTTATTTTATTGAGATGCTCTTTCAAGCGCTCACTTGAACGTCTTATAGCGCTCTCGTCTCTGTCAATGCAGATAAGCCGGCCTGTTGTAAGCCGCTTTGCAATCTGCAAAGAGTGACCGCCAAGGCCGGTAGTGCCGTCAAGGTAAATACCGTCCGGCTTTATATTAAGATTTTCAATGCACTCGTCCAAAAGGACTGAGACATGTTTAGGCATATCCATTAAAATTCAAGTTCCTCCATCACGGCGGCAATATTCTCCGGAGTAGTCTCTATCTCATATACAGCCTTCCATGTTTCGCTGTCCCAGAGTTCTGCATGGTTGTTGCAGCCCAGAACAGTAACGCTTTTGGTAAGGCCGGCATAATCTCTCAAATTCTGAGGAATGAGAGCTCTGCCCTGACTGTCCAGCTCGCATTTTGCAGCGTGGGCAAAAAGGGGGCGCATTTTTCTCTGCTTCACATAGGGCATAGCATTTACACGGTCAGAAAAGACCTGCCAGTTCTCCGAAGAGTAAGCACAGAGGCACTTATCCATTGAAAGGGTGACAAAAAACACCTCACCCAACTCATCCCTGAGCTTGGCAGGTATAAAAAGACGTCCCTTGTTGTCAAGGGAATGCTGATATTCACCTGTCAATGTTCTTCGCCTCCACTTCTTGGGGATTTTAAGCCATAATCCACCACTTCAATCCACTTTACACTACCATTATAGGTTGAACCGACGTAAAAAGCAAGGAAAATCTTCTGACGTTTTTTGTAATTTTTCCCCAAAAAATTGTAACCGGTAATATTTCGACAGTTTTTTAGCCCTTTTCCCCCACCATGGTGTACTAAATCTTAAAAATGCCGTTTTGGTGTTAAGGGATTCTTTACCCCCTCCCCCACTGAGCTTTACTTACGGTTTTTCCCCCACTTTCACTCCCCAGAGACAGAAAAAAGCAGCGCCGAAGCTACGCATTTTAAGCATATGTGGGGAGCAGGTTCATGTGCATAGCATAATTCAATACGTTTTAAAGGGTGTTTTAATAGAAAAAGTGGCGAGCTTGCGTTAAGTGGGGCTTAAGTGGGGATTAAATGCAAATAGAGCACATAAGTGGAACACCCTGACATTCTCCTGCAAGGCGAAAATGATATTCAAACCTCTAAAAGCGGTAACAAAGTGGGGTCATTGATGGTTTTGGGGTGGTAAGTGGTGGGTTTTGCAGGTCTTTCAAAAAATCAGGTGTAGAAGAGAAACTCTAAAAGTGGCAGCAAAATTGGGCGGTTGATTATTTTAGGGTGCGGAGTGGTGAATTCAGAAATTTTGCAAAATAAAAAGGACAGCCTAAGCTGTCCTTAATCATTATATGTATTTATCTTTTGGGAGTGGGTACCATGCCTGATGCGGCGGAGATTGCGCTATGGGTATCTTTCACCACATTCAATGCTTGTGTCATGCTCTCCTCAGTCTGTCGCATGATTTCCTCTACATAGCTGCCGGCAGTTCTTTTAAGCTCGGCGGATTTCTGCTCTGCGGAAGCAATCATTTCCTCACTTCTTGCTCTTGCAATACGAACTATCTCCTGCTCCTCAATCAAGGTGCGGGCTTTTTCTTCAGCGCTCTTGCGGAGAGCCTCAGCCTCACGCTTGGCGTTGCCTATAAACTCGTCTCTCGCCGTAACAAGACGTTGAGCTTCGGCAATGGATGAAGGCAGGTTTGCTTTAATATCGTTTATAATCTCGATGGCTTTCTCACGTTCGATTATGCACTTGTCATTTCCCAGAGGTACACCCCAGGCATCAGTAACCATAGCGTAAAGGATATCAAGCAATTCCATTACATCGCCGTTTGCCATTATTTTGCCCTCCATTCTTTGGCTTTGAGCCGAATATCTTCAATAATTTCTTCGGGAACAAGCCCGTGTAAATCTGCATCATACAATGCCATTTCCCTGACTACCGATGAGCTAAGAAAGGTGTATTCCTCACTGGCGGTAAGAAACATAGTTTCAAGCTGGGGATTTATACGTTTATTTATAAGGTTCATCTGGAACTCATATTCAAAGTCCGATGCGGCACGAAGGCCTTTTACCAATACCGGATCGTCGTACTTCTTGGAAAACTCAGCCAACAGTCCGTGTGAGCAGTCAACCGTCACATTAGGAAAGCGTTTAAGTACTTTGTTTAACATGGAGAGCTTTTCCTCCACGGTGAACATGGGCTGGGATTTGGTTGAATTGTGGCTGACGCACACAATAACGTTATCAAAAATTTTTGCGCAGCGGGCTATAACATCCAGATGACCCATAGTAACAGGGTCAAAGCTGCCGGGGCATATTGCTGTACTCATATGCTGCCGTCCTTCTTATAAAAATTAAGCTTTACCTTACCGTAATTATATACCTTGCCTTTTTTATACGGTAATTCCATATCCGGCAGGGTTCTTGAGCGCTCGGTTTCGCAGACTATTATACCACCATCCGACAATATGTCAACCAAATTGATTATTTTTAGGGCTTTCTCGTATAGATCGGAGTTATACGGCGGGTCTATAAAGATAATGTCGAACTTGCCGCAATTACTTAGAAAATCAATGGAATCCATGTTATGCACCTGTGCCTGAAAGCCGCAGGTTTTAAGGTTTTCTTTTACAATATTTACACTGTTTCTGCTCTTATCAACGAACACAGCTTCCTTCGCTCCACGGCTCAGGCACTCAATTCCAAGCTGGCCTGTACCTGCGAAAAGGTCAAGTACACGTCTGCCCTCAATATCGAACTGAATTATGTTAAACAGAGCCTCTTTCACCATGTCGGTGCTGGGTCTTATGTCCATTCCCTCCGGTGTTTTAAGTCTTTTGCCACCGGCTAAACCGGAAATTACTCTCATTTTTCTTCACTCTCTTCCCTGTGAAAATACATATACACGGCCTGCGCCGTATTCTTATGCACAACCAGATTGAGCTGGCTGATACTTGCCTCTTTTATGTTTTTTACTGATTTAAAATATTTTATCAAATCCTCACGCCGCTTCGGGCCTACGCCCGGAATATCGTCCAGAGTTGAGCCGTAATACTCTTTTCGCAGGCTTCTCTGATACTCGATGGCGGAGTGGTGGGTTTCCTCCTGAATGTTCCCTACAAGAGAGAAAACCGCCTGATTTGTATTTATACTGATTTCTCTGCCCTCAGGACTTATAAGTGCTCTTGTTCTGTGGCGGTCGTCCTTAACCATGCCGAAAATGGGGACGGATATTCCCAGAGCATTTGCCGCTTTTTCGGCGGTCAAGGCGTGAGTTCTGCCGCCGTCAATTAAAAGCAGGTCAGGCAGAGGTGAAAACTTCTCGTCTCCGTCTGCATAGCGTTTTAAGCGTCTGTAAACCGCTTCATACATACTGGCGTAGTCGTCCCTTGTTTCGGTGCTTTTAATGCGGAACTTTCTGTAATCTCTCCGCTTTGGCTTTCCGTCCACATGAACGGTCATAGCGGCAACTATTCCGCTGTCTCCAAGGTTACTTACATCAAAGGCTTCAATTCTCTCCGGATAATTTTCCAGTTCCAGAGCCTTCTGTAACCACTCCAAAGTTTTGGAGCGGCGCTGTGCCAATGTGGTGCGCCTTTTTATCTCCTCCTGAGCGTTTAAATCTGCCGACTTTACAAGTCGAACACGTTCGCCTCTCTGGGGTCTTTCTATATAAATACGTCTGCCGGAAATCTGGCTCAAAAGCTCTTCCAAATCTTCCCTGTCGGGAATATCACATGGAAGCAAAATTGACTTAGGCCAGCCTCCTCTGTGGGTGCTGTAATACTGGCGCACAAGTCCGGAGATTGCCTCGGAGTCCTCCTCCAATGGTTCTTCCATCATTTCAACGTCCTTGGAAACAAGGTCGCCGTCCACAAAATGCAAAACCGTAAAACAGCTTCTTGGTCCACGCCTGAAGCCGATTGCATCAGTATCTGCAAAGGCGGTCGATATAACTCTCTGCTTATTTTGAAGTCTCTCAACTGCTCTCATTCTGTCCCGCAGTTCAGCCGCCCGCTCAAAGCGCAGTTCATTTGCCGCCTCTTCCATTTGAGTGCGTAGCTCCTCTATAAGCTCCCCGCTCTTTCCGTCAAGTATTCTCAGTGCCTGAGAAAAACTTCGGCGGTAGTCCTCGCTGTCTTTACCGTCTAAACACCAGCCTGCGCAGGTACCCATATGGTAATTTAAGCATGGCCGTTCCCTGCCTATATCTCTGGGGAATTTTCTGCTGCAATCCGGCAGGAGAAATGCCTTATTTATAGTAGATATTATCTCGCTTGTGGTGCTCCGTCCGCCGTAGGGTCCGAAATATTTCGCTCCGTCCTTAGGGGCTTTATTGGAAATTGAAAGGCTTGGATATTCCGACTTAATGTCCGCCCTTATAAACGGGTAGCCCTTATCATCTTTAAGCAGGATATTATAGTGGGGCTTATGGCGTTTAATCAGGGAGTTTTCCAGAACCAGTGCCTCAAACTCACTGCCTGCAACTATAACGTCAAAATCCGCCACCTTATCCACCATTGCCTGAACCTTTGGCAGATGCTCACCGTGAAAATAACTGCTGACACGGTTTTTCAGCTTCTTAGCCTTGCCCACGTAGATAACCTGAGAATCGGCGTCTTTCATTATGTACACCCCGGGGAGCAGGGGCAGATTATTGGCCTTTTCCGCCAGAGTTTCCAGCAAAGCTATCCCACCTTTCAAATATAGTAATTATACACTCTTTTTAGCGAAATTAAAAGAGTGTAATTATAATTTGCATCTTTATAGATGTTTTTCTGCAAAAGAAAATCCGGGAATGGATTTTCACCGTTCCCGGATTATTTTTAGACTAAGTGGCGGAAAGGCCAGATAACTACTCTCAGCAGGCTGTAAAGTATCTTATGAGGAAATGACAGCTCATGTACCTGATACTCAGGCCCGAAGTCAACTGCTCCATCGGGGCAAAAATGACGGCTCGCATCTTTCTGCTCCTGTGTCAGACTGCGCAAATGCTGGTTCAGCTCTGGGCAGTCAATCACAAGCATAAGCTCAGTGTTCAGGTTGGTGCTTCTGATGTCAAAGTTAAAAGAACCTACCAGACTGAGGTTGTCATCTATAAGTACGGTTTTGGCGTGCGATGAATGCTGCTTGCTGTACTCGTAAATGTCAGCGCCTGTTTTCTTAATATTCTTTCTCTGGTTCAGATAGTCCGTACTGCCGAACACATTGGCTCCAGTCTCCACGGAATTCAAAATTATCTCTGTCTTTTTTCCGCTGTGTGTCAGATTTGTCAGGTCTTTGTACATCTGACCGTCGCAGATAAGGTAGGGAGTCTGCACTGTTCTCTCCTCGCCTGACTTCATAAGCTCAATCACGCTGTTCCAAAGTATCGGCTCTTTGTTTTCAGGCTCTATGGGATTAGATATGAAGCGTATACCGTTTGTAGGGATTGTACTATTTTCCCAGTCGGTTGGAGTGTATGCTTCGGGGTAAGACTCTCTCAGCTTTTCATAGCGGTCATGGAGCGTTTCTATAGCATTATCATTATTTCTGCTAAAGGAATGGAAAGCTTTAGTGCTTTTAAGCTCCCAGATACGGCCGAAATATTCCTTTACCTGTGAAAGAGAGCTTGCGTCATTAGGCGTATGGCTGTAAACCACTATGTCACGGTCAATATCTTTCTTTTCCTGATAGTCGCCCAGAGACAGATTTTTCGTGTTTCTGCCGCCCAGTATGTAAACCGTATCGTCTGCAATCAGGTATTTATCGTGCATTCTGTAATTGAGCTTCCAAGGTTTCAGCAGGTTCACAGGATTATAAACTCTAACTTCCACGTTATCGGCGGAGCTGAGAGCCTGAAAATTTTTGCTCAGCTGCAGATTGGCAAGGGAAGTAATGCCGTCCACTATAACACGCACATTTACG